>Ga0335085_10014522_pt1 | contig 11481 bp, 10 predicted proteins | sample Lox_Sample_45_FD_206712 | JGI IMG/M metagenome (GOLD analysis project Ga0335085, IMG submission 206712) | Soil microbial communities from Loxahatchee National Wildlife Refuge, Florida, United States - Lox_Sample_4.5 | ecosystem: Environmental > Terrestrial > Soil > Wetlands | place: USA... | reverse complement strand
GCCTGGCACAGCGAGCGCTCCACGATCTGGTCCAGTTCCCGCCGGTTGCGGAAGCCGTTGAGCTTGAGTCCTGCGGCCACGTTGTCGTAGATGGACATGGTGGGGAAGGGGTTGGGCTTCTGGAAGACCATGCCCACGCGCCGGCGCACTTCCACCGCGGGCACGGAGCGGCCGTAGATGTCGCTTCCGCCCACCTTCACCTTGCCCTCCACGCGCGCTCCGGGCACGGTTTCGTGCAGGCGGTTCAGGCAGCGGATGAAGGTGGACTTGCCGCAGCCGGAGGGCCCGATGATAGCGGTGACCTGGTTGGCGGCCATGTCCATGGAGATGCCATGCAGGACCTGGGCCGGACCGAACCAGGCGTTCAGATCGCGCGCTTCCATGCCGACGCCCATCAGGCAGCTCCTCGCACCATGCCGCGGGAGGTTGCCACCCGTACCGCGGCCACGGCGCCTACGATCAGCAAGATCAGCACCAGCGCCCCCGCCCATGCCTGGCGGTGCCAGTCGTCGAAGGGCGAGATGGCGTACACGTAGATCTGCAGCGGCAGTGCCGCCATGGGCTGATTGAGCTTCAAACTCCAGAACTGGTTGCCGAAGGCGGTGAACAGCAGGGGAGCGGTCTCTCCCGCCACCCGCGCGAAGGCCAGCATGATGCCGGTGATCACGCCGGAGGTCGCGGTGCGCAGCACCACCGAGAGAGTGGTGCGCCAGCGCGGGATGCCCAGTCCGAGGGACGCCTCCCGCACGATGTTGGGCACCATGAGCAGCATCTCCTCCGTCGTCCGGGTGATGGTAGGAACCATCATGATGCCCAGGGCCACGCCCCCGGCGAAGCCCGAGAAGTGCTTCTGCTGGAGTACCACCAGCGAGTAGACGGCGATGCCGGTGACGATGGAGGGTACCCCGTTGAGCACGTCGGCGGTGAAGCGCACCAGTTGCGCAAAGCGGTGGTTTCCGTGCTCCGCCAGGAAGATGCCGGAGCCGATCCCCAGGGGCACGCCGATGAGGCTGGCGATCCCCAGGATGATGGCCGAACCCACCATGGCGTTGGCCATGCCCCCGCCCAGTTCGCCCACCGGCTTGGGCGTCTGGGTGAGGAAGGCCCAGTTGAGCGCCCCGACCCCGCGGTAGACCAGGTACGCGAAGATGGCCACCAGCGGTGTCAGCACCAGAATGGCGCAGAGCACCGTGATCACCGTGGCCAGACGGTCCACCAGCAGCCGCCACCAGTAGCGCAGCCCGCGCGAGGACGCCAGGGAAGGCTGGGAGCGATTCTCAGGCATGGGTGCCCACCGGAGTGCCGCGGGTGACCGTCCACACCAGCAGGCGGGCCAGGATGTTGACCACGATGGTCACCAGGAAGAGCGCCAGCCCGACCTCGATGAGCGCGCTCAGGTAGAGATTGCCGGTAGCTTCGCTGAACTCGTTGGCGATGACGGCGGCCATGGTGTAGCCGGGCGCGAACAGCGACTTGGCGATCTGGGCACTGTTCCCGATCACCATGGTCACCGCCATGGTCTCTCCCAGGGCGCGCCCCAGGCCCAGGATGATGCCCCCCACGATGCCGGCGCGCGCGTTGCGCAGCACCCCGGTGCGGATCATCTCCCAGCGGGTGGCGCCCAGCGCCAGCACGCCTTCGCGCTGTACCTGCGGCACCGCCGTCAGCATCTCGCGGGTGATGGAGGCGATGATGGGGATGATCATGATGGCCAGGATCACCCCCGCGGCCAGCATCCCGATGCCGTAGGGCGGGCCGGTGAAGAGTCCCGTCCAGCCCAGGCGCTTGCCCAGCCAGGGTTGCACGTCCTTGCGCAGCAGCGGCGCCAGCACAAAGATTCCCCACAGCCCGTAGATCACGCTGGGAATCGCCGCCAGCAACTCGACCAGGAAGGAGAGCAGGCCGCGCAGCAGGTGCGGGCACATCTCGGTGATGAAGATGGCCACCCCCACCGCCAGCGGCACCGCCAGCACCAGCGCCAGGAAGGAGGAAACCAGGGTGCCATAGAGGAAGGGCAGGGCTCCGAAGTCTCCCGCCACCGGGTCCCAGTTATCCCCGGTGAAGAAGCGCCAGCCGAAGGTGTGCTGGGAGAGCCGCGAGTGCACCACCAGCTCGACCACGATCAGGGCCACGATGCCCAGCACCGAGAGGCAGCAGGCCACCATGGCCCAGTGGAAGAGGCCATCGGCCATGCGGCTGCGTCGCCCCAACTTGCGCGGGACCTTGGCCGCCACCTCCAGCCGCGCCGGTTCCGCTGGGGGCAGCTCCACGGCCGGGTCGGGGCCGGGCATCATGGGTGAATTCATCGCCGTCACGCTACCAGAGTTGTGTTACAAGACGGTTACAGTCGAGGCCGTTGCAGGAAAAAGCGCCGGCTGGTTGGCCGGCGCTTTCTTGCTGCTCTGCGTTGCAAGCTCGGTCTACGGCAGCGTGTACCGCAGGTCCACGAACACCATCGACAGGTGCGCGTTCTTGGGCGCGCCCGCCGCCACGAACCAGGGAGCGCGGGTGACGTAGGAGTACTGCGTCAAGATCTGTAGTGCCCCGTAGTTCGGGTCCTTCCACATGGTGAAGTTCCAGCCGAACGTCGGCTCCTGGAGGGCCCGGTTGGCGGAGTTGGGTGAATTGATGCCCCCGAAGCCGATGATGGGCTTGACCAGCAGCGGCGAGGTCACATCTGGGAAGGCGTTGCGCTGGAAGTAAGCTCCGCCGTAATAGGCGTAAAGCAGGTTCCGTTTGGTAATCTGCGCCTCAAAACCGACGAGGCCGGAGGCGGTGTGCACCAGCGACGGCCGAAGCGTGAAAGCCGCCGGACCGGTCTGGATGGGGACGATGACCGTGTCGGGTCCGAGCCCCAGGAGGTGGCGTCCGACGCCGTCGCTATAGAAGCCGGTGGCGTAGAAGGTGAGTTTCTTGGGGATCAACTCGATGTTGGTGAAGCCTTCGATGCCACCGCCGGTCGCGGTCTCGGACGTAAACGTTGCGCCCGCCACGCCGATCGGAATGTGCGTGACCTTCACCGAGTGGAGGATGCCGGTGACCTCGAAGTGGATGTGATGGCCGCTGGGATTCGTATCATAGGCGAGCTTGGCCAGGAAGTCGGGATGCAGGTTGGGGGTTGTGCTTTGGTTGTTGGCGTCAAGCTGCGGGCCCAGTTGGGCGTTGAAGGCGAACGGGAAGATCACCTCTCCGGCGCCAACATACTGCTCCGGATTCTCGATGTCCGCACCCAGCGCCCAGTGCTCCGTCGGATGGTAGATGAAGCGGATCTGCGCTTGGCGCGTCACATTCAAGCCAACGTTGTAGTTCGGGTCCCAGACGGAGCTGACCCACTGGTCGGTGCCGACGCCGGTCTTGTTGGGGATCAGCCAGCCCCAGGTCTGCCCGCCCAGGAACTCGAACTTGTGGTGCTTGATATCCACATAGTAGTGACGCAGCCGGTTGGTGTGGGGGTTGGTTCCGACAAAGACGTTGGCGGCGTCGTTGCCGTTGAAATCAGCCTCGATGTAGCCGGTGATGTCGTTCTCGCCCCACTTGGTGTGCGCCCTGAGGAAGACGCGCGAGTGCTGTGCGCTCAAACGGTATTCGGTGAGGTGTCCCTGGATGGTGTTGCTGAAGGGAATCGAGCCGAAACTGGTTGAGGTCGGGTTCCCGGTGTTCTCGCTACGCCAGACGTTGCTGAGATCGAGGAAGCCACCCGGCGTGAAATCCACCTGGCCGATGCGGAACGACAGCGGCGACTCCTTGGGTTTGTCCTGCGGAGCCGCGTCCCCGATGGCCGCGCGGGCCGGCGACTCGCCCACGCCGTGCAGAGAGGCATCGGTCAGGTGGGGCGTGCCCTGCTCCGCCAGTTTCTCCTTCAGCGTCTCGATCTCCTGCTGTTGCCGGTCGATCTGCTCTTGCAGCGCTGTCAGGGTGTCTTGCAGGGTCTTCGTGCCCTGTGTGTCCGCCGACTTCGTGTCCGCGGAGGAGGACACGCCGGGCTGGGCCTGCTTCGCAGGCGGTTGTTCTTTCGCTGCGGTCCCAGCTTGGGCCCACAGCATGCTCGACAGCAGCAGGGTTGCGACAATACTCAGAGCAGCCTTCATCTCTTCTCCTCAGTTAGGGCTAAAAGCCGAATTCCGTCCGTGATGCTTGGAGCCGGGAGCGCGCGTTGGTACGACATCGAGTCCGCCTTCCGGTCTCCCGTGCTCAGTACTTGATCTCCTTGATCCGCGCCCGCACCTTCGCGGCCACGCTCTTGGGCAGGGGGGCGTAGTCCAGGGCGGTGGTCATGGGCTCGCCCTTGTCCAGCATCCAGTTCAGGAAGTCCACTACCGCCTGGCCTTTGGCGTGGTCGGAGAACTGCGACGGGATCAGCAGCCAGGTGAAGCTGGCGATGGGATAGGCGCTGGCGCCGGGCGGGTTGGTGATCGAGACCCGGAAGTCGTCGGGCATCTCCTTGACCGAGCCGGCCGCTGCCGTGGCCCCGTCCAAGCTGCCCTTCACCCACTTGCCGGCCGAGTTCTTCACCCAGCCGTACCCGATGTGGTTCTGGATGGCGTAAATCAGTTCCACGTAGCCGAAGGCGCCTTCCTGCTGCCGGATCATTCCGGCCACGCCCTCGTTGCCCTTGGCTCCCAGGCCCACCGGCCACTTCACCGAGGTGCCCTTGCCCACCTGGTTCTTCCACTCCTCGCTCACCTTGCTGAGATAGTCGGTGAAGATGTAGTTGGTGCCGCTGCCGTCGGAGCGGTGCACCACCACGATGGGTTTGTCGGGAAACCTGACTCCCGGGTTGTCCTTGGCGATGGCGGGATCGTTCCAGTTGCTGATCTTGCCCAGGCAGATGTTGGCGATCACTTCCGGGCTGAAGCGCAAGTCCGCCGTGACGCCCGGCACGTTGTAGGCCGGCACCACCGCCCCCAGCACCGTGGGGATGTGGAAGATGGGGGTCTTGGCCTGGCCCAACTGCTCGTCGGTCATGGGGCCGTCGCTGGCCCCGAAGTCCACCGTGCCTTCCAGCACCTGGCGGATGCCGCCGCCGCTGCCGATGGACTGGTAGTTGATGGCCACGTTGGGATGCTGGTTGTGATACTCGTTGAACCACTTGGAGTAGATGGGATAGGGGAAGGTCGCGCCCGCCGCGTTCAGGTTCTGGGCCGTCGCCGCCACCGTCACACCTACCATCAGGAACGCCAGGAGCAGGATTTTCCGGATCAACGTAGTTCCTCCTTAAGAAACGTGTCGCGTGAGTTTGTATCTGCGGGGTGTTACAGAACGATTACAGGGAGGTGAAATCTCTGTAAAAGGCCGGGGACCGAAGGTCGGGACGCGCTTGGCGAGGTGCCGGGGAGACTGGGATGAGCGGTCGCCGTCAGGCGCGGCGGGGCTGCTGCTCCCGCAGCCAGCGCAGGTAGAGTTGCTCCGAGGACTGGTTCTGCGAGCGCAAGACGTGCCGCAGGGTGTGGCCGCTGACCGAGTGGCAGACCTCTTCCGCCAGGTTCTTGGCGTGGTCGCCGGCGCGCTCCAGGGCCTGCGCCATGAACAGCACCTGCAGGCTCTCCTGGGCCACGCCCTCACCGCCCTCCACGTGGCGGATGTAGATGAGGTTGCGCAGCCGGTCGATCTCGGCGTCGGCGCGCAGCACCGCCACCGCCAGCTCCAGGTCGCGCTTGGAGAAGGCGTGATACGCGGTGACCAGCATCTGCTCCAGCACGGAGGCCATCTTCAGCAGTTCGGAGACGTCCTGCATCTCCAGTTGCGCGCCCACCGCGCGGGCGCGCGCGGCGAAACTGGAGACCAGGTCGCCGATGCGCTCCAGGTCGGTCATCAGCTTCATGCAGGCGAGCAACTCGCGCGCTTGCGCCGGCGGCACCTGGGTCACGGCCAGGGTGACGCGCTCGTCGATCTCGCGGTCCAGGTTGTCGAGGTCCTTCTCGCACTCGCTGACCGCGTCGAACAGCGAGGGATCGCCGTTGTTGAGGGCGTCGGCGGCGTTGGCCACCGCGGCGGTGGCCACCTGGCAGGCGCGCAGGGTCATGTTGATCAGCTGGACGTGCTCCGGTCCACGATCGTCCGTAGCGGCGATAGCGGGGTCAGCACCCATGCGGCTCTCTCCACCTTGCTGGACCGCAAGGTAGCCCTCTCCTGTTACGACAGGATTACAAGCGGGTGAATTTGCGGTGAACTTGCTACGAGGTCACCTTGGCGGCGGCCACCGGGACGAAGGGCAGGACGAAGGAGAAGGTGGAGCCGTGGCCCAATTCGCTCTCCACGCGGATCGAGCCGCCGTGCGCGCGCACGATGTGCTTGGCGATGGCCAGGCCCAGCCCGGTGCCCCCGGACTCGCGCGAGCGCGCCTTGTCCACGCGGTAGAAGCGCTCGAACAGCCGCGGCAGATGCTCGGAGGTGATTCCCGGCCCGAAGTCGCGTACCGAGAACTCCACCCCGCCGGCGCTGTCGCGCGCCGCCAGCACCACCCGGCCTCCCGAGGCGCTGTACTTGAGAGCGTTGTCGATCAGGTTGGCGAAGACCTGATGCACGGCATCGATGTCGGCCACCACCTCCTGCGTGGCCGTGTCCTCCGCGCTCAATTCCACGCCCGCGGCGCGGGCCATGGCGCGAAAGCTCTCCTGGGCGTCGCGCAGTAGATCCGCCGCCGCCACCGGCCGCAGCGCGAATTCCTGTTCTCCCGACTCCACCCGCGCCAGGGTGAGCAGGTCCTCGGTCAGCCGCGACATGCGGGTGGCGTTCTTGCGGATGATCTCCAGGAAATCGCGGGCGGCGGCGCTGTCGGCGGTGCCGCCCTCCAGCAAGGTCTCGGCATAACCCTGGATCGAGGTCAGGGGGGTGCGCAGCTCGTGGGAGACGTTGGCGATGAAGTCCCGGCGCGTCTTCTCCACGCGCTCGATCTCGGTGAGGTCGTGCACTACGGCCACCGCGCCGCCCCCGGGCATGGGCGCCGCCGTCACCTGGAAGCTGCGGCCGGGGAGCAGGGAACTGGCGCGCGCGCTGCGCACCTCGCTCCGCCCCAGTACCTCTTCGATGCAGGTCAGGAAGTCGGGATCGCGCACCGTGGCCACCAGGGGTGACCGCGGGCTGACCCGGGCCAGTTCGTTCATGCGCCCGTTGGCCCAGAGCACGCGCCGCTCCGCGTCCACGGCCAGCACCGCTTCCTGCATGGAGTTGAGCACGGTTTCGAGCTGCTGGCGCGCCGTCTCCACCGCGGCAAAGCTCTCCTCCAGTTTGCGGGCGGTCTTGTCCAGGGCCGCGGCCACGTGCGCGACCTCGTCGGAGGAGGTTTCCGCGATGCGCGCCGCCAGGTCGCCGGCGGCCACCCGCTCGGCGAAGACCACGATGCGCCGCAGCCGCCGCGAGATGGACTGTGCGATCCCCGCCGCCAGCAGGGTGGCGATCAGCAAGGCCAGCCCCGAGGCCCACAGTAAGCGCACGCGCACGTGCCAGGCCAGCGCCTGGATGGAGGAGAGAGGATAGGCCAGCCGTACCGCTCCGCCCGGGACGGGCGCCGCCACGTACAAGAAGGGGATTCCCACGGTGTGGCTGGTGCGGGTGGCGCTCCCGATCTGCCCGTGCAGGGCGGCGATGAACTCGGGGCGCGTGGCGTGGTTCTCCATATCCGCCGGGTCGGCGCGGGTATCGGCCAGCACCTTACCGCTGGACTCGATGATGGTGGCGCGCGCGTCCGCCGCCTGCGCCACCTGGTTGGCGATGGCCTGCAGCGGCCGCCGCTCGCGCTCGTGCTCCACGGTGGCAGCGAAGAGCTGCACCTTCTGCACCATCGAGGTGTGGATCTCCTGGTGGAGCGAGTCTTCCCAGGCGGCGCGCACGCTGGCATCCAGGATGAGGGTGGCGGCCGCGATCACCACGACGAAGGCGCCCACCAGCTTGAAGAAGATCCGGCTCCTCACCGCGGCACCTCGAAGCGATACCCGGCACCGCGCACGGTGCGCAGGTAGCGGGGCTGCTCCGGGTCAGGCTCGATCTTCTCGCGCACCCGGCGAACGTACACGTCCACCGAGCGCGGGGTCACATAGTGAGTGTCGCGCCACACCGCGTCCAGCAACTGGTCGCGGGTGAAGACGCGCCCGGCGTGCCGCGCCAGGTAATCGAGCAGACGAAACTCGGTGGCGGTGGTGGGGACCATCTTGCCGCGGATGCGCAGGGTCATGGCCCCGCCGTCGATCTCGATCTCGCCGACCTTGACCATGGAGGTGGGCAGGGGCTGTTCGAAGCGCCGCAGCACGGCCTTGACCCGGGCTACCAGCTCGCGCGGGCTGAAGGGTTTCGTGACGTAGTCGTCGGCGCCCAGCTCCAGACCCACCACCCGGTCGGTCTCGCCGGTCTTGGCGGTAAGAAAGATGACCGGCGTGCCCGCCAGGTGCGTGGACTTGCGGATGCGGCGGCAGAGTTCCAGGCCGTCGCCCCCCGGCACCATGATGTCGAGCAGCATCAGGGTCGGGCGCTCGCGCTCCGCTTCCGCCAACACGTGGTGGGCGGAGCCGAACACGCGCACCCCGAAGCCCGCCGCTTCCAGGTGATGGCGCACCAGGCGGGCGATGTCGGCGTCGTCCTCCATCACGAAGAGAGTCTGTCTCACGCCGGGTATTGTATCCGCTTGCGGCCGGCAAGCCAGGGAAAGCTGACCGCCGGACGAGGCCGAGGGCCTAGTTCGGTTGCCCGGAGCTGGGCATGGTGGCGCCCGCCATGCGCGCGATGGAGATCTTGGTCTTGCCCCCGGAGGGCTCGATGGCCACCGTCACCATCCCCTTGGGGGTGTTGACCATGATGCTGTAGTGGTCCTCGCCCTGGCCCACCACCATGGCCTTGGGGTACTTCTTCTTGTAGAAGTCGGCGACCTGGGAGGGTGAGTCCGCGGTCAGGAAGTTGACGCCCGCCACCGAGAACCCGCCCAGGCTGACGGCGCCACCGCCCTTCTGGGGCTCCGCGCCGGGGTAGACTTCCACCTCCATCTCCTCCGCGATCTTGGTGGCGTCGCCGGCGGAGGCTGTGCCCGTGTTGACGTCCACCTTCATGTCGCCCAGCTTGGCCTGCTCCGCTTTCACCGCCTTGTAGCCCCGGTATCCGGCGTAGCCCACCACCGCGCCGATGATCACCACGAACAGAAGGAAGATGCCGAGGATCACCAGGATGACCTTGAGGGCGCCGCTGCCGCCCTTGGCCGCGGGCTGGGCGGGCTGGCCGGGCTGAGCTGCGGGCGCCGCCGGCGCCGCGCCCGCCATGGCGGCTCCGCACTTGGCGCAGGCCCTGGCGCCCGCGTCCACACTGGCTCCGCAAGATGTGCAGAAAGGCATCGGCCACCTCCAGGCAAGGATCCCGGTTCGAGCGATCAGAGGATTGCGAGCGCAGTATAGCGCAAAGTCCCGCCTGCGGCATCGCGCCCGCAGCCGCCTAGCGCGCCAGCGCGGGCAGTCCTCGGGTCAGGTAATCGGCCATGCTCAGCGTCAGCAGGATGGCCAGCCAGAAGATGGCGGCAAAGACCACCACCGCGGTCAGCCGCGGGCTGTATTTCAGGTGCATGAAGAACAGCACCACCAGGCTGGCCTTGAGCGAGGCGATCAGCAGCGCCGCCGCCGCGTTCAGGCTGATGTCGTGCAGCCCCGAAACCACGTGCAGGTTGAGGGTGGAGACGTAGGCCGTGATCCCGGTCAGGATCAGCAACGCCGTCCAGATGGCGAAGTAGGTGCGCTTGGGAACGATGTGCTCAGCCGCCATAGCTCCTCACGGGTGCCGGTCGATCAGGTAGAGCAGCGGGAACAGGTAGATCCACACGATGTCCACGAAGTGCCAGTAGAGCCCGGCCACCTCCACCGGGTTGTGGTAGCCGGGGGTGTAGCGCCCCTTCCACCCGTAATAAAGGATGAAGCTCACGATGCCCACCCCCACCACCATGTGCAGGCCGTGCAGCCCGGTCATCACGAAATAGAAGAAGAAGAAGAGTTGCGCGTTGCGGGGGTCGGGATAGCCCGCCATGCTGGGCGCCTTCTCGTGGAACTGGAAGGCGGCGCCGGGCACGTGGTGGCGCTCGTACTCGTCATGCCACTCGTAGCCCTTCACCCCCAGGAAGACCAGCCCCAGCAGGAGGGTGGCGGCCAGCAGCGCCACCATCGCCGTCTTCCGTCCCACCTGGCTGGAGCGCACGGCCAGGGCCATGGTCAGACTGCTGCCGATGAGCACCAGGGTGTTGAGGGTCCCGGCCCAGAACAGCAGGCTGTTGCTGCCGGCGGCAAAGGCGGTGGGATACTCCACGCGGTACACCAGGTAGCCCAGGAAGAGCCCGCCGAAGAACATCACCTCGGTGACCAGGAAGATCCACATGCCCAGGCTGGAGGCTTCGCGCTGCTGTTCCGGGTCGTCGAACTGCTCCTGCAGCCCGTAAGGATGGACTTCCACGGCCGCGTTCTCAGAAGCCGCCAATGGGGACCTCCTCCAGGGGTTGCTGTTTCATGTTGGCGTAATCGTAGGCCTCTTCCTCCACCACCGGGATCTCGTCGAAGTTGTGCTTGGGCGGCGGCGACGGCGTCCGCCACTCCAGCCCCGTGGCCGCCCAGGGATTGGGACCCGCCACCTTGCCGTAGCGCATGGACCAGATGAAGTAGATCATGGGCATCACGTAGCCCACCGCCAGGATGGAGGCCCCCGCGCTCGACATCACGTTGAGCACCTGGAACTCGGGCGGGTAGGCGTGGTAGCGTCGCGGCATCCCCATGTAGCCCAGCAGGAACTGGGGGAAGAAGGTCAGGCAGAAGCCCAGGAAGATGACCAGGGCGGAGAGCCGCGCCCAGCCCTCGGGATAGAGCCGTCCCGTGATCTTGGGCCACCAGAAATGCAGCCCGCCCAGGTAGGCCATCAGCATCCCGCCCACCATGATGAAATGGAAGTGGGCGACCACGAAGTAGGTGTCGGTGACGTGCACGTCCACCCCCAGCGTGGCCAGGAAGAGCCCCGTCAGCCCGCCCATGGTGAACAGCCCGATGAAGCCGAAGGCATAGAGCATGGGCGTGCGGTAGGAGATGGAGCCCTTGTACATGGTCGCCGTCCAGTTGAACACCTTGATGGCCGAAGGGATGGCTACCAGGAAGCTCAGGATGGAGAAGATCATGGCCGAGTACACCGAGATGCCGGCCACGAACATGTGGTGGCCCCACACCAGGAAGCCGAAGACCGCGATGGCGATGCTGCTGAAGGCGATGAAGCTGTAGCCGAAGATGCGCTTGCGCGCGAAGCAGGGGACGATCTCGCTCACCACTCCCATCCCCGGCAGGATCATGATGTAGACCGCGGGGTGCGAGTAGAACCAGAACATGTGCTGGAAGAGCACAGGGTCGCCGCCCAGCGCGGGATCGAAGATGCCCACCCGGAAGGCGCGCTCCACCGCCACCAGAGCCAGGGTGATGGCCACCACCGGCGTCCCCAGGATCTGGATCAGGGCGGTGGCGTACATGGACCACACGAACAGCG
>Ga0335085_10014521_pt1 | contig 11481 bp, 6 predicted proteins | sample Lox_Sample_45_FD_206712 | JGI IMG/M metagenome (GOLD analysis project Ga0335085, IMG submission 206712) | Soil microbial communities from Loxahatchee National Wildlife Refuge, Florida, United States - Lox_Sample_4.5 | ecosystem: Environmental > Terrestrial > Soil > Wetlands | place: USA: Florida... | reverse complement strand
CGAATGGCCTGCCGCCCATGCGGCGGGCACGGCAACGGTTTGTCGTGACCGTGCTCGAAGAGATGCATCTCTTCGGTCGTCTCGATCCGGGCCCGAACGGTTTCAAAGAAATGCTCGTCAACAACCACGGAAAAGCCCATCGGCTCTTCGCGGTCCTCGATTTCTATCTCGATTTCCACCATCTCGAGGACCTCCTCGGTCGGATCGGGAGGTTGGCCCTCGGCATGTTTGGGGTTCCCGGAATGGTTGCTGTGATCCATCATGCGGTCCTTTCGGCTGTGGCCTCCGCCCACATCGGGCGTCAAAAGGCCTCCTTTCGTTCGAAAACGGACAAAATGTTATATTTCATTCGTTATTGGACTATCTGTATTCGAACGAATATGCTACGTCAAGTTCGATTTTGGATTTTTATGGAGCCCGCATGACGACCGCCGCGAATACCGCCCCAGCCCCCACAACTCCGACACCCGGCCGAGCCTTGGACGTGTTTTTCAAAATCGCCGACGCCTGGAAGCTGACGATCGAGCAGCAGATCACGTTGCTCGGCGCGCCGGCGCGGTCCACGTTCTACAAATGGAAGAAGGACGGTGGCCTGCTATCCGCCGACACCGAGGAGCGCATCTCGCACCTCACCGCTATCTACAAAGCGTTGCAGATCGTCGTTCCTGACCCTCTCGCCGCAGACACGTGGATCGAGCGGCCCAACAAATATTTTGCTGGCCGCTCAGCGCTTGACGTGATGCTTGATGGCAAGTTGACCGACATCTACGCGGTCCGCGTTTACCTGGATGCCCAGCGCGGAGGCTGATGGCGATGTATTCCAAGCGTTCGTTCGATCAGGATTGCTACCAGCTCATCCCCTCGCGGTTTCCCACCATCGAGGTCTACGAACGGCTGGGCGATACCGAGTTGCAGGCGGCGGCGAAGGCTTTGGAGGCGCGCACCAACCCGCGCCTGGCTGCCATCAATCAACTTCCGGGCTTGCCTAAGCAAGGCGACAAGGCCGCCAGCCAATACCAAAACTGGAATCACGCGCCCTTCACCTACAAGGATCCGCGCGGATCGTTTTTTCTCGGCCCGACCTACGGCTGTCTCGAACTGGCCAGTGACATGGATACGGCCCTAGGGTTGGCGCTCTTGCGCCGCGAGGAGTTTCTCGGAAGCACCGCTGAGCCTGCTATGGGGCTTGACATGCGCGTGTTCAGCCGGCGCATCACTGGCTCATTCCATGACCTGACGAAACTCGATCCCAACATGCCGAGCGCCGAGCGCCGGAAGATCGGACACCAGCTTCACGAAACCGGTTCGCCCGGCGTTCTTTTCCGCCGGCCGAGCTTTGGCGAACGCCGCTTTCTTGCTGTCTTCGACGGCGCCCTGCTGCCGCGCGCCATACAGGGCGCCCACTACCGCTTTGTCTGGGACGGCGAGAGGATCAAAAGCATCTACGATTTTTCCGACGGAAAAGAGATTTCACGCGGAGCGCTTCTGGCGCCCGATATCGGCAGGGATGCCGCCGAATAAAAGAACGACAAACGGGGGGAGCATGAGGGAGGAAGGTGGAAGGCGCTTCTATTCAGCCACCGATCTCGTGAATTACCTCGGGTGTTCGCACGCGACAGTCCTCGATTTGCGGCAGCTCGTGACGCCCGTCGCGCTGGCCGAGGATGATGAACAAACCAAGCTACTTCAGGAAAAGGGCATTGAGCACGAAAAGTCCTATCTCGCGTGCCTGCGCAAGGAAGGCCGCACGGTTGCGGAAATCTCCGATCAGGGATCGCTCGATAGGCGCGTCGCCGCAACGCGCAAGGCGATGCGGGACGGCGCCGATGTCATCTATCAGGGCGCGCTCTTTAACGCGCCGTGGCATGGATTTTCCGATTTTCTCTTGCGCGTCAACGGGATCACCTCCCAGCTTGGCGACTACGCCTATGACGTGGCCGACACGAAACTGGCGCGCACCGCCAAACCCAAACATGTGATCCAGCTTTGCGTTTACGCCGACCTGCTCGGCGCGGCGCAAGGCATCGAGCCGCCCCGGATGCACGTCGTCCTTGGCGATGGCACGCTGGTTTCGCTCCGCACTGCGGATGTGCGTCACTATTACGGCGTGGCGCGCGAGCGGTTCGAGACTTTTGTCGGCGCGCCGCCGGCCATGTCGGCCGCCGAGCCCTGTGGCCATTGCGCCTTTTGCCGCTGGGCGGAAACCTGCACGGCGGAATGGGAAGAGACCGAGCATCTCAGCCTGGTCGCGAACATCAATCGCAGCCAAATCGACAAGCTTCGCGCTGCCGGCATCACGACGATCCGCCAGCTTGCCACGATGCCCGTCGCAACGCGTATTCCAAACCTGCAAGCCGGGGTCTTGTACCGCTTGCGCGCTCAAGCCGCACTGCAAGTGGCGCGCCGCGATACTGGCAAGAACCAGCACGAGATGCTGCCGCCATCCGCGGGGCGCGGCTTCGCAAGGCTTCCGAAACCAGACCCCGGCGATCTGTTCTTCGATATGGAAGGCGATCCGCTCTACGAGAAGGGGCTAGAGTATCTCTTCGGGCTTGTTCACTTCGAGAAAGGCCAGGAGCACTTCACGGCGTATTGGGCCCATAACCGTGAAGACGAAAAGAAAGCCTTCGAGGATACCGTCGACTTCATGACATCGCGGCTCGCGGCGCACCCCGGCGCCCACATCTATCACTACGCGAGCTACGAAGAATCCGCGCTCAAGCGCTTGGCCATGCTTCACGGCACGCGGGAAACCGAGATCGACAACATGCTGCGCCGGCACAAACTCGTGGACCTCTACAAGGTCGTGCGCGAAGCCGTGCGGATATCGGAGCCGCATTATTCCATCAAGAACGTCGAAGTGTTTTATCTCGCCGATGCCCGGTCCGGCGCAGTGACGACGGCGGGCGACAGCATCGTCATCTATGAGCGTTTCCGGCGCCTCGGCGCCAAAGAGCTGCTCGATGAAATCGAGGCCTACAACAAGCTCGATTGCCAATCGCTCGCCAAATGCCGCGACTGGTTGATCACCTTGCGGCCAGCCGGTCTCGCGTGGCCGACCGAGATCGCGCCCGAGAAAGCCGATCCCGCGCGCGAACAAAAGCGCATCGAAGCGGAAAAGCACACCGCCGCGCACATCCAGGCGCTCACAACCGGATGCGCGCCGGAAGACCGTCCCTGGCGAACCTTGCTGGCCTATCTTCTCGATTTTCATCGCCGCGAAGCCAAGCCCAAATATTGGGCGATGTTCACGCGGCAGGAGATGGAGGACGAGGAACTGATCGACGATGCCGAATGCATCGGCGTCCTCAGCCCTGATCCCTCTCGTCCGCCACGCGCGGAAAAGAAGTCCATGGTCTATTCGTTCACGTTCCCGGCCCAGGACTTCAAGATGCGGGTCGACGATGAGGTACTGCGCGCGGGCACGCTGGAGCCCGCTGGGGAAATCTTTGAGCTCGATGAGGACGCGCGGCGCATTTCGCTGAAGCTCGGCCCGAAATGGTCGCGGATCGCCGACGGCGCCTCGCTCATTCCCAAGGGACCGCTTGGCGATCTCGTCTTGCGCGGCGCCATCCAGCGCTACGCCGAGACGGTCATCGCGGGCGATTTCACCCGGTACCGCGCGTTGACCGACATCATGAAGAAGTCGGTGCCACGTCTTACGAACCAGATGGCCGGCGCGCCGATCATCGCGCCGGGGACCGATTTGGTGGCCGGATCGGTCGCGGCTCTCAAACGCCTCGATCAGAGCTATATGCTGATTCAGGGGCCGCCCGGCGCGGGCAAGACCTTTACGTCGTCGCACGCCGTCGTCGCGCTTCTCACGGACGGAAAGCGCATCGGCGTTGCCTCCAACTCGCATAAGGCGATCAATAACCTTCTCAAGGACGTGGAGGCGGTCGCCAAGGCGAAGGGAGTGCGCTTCAGCGGCATCAAGGGATCGAGCAAGGAAGAACAGTATTTCCAAGGAACGATGATCGCCGACACCGACAACAATGGCGCGGCGGCGGCTCAGGCCAATCACCAACTTATCGCCGGTACCGCCTGGCTGTTCGCACGGCCCGATCTCGACCAGGCGCTGGATTACCTGTTCGTCGACGAGGCGGGGCAGGTAAGTCTCGCCAATGTCGTAGCCATGGGCGTCTCGGCGAAAAACATCGTGCTGGTCGGCGACCAGATGCAATTGTCGCAGCCCATTCAGGGTGCGCATCCGGGTGGCTCTGGCATCTCCGGGCTCGATCACCTGCTGGCGGGGTCGGCGACCGTGCCGCCGGATCGCGGAATCTTCCTCGCGACCACGTTCCGCATGAACCCGGACATCTGCCGTTTCATATCGGAGGCCGTTTACGATGGACGCCTCGTATCTGATCCGTCCGCCCATCAACAGCGCATCGAGATCGGCGCGGCTACGGACGAGGCTTTGGCCCCGACGGGACTTCGCTTCGTCGCGGTGGACCACGCCGGCTTCGCGCAACGCTGCCCGCCGGAAGCCGAGCGCCTCAGGGAGACCTATGAGGCGCTGCTCGGTAAGACGTGGATCGACCGCAAGCGCGCAAAGCGAGCGATCGGCCACGAAGACATTCTCGTGATCACGCCCTACAACATGCAGGTCAATCACTTGCGGGAGGTTCTTCACACGGACGCGCGCGTCGGCACCGTCGATAAGCTGCAAGGGCAGGAGGCGGCCGTAGTGCTGATCTCCATGACCACGTCGTCGGGTGAGGACATGCCGCGGAACATTGAATTCCTTTATAGCCGCAACCGGCTCAACGTCGCCATCAGCCGCGCCCGTTGCCTCTCCGTCATCTTCGCCAGCCCGCGTCTCCTGGAAATTCCCTGCCACACAATTGAACAGATGCAACTCGTCAACACGTTGTGCTGGGCCCAGGATTATTCGAGGCGCGCGGGAAAGGCCGCATAGATCGCATGGACATCAATAATTTTCAGCGCGTGGGGTCGGTAAGCAACACGCATGCCGGGAATGATTTCGAGGGCGCGGCGCGGACGTTCTTCGCCAAGCAGGGCATCACGCTGATGAAGAACTTTTCCGTTCCCGTCGGCGTCGGCGAGATCAAGAAGCCACGCCGGTTCGATCTCGGAAGCGAAAGCCCGCCCGTCCTCGTCGAATGCAAGTCGCACACCTGGACGCAAGGCGGCAACATGCCGAGCGCCAAGATGACGGTGTGGAACGAGGCGATGTATTATTTTCACGTCGCGCCGCCCGCGTACCGCAAGATATTTTTCGTTCTCAAGCATGATCGCCGCGAGCAGAGTCTGGCGGCCTATTATCTCAAAACCCATGGCCACCTCGTTCCGGCGGGCGTCGAGCTGTGGGAATACGATCTCGAAACGGCGAACGCCGAACGCTTGCGATAACTACGTCGGGGAGGGGTGGCGGCCGCGTGAGCGCATCCGCCCCGGCGTGACGCCGTCGGCAAACCGGCGGCCTTGGCGGAATGGATCAAGGATGACCGTGCCCGTACCCGATTGGGTCTCGTTCGAGGCGGACAAGACCGGCGGTCTTGATCTCCTCGGCCTTCGCGCGCCGGTCCAGCAGATCGGCACCCTGCTGTTCGACGGCGTCACCACGGTCACGCCGCGGCTGCGTTACATGTCCGTGCTTTCCTGGATCGTCTGGCGTTACGCCCAGGCCGAGCTTCCCGAGAAGCGCTCATCCTTCTTCGAATTCGCGGCGGCACAAGAGTCGGTCTTCGTCATGGCCAATCGCCTGAAAAGCCGGACCGTGACCCAGCTCGTGGGCGCCGAGGGCGCGGATGACGAGCTTAATATCGCCCGAAAGCGATTGGCGCTGAAAAGACTGACGAAGAACATCGCGTTCAACATTTATGTCGCCTCCAGCCGGCAGTTGAACCTCACCCGCCAGGCCGACAGCGGCCTCAATCAGCTAAGCGAGGAGCGGGGTGAAGCGCTCGCCAAGGCGTTCGACAAGACCCTCGAAAGCAGCGCCTACGGCGCGCGCCTCGCAAGGAAACCGACCACCGACCGGATTTCGCGCGACGAGCTCGATGAGCTGGCGGTGCCCTGGTCGGTCGTGTCGATCCCGCGGGGCGAGCGTGACATCCTGATGGACGTCGTCATTCCCTCGAAGCCGGTGGACGCGGCGGAGTGGCGGCGTCTGAGCCACTATGCCTTGCTCTTGTGGCTTACCCAGACATACGAGCGGCCCGTCGATGAGGACGACGGTTTCGAACTGGCGCAGCATCCGCCGCACGAATTGCCGGCATGTCTCGCGGCGACGGTGGGCGGATGGCTGGCTTATGTCGTGCGCGACTGTCTCGCGGTTTGCCACGAAGCGGTGTTTGGCGCGGTGATGCGCCAGGTCGACCGTGATTGCGCCGCGCGGAGCGCTCCGGCGCTGGCGAACGGTGTCGTCGGGGCCCTTGTCGCATCCGCGCCCGAGAAGGACGAGGCGTTGCGGGCCTTCCGTATCCTCAAGAAAGGCGAGACCAGCGACGGCCTATCGTTTCGCGCGGTCTTCGAGCGGGTGCGCGCGCTGTGCCGGAAAGGCCGGGTGGAGGCGAATGGCTTGGCGCGATGGGAAGGCGGTCTGTCCGAGACCGAGCTCTACAATTACGCGGCGTCCTCGGACGACGCGGCGGTCGCCTTGCTGCCCGTGGCATGGTGCCTTGCGCTGGAGCGCGCGCCGGGCGGCGATACGGGCAAGGCCGGGAAATATGATCTATCCGGCGCGGGCGGACTTTTTCAGATCGGCATCGACGCCGTGGTGCGTCCCAAGGTGCAGGAATTTCTCCGCGGGGACCTCGGCTATCACGCGGTGATGGCCGAGCTTGTCACGCGCACCGTGCAGCAGCACCTGCGCGTCGCGTGGAAGCGGTTTTCGGCGCCGCGCGGCAAGGATGTCTCCGTGCTGATCGCGGACACGGAAGCGTGGTCGCGCAACAACGGTTTCAGGCCCGGCCGCACGGCCTCGCGTCTTTCCGTCGCGCTCGACTGGCTGGGTCAGCTTCATCTCACCTCGGAAGACGGATTGACCAAGGCCGGCGAGGCGGTTCTGAAACGCGCGCTCAAGGCGCTGGAGCGTCAATGATCAGCGCGCGGAAATTTTGCCAGGAGCCGGGTTATCCCATTACGATCTTCCTGACCTATTCGTTCGATCCGCTGTTCTTCGAGCGCGTGCCGCTCGATGACTTGAACATGGGCGGCACACGCCGAATCCTGATCCTCGCCGACGCGGGCGAGATCGCCGAAGCCATGAAGCGATGCGCCGGGCAAATATTCTATCTCGGCCGTACCTACACGCTGGCCGAGGCCAGCGCTTCGAACCTGTTTCATCCAAAGATGATCCTTCGTCTCTCTCCCCAGGGCGGAAGGGTGTGGATCGGCTCCGGCAATCTCACCTACACGGGCTGGGGCGGAAACCATGAACTCGCGACCACGTGGTCCATCGGCCCGGGCATGGAAGACGCCGGCGTATGGTTGCCCGATCTCCTACGCGCGGTCGCGACCGTGACGCGCTCGGAAGCTTTCCGCTCGCAGATCGAGATTGTTCGCTCGATCATTCCCTGGCTCGGTCTGCCGGGCGATGCCGCCACGCCAAGCCCCGTTCTTCTTGGCATGCCGAACCGGCCGCTGGCCTCGCAACTGGCGCGGCGGTGGGAGGGGCGGCGCTTCACCACCGTCAAGATTTTCACCGGCTCGACCGATGTCGACGGCGCCTTTCTGTTGTGGGCGCACAAGACCTTCGGCGCCAAGAAAGCGACCGTGTGCCTCACGCCGTCCTTCGCCTCCTTCGATGCCAAGCAATTGGCGAAGCTGCCCCTGGACGTGCGGTTCGTCGAACGCGATCCCAAACGCCGGGTGCACGCGAAACTCTATTGGTTCTCGGGACCCGGCGGCGATGCTGCCGTGATGGGCTCGGCAAATTGCTCGGCCGCCGCATGGCTCGCGAACCACGATAACGGCAATGTGGAATTGATCACCGTCTACGACACGCCGGAACGCGTAGCCTTCGCGCCGCTGTTAAGCGACTTCGACGGCACGGAGCTTCTCCCGAAGGACGTACTGACCGCGCCGGTTAAGCCGCTGGAGGCGCTCGGCGAGGAGGGGACAGGGCCGTCCTATCGCATCACCAGCATTCGGCTCCGGGCCTCGGGTCGCGGCATCGAGGCGCTGGTCGAGCCCATGCCTCCGGCGGGTGACGTCATGCTCGTGATTGAGACCAAGCGCGGCCCGTCCCGTATTCCCATGAAGCCATCCGGCGCGCGCCTGGTCGGCTATCTCGCGCAGGACATGGCGCTGGGGGGCGAGCCAGTCTTCGCCACCATAGAGATTTCGTCAGGCTCGGGCCGCGTCGTGACGCCGCCGCGCTGGATCGACAATGAGCGTGCGATCGAAAACGCGGCACGCGATCGTCATGTCGATCCGAATCAGGAGGTATTCTCCGGCAAAGGGTTCGGCGGCGCGAGCGAGCAGCGCATCATGGAGGCGATCTATGCCATCTCGTCGGCCCTACTGAATTTCGAGACGCCGGATCTCCCGGCCTTCCGTAAGGAGCGCGGCGGCCAAGACAAAACGGATGCAGGCACGGAAGCCGACGACGCGCCGACATCTCCCGTCGATCCTTCCGCCCTGACCTACAGCTTGAACGGCTCGACTTCGAGAGGGGGAACGCAGGCCTCCGACGGCGGCATGCATGGCGTCTCTTTAAGTGGCGTGATGAAGATGCTGTTCGCGGCGGAGGAAGAGCCCGAACCTGAAATCGATCTTTCCCAGGAGCGCTGGAGCGCCGACGAGCCCGAGAAATACGACGAGGAACCGGACGACGATCCCGACAATCGTCCACGATCACCAGAGCCCCCAAGCGATGCCGAAGCGGTCGCGCGCTTGCGCGAGCAGATCGACCAATTCCTGTTCGAGCTCGCCAAGCCCGGGTTCGCCGAGCGGTGCCCGGCCTCGGCGCTGGCGCAGGCGGTGGTGTTTCCCATCCTGCTCGGGATCAAGGGACAGGAAGAAGGCTGGCTCGGCGACGATGAGCTCGCCTCGATCGCGTGCCGCGTCGCCGCTATCATGTTCACCAGGCGCTATGGCGCCGGCAAACCCATCGGTCTGTTCCAGCAGGTGCGCAGCCGCCACGCCGCTCCTGAAAAGAACGCGGAATTTGTGAAGGCGGTCGGTGATGGCGCGCTTTACACCGTGCTGCTGGCCGCGCTAGCGAAGCCGCAGGCCCATTCCATGGCAAGCCTCGTCCAGCAAGCGGCCGCGATCGCGCATGTGATGAATTGCCCGGACCTCGTCGCGTTGTCCGATCCTGCTCAGCGCTTCGCATTGATCCAGAACGTAATCATCCGCGACGCGGATTTCGCCGTGCGGGAACGCGCGGGCATGCTCGCCGCAGCGTTGAACGCGTTGAGCGCGCGCATGCAGGAGTGGGACCGCGCGCATCCCGGACGAAGCAGCCGCACCCACATGCAGCCCGCGGGCTCGGTGATGTGGTCGACGTATGGATGGGAAGTGACCCCGCCAAAGCCCGCGGAAATCTATTGTGGTGGCATCAACCTCGATAGCGTTAAGGCGGATAACGCCGATATACAGCATGCGCTCGATGATCTCTGGCGGGTGATGCGGGAGGGGAGAGTGGCTCGCGACGCGACCCCGATGGAAGCTGAGGCGTAAATGGGCTCAGTTCACGGTCGGATAGGCGGTTCGCTTCCTTGCGGCCCGAATATTCCACAATGGTGCTAATTGTGTGCCGCCAAACAATGGGCTGGGGAAGATTAAGGCTGAGCGCGGCGATATTTTTGCGCTGTCGCCTGCGCTGCCAACAATAGCGAATACTGCAAATCTAGTCACCCCGCATTTGTGCAGCTTCGGCACGAGCAATCGAAGCCAGCTATCGTAGCTGCCTTTGCCGTCGCCGCCCTTTCAACCAAGGATCCGAGCGATCGGTAGCAGCTGTGCAGCAGCGATGCTTCTCGATGAAATCTATTAGATCCGCGATTGCAAATAGGCGCCGCCCCCGAATTTTCGTCACCGCCGGGCCATATCCCTTGGCGACCAGGTCACGGAGAGCTTGCTCAGAGAGGCTCAGTGCTACCGCAGCGCCCTTGTAATCGAGCAGGAGCTTGACTGCTCCAGCTGAAGAGATGCCGAGCGCGCCCGGCGAAGGGTCTGTCCTATCACCGGCACCCGGATTTGCCTGCGGCACGACAAAAACCAACATCCGCCCGGAGCCGGTCGGCTCTGTCGGTTTGGCCGTCCTGCCCATCCCCGCCGCGCCGGTTTCCGCGCCGGATGGGTCGTCTTCCCGGCGTCGCGCACGAGGCGCACGGGCTGCCGGCGAGCCGCTGTGATTGGCTTTCACGGTTCATGTGAGGCCCTGCGCGGCCGACGGCCTACGGCATCGGGGATGACCGTCGGCAGCGCAGGGAAATTTTCCCCACCTGCCCCCGAGCGGCCACTGGTCGACGCGACACTTGCAGCGCCGATCGGTGACGCTTTGAGCTTTCACCGGAAGCTGGAATAGGTCAAGGTTCGATGTCGAAGCCGCACGTGTTTGTTGAGAATCTCAGTGGTCTGTGTCTAACGGCAGCATTCTCGCGATTACTTCCCATCAATGGATGAAGGCGTCCGTCGGATTACCGAATAACCGGGAGACTTAAGCATCCGTAGAGATGCGTGGCTGAGAGAAGGCGCGATGGGGAGAAACGATCTCGGTACCGCCGATTTAGCATTGTTGGTCGTCACTACAGAAAACCAGTGCTCTGCCTCGCGTCTCGCCTTTCGGCGCTTAGTGACAAGGACGCTCACGCGCCACTGCCCTTCAGCGCTCGAATGCGGCGCAGCTTGCGTTGCCCCGCCTCGCATGCGATTTTTCAAATCTAAACCGGGGGTAGAGTAGTTGGGAGATAAAGACGGGAAGCAAGCCGCAAAGACGGCGGCAATGGGGGACACCATCTCGTTTTTTCCGATGGAAATCCATTGAAACACGCTTCCCGCGAGGGCGCTGACAAATGTCATCAAGCCAGGGCGATGCGCAAATGTCCGTTGCCGATCTGGACCGGCAGCTCATTGAGTTTGGGCACTCGATCGCGCTCAATCCGAAAAATGCGAATACCTATCGCGAGCGCGGCATTCTTTACGGCCGCAAGCGCGAATATGAGCGTGCAATCGCCGACTTTGAAAAAGCTCTTTCGCTGACGCCGAATGACCCGCGACCATACTATCTCCGCGGTCTGGCCCTGCACCGGAAAGGCGATCCCGCCCGTGCGATCGTGGATTTCGAGAAGGCGAGCGAACTCGATCCGTCGAATGCCGAAATCTACCGCTCTTGTCGGGAAAAGGCCGAACAGGACGCTCGGTCCCCGCGTGACGGCGGCGACGTCATCGCGCAACCGGCGCCGACCGGACCAAAAGGCCTGACCGGGTTTTTCAAGCGCTTGGCGCAATACTACGCCGAATTCCTCGCCACGGATTTCAAAAGGCAGCGTCTGCCCCGCCGAC
>Ga0335085_10014520_pt1 | contig 11482 bp, 5 predicted proteins | sample Lox_Sample_45_FD_206712 | JGI IMG/M metagenome (GOLD analysis project Ga0335085, IMG submission 206712) | Soil microbial communities from Loxahatchee National Wildlife Refuge, Florida, United States - Lox_Sample_4.5 | ecosystem: Environmental > Terrestrial > Soil > Wetlands | place: USA: Florida... | reverse complement strand
GGCCCGGCGAAGCCCCGCACTGAGGCTTGCAAGTTCGACACTAAGAGCGCGGCAGGAATGCCTTTTCCGGTAACGTCTCCAATGCACACGGCCAGCGAGTTCTGGTTCAACTTCAGCACATCAAAATAGTCGCCACCCACACTGCGCGCCGGCCGCCAAGCCGCGTCGATTTCGTATCCCGGAACCTGCTGAATATCCACGGGCAGCAGGCGCTCCTGGATCTGGTGAGCTTCTTGTATCTCCTCTTCATGCAGGCGCAGTTCTTGCATCGCCTGTTGAGCCCGCAGGTCGTCTTCCGCCTGCTTTTGCCGCGTTCGCCGGAGGGTCCGGCCCAACTCAATCTGTCTGCGCAGAGTCGCGAGCAGTCGGGTGTTGTCCCAGGGCTTTTGCACGAAATCGCCCACGCCGTGCTGCATGGCTTCAACGGCAACATGAACGCTGCCCCAACCGGTCATCACCACAATCGGCATGTCACCCTGCGTTTCAAGGTGAGCCAGAAGATCGAGTCCCTCCCGGCCGGAAGTCGTGTCTCGGGCGTAGTTCAAATCCATCAGGAGGAGGTCGAATTGATTTCCACCCAACGCCTCCAGGATTGCTACCGGCGAACTAACCGCGTGTACCTGGTAGCCGTTGTTTCGAAGCAGCAGATCCAAAGCTTCGAGGATGTCCGGCTGGTCATCGGCAATCAGCACTCGAGCCTGTGCCGTGCCTGCCTCATTCGCAACCTCTTCCGCTATGGTGCTCATCATCACGTCTCCTCAATCCAGCCGAATGCGATTAAAGGCGTCCCATTGCGACATGTCAGAGAGGATGACCTTGTCGCCAGGTTGCAAGCCGCTCAGTATTTCCACGGAATTCACGGACGCGCGGCCCAGTTTCACCTGCATGCGGCTGGCGAAGTTGCCGCCCTCGTCGAGCCGGAAGATGCCTACGGTGCTGTTGGGCTGGCCGAAAGCAGGGCGGCCGACATAGACGACGTCGGCAAGGTTTTCAATTTCGATGGTCCCTTCCACGCTCAGGTCGGGGCGAGCGCCTTTGGGAAGCGCGGCGTCCAGCTTCACGTCCACCGTCACGCTGCCCTCTACCACGGAGGGGTCAACCCGCATCACATGGCCGGGAATAACGCCATTGCGTGTGTCGATGGCTGCTCGTTGGCCGGGCATCACATCCTTGGCCTGCGTCTCGGGGATTTTCAATTGCGCCTTCAGGCGCTCGGGCTGCACCACCTTGGCGAGTGGGGTACCGGCGGCCACGCGCTGCCCGACTTCCACGGAAAGTTCCTGTAAAACCCCGTCCGCGCCCGCCCGCACATGCAGGGAAGCAAGCTGGGCCTTCTTCAGTTCGTAAAGAGCACGCAGTTGCTCCACCTTCGCCTGTTGCTCATCCATTTGCGCTTTTACCGAAGCGGCGCTTACGGCGAGGCGTTGCTTCTCAATTTCGCTGCGGGTGGCCAGGGCTTCCGCCTTGGCGCGCGTGACTTTGGCGTTCAGTTCCGAACCCAAGCCGCGCTTGGCGAGTTCCACGTCGCGCTCAGCGTTAAGCTGCGCCTCAGTGTAGTCCGATTGCACGGTGGCTGCCTGGGCTTTCTGGTCAAGCAGCGTGCTGTCAAGTTGCGCCTTCGTGCTTTTGTATTGCGCCTCGCCGGCTTTCAGTTGCCATTCAGCGTCCAGCGTAGCTTGCTCCTGCTCCGGGTTGGTCAGCTCCATTAGGACCGTGTCGGCATTCACCGGTGAGCCGGGAAGGAGCAGCCGCCGGGCCACACGCCCGTCGGTGGTGGCGGGGACGACGAGAATTTCTTCCGGAACAAGCGTGCCCAACCCCCGAACCTCCAACAGCATGGGACCGCGCTTCACCGAGTCAACCCATACCGTGGCCTTGTCCACACTGGGAGGAGCGGGCTTGAGACGGGAAACGCCGAGCGTCACCGACCCAATGGCAAGAAGGCCTACGACGATGTAAATGATCCGGCGAATGCGCCGCTTCCGGGATAAGTCCTCGCGTCGAATATCCATTTTGATTCTCCGAGACTATAGGAGCACGGGGCGTACCATTGGGAGACTACATCTAACCATTTGACATTAAAGCAGTTAAGCGGAGGGGAGGGAGCCTTCTCGGAGGTGTGGTGTTCGATTTTGGGATTGCGCTTGGCGATATCGAACAGGACAGAGAGTACCGGGACATTGTGTCATGGGGAGTTCGGGCCACTTAGCCATGCAGCTATCGGATCATCAAGGACCGAAACTCGAAGCTGGAAATTAGAAACTGGAAATTCGGCAGCCAACTCGAAATTGGATCATCGTGGCAGGCGTTCATGGATAACCGAATATCGAAATTCAGCGCCCGATTTGAGAGTTTCCAATTTCGATTTTCAAGTTTCGCTTGTAATCGCTCAATCACCCAATGACCCGATGGCCCAATGAACAGATGACCCGATCTGCTCACTCAAACTTTAATGCCATGATGGGATCGACCATGGTGGCCCTACGCGCCGGGATGTAACACGCCAGGATTGCGGTGACCAATACTACGAGGGTGACGCTCATAAGGGTAAGCGGATCATGCGCAGTTACGCCGAACAGCAGGTTGCGAATTGCACCACCGGTTATCAGTGCCACTAGAAAGCCTGCCGCCCATCCCAACACCGCCGGGAACATCCCCTGCAGTAGAACCAGGTTCCGCAGATCGGAGCCGCGCGCGCCAAGCGCCATGCGGATCCCCAACTCTGGCCGGCGCCGCGCGACCGAGTACCCCACCACGCCGTAGATTCCGAGCGCAGCGAGCAACAATGCGATGATCGCAAAAAGCGACGCCAGCAGCATTTGAAAGCGGCGGACGCCCACCGATTCCGACACGATCTCGGCCATTGGACGGAGGTGTAGGATTGGAACCCCGGAATCCACGCTCCGCATCGCACTGCGCACCGCCGCGCCCAGGGCCGCGGGCCCAATCGCTGCCCGAACCACCAGTGAGGCGTGCAAACCCGACCAGATTCGAGCTGCCGGCCCGGCGGGTTGATAGACCATCAACAGGGGAGGCTCGTCGAGGGCGACCGTCCGGATGTCAGCGACGACACCGATGACTTCCGTGAGAGGCCGGTGTTCTTCTCCCGGGTGGAATTGCTTGCCGAGGGGGTTTTCGCCCGGCCACACTTGCTTCGCGACGCTCTCGGAAATGACAGCCACGTGGCGGTCGCGGTCGGCCGGCTCGATCAAGCGGCCTTGGCGCAAGGGAATACCCATCGACTGAAAATAATCGGAACTCACAAATCGATAATTCGCGATGGCATCCGGCAGGCCCTTGGTCGAGCGGCCGGGCACGGTGATGCCGTCCACCTGTTCTTGTCCTTCGAGCGGGAGTTTGCTGATCCAGCCGGCGGATTTCACTCCGGGGAGGGCGCGCACTTGCGCGAGCACGTCATCGTAGAAGGCATCTTTCTGCTCCAGCTTCGTATAGCTCTGCGGAGGCAAGCTAACGTCCACAGCCAACACGTGCTCCGTCGAGAATCCCTTATCGACACCTAGCAAGCGGACCATGCTCGTAGTGAGCAGGCCGGCCATGATCAGAAGCAGGGTGCCGACGCCGACTTCAAAGCCGATCAGCGACTCCCGCAAGCGACGTGCGGGGCGGCTTTCCGTGATGGTGACGGCGCCCGTCTTCAGTGCCTGTTGCGGCTCGGCGTGCGACACGCGCCACGCGGGCACGGCGCCGAAAAGGATTCCGGTCAGCATGGAAAGGAAGACCGTGAACCACAGGACGCGCGCGTCCACGTGCACTTCATCAATCCTCGGCAGATTGGCGGGCGCCACGGCAACCAGCCACCGCAGTCCCCAATACGCGAAACCAACGCCGAGGGCTCCTCCGAGGATCGCAAGCAGCGCACTCTCGGTCAGCATTTGCCGCGCCAGTCGCGCGCGGGAAGCTCCCAGCGCTGTCCGAATGCCCGCCTCTCGCACGCGGGCGGGTACGCGCACCAGGAGGAGGTTCGCCAAGTTCAGGCAAACGATCAGGAGTACCGCCCCCACGCCCGCGAGCAGGAGCAGAAGCCCGCGCCGTGCCGTTCCAACGACTTGGCTTCCAAGAGGAATGATCTCCGCGCGAAGGCTTACTCCCTCCTTTGCATCCTTCGCAATCCGCGCTTGGATCACATTTAACTCGGCGAGGGCTTGCCCTGCGCTCGTCCCAGGCTTTAGCCGGGCGATGGCGGCGAAATCAAATTCTCCGATCGGATCGAATTGTTTGGGATCGAGTCCGAGCGGCTTGAAGTAATTCGTCCGCGGGGGAAATTCGGTCAGGGCACCCAATTGAGCGCCTTTGGGGAATCGGAACGCAGTGGGGAGAATGCCCACGACCTGGAAGGGCTTGCCGTCGAGCGTAATCGACTGGCCCACGATCGTGGGATCGCCGTGGAACCGGTCGCGCCAGAACGAATTGGTGAGAATTACCACGTGATCTTTGCCTGGGGTGTCTTCCTGTGGCAGAAACGTGCGGCCTAATTCCGGCGCGATCCCCAGCACGTCAAAGAGGTTCGCGGAAGCCCGCGCGCCGGGAATTTGCTCCGCTTCGCCGTCGCCCGTGAGTATCATGTTGAACGGCTCGACAATCGCCACCTCGTCGAACGAGTGGCAGTCGCGTTGCCACACGCGGAAATTCGGCAAGTTGGCGGGAAGCGTGGGGTAGGTCTGGCTCAACTCGGGAATGATTTCGCGCACCAGGTAAAGCTGCTGCGCCTCGCGATAGGCAAGCGGCCGCAAAAGCACGCTGTTTACCATCGAGAAAATTGCGGTGTTGGCGCCGATACCCAGCGCCAGCGTCAGCACCGCCACCGCGGTGAAGCCGGGATTCTTCGCCAGCATCCGCAGGCCGAACTTCAGGTCTTGGAACAAAGCATTCATTCGTATCCTCGATTCTAAGCCATCAGCTTTTAGCTACTGCCACAACCACCCCACCATGCGGCCTCCCCTCTTCAGCTAATGAGGTCACTCAGCGGTGGTTCTGAGCGCTGATACCTGACCGCTTCATTCGTACCTCAGCGCCACCATGGGATCGACCTTCGCCGCCCGTCGGGCCGGGAGGTAGCACGCGAGCAGCGCGACCAGCGTCACGGCGCCGGCGCTGGCCGCCAGGCACACGGGGTCGTACGGCTTGACGCCATAGATAAATCCAGCCACCAGATGGCCGGAAGCCAAAGCTGCGAGCACGCCCACCAGCACCCCTGTCAAAGCCAGCTTAACCCCCCGGAACACGAAGAGCCCCTCCACCTGCCGGTGTCCGGCACCCAAGGCCAGGCGGATACCGATTTCCCGCGTTCGGCTTCGCACAACATAGGCGACCACCCCGTAGAGACCCATCGCGGCCAGGGCCACTCCTACCAGGCTTAAGATGCCAATCAGCCGGGATTCCACAATCAAGTCCAAGGTGGAGAGGTCCAAGAGGCTCTTCATGGTGTCCACTTCCCAAATAATTACGGATGGGCTATAGCTGTGTATTTCCCTCCGCACCAGCGGGATCACCGCATCCGGGTTTCCCGCGGATTCCACAATCACCTCACCCCTCCCGGCGGACTGTTGCGCAAAGGGAAGATATATATAAGGCTGGGGCGGCTCGAGGATATGGTTGATTTTGGCATCTTCGGCAACACCGACAATCAGGGTGTCATGCTTCTCGATCTTGATGAGGTTGCCCAGCGCATCCTCATGTGGCCAGAAGCGCCGTGCCATGGTCAGGCTGACGATCGCCACCTTTTGCGAGTCAGGACCATCCGCAAAGGTGAAGTCGCGCCCCTGGAGGATATGTGTTCCCACGGTCGGGAAATAGTTTGGGCCCACAGCGTTCATATAAATAGGAATGCTCGGTTGCCCTTCCGGAAGCTCATAGCCGGGAATCGAGACTTGCGCGATCGCTCCTCCTCCCGAGCCGCTGAGGAGAATGCGCCGTGCGTAGGTAGCGCGTTTGACTCCCGGAAGTTTGGCCACCCGCTCCACGAGGGTCGGTAATAGCTGTCCCGTGGGCATTCCCCCTATAGCAGACACCTTCATCGCAGCCAGTTGCTTGTGGGTGTCGAATCCGACGGGCAGATTCCTGACGTACAAGAGACTGCGGAGGAAAAGGAGCGAGAGCGTCATCACCACGACGGAGAAAGCCATCTGTCCCAGCACTAACAGATTCCGCGCGGTCACGCGGCGGCTGCCGCGCAAGATGACCACCTCTTTGCCTTTCAGCACGCTTCCCAAGCCCACCTTCCAGGCGTGGAAAGCGGGAGTGAGGATAAGCATGAGCGTGGCGAAAAGCGCAATGCCGGCGGTGAAAGCAACCTCGCGAAGGTCAATTCGCAGGTCTGGCCCAAGGAATGAGTAGACGGCCGGCATCAGCGCTCTTTGCAACCTCACCACCCAGACCGTAAGGATCACTGCCAGAGCTCCGCCTAGGGCTGAAAGCAGCAGCCCCTCGGTCAGGAGTTGCCGCATCAGGCGCCACCGGCCCGCGCCTAATGCCACGCGGACGGCCAGTTCCTGGCGGCGCGTTTCAGCTCGAGCCAGCAACAAACCGGCAAGATTGGCGCAGGCAATCAAAAGTACGAGGCCTGGCAGCGCCATCGAAATCAGTCCGACCACCCATGTTTTACCCTCCTCCTTGGTTTCGGGAGCGAGCTGGAAAGTCTTGCCACGGTTGGTGTCCGGGTAGGCGCTGGCCAGACGACGCCCGAAACCCTCCAGCTCGGCGGAAGCTTGCGCGAGCGTCACCCCATCTTTCAGGCGTGCCACGGACTCGAACCAACGGTCGCTCCGCTTCTCGGACTGCGCCGCCTTGGGGTCAACGGCGCTAGGGGTCAGGAGCCACATATCGGTGGGAACAAACCGACCTGCCAGTCCCTGGAAGTAAGGCGGCGTGACCCCAATCACCGTCGCGGCGTTTCCCGTCAATGTGATTTCCTTACCGATGATTGCCGGGTCCCCTCCCAAACGGCCTCGCCAAAGCCGGTAGCTGATCACCACTCCGGCTCCGGACTGAGGCTTGTTGTCCACCTCTGGGGAGAAGACGCGCCCCCGCAAAGGCCGCACACCCAAGACGGTGAAGTAGTCGGGTGTAACCATGTCGACAAGAACCTGAGCGGACTCATCGAGGGAGTTGAGGAAGCGACTCTCGCGGTCACAAATCGTCACACCCGAGAAGGATTTCACCTGCTGGCGAATATCCTCATAATCGGGATAGGACAAATCCACCTCGCCCTGCTGAGGACTCTTGGTGTTGAGAACAACGAGGCGGTCAGGGTTAGCCAACGGGAGGGGGCGCAAGAGCATCGCATCAACTAACGTGAAAATCGCGGTGTTTGCGCCGATGCCGAGCGCCAGCGTCAACACCGCCACCGCAGCGAAGCCGGGATTCTTCTCCAGCATCCGCAGGCCGAAACGCAAGTCTTGGAGTAGTGTGCCCATCGTCTGCCTCAAATCGGGCCACCGGGCCGTCGAAGGTCCGAACTTGAAAGTCGTCATTCGGCTTACGATTTCCCGGCTTCGACTTTCGAGCTTCCCTTGTGATTACCGGATGTCCCGGTGGCCGAACGGTCCGGTTCCGGCTATTACTCGCACCTCGTGTGCCATCGGCGTGGCGATTCATCGCAAGTGGATGCAATGGATTACGACAAGGTCAAGACAACTTGTCCGCCTCGCACTGTCCGCTTGTGGGATTCGAGTGTGCGGTTTCGGCATGAACCACTTCATCCTCCCCCAGGCGTTTCGGCCCGTATGAGTTGTCCGCGAGCCTAATCCCGAGTGTGCCATCCCGTTTAGGTCTTTGCGATGAATCGGCTGCCATCTCATATTCCGGAAGCAAGGGCGCATGGCCATACAAGGCTGTCCAAAGTAGCTGGCGGACTCAACCATCGCGTCGGCTCCGCCGCGTTGCTGTGCGGAAGGGCTCCGCCCTTCCAGCCCAAAGCACCACTTTTTCCCTCCCCCGCGCCGCCGGAAGGCATGGCCTTCCGGCGGCGCGGGGAAGATTGGGGGGCGGAGTCCCGCCTCGGAAATACGCAGCCTTTCCGCATAGCAGGGGGCGGAGCCGCAGGTCAGCCCTCAGCGATCGGAAGCCCGCAACTCAGGGTTTCCTACCGGTAGGAAATTGTGAGGTCATTTTGTAAAATTTTTTCCTACCGGTAGGAAAAAACGCAAGAATTCCGTTGACAAGACATCTGGGCTCTGACTTAGCCTGAGAGGGTGGTTGGGGGAGCCGGTGGCGCCCCGCAAGGATGCCCTGAAGATATGACGAATCCTTGGACCGACGTGGAAAACGCTGGCCCGATGCGCCGACGGAGGAAAGGCCCCATCGTTGCGGCAAATGAAGAAAAACCAGACTTCGGTGGGAGGCCGACGCTACAAATCCAGGACGTCTGCGATTGCCGGTTCGTTCTTCCGCGGTCCGTGTGGCCGCGCTAGGGCAACCACGAGGGTTGCCCCTACGTACCACCGCGCCTGCTTTTCCATTATGTTGATGATAATAAAGGTAGTTATAGGATTTGTTGCTAACCCGCGAAAAAATTCAAGATGTTGAAATTAAAGTAGTTAAGTTCATTGTGTTGTTGTCGGTGGGAGAAAACGCGGGGGGAAAAAATGCAGGTAACCTCCATTATGTTATTGAAAACACATGGAGAAAAAATGCCCGAAGTCGACCTTTCCATTATGTTATTGAAAAATAAACTAGTTATAGGCATCTTTCCATTATGTTGATGAAAATAAAGCATGTTATTGAAGACATCGGTGACATGGGAAGAATGGTGAGGAGCGGCGTCCGAAGTCCGAAATTGGGAGAAAAACCGAACTTGCGGGCAAATGCAGTAACGCGCGACGAGAAGGAGGCGAAGTTCAAATGCGCAATTTCGGAACCAACGGTCCCAAATCGCAACCGTAGCCGATTGGGCGACGATCTGATGATCCGACCCCAACTGTTCGATTCCGGCCATGACAATCCCACGACCGAACGTATTGAGAGCATGGCGAGTAACCACGACCAGCCCACACCGCACTGATAATAAAGGAGGTAGCCCGCATTTTGAGAATGGCACTGGGAGTGCGACTTAAAGCTCGGAACTAGGGGCCAGGGACTCGGGACGGGGCGTTCGGTGTTTTAGGCGTGTGAAACCCAAAGCCCAACATCGAGAGGGTAGGACCCAGCCTCCAGAACCTAGGACCTCGCACCCAGAGCCTGATACCCGAAATCGATCGGAGAAGCGCGCATGGTGAAAAGAACGCCATTTTGGTGGTTGCTGGCAACAATTCTACTCCTGCATTTGTTTCTCTCCGGGCTCGCCGCCGGTCAACAAACCGGCGGGACCTTGGACAGCAGCAAGAACCTGCCGGCACAACCGCAGGAAGCGACCCACTTTGACTATTCGGGCAGCCACGGTTTTCTCAGCGTTTTTTACCCCTATAACACCCCCTTCGTTCCCGCCCCGCGTCTGGACAACTCGCGGCGGCTGCAAAATATCATTGTCGACGGCAAGCTGATGCTGGCACTCGATGATGCCATCGCGCTGGCCCTGGAAAACAATTTGGATATCGCTGTGGCGCGATACAACCTGCCCATTGCCCAGACGGACCTTCTCCGAGCGAAGGGAGGCGGCGCGACACGTGGCGTGGCGGGCGCATATCAGTCCACCACGCTGTTTTCCGGCAGTCTGGGCGGAGGTGTGGGCGGTGGCGGTGGTGGTGGCGGAGGTGGCGCGGGAGGCACCCTGGGAGGCGGGATCAATGCTGTAGGTTCAGCGGGGTGCTGCGATCCGAGTTTGTACCTCGGCTATGGCTGGAGCAATGCCATCACCCCCCTGAACTACACTGTGGTGAGCGGCGTGCCCGTGGAGAGCACTCACCAGGCGTTGGTTCAAGCAGGGTACAGCCAGGGCTTTCTGACCGGTACAAGCATTTCCGTGTCTGAGTATAGCTATCGTTTATCCTCAAACACCACCACCAGCCTCTTCAATCCAGCGTTTGTCTCGGGCCTTTCGGTAGGCTTTAGCCAGAACTTGTTAAACGGCTTCGGCTCCCGAGCCAACGCCAGATTTATCCGCATCGCCCGTAATGATTTGAAGTACTCCATGAGTGTTTTCCGGCAAAACGTGATCACCTCGGTGGCGGCCGTAATGAGCACTTACTACGACCTGCTGGCCGATCAGGAAAGCATTCGCGTGGCACAAGAAGGATTGGGGTATGCGCAGAAACTCCTGGAGAGCAACCAGGCCGAATTGAAAATTGGGGCGGTGGCCCAGTATGACGTGCTGCGGAGCCAGGAAGAAGTGGCGGCGCGGCAGCAAGACTTGCTGGCAGCGCAAAATACCTTCTCTCAAGACGCCCAATCCATGAAGGCCAAAATCTCCAAGAGTTTCAATGAGGAGTTGGCAACGGTGGAGATCGCACCCTCCGACCGGCTGCCGGAGCCGCATCCGGATGATGTGCCCGCCTTGGCTGAGGCTATGCGGGAAGCCGCCAGCCACCGCCCGGAAATCGAGCAGGCTGACTTAAACCTGCGGAACCAGGAGTACACCATCCAGGGAACACGCAATGCGCTGCTGCCCTCGCTCCAGGTCTTTGCTTCCTACAGTCTCGCGGGGCTAGGGGGGACGCTGCCGCCTACCTTCACGAATATTTTTCATAACGACTACCCCAACCTCTCCTACGGGGTGCAATTGGGCATCCCCTTCCGCAACCGTACTTACCAGGCCGATGCCGCTCGGGCGGTGCTGGAACAACGGCAGTTGCAGATGAAGCTTCAGGATGCCAAGAACCAGGCGGTTTGGGATGTGAGTAAGGCGGTGAGCGCGGTGCAGCAGGCCCGCAGCCAGCTTGATGCCACGCTGAAGCTGGCCGCCGTATCGCGCCAGGTGCTCGAGATGCAGCAGCAGAAGTTCACGCTCGCTTCCGCCACGGTGGAAGACGTCATCACGGCGCAACGGAATCTCGCTACGGCTGAAGGCAACGTGGTGAAAAACCGCGCCACTTATGCCAAGGCACTGATCCAGTATGAACAGGCAACGGGAACCCTCCTGGACAGGAACAACATTTCCTTATCTGAGGCTGTGGATGGGGAAGTTCATCGTGTGCCGAATATTCCCGGCACACATGATCCGGGGAATTAGCCATCACTCCGGACCAAGGGCGCGAGCGATGGCACGGGTTGCAAGGCGGGTCAACGTGGGAAAAAAAGCTGGGAGGAAACGTTGGCCAACCACACTGGCCGTGCTTCCTCCCGGTGGCAATAGCTCACGCAAGGATCTTTGTAACGACTTCTCCGGAAACGTCGGTCAGACGGAAGTCCCGCCCCTGAAACTTGTAAGTCAGCCGGGTATGGTCGATTCCCAGGCAGCGGAGGATGGTTGCTTGCAGGTCATGAATGGGCACGGGGTCTTTGACGATATTGTAACAATAGTCGTCCGTCTCGCCATAGACAAGTCCGGCCTTGACCCCGCCCCCCGCCAGCCACATCGAGAAGCAGCGAG
>Ga0335085_10014519_pt1 | contig 11482 bp, 11 predicted proteins | sample Lox_Sample_45_FD_206712 | JGI IMG/M metagenome (GOLD analysis project Ga0335085, IMG submission 206712) | Soil microbial communities from Loxahatchee National Wildlife Refuge, Florida, United States - Lox_Sample_4.5 | ecosystem: Environmental > Terrestrial > Soil > Wetlands | place: USA... | reverse complement strand
GGGGCGCCTCGCGCCCGACGGGAAGTCCGTTTACGTCGCGACGAACGCCGGCCGGGAAATGACGGCGTTCGGCCGGATCGACCTCGCGGAGGGAAAGCCGGGCCCCTTCCAGGTCCTCGCCGCCCGCGACGACGCCGAGCTGTCCACGTTCGTGATCGACGAGGCCGGGACCCGGGCGGTCCTCCTCTGGAACGCCGCCGGGCGGAGCGAGCTGGGTTTCTACGACCTGAAGAAAAGGGCGCTCGCTCCGGGGCCCGCCCTGCCGGGCGAGATCGCGGAGGGCCTTTCGCTCTCGAGAGACGGCACGAAGCTGGCCGTCTCGCTTTCGGGCCCGACCCGCCCGAGCGACCTCTGGGTTCTCGACCTGAAGACGGGCCGCTTCGTGCAGATCACGAAGAGCGCTCACGACGGCGTCGACCTCTCGGCGCTCGTGAAGCCCGAACGGGTGAAGATCACGGCCTTCGACGGAAAGCCCCTCTGGAGCTGGCTCTACCGGGCGAAGAGGGCCAAAGGGCCCGGACCCCTCGTTCTCTCCTTCCACGAGGACCCGGAGGGGGAGGAAATGCCGTCCTACCGGGCCGACTACCAGGCGCTTCTGGCGCAGGGAATCTCCGTCCTCGCGCCGAACGTCCGGGGCTCGTCGGGCTTCGGCCGGACCTTCCTGGCCCTCGACGACCAGGCCAGGCGCGTCGACGTCATGCGGGACGTCAAGGCCTGCCGGGACTGGGCCGTGGAGAAGAAGATCGCCGACCCGGCGCGCATCGGCATCGTGGGGAGAGGTTACGGCGGGTGGATCACGGTGGCCGCCCTGACGGCCTATCCGTTCGACTTCGCCGCAGGCGCCGACCTCTCCGGCATCGTCAGTCTCCTGGGCTTCTTCGAGAACACCGAGCCCTGGGTGGCCGAGATCTCGAAGGCAGAGTATGGCGACCCGCAGAAGCAGGCCGAGCTCCTGAAGAACCTCTCCCCCGTTCTGAAGGCCAACTTCGTCAAGGCACCGGTTCTCGTCCTTCACGGGCGAAACGACACGATCGTTCCCTCCCTGGAGGCGGCCCAGCTCGTCGAGAGGCTGAACGCGAGGAAGATCCCGGTCGAGTACGTCCTTCTTCCCGACGAAGGTCACTTCTTCCGGAAGCTCCCGAACCGGATCCGGGCGGGCGCTCTGCTCGTCCACTGGTTCGACAAGTACCTCAAGGCGGCGGGAACCCAGTAAGCTCCGCGCTTCATGCCATTGACGGCCGCCCTCGCCGACCGCCCCGAGCCGACCCGCGCCTGGCGCTGGCTCGTTCTCGTCTTCGTCAGTCTCGGGATGTTCGCCAATTACTACGTCTTCGACGCGATGAACCCCGTCGGGCCGCTCCTCGAGAGCCAGCTCGGCTTCACGCAGGCCCAGATCGGCCTTCTCGACTCCGCTTACAACGTTGCGGCGCTCCTCGTCCTCCTGCTCGGCGGCGTCATCATCGACCGCGCGGGGACGACGCGGGCGGTCCTTCTGTTCGGGACGATCGCGGCCGTAGCCGGCCTCCTCATCGCGCTCTCCCCCCGATTCCCGCTCATGATGGCGGGCCGGTTCGTCCTCGGCCTCGGGTCCGAGCCGCTCATCGTCGCGGTCACGACCGCTCTCGCCAAGTGGTTCAAGGGGAAGGAACTCTCCTTCGCCATGGCGATCAACCTGACGATCGCCCGCCTCGGATCGGTGGCGGCGGACAACTCGAGGAGCTGGGCCTCCTCTCTCTTCGGGTCGTGGCAGCCGCCGCTCCTGCTCGCCGCCGCCGTCGGCGGGCTCTGCATCGTCTCCGGCGTCGTCTATTTCCTCCTCGAACGAAGTGCCGCGAGGCAGTTCACGCTCGGGAGCGGCGGATCGACCGACAAGCTCGTCCTCGCCGACCTCGTCCGGTTCAGCCGGGGCTACTGGTGGGTCGTCGGGCTCTGCGTGACGTTCTACTCGGCCATTTTCCCGTTCCGCCGCTTCGCCAACATCTTCTTCACCGACGCCCGCGGCGTCTCGCCGGAGACGGCCGGCTTCCTGAACGGCCTCCTGCCGCTCACCGCCATGATCGCCACGCCGCTCTTCGGCCTTCTCGCCGACCGGATCGGAAAGCGCGCCCTCCTGATGGCCGCCGGCTCGGCGCTCCTCCTCCCCGTCTTCCTCCTCCTCGCCTACACGCGGCTCCCGATCGGCGTCCCCGTCGCCATGATGGGGATCTCGTTCTCCCTCATCCCCGCCGTCATGTGGCCCTCGGTCGCGTACCTCGTCGACGAGAAGAAGCTCGGGACGGCCTACGCCCTCATGACGCTCTGTCAGCAGATCGGCTGGGCCGTCGTCAGCTGGTCCATCGGGGGGCTCAACGACCTCTTCCACGCCAGCGCGCAGAACCCCGGGGGCTACGCCGCCGGCATGTGGCTCTTCTCGCTCCTCGGCTTCTTCGGCCTCTTCTTCTCCTGGCGCCTCCACCGGAGCGAGGCGGGCCCGGGCGGGCACGGTCTCGAGACGATCACGACGGCCGGCGCGCCGAAGGGCTAGGTCGGCCGGCGCCTCGCGCTCTCGATCCCGCGGGCGTAGCGGCAGTCCTCCCGGAGCGGACACGCCTCGCATTTCGGCGCGGAGCGCGTGCAGAGTTCCTGGCCGTGCCGGCGCAGGAGGCGATGAGCCGTCAAGAGGACGTCCATGTCGTCCCCCAGCTCCCGGCTCGCCACCTCGCAGGCGGCGGCGTACGTCGCCGCGTAGCTCTTTTCGTCGCGGCAGAGGCCGAGCCGGGTCAGGACGCGGAGGCCGTTCGACTCCGCCGCCAGCGACGGATGGCGCCGGAGGAAGAGGAGGATCTTTTCCGCGCCGGGGTTACCGATCCCGGGGAAGCGGCGGAGCGCCTTCTTGGCCGCCGGGACCGGCCCGGCCACGACCCGGTCCAGATCCCCGTCGTATTCGTCGACCGCGATCCGGGCCGCTTCGCGCAGTTTCTCGGCAAAGCGCGCCGCCAGGATGCCGTGCCGCGCGACGGCGCGAAGGGCCGCGGCCGGAGCGTTCAGGACCGCCCTGGGCGTCGTTCCCACGCTCTTCTTCAGGAGGGCCAGGGCCTTTTCGCGCTGCCCGTCGTCAGCCAGATACGCCACGTTCTCCCAGAGGATCAGCTCGAAGGCTCCGCTCGCGGGAGTCTTCTCCAGAACCCCGTACCGCTTGGCGAGCTTGCGGACCACCGTCTTCAACGGAAGAGGGGCCTCCACGTGCGCCGGCATCCCCCCATTGTGGACCTTTCGGGCCCAACTCTCACTCTCCGCGTGCCGTCCGGGGGTCGAGCCAGGCCTCGGGGACGGGGCGCGGGTCGTAAGCGAGGTACTCGACCACCGTCGTCCCGGGGCGCAGCGCGTCGGTGATCGTCATCCGCTCGAGGACCGGGCTCCCCTTCGCGGTCCGCCAGGCGTCGAAGGTCGCCTCCTTCGCGGTCCGCCCCGACGCGAGGAGGAAGACCGCTTTCCGGTAGAGCCCCTCCTTTTCGTCGACCCAGACGCGGACGACCGGATAGGAAACCGGCACTCCCTTCTTCGCCGCGAGGCGGAGGACCGCGCACCTCCGCCCGTCGAGATCGTCCGGGCGTTCGAAAACCGCGTCGTAGTCGTCCGCGAAGCTGAGCTGCGAGATCTCGGCCGCCGAGAGGCCGCCGCGGACCCGCTGGCTGGACGGGATCCGGATGGGGCTCTTCGCGGTCGGCAGCAGAAGCCACGTCTCTCCCGCCGAGGTGACGACGACCTTCCCCGCGTCGCCCGGCTCGAGGAACTTCAGACGTGACCTCCTCCCTTTCACCGCGACCTCGAACCGGGCCGGCGCCGGGGCCGGCCTCTCCGCAGCGCCGGAGAGCGTGACCCGGACCGTCAGGACCCCCTCGCCGAAAGCGGCGCGACCCCGTTCGGCCCGCCGGAGGAGCGCGCGGGGGTCCGGATCCGAGGAGAGCGCGGTCCCCGCCGCGAGGAGCGCCGCGAGAACGGTCGCCCGCCGGTCAGACATGCGCGAGCGCCTCGACCGGGTTCAACCGGGACGCCCGCCGCGCGGGCCACCACGAAGCGACGAGAAGCGTGGCCGTCATCAGGGCGAAGCTCACGACGTAGGCCATCGGGAAGAAGCGGACGATCAGGACGGCCCCGCGCGTACCCCCCGGCGGCGGGGGCATCTGGAGTCCCATCGCGTTGAGGATCGCCCGGACGAGGAGCGAGGCGGCGGCCCCCAGAAGGGCGCCGCCCACGGCCAGAAGGAGCCCCTCGTAGAGGAAGAGCCTCTTCACCTGTCCGCGGTCCATCCCGATGGCCAGGAGCGTCCCGATCTCCCGCGTCCTCTCGAAGACCGACATCGTCATCGTGTTGGCGACCGCGAGGACGATGACGACGGCGAGGACGAGGCCCGTGAAGAGAAAGATGGCGATGTAGAGGAGGCGCACCTGTTTGTAGAAGGCCGCCGTCTCGAGCCACGTCTTCACGGCCACCGGCCGGCCGGCCGCCCGGGCGACCTCGGCAAAGCGCCGCGCGGCGGCGTCGGTCTGGTCGTCGTCGGCGAGCCGGATGGCCAGGACGTGTACTTTTCCCTCCGCCTTCAGGAGTCGTGCCGCGGCCCGGTACGGCAGGAACAGAAGCCGGTCGTCGATCTCCTTGATCGGGTACTGGAGGATGCCCGTGACGGCGGCGTCGACGGCGTTCAGCGCCCCGTCGGGCGTCGTCGTCATCACGGTGATGAGATCTCCGGCCTTCGCCCCGAGCGACCGGGCGAGGCCCGCGCCCAGCATCACCTCGTCGGCGTCTCCGCTCGAGAAGAAGGCTCCGTCCACGACCATCTCCGGGGCGTACCCCGCGGCCCTCTCCAGCTCCGGGTCCGTCCCCGTGCCGAGATACGCGACGCTCTTCTCCCCCTTCACCGCGAGGCCGAAGAAGGAGAGCTTCGGAAGGACACGGACCACGCGCCGGTCCTCGCGGATGAGGCGCGCCAGCCCCTCCCAGTCGTCGAGAAGGAAGGCCTGCGCCTCTTCGTCCGTCTTGCCCTCGGCCCGCGGGTCGAAGAGACGAACGTGCCCGCCGAGGCCGTCGATCGTCGCCTTCCGGAGGGCATTGAACGTCTGAGCCATGAAGCCGGCCGTCATCGTCACGGCCACGAAGCCCACGACCACGATCGAGCCGGTCAGGAACGTCCGCCGCCGGTGACGGAGAAGGTTCCGGCCCGCGAGGCGCCACCAGCGAAGACTCATGCGATGGCTCCGCCGGCCGGCAACTCGTCGTCCGACTCGATCCGCCCGTCCCGGAGACGGAGGCGTCGGCGCGCGCGGCTCACGATTTGCGGGTCGTGACTCGAGAAGACGAAGGCCACGCCGCGCTCGCGATGGAGCGTGTCGAAGAGGTCGAGAAGGCGGAGAGCCGTCTCCGAGTCGAGGGAGGCCGTCGGCTCGTCGGCGAGGATGACGGCCGGCTGCCCGACCAGGGCCCTCGCCACGGCCACGCGCTGCCGCTGGCCTCCGGAAAGGGCGTCCGGCCGTCTCTCCGCGAGACCCGGCAGCCCGACGGCGTCGAGCGCCTCGCCGGCGCGGCGCCGGCACTCCCCCTCGGCGACACCGCGGATCCAGAGGGCGAGCGCCACGTTCTCCCGGGCCGTCAGGACCGGGACGAGCTGGTGGGTCTGAAAGACGAAGCCGATCCGCTCGCGCCGGAGTCGCGACCTCTCGCGGTCTGGGACGTCCGACACGTCGCGCCCTTCGAAGAGAAGCGTCCCCTCGTCCGGGCGGTCCAGAAGCCCGAGGAGATTCAGGAGCGTCGTCTTGCCGCTCCCGGAAGGGCCGGCAAGGACGGCGAACTCCCCCCCGGCGACCGAGAAGCTCGCGTCCCGGATGCCGGCGATCCGCTCCTCTCCGAGGCGGTAGATGCGGGTGAGGCCGCGCGCCTCGAGGATCGCCACGGGACGAGTATAGGGAAGGCGCGCGGTCCGCCGCGTCAGAACGAGTACGTCAGCCCGGCGCTCGCGATGGCCTTTTCCGTCTGGTAGCCGTTCAGGCTCCTGAACGTCGGGATCAGGATGGAGGCCCGCGCCACGAAGCCCCCTCCGAGGTTCACGAGAACGCGGGGGGTCACGTAGAGAATGGATCCGCCCGTGTCGGGGTCCTTCTCCCCGGAGGAATCCACGGTGTCCTCGCCGGCCCAGCGATAGTTCAGCTCGAGGACCGCGTCGACCACCGGGCCCAGCTTTCGCTCGTAGCCGAAGTTGGCGAGGAAGATCCGGCCGTACTGGTAGCCGTACGTGTTCGTCCCGGTCCACCGGTACTGCGCCGACCCGAACAGCGAGGACCCGACGTCGAGCAGATAGAAGCCCCCGAGGCCAGCAAAGACGTCCGTCGAGCCCGTACCCGGCTGGGCATGTTCGTCCAGCCGCACGCCGTCGGGGCCGGTCAGGTCGTCCTGCCCCCAGGGGGTTTTCACGCCGACCTGGACCGAGACCCAGGTCCGCCGGCCGATCCCCGCCTCGAGGGGCGAGGCCCAGAGCCGGAACCAGGCGAAGAACTCCGGGTCGGCGAGGCCGTGCGTGTCCGTGGTCTCCGGGACCCCGTCCATCGCGCCCGTCAGCGACTTGAAGCTGTACGGGACCCGGGCCACGAGGTTCAGCCGGTCACCGAAGGAGTACGACACCGTGGCCGTGACGGTGTTCGAAACCTGGGATTCGCTCTCTTCGGGCGGGCCCTGCGACTTCTCCATCCGGTCCCAGTCGACGGCGATCCGGAACGCTCCCGCGGAAAAGACGTCCGTTCCGAGGGCATTGAACGTCGGGTCGCCGCACCGGCAAATGGAACACGAGCGCGCTCGCGAGGGGATCACGAGAGCGAGACAGACAACGGCCGCCGAACCCAAGAACAGGGTTCGCGATCGAGTTCCTCTCATCATCAAACTCCTCTTCCGGCGCCCCCACGTCACGGGGAGCGCCTGTCCTGATTCCCGAGAGTCGGGTTGTCCCGAATCGATCCGGTATCAGGCGGGGAGGAGCGGAACGTGGTCGGGCGCGCAGAGCCACGGAGAGCCGGGCGGCCCGGGCCGGACCTCCGGAGCCGCCGCGGCGCGGGGGGCGGGAGAAGAATCCTCGTGCCAGCTCAGAAGGGCTTTCGTATCGGTGCCGTCGCGTGCCGCTTCCGGGGAGCCGAGCGGGAAACGGCAGGATTTCCCGATCCCCTCCACGCCGCCCGGCGCCCGCTCGCCGGTCCGGCAGCAGCACTTGTCCGGCGGCGTTGTGGCGTCGCAGCAGCAGTCCGCGAGGTGGACGAATGGCACGGTCCGCCGGGCCGGGCCGGCCGCCAGCGGCGCCAGAAGTAACGCCGCGAGAACGGAGCCTAGGATCCGTCTCATCCGCGGCCCATTCTAGCTTTCGCGGTCGTAAAGACGCTCGGCCCATCCGAGGCTGGTAATCTCCTTCTCTGTGAACGCGAAAAGGGTGCGACGGGCGCTTGCCGTGGCGGCGATTCTCGCCGTCGTGCTCGCCTTCGCGTTCGAAGGATTCCCGCACCGGCACGAGGGGAGCCTCGACGACCGCTGGTGCCCCGCCTGCCAGGCGGCCCGGCAGCACGTCGGCGATGCACCGCGTGCCGGCGTCGCCTTCCTCATCTCACCTGTCGCCGAAAGACCCCGTCCGGCCGAGCCCGCGATCGAGCGGCTCGCCGCCCCGCCCCCGGTCTCGAGCACCTCGCCCCGCAGCCCGCCGGCCGTCTCCGCCTGACGCGCGTTCCCCATTCCCGACAAAACGCGACAGGAAGGAGATGCCATGCACTTGCGAACGGCCGCCCTCGTCGCTTTCATCGGCGTCGGCGTGATTCCAGCCCTTCCCCTCCCGGCCCAGACGCCGGAAGAGGACCGGAAGGCCCTCGAGAAGAAGATCGAAGCGCTCCAGAAGGAGCAGGCGGAGATGCAGAGACAGCTCGAGGAGCTGAAGCGAATGCTGACCGCCAGCCCTGCCCCGACGCCCACTCCGACGCCGTCACCGACCCCGCCCGCGGCCGAAAACCGTAAGACGGGTCCCGTGACGAGCCCGGGGCTGACCCCCTATCCCGTCGCAACGTGGGGGGAGACGGGACAGGTCACCTCGGGAACGTCCTTCAACCCCGCCCTCTCGGTCATTGCCGAAGGGCTCTACTACGCCGACGACCACAAAGGCCACGCACCGGCTTTCTATTCGAATGCGGATGGCTTCACGAACACCGGCGTGGGAGGGCTCCCGGAGTTGTCGCAAGGCTTTAACCTCGGTGAAACCGAGTTCGCCTTCTCCGCCGCCGTCGACCCCTATTTCGACGCCCTCGCCATCCTCACGGTGAGCCCGGACGAGATCGGGATGGAAGAGGCCTGGATCCGGACCCGGAAGCTCCTCCCCGGCCTCTCGATCAAGGCGGGCCAGTTCTTCAGCGACATCGGCTACGCCAACAAACAACATCCGCACCAGTGGGATTTCGTCGACCAGAACCTCCCGTACGCGATGCTCCTCGGCGGCGCAATCGACGAGGTCGGGGTCCAGGTCGAGTACCTCCCGAAGACGCCCGTCTACCTCCTCGTCGGCGCCGAGGCGCTGCAGGGGACGAACCCGGGCGTCGCCAATTACCTCGGCCCGGACGAGAACCTCGCTCTCTCGTCGAAGGCCGGCCCGCGACTCTTCACCGGCTTCGTCAAAGTCTCGCCCGACGTCGGCTACTCCGACGCCCTCCAGCTCGGCGTTTCCGGCGGCTACGACACGATGTTCCAGGACCAGGTCGGCGACGTGGCGAGCCAGGGGACGAGCTGGTTCGGGGGCTTCGACGCGGTCTTCAAGCATGACGACCCGCGCCCCTTCGGACAGGGAGACCTGACGGTTCAGGGCGAGTTCCTGACCCGCCAGAGAAACCTCCACACCGTGTCGGGGGACCTCGTTCCGGTGGACACACCGCGAAAGCTCCAGCAGAACGGCTTCTACGTCCAGGCGGTCTACGGACTCCTCCCCCGCTTGCAGGCGGGGCTCCGGTGGGACATGGCCGGTCTGACCAACCGGCTCGAAACCGGAGGCCTCGAGGAAAACTTCGGGACCACCCGCCGCTTCAGCGCGGCGCTCACCGTCAACCCGACCGAGTTCTCCCGCTTTCGCGCCCAGTATGAATGGTGCAGCGCTCCCTTCAACGGCGTCCAGCAGTCCTTCGCCCAGTTCTTCCTCCAGTTTCAGGTGAGCCTCGGCGTCCACGGGGCGCACAAGTTCTGACAGGAGTCCGATGATGAAGACCGCCCTCCTCACCATGCTTCTCGTTGCGGCGGGCGCGGCGAACGGCGCCCTGAACGTCGTCGCAACGACGTCGGACCTCGGGATGCTCGTCCGGACCGTCGGAGGAGACCGCGTGAAGGTCACCGTCCTCGCGCCGCCCGACCGCGACCCGCACTTCCTCCTGGCGAAGCCGACGATGATCATCGCCCTCCGGAACGCCGACCTCCTCGTGGCCGTCGGCGCCGAGCTGGAGGTGGGCTGGCTCCCGGCCGCCCTCCAGGGCGCGTCGAACGCGAAGCTCCTCCCCGGCCAGAGCGGATACTTCGAGGCGGCCGCTCAGGTCCCGCTCATCGAGAAGAGCGGCGACACCGACCGCTCGCGCGGAGACGTCCACCCGATGGGAAACCCGCACCTTTTCCTCGACCCCGAGCGGATGGCCGCCGTCGGACGCGCCCTGGCCGGGCGCCTCGCCCAGCTCGACCCGCCGCACGAGGCAACCTACCGGGCTAACGCCGAGTCTTTCGCGAAGGTGGTCGCCGAACGGGTCCCGAAATGGAAGGAGCAGGCGGCCGGAGCGCCCGGCGTCGTTCTCTATCACAAGGACGCCAACTACCTCCTCCTTCTCCTCGGCGTCCCGGTTCTCGGCTACGTCGAGCCGCTGCCGGGCATCCCGCCGACCGCACAACACCTCTCGGACCTCGTCCAGCAGCTCTCGGGAAAGAGAGGGGAGATCCTCTTCACCGACTACCAGCCGGCGCAGGGTCCCGAGTTTCTCGCGGGAAAGCTCGGTTGGAAGGCGATCCGCCTTTCGCCCGAGGTCGGGGAAAAAGGAGACGCGAACGCCTACTTTGCGATGATCGGCCGCTGGGTGGAAGCCATCTCCTCCTCGAAATGACGCCCTTACTTGCATACCGGAACGTCGTGGCGGGCTATGCGCAACCCGTCGTCGGCCCCGTTTCGTTCGAGGTGAAGCCGGGAGAGATCGTCGCCCTCCGCGGCCCGAACGGATCGGGGAAATCGACGCTGCTCGGCGCGCTGACGGGAGCATCCCGCGTCTTCTCGGGCCAGGTCGAACGCCGCGCCGTCCTGACCGTCTCCCTGCAGAGGCAGATCCCCGCCCGGCCGGAGGGGATTCCTCTCACCGGACACGAGCTCCTCCGTCTCACGGGCGCGCACCACAAAGAGCCCCCGTCTCTTCTCGCGCCGCTCCTGGCCCTCCGCGTAGACAAGCTCTCCGGAGGGCAGTTTCAGCTTCTCGAGGTCTGGGCCTGCCTCGGTGGAGACGCCGACCTCCACATCCTCGACGAGCCGACGAACAACATGGCGCCCTCCACCATCGAGTCGCTCGTCTCGATCCTGCACGATAAGCGGAAAGACCGTGGCGTCCTCATCATCAGCCACGAACGGGCCTTCGTGACCGAGGTGGCCGATCGCGTCGTGGAGCTTCCGGGATGAAGTGGCAGCTCGTCGTCGACCCGCTCTTCCGGGTCCCGTTCCTGAACGGCCTTCTCCTCGCCGTCTCGATGCCTCTCCTCGGGGCGTACGTCCGCCTCCGCGACGAGTGGCTCGCGTCGCTCGGGATGGCACAGGTCACGGCGGCGGGAGGTGTCGTCGGCCTCCTCCTCGGCATCCACCCGATTCCGGGAGCCCTCGCCGCCGCCGGTCTCGCCGCGACGGCCAAGGGGACGGTCCGCCGCTCGGGGAACGACGTCTTCGTCCTGCTTCTTCTCTTCGGCTGGTCGGTCGCCCTCCTCGGCGCGGCCAACAGCGCGCAGGGCGAGGAAGTAAGCCACGCTCTCATCGACGGCCAGCTCTATTTCACCTCCGGCGCGCACCTCGCCGGAGCGGCCGCCCTGCTCGCCGCCGTCGCGCTCCTCCTGCCGTGGATCTCCCGGAAGCTGCTCCTCGAGCGGTTCTTCCCCGACCACCTCGCCGCGAACGGAGAGAACCCGTTCCGGATCCACCTCGCTTTCGACCTTCTGGTCGCCTTCGCGGTGGCCCTCGCGACGCAGTCGGTCGGCGTCATGGCTTCGTTCGCGCTCGTTTTCGTTCCGCCGTGGGCGGCTTTCGGGGGAGCGAGCGGCTGGCGGCGGGCCCTCGCGCGGACTGCCGCGGTCGCGGTCGTCGCCTACATCGTCGCCTTCGCGGCGGCGATCGGCCTGAACCAGCCTTTCGGACCGGTTCTCGTCGCGGCGCTCCTCCTGACGGGTCTCGTCCGCCTCCTGCCGGCAGCGAGAAGCCGCGCCTAGGCCTTCG
>Ga0335085_10014518_pt1 | contig 11482 bp, 9 predicted proteins | sample Lox_Sample_45_FD_206712 | JGI IMG/M metagenome (GOLD analysis project Ga0335085, IMG submission 206712) | Soil microbial communities from Loxahatchee National Wildlife Refuge, Florida, United States - Lox_Sample_4.5 | ecosystem: Environmental > Terrestrial > Soil > Wetlands | place: USA: Florida... | reverse complement strand
CTGCAGGTATTCCAGCAAAACATCCCGAGCACCGAGAGCGGCCAACGTCTCTACGGCGAGCTGTCGCGGTTGAAAGATCCCGCGCGGCTTGCCTTGCAGCAGATACCTTCTCAAAGGTTCGATCGCTCGTGGACCACATCCCACTAGAGCGGCCGAAGCCATGGGACCACCGCGCAGCGACTCGAGATCACTAACGACCGCCTCAATTTGCGCGTCGGACCAGTCCTGGTCGGCCATGGGTCTCTCCTAGTGTCGCCAACGCACATACGCGGACTTCCCCGCATATTCCGCGTCCACGCCAAGCTCCTGTTCAATTTCCAGCAGCCGGTTATATTTCGCGATGCGCTCTCCTCGCGAGACGGATCCGGCTTTAATCTGTCCCGAACCCATCGCGACGGCGAAGTCAGCAATGGTGGTATCGTCGGTTTCACCAGACCGGTGGGAGATCACGGTGTTGTAGCCGTGGGTTTGAGCCAATCGGACACACTGAATTGTTTCCGTAACCGTGCCGATCTGGTTTAACTTGATCAGAATGGCGTTCGCTATCTTCGCGTCGATGCCCTTTTGCAGAATTTCCGGATTCGTCACGAAAATATCGTCACCCACGAGCTGCACTTGGTTGCCTAACTCGCGAGTCATGGCGGTCCAGCCTTCCCAATCGTCCTCCGCTAGACCGTCTTCCAGCGAATAAATCTCGGGATATCGTTTCAGCCAAGCGGTCCACATTTCGATGAGCTCCGCGGAGGTTTTTTCGGTACCGTCGCTCTTGCTGAATACGTATTTGCCTGCCCGATAGAACTCGCTGGCAGCAGGATCGAGATTAATGGCGACATCCCAGCCCAGTTTATAGCCCGACTTCTTGATCGCGGATTCGAGCAATTCCATTGCTTCCTCGTTCGAACGCAACCGCGGTGCAAATCCTCCCTCATCACCGACGCTGGTCTCAAATCCGCTTTGATGGAGGATCTTTTTCAGTTCGTGAAAGATCTCCGATGCGGTACGTAGGCCCTCGGAGAAGGAAGAGGCGCCCACCGGGGCGATCATGAACTCCTGAAAGTCAACGTTGTTATCGGCATGTCTCCCGCCATTCAAGATATTGAACATGGGAACAGGAAGCACGTAGCGCGCTCTGGGCATCAAGTGTCGATACAAGGGAATCTTGTTTTCTGCCGCCTGGGCTCGCGCCGCGGCAATCGAGACACCAAGGATCGCGTTGGCTCCGAGGCGAGACTTATCGGGTGTTCCGTCCAACGCAATCAATTTCGCATCCAGCGTCTTTTGATCTTCCGCATCGAGTCCCGCTATCGCCGGTTGAATCTCTCGACGCAGATTTTCAACAACGCCTCGGACTCCTTTGCCGTTGTAGCGACTGACATCTCCGTCCCTAAGTTCCACCGCCTCGTGCTTCCCGGTAGAGGCACCGGAGGGAACCTTGGCGGTGCCGGTCACGCCGCTTGCCAGGCGCACCGTTACCTGAACGGTGGGATTTCCCCTGGAATCCAGGATTTGCAGGCCGTCAAGTTCTGAGATCTTCGACACGTGTTCTCCTCTTCATAGGATTAAGAAATGGCGCCCTCTTCGAACAGCCGAATCAATTTCGCCTGGATACTGCAAGAGAGCGGCAACGATCGAACCTTTTCAACTGTTCGCTCAACCGGGTACGCCAGACTCTTCAGGGACAGAATCCCATTTTCCCAAACGGCGTACCGACCTTCTGCTCCGCCCGATGCAGACTGCCCCAAGCTCCCTGGGTTTGCCACGATGCGGCCTCCAAGCTGTCGGATAAACTGTATGTGGGTGTGACCCGCGAGTAGATAGTCGACGCCAACCGCGGCGCTTGCTTCGATCCAAACGGGGGAATGGCATTCCAAGTAGCCGTACAGGGGATTTGATGGTGTAGCATGGCAGAGGAAAAAAGATGCACGATCTCGCATGAACCTCAGGGAAGTCGGGAGACTACGCAAGTAGGCCCGTTGTTCGTCATTTAGTAAAGTGTCGGTGATCTTCTGTGTCTCGGCTGCAAGTTCGCGGAAGGGCGGCACACAGTGAGGATCCTGCCCGTAGGCAAGGGCCTGATCGTGATTCCCTCGGAGCACGATCGCCGCTTTCTCCCGCACGTAATCAATTACCTCGCCCGGCTGTGGCCCATAGTTGACGAGATCACCGAGCACCCACAGTTCGTCGTAGGTCTCGGAAAACGAGGAGAGCGCATCAAAGTTCCCGTGAATGTCCGAAATGATGGCAACCTTCATATCGCTCCCCTCGTCCGAGCGCAGTTCCTGACGATCGTTTTCTCCGCAACGTGTACGGCGTCACTTCCTCGTTTTTCTCTCGTAGGACCCTTCGCCTTCGGATTCCGCCAGGATTCGGGCAAGGCTTGGGAGGACGAATTTTCCGGTAATTGAAATAGCTGCCAGAAGCAAGCAGAGAACCGCAAAGAAATGAGAATTCTCCATGACTATTCTCCATCCGCGTGATTTGGTTCGGGATTCTGCCGGCGACATAACTCCGCGACAGGAACCCCTGTCAGGAGTCATCATCCGCTCCGGCATCGGGAGCAGCGGTTAAGGGCCGAACTCCTTGGCCTCTGTCAAAATCATAACCGAACGCGGTCCAAAATTGAATAGTTGTGTTGGCGGCGTGAGGCCGCAAGGCCCCGCGGAAGAAATCGTTCCACAGGAATTTCGCAGGTTATATAATCGGCGCCAGGTGAGGGGGTTCACCTTTCAACCGCCATCCTGTTTGCAGGTGGCTGATGACTCCTACTGAAGTCAATTCTTCTGTTTGGAGTCGTCGTGCCTACGAAGCGGACTGTCAACTCAATCATCGGATTCTTGATCTGCGGATGGGCAGCAGCGTCAACGTCCCTGGTATTCTGGAATCATAAATCGCGCACGGAAGTCCCGCTTTGGTTCGTGTTTGTGGTTGCCGGCGTTGCGACCTGCTATGGGTTTGGGAGAGCGTTTCTCGGTACCTCGTTTGCGGCCTTCATCTTCTTTGCCTTCCTCATCGCTCCCCTCGAACCGTTGAGTTATCAAGTCGGCCGGCTGAATGTCATCTATTTAATTGCAGCGGGAGCCGCGATCAGCTATCTGCTGTCGGCATCGCCACGTTTTGGCAAACAAGAGGAACACCACATTCGTGTGGTGTCCCGCAGAGAGAAGAACCCACCTGCGGCGCACTGGACTGAGACCGCAGATTCCACAAGTCGAATCAGCGAGGACAAACATGAAATTGAATCCGTTTAGTTCTGTGATTACGGCGCCCAAATCACAGGGTGCCTCACAGGCGATGTTGTACGCGACCGGGCTCTCCGCACCGGACATGGAAAAGCCGCAGATCGGAATCGCTAGTTTTTGGCTGGAAGGAAATCCGTGCAACATGCACCTTCTTGGACTTGCAGAACAAGTTCGCGCAGGAGTGCAAGCGGCGAACCTGGTGGGGATGCGCTTTAACACCATCGGCGTAAGCGACGGCATCTCGATGGGCACCGACGGCATGAGTTTTTCTTTGCAGTCCCGCGATCTCATCGCGGATTCCATCGAGACCGTGATGTCGGCGCAATGGTACGACGGCAACATCGCAATCCCAGGCTGTGACAAGAATATGCCCGGTTGCCTGATGGCGATGGGTCGATTGAATCGACCGGCGCTGATGATCTATGGCGGAACCATTCGCGCTGGTCAACTGGATGGCAGGAAGCTGGACATCGTTTCGGCATTCCAGAGCTACGGAGAATATCTCTCCGGTTCGATCACAGAGGAACAGAGACAGGCAATCGTAAGCCATTCGTGCCCTGGAGCCGGTGCTTGCGGAGGAATGTACACAGCAAACACGATGGCGTCAGCGATTGAAGCTCTTGGCATGACGCTGCCATACAGCTCATCAACGCCAGCGGAGGATCCGCAAAAATTGGAGGAATGCGTCCGGGCCGGTTCCGCAATGAGAACTCTACTCGAACGGAACTTGAAGCCGCGTGACATCATGACGCTCGACGCATTTCGCAATGCCATTACGGTCGTCTCGGCATTGGGCGGCTCAACCAATGCAGTTCTTCATTTGATCGCAATTGCCCGGTCGGTAGGCGTGGATTTGACCATCGATCATTTTCAGGAAATCAGCAACCGAACGCCTCTCTTGGCCGACTTCAAACCCAGCGGTCCATTTGTCATGGAGGATTTGCACACCGTGGGCGGCATCCCGGCTGTGATCAAACTGTTGCTTGAATCGGGACTGATCCACGGTGATTGTCTGACCGTGACAGGTAGAACAATCGGGGAGAACGTCACGAATCTGCCGTCACTCGCCGAAGGACAACGGATCGTCCGCCCGTTACACGACCCGATCAAGCCCACTGGGCACCTCCAAATTCTGCGAGGCAATCTTTCCCCTGGAGGGGCAGTTGCGAAGATTACAGGCAAAGAAGGTCTCCGTTTTGTTGGACCAGCAAGGGTATTTAACTCTGAGGAAGAGATGTTACACGCCCTCGAGCGAAACCAAATTCAAAAGGGCGACGTCGTGGTCATCCGTTATGAGGGCCCCAAGGGAGGACCCGGTATGCCCGAAATGTTGACCCCTACCTCCGCGATTGTCGGAGCGGGACTGGGCAAGGATGTCGCTCTCATTACCGATGGGCGGTTCTCGGGCGGATCACACGGATTTCTCGTTGGCCACATCACACCGGAGGCGCAAGAAGGTGGCCCGATCGCACTCGTTCGAGATGGCGACTCAATCACCATTGACGCGAGAAAGAACACTCTCGACGTGGCTCTGGCTGAAGAGGAGTTGCATCGTCGCAGAGAGCAGTGGAAGGCTCCTCTGCTCAAAGCCACTCGCGGCACGCTCGCAAAGTACATTCGCCTCGTAAAGGATGCCAGTTTTGGGTGTGTCACCGATGAGTAGCAAGTGGAGTCAGGGACCGCCTCGTCTGGATACCTGGACGATCTGCGATAGGGCGCATACCCACTGGGGCGCCGCAGGTGCAGCCGGCCTTCTCTTTTGCCATTTCGCAACGGGTGTCGCGCCCATCTATCTTCTAGAGAGACGGTTCTCAACGGTCGACCACAACGGAAGATGGTGCATTCCCGGAAGGGCCATTCGTCGCGGTGAATCGCCTGAAATGGCGGCCAAACGCGAAGCCGCAGAGGAGATCGGGCCACTCCCAAGCTATGAGGTCACCGCCGTCGATATTCAGGAATGTGGCGGCGGCTGGAACTTCTACATCCTCTCCGCCTGCGTTGCAAGTGTGGTTCACGCCTAGTTGTTTGTATGAGACAGACGCTGCAGGCTGGTTCACACGAAAGCAAATGGACAGCCTCTCGTTGCATCCTGCATTTCAGAGCTGGCTCGATTGCCACAAATCCGTCGGATGAAAGCAGTCATTGTGAGACTGAATCCATAAATCCTAAAAGTGAAACGTTAGCTCAGCCTGGACCAGGCGTGGGGATACGAAGTGCGTTCCCGAGAAGCTTGAAAGAAAGTTGTACAGCGCTACTTTATTTCCTGCATTCACGACTGAGATTTTCCCGCTAAGAACGTACTCGTCTTTTACCCACAAGCGATCAGCGCCAGCGGCTAGATCGAACAGACTGCGCGGCGTGATGCGAGAGGGATCAGTGTCGGGATTATAGGTGCCTGGAGGTACGATGTGAATGAGAGTCGCTCCATAGTGGGGCGAAGTGCAACTCCGTAACGGCTGGTTCACAGTAGCGAATACGTTGCCACAGTACAAACCAATCTCCTGCTGTTCATCTCCACTCAGCGTGAGCGCAGTAGCGTAATCAGGAACACTCACCACCACAAGACCGCTGTCGAATCTCCACGTCATTCCCAACCACAGTCCGCGCATACTCCTTTGAGCAAACTGATATTGGACATTGGTCGTTTGTTCAAATCCCTGGTCGTGATCGGGACGCGCCACGGAAGCATAGGACGAGCCAAAGTTAATCCCGCCGACCTCTGGGCTGAACAATCGCGAACGAGTGTGCCCTAGAACGGAAAAGGCGCTAAGGCCATGAAAATTGTTGAGAGTCGCGCGAACCATCGCGCCGTCTATCTTCGATTCACGGAACTGGATTGGAAAATTTAGAGGTGTATTCAGAATAGTGTTGAAATCGTACGCACCGTATGTGTACTTCCAAAAATACTCTGCCTCGATGTTGAATTTCGCACCAAATTGCTGGTCCAAACCGACGTTATACTGATTGCGGCGCGCAGGCGTGAGAGGCTCCACGCGTTGCGCTCCCAGCGAGCCATTGCCCAGGCCACCGGGGCCAGTCGAACTGGACAGCACAAGATTTTCGTTGTACGGCGTCAGAAAGACTCGTGCATACGAGAAATCGAGCACCGTTCCGGTGGCTCGCACCCGGTACGCAACGCCGGTCCGGGGCTGGAAGGCGGATGCTTTGCTGAGGCCGTTGTAGTTGTCATAGCGCAGTCCAAGATTCAGGGTCAGCTTCCCCAAATTGATACTGTCTTGGACATACGCGCTTCCTTCGTAGATCGTTGCCGCTCCGCGAAAAACGAAAAGACTTCCTCCGCGGGTGAGGTCATACGGCAAAAGGGCGGGTTGATATGCTGGATTCTCGGCGTACCCAGCTGCCGCGCACTGGTTCACATTCATGAGCACCGGGTTCGGGACAGGCACTCCATTCCCCTGCACGCAAGGAGAATTGAATCCGGGATCCGTGAGCCCGGTTGTAAAGAATTCCGACAACGGCCACACTTGGACCTGTATACCTGCCTTCAGCGAGTGGGACCCTCGAGAATAAGTCAAATCACTACGCATTCCCGTGCTGGTCAGCCTGCGAGATTGGGACAACGTGGTGGGCTGATCGGAGAACGCATTGGCGGACGGGAAATAATCCACGCGATCTTGGCGAACCCACGTATTTGCGGTAACCAAGAGTGAAGGGCTCACGATCCGGGAGAAGGCCAGCGCAACATTAAAGCTCGTCATGTGCTGCCGCTGATCCTGTCCTGCGGACTGTTGATCATAAGTGTTCGGAACTTGGAACCATGACTGCGCTGCGGAAACATCGATGTGAAAGGAGGTAGCCGCGTTCGGCTGCCAGTCGACCCGGTCGAAAATGTTCTCTGCGTTGCCTCGGGCGTGAAGAGGATCAAATTCTGGGCTATCGAGGAACCGATGGCTGTTGAGGCCGTCGACGGCGAGAAAATTTCCCAATGTCTTCGAGCCAGACGCCAACGTGATGCTCAGGGTGGGCGTGTCGAACGAGCCGTATCCCATGGATACGGTGCCGGCAGATTTCCCGGCACTTAACCCGGAACGAGTTGTCGCCTGCACAATAAGGCTAGTTTTGTCGCCGAACTCGGCGGGGGGAGCACCCTGAAGCGTACGCAAGTTCTGAAGCGTGTTTGCCGCAATCTGGTTCGAAAAGATACGGCTCTGTTGATCGGAGATGGGTTGCCCATCTATGTCGAAGGACGTCTCTGCGTGTTCGCCTAATGGGTGGAAAACCCCGTTTGAGTCCGCTGCCACCCCGGGCGTCGCCAATGTAAGAATCGAACTCAGTTGGGCATTCACGCTCTCGCTGGGTAAATTCTCAATCAGCCCCTGACTGACCTCGGTCTGAGCAACACTGACGGAACTGGTGTCAGCGGAACCTTCCGCGACCGTGACTTGCTGCGTGACCATTTCGAGGCTCAGCACGATGGTTATATGCTCCGGTTCGTCAGCCTGCACGGTGAGCTGTCGGTGATCGATGCGAAAGCCGCTTGCTTGTGTGGTGAGTTGATAGTCACCCAATTCGATGCCGTTAAAACAGAATGCTCCGGAGGCATCCGAAGAGGCGTTAAGACGGGTAGTTCCGGCTGCCAATCCGATTGTGGCGCCGACAATCGTGGCGCCAGTCTGATCTTGAACAACCCCACAGATGTTTCCGCTTAGCCGCTGGGGAGACGGCGAGGCAAACAGAATGGAAGATAAGGCCGCAAGCGTGGCGAGAGCCATAAATAAGACCCCTTGAATGAGAGTCACACGGCAACACGTCACATATATTAACCATAGTTAATATTATACGTAAAGCTGCATTTACCTCTAGCAGCATAGCAGCCCGTCTGGTGCAGCGGCTTGAAGAATTCCTCTGCGCCGACGGAATTGAGTATTTGCGTTGCGGTTCGGCGAATGGATGAGAGCCTCTCACCGAGGAGCTTTGCATCGCCACGATACAAACCGCTGTAGTCTTCCTCAACGGCACCTGTCGCAAGCCATGGGATGTGTATCCCGGCTCTACTACACTTCCCAGGGCAATCCCTTCTTGCCGAAGTGGCCGTAGTTTGTGGAACGACGATAGATCGGTCGCAATAGGTCCAGGCGTTCAATAATGGCCGCTGGTCGGAAATCCAGCCCCTGCACAAAATCAACCGCGGGATGCACGTCTCCGGTTCCGAAAGTATCAACTTTGACGGAGAGGGGTTTTGCGATCCCAATGGCATACGCCACTTGAATTTCCACTCGGTCTGCCAATCCTTCCGCCACAAGTTGTCTCGCGACGTATCGGCAAAAGTACGCAGCACTGCGATCGACTTTGGATGGGTCTTTTCCACTGAAGGCCCCACCGCCATGACGTGCCGCACCTCCGTATGTATCGGCGATGATTTTTCGTCCGGTTACGCCGCAGTCTGCCGATGGACCTCCGAGAACAAAACTTCCGGTGGGATTCACAACGAATCGAATGTCCTTGTGGAACCACTTTCCGAGAACCCGAGGACCGAGTTTGTCTGACACGTAGGAAGCGATCTGGGCGCGGTCCGTTTTGGGCGAATGTTGCGTGGAGACGAGAACGTCGGTTACTAAAACCGGTTTCTCCCCTTCGTAGAGGACCGAGACTTGCGACTTTGCGTCTGGATAGATCCACGGATACTTGCCGCTCCGGCGATCTTCCGCCAGTCCTGCTGTCAGCTTATGTGCCAACAAGATCGGCAATGGCATCATTTCCGGGGTTTCCCGCGTAGCATAACCAAACATGATTCCTTGGTCGCCGGCACCTTGTTCGTGGTCCAGATTCTTGTCTGCATCTACCCCGAGAGCGATGTCCGGTGACTGGGTCGAGATCAGTTGCACAAGTCGCACACGATCGGCGTTGAACGGAGCGGACAGATCGTTGTAACCGATCGTTCGGATCGCTTCCCGCACGATAGCCTCATGTTCCACACGGCCTTTCGAAGAGATCTCGCCACCAATCACGACCGTATTCTCTTTGCAAAGAACCTCACAGGCTACGCGTGATTTGGGATCTTGCTCGAGATATGCGTCGAGAATCGAATCAGCAATGTAGTCGCTGACCTTATCTGGGTGTCCTTCCGACACCGATTCAGAACTGAACGTGTACGACTCCGCTTTTGCCGACTGGGCGGACGCCGCTGCTTTCTTTGTTCTTGGATGACCTGTTGCCATTGGTGTTCCTCCTAAGGGATTAGCTGGCACAACTACATTTCATCGTTCCCGTGCGACCGCGTTGTGCTTGCTCCGTGCCTGTCGGGAGCCGGAGCCGTAGTAGCAAGGCATGAAAATGGAACGGAACATCGGGCCCTCCCGCAGCGAGCCGCACGTAGAACAACTTCACGTAGGGCGTTTCCTCGCAACTCGAACGGTTCCCGGACCAACGAGCAAATTGAGACTTAATTCGGGGGACCGTTGCTCTTCATCGGTTACGCGCTCCCAGTGTGAGCCCCCATGTTGCAGGGCGAACCGCTGCAAGTTCTCGCTCAGCCTTTCAAGAACGCTTGCTTGATACTCGGTCAGCTCGACTACCAAATCGGAATCTCGAATCATTCCAACCACGATCGCGAGGTGCATGAGGCACAGGCATGGCAAGGAATCTGCCCAGTCGCGCTGAGAGGCTGCCGCCTCACGAACAAATATCTGAATAGCGCTGTTCTCCACGGCTTCAGCTCGCTGACAGGCGTCACATTTTTGTTCGCTCGGCAGAATCTCGTCGAATGCCTCGGCTCTATTGCCTTGCACTCGTAGGCGCGTGGCAATTTCCCTCAGGGACTTCGCGACAAGCGAGATCGTTTTCGGATAACCCGCAGACATACCCTGCGGCGATGCAAGCCGGAAGTATTGCCACGAGTGAAGCGCACAGAATCCGCTGGCCGCCGCGTGCTCAATTTGGGTCTCTACGCGGCAGGCAAGGTCGTATTGGAAGTTCCGCATAAAGGCGTGCACGGCCTGTGCGACCTGGCTACAAATCACACAGGGTGCAATTCTCCTGGGCTGAGGAACGGTTTTTGACTGCGATCCGTCCTCGGATGGGGCACGGCCTTCGTCGGCGTTTGTGGCCTCCTTCCGGATGGCTTCGAGATGAATCCTTAGTTTGGAGATATCGGTGTTCTCGAATTCTGTGAGAACGGTCGCAAGACGTTCGCATAGCCCGAGGACAAAGTCTCGCGATTTCTCCGTGATGAGATAATGGACAAGCGATTTTTCAAAATTGACGAGGCCACTGCGTTCAAGGGCCTCGTCATCGCTGGCGAGTCGCGCTCGAAGCGCCAGAGACGCGCTCAACGGGAAGATTTCTACGTCCCGATCACCAGATTCTTCGGCGACCCGGCTCTGGATGAAGTTCAGTACCTGATCTTTTTCAGCTGGAGAACATAAATCGAGTTTGTTGACAATGACAAAGAGTTTGCAGCGCCGGGAACGAGCCGAGCGGAAGAAGGCGACCTCCTCTGCTGATAGGGGAAACTCAAAGCTAGTCACCAATAACAACGCATCAATTTGTGGAAGGAACTCCTTTGTCGTCCTCGTATTTTCGGCCACTGCAGATCCGAGGCCGGGTGTGTCAACGAGAAAGGCCCCCCGCCGAAGAATATCAGCGGGCAGTTGAACCTCCGCCATTTCGATTCGCTCCCGGTTTCCGGGATTGCCCTGTTCGGTGATCCATTCGGGTAGTTCGTCCAATGAAACGTCCTGCGTCAGATGACTTTCTTCGAAATGCAAAACAACGCGTTCGTGCGTGTCATAGCTAACCGCGGTAATCACAGAAGTAATGGGTACGATCCCCGTGGGCAAACGATCCATCCCCAGCATGGCATTGATCAATGTTGTCTTGCCCCGACTGAACTGCCCGGCGAATGTTAGATAAAAGCGGTCCTCGGCAATGCGTTTGAGCAAGTCTCTGAGCTTTCGTTGCAGATCCTCATTCTTCAGCTCCGAGGCTCTGGAACTGGTCTCGCGGACGAGATCGGCGAGATCGAACTTCAGCTGCTCGTAACTGCGAAGATTCGGTGATCCGCCGTTGTGTGTGGCGGCAGCGACTGTACTGGTCCTCCAATCTCGATTCGAATCCATAATGTTGCTCCTTCGTGCTGGGCGCTGCTTCGCTATACGTACATATAGTCACGCGTAAATGGACGTTGGGCTGGATTGCCGGGCTTGTACAGCAGCACTTGGTTTAGTGTGAGCTGGCCCTCTTCGAAGAATGCCGCAGACGCCGACAGAGTTAGGAGCCAAGTG
>Ga0335085_10014516_pt1 | contig 11483 bp, 14 predicted proteins | sample Lox_Sample_45_FD_206712 | JGI IMG/M metagenome (GOLD analysis project Ga0335085, IMG submission 206712) | Soil microbial communities from Loxahatchee National Wildlife Refuge, Florida, United States - Lox_Sample_4.5 | ecosystem: Environmental > Terrestrial > Soil > Wetlands | place: USA... | reverse complement strand
TAAAGCAGTGCATGATCCCCTTCGCCTGCGACGCGTTTTCTTCGCGCATGAGACGCAAAGTGTCCTCCGCCGCACTGCGGGTATGGATGACCAGCGGCTTACCGCTTTCACGCGCAGCACGGATATGAGTACGGAAACGGTCGCGTTGCCATTCGAGGCCGCCTTTGAGCCGGTAGTAATCGAGACCGGTTTCACCGATGGCAATGACCTTCGGATGGTCGGCAAGCTGGACCAGCTCTGCCACCGTCGGTTCGTGAATGTCTTCGTAATCGGGATGCACGCCGACTGAAGCGTAAAGCTGGGGATGGGCTTCGGCCAGCGCCCGCACGCGCGGAAAGTCCTCGATCCGCACCGAGATGCATAGCGCGCGCCCGACCTGATTTTCGCGCATCAACGCAAATATCGCATCGAGATTGCCGGCCAGTTCGGGAAAATCGAGGTGGCAGTGCGAGTCAACCAGCATGGACGGTGGAATTCATCATGTCGCCTTTTCCGCTGCGCAGCAGCAACGCATAGGACAACAATAGTTGCTCGATAAACAGGCGTGGGTTCAACGGATGATGGACGATGCGCTGCCAGCCGATCAACAAGCGGTGATAGCGCGCGATCCGTAGTGCATCGAGCGTTGCCGCCGTTTGCGCGAGCGCCGCTTCGTAATCCGGATTATAACGCGCGCGCCCGGCGGATTTCTCAAGCAGCAAATCGTACGACCAGCGCTGCAGCCAGCCAAGCAGTCGCGGCAGCGGATAATCCCGGACCAGTTCGGCAAGTTCCAGCGCGCTGAAATCGCGCCTGGACAACGCGCCGAGCACCGTTTTGCGTTGCGTCCAATAATCGTCGGCCGCGAGTTGCAATGCCGCCAGCGGCGCATTACCGGTCTGCGCAAGGCTCAGCGCCGGTTCGGCGATTCCCTGCTCGCGCAGCCATTGCTCGGCGCCGGCCGCGGCCGGCGCCGGCAACATGATCTGCTGGCAGCGGCTGATGAGGGTCGCCGGCAGATGATAGGGCCGGTGCGAAACCAGCACGAAGCGCGTGTTCGCCGGCGGTTCTTCAAGGTTCTTGAGCAATGCGTTCGCCGCATTGGGGTTGAGCGCTTCGGCGGGATAAATCACAATGGTTTTACCGCCGCGACGGTGCGCGGAAAGATGGATGAAATCATGCAGGCCGCGTATTTCCTCTATCTTGATTTCTTCGCTCGGCTTGCGCCGGCGTTTGCCGAAATCCTCATCGACGGGTTCCTCCGCATCGGCAGCAGAGGTTTCGCCATCGGCGAACCGCGACGCTTCGGGACGTACCTCCCGATAATCGGGGTGACTGCCAGAGGCAAACCAGCGGCAGCTTTGGCACGCGCCGCATGCTGCACCGTCCGCCGCAGGAGTCTCGCAAGCCAGCGATTGCGCAAGTTTGCGCGCAAAATCGAGTTTGCCGGTGCCTTCCCCGCCGCGGATCAGCAACGCGTGCGGCAACAACGCTTTGCGCGCCAGTACATGGCGCCAACTTTCCTGCTGCCACGGAAATACCGTCACTGGCACAGCATCTCCGCAACGACTGTCAACTCGCGCCGGATTTCGTCTAAGCTGCGTTCGGCATCGACGATATGGATGCGCTGCGGCGCATTGTGCGCACACAACAGGTAGGCATCGCGGACGCGCTGGAAAAATTCATCCTGCTCCCGCTCGAAACGGTCCGGTTGTTTGACCGCGGCCATGCGCTGGCGTCCCACGGCCGGGGCAACGTCGAAATAAAGTGTCAAATCGGGTTCGAGGTCGGCGTGCACCCATTGTTCAAGCGCCTCGATTTTGTACCAGGCAACGCCCCGCCCGCCGCCCTGGTAGGCAAACGTGGCATCCGTAAAACGATCGCATAGCACCCACCGTCCCGCCTCAAGATTGGGAGCGATGATTTGATGGATGTGTTCGCGCCGCGCGGCGAACATCAGCAGCGTTTCGGTTTCGGCATCAATGGCTTCCGGATTGTCGAGAAGCATTTTCCGCAATTGTTCTCCGAGCGCGGTTCCGCCCGGCTCGCGCGTCACCACCAGATCGTGGCCATGCGCGCGCCAGAAATCGGCCAGCCATTCCAGATGCGTGCTCTTGCCGGCGCCGTCGATGCCTTCGAGAGTGATGAATTTTCCGCGCATGTCAGTGTTTGCCCTGTTTCTGATACCTTGCAACCGCGCGTTCGTGTTCCTCCAAGGTTCCGGAAAACTGCGATGTTCCATTGCCGCGGGAGACAAAATAAAGCGCATCGCTCGGCGCAGGATTAAGGGTCGCCTTCAGCGATTCCATGCCGGGCAGCGCGATTGGCGTTGGCGGCAAACCGGCGCGGGTATAGGTATTGTAGGGCCCGTCGGCCAGCAAATCGACCTTGCGCAGATTGCCGTCAAATTTCGTCCCCAGGCCATAAATGACGCTGGGATCCGTCTGCAGCATCATGCCCTGCCGCAGGCGATTGATGAATACCGCTGCGACCATCGGCCGTTCGCCGGGCTGGCCGGTTTCCTTCTCGACGATCGAGGCCAATATCAGCGCCTGATAGGGATTTTCGAGCGGCAGTCCGGGAGCGCGCTGTTTCCACAACGCATCGAGTCGCAATTGTTGTTGTTGATGGGCGCGTCTAAGCAATACCAAGTCGCTCGTGCCGTCGGCATAGAAGTAAGTATCCGGCGAAAACAGCCCTTCGGGCGACGGATAACCGATGATTAGCCGGTGCAGAATTTCCCGCTCATCAAGACCCGCGGTGTCATGCTTAAGGGTCGGCTCCGCATCCAATGCTGCGCGCAACTGGGCGAACGTCCAGCCCTCGACCACGGTGAGTTGTTCCAGGGTCTGGTCGCCGGAAGTGATTTTTCGGAGCAGCGCGTACGGGGACAGCGGCGCGGTGATTTCATAATTTCCGGCCTGAATTCTCCCGGAAGCACCGAACAGGCGCGCCAGCAATTCGAAGCGCAGCGGAGAATCGATCACCCTGGCCTGTTGCATCTGGCGGATCGTGGCGCGCAGACTGCTGCCCTGCTTCAGACTGAACTGCAGCGGCAGATGATCGTGTTTGATGTCGGCGGCGGCATACCATGCGAGCCACGCCGTGAATGCGGCCATCAACAACAACCCCCAGCGTGACAAGCGCCGCATCATGCTTTAATCGTCCGCATCCAGCCATTGCCTGAACTCCGCCGTCAACCGGCCGGAGCGCCAGGTCTTTTTCTCAAGTGCCGTTACCTGCCACGCGCCGATCAGGCTGTTGACTAAAAATATTTCATCGGCATCCATCAATTGTTCAACATCGAGTATGCCAACCCTCGCCGTGATTCCATGCGATCCGGCGAGTTCGAGCACGCGCGATCGCTGCACCCCTGCGACACCGCATCTCGTAAGGTCCGGCGTCATCAGTTCCATTCCGAATGCCGCGAACAGATTGCTCATCGTACCGGAAATCACGTTGCCATCGGTGTCGCACATAATGCCTTCCGCGATTCCCGGGTCGTTCCATTCCCGGCGCGCCAGCACATTTTCCAGACGGTGCAAATGCTTGACACCGGCAAGCGCAGGTTGAATCGCGAGCCGCGTCCGGCACAGGCGCGCCCGAACGCCGTGGTCTCTGTGTTCTGCCGGATAAACCGGCGCTGCACCAGCCGCCACCACCCGCGTCGGCGGCACATCCGGAGGAACCGCGTAACCGCGTTCGGCGCTGCCACGCGTTACCGTGACCCTGAGTACACAGTCCGGGTGCCGTGTCGCGACATGCCGCAAATCCCGCTCGAACAGCATGGTGCCCGGACACTCAATTGACAGGCGACGGCAATCATCGCGCAATTTCGCATAATGGCGCGGCCAGCAATGCGGTCGGCCGCGGCGCAGCAATAAGGTGCGAAATACGCCGTCGCCGTAATTCCAGCCGCGATCATTCAGCGAGATGACGTCGCTTTCGATGCCGTTGACCAGGTTCATCGCAATGCGACGGCCGGATGAAGGAAAGCCGGGGGAAATCAAACGGCGCGGAACACCAGGCTGCCGTTGGTGCCGCCGAAACCGAATGAGTTCGAGAGTACCGCGCGGATTTTCATTGCACGCGCGCTGTTGGGCACGTAATCAAGGTCGCATTGCGGGTCCTGATTGACCAGATTGATCGTCGGCGGCGCGATTTGATGGTGGATCGCAAGCACCGAGAATACCGCCTCGATGCCGCCGGCGGCGCCGAGCAGATGCCCGGTCATCGATTTGGTCGAACTTACCGCCAGCTGCCTGGCATGTCCGCCGAAACAGCGTTTGACGGCGATGGTTTCGGCGATGTCGCCGAGCGGCGTCGAAGTGCCATGGGCATTGATGTAATCTACCGCATCCGGGGCGACGCCGGCATTACGCATCGCGTTGATCATGCAGCGCGCCGCGCCTTCACCATCTTCACACGGCGCGGTAATGTGGTGCGCGTCGGCGCTCATGCCGTAACCGGCGAGTTCGGCATAAATTCTCGCGTTGCGTTTTTTTGCGTGTTCGTATTCTTCGAGCACCAGTACGCCGGCGCCTTCTCCCAGCACAAAGCCGTCGCGATCGATATCCCACGGGCGGCTTGCCTGCTCCGGCGCGTCGTTGCGCGTGGACAGCGCGCGCGCCGCATTGAAACCACCGACACCCAGCGGCGATATTGCGGCTTCCGCGCCGCCGGCGACCATGACATCCGCATCGCCGTACTCGATCAAGCGTCCGGCCTCGCCGATACAGTGATTGGCCGTCGTACAGGCGGTGACCAGCGCGAGATTCGGGCCCTTCAGGCCGTACATGATCGACAATTGCCCGGCGATCAGATTGATGATAGTGCCCGGAATGAAGAACGGCGAAATTTTGCGCACGCCGCCCGCGAGCCACGCATTATGGGTTTCCTCGATCAGCGGCAGACCACCGATGCCGGAACCGATGCAGACGCCGATTTGCTCGCGATTTTCGCGATCAGGGTCGAGACCGGAATCCCTGATGGCGTCAATCGCGGCGGCAAGGCCGTAATGGATGAAGGTGTCAAAGCGGCGCGCCTCTTTTGGGGCCAGCCATTTCGACACCTCGAATCCCCTGACCTCGCCCGCAATCTGGGTAGGGAATGCGCTGACGTCGAAACGGGTAATGTGGGCAATGCCGGATTTACCGGCGACGATGTTGGACCAGGCTTCCTTGACCTCAATGCCGACCGGGGAAATGATGCCGAGCCCGGTGATAACCACTCTGCGTCTAGTCAATGGGTGTCCGACGGCCGTGACGGGCCTTATTTGAGATGGGCTTTGATGTAGTCAATCGCCTGTTGCACGGTGGCGATTTTTTCCGCCTCTTCGTCGGGAATTTCGCATTCGAATTCTTCTTCGAGGGCCATCACCAGTTCCACGGTATCGAGCGAATCGGCGCCGAGGTCGTTGACAAACGATGATTCGTTCTTGACGTCGGCTTCGGTCACTCCCAGTTGTTCCGCGACAATTTTTTTGACGCGCTGTTCCACGTTTTCCATCAACATCTCCCTTTCAGATTGAAGGCCAATTCCGGAAAAGGCGCATTTTACCAAATCCTGAATGCCGCGATGCTCACTCCATCAACATGCCGCCGTTGACGTGCAGCGTTGCGCCGGTGATGTAGGAGGCCGCCGGCGAAGCGAGGAAAACAACCGCGCCGGCAACGTCCTCGGGAACGCCGAGACGGCCGAGCGGGATCTGCCCGATCAATGCCGCGCGCTGTCCGTCGTCGAGCGCGCGCGTCATGTCGGTGTCGATGAATCCGGGAGCAACGCAGTTGACAGTAATGTTACGGCTGCCCACTTCGCGGGCGAGCGCCTTGCTGAAGCCGATCATTCCCGCCTTTGCTGCGGCGTAATTGGTCTGTCCGATATTACCCATCACGCCGACCACTGAAGTGATGTTGATGATGCGGCCGTTGCGCGCCTTCATCATGGAGCGAATCACCAGTTTCGACAGACGGTAGACGGATTTCAGATCGGTCTCCAGAATGACGTCCCAATCTTCATCCTTCATGCGCATCAGCAGATTGTCGCGCGTGATGCCCGCATTATTGACGAGAATTGAAATGTCTCCCCATTGTTTCTGGACCGCGGCGACCGCCGTTTCAGCCTGCGCCGCGTCATTGACATCGAGCACGTAACCGGCGCCTTTGACGTTCGCGCCGGCCAGATAATCGCCGATCGCCGCCGCGCCGCTGGCGCTGGTCGCAGTGCCCGCAACCACGGCGCCCTGCCGCCCGAGCTCGAGCGCAATGGCCTTGCCGATGCCGCGCGAGGCGCCCGTTACCAATGCTACCTGTCCGTTCAATGTTGTCATGCCGCTTGTTTCAAGTTCTGGATGCTTTGCGCCAAAGATGCCGGATCGGTTAGCGCAATGCTGTGCAGTTTACCGTCAATGCGGCCGGTCAGCGCAGACAGCACCTTGCCCGGCCCGCATTCGATGACGTGCGTAACGCCCATTTGCGCCATTTGCCGGATGGTTTCCACCCAGCGTACCGGATGGCACGCTTGACGCGCAAGCGCGTCCCGAATTGCCTGCGGCTGATCGAGTATCGCTACATCGACATTGTTGATCACCGGGATCTGCGACGGGCTGAAATCGACCTCGGCGAGCCGCACTCCAAGACGCGCCGCAGCCGGTTCCAGCAGTGAAGAATGAAACGGCGCGCTGACCGGCAATATGACCGCGCGCCGCGCGCCCTTGGCCTTGGCCGCAGCGATCGCACGTTCGACCGCCGCTTTGTGGCCGGCAATGACGACCTGCCCCGGTGCATTGAAATTGACAGCTTCGACGGTTTCTCCCTGGGCTGCTTCCGCGCAGGCGGACCGCACCGCCTCATCGTCGAGGCCGAGGATCGCCGCCATGGCTCCCATGCCTGCTGGCACGGCTTCCTGCATAGCTTGGGCACGGAACCGCACTAGCGGCAAAGCATCGCGGAACTCAAGCGCGCCGGCAACCACGAGTGCCGTATATTCGCCGAGACTGTGTCCGGCGACCACCGCCGGCGGTATACCGCCGGCCGCGCGCCACGCACGATACACGGCGTAACTAGCGGCCAGCATCACCGGCTGGGTATTGACGGTGGAATTCAGTTCCTCGGCCGGGCCTGTGCTGACCAGCTGCCATAAATCCTGATCGAGCACCGCCGCCGCCGCGGCAAACACCTCGCGCACCGGTTCCGTCGCAGCGAAATCCTTCAGCATGCCGACGGCCTGCGAGCCCTGGCCGGGAAACACCATCGCCAGCTTCATTGCTTCACCATCTAATCAGCACCGCGCCCCAGGTAAACCCGCCGCCGACCCCTTCCAGGAGGATGTGCTGTTGCGCGCGAATCCGTCCGTCGCGCACCGCTTCGTCCAGCGCCAGCGGAATCGAGGCCGCCGAAGTATTGCCGTGGTGATCGACGGTGACGACGACCTTGTCCATGGGCAGCCCGAGTTTCTGCGCGGTCGCCTCAATGATGCGGATATTGGCCTGGTGCGGAATCAGCCAGTCGATATCCGCCGTCTTTAAATTATTGGCAGCCAGGGCTTCGCGCGCGACTTCTTCAAAGGCGTTGACCGCGAAGCGAAATACCGTGCCGCCTTCCATTTGCATGAACGGCCGGCCGGCGATTTTGCCGCCGTGCAACGCGGCTGGTGCCGCCAGCGCGTCGCGATAGCCGCCGTCCGCATGCAGATGACCGGACAATATTCCCGGGCGGTCGCTTGCCGCAAGCACGACTGCTCCGGCGCCGTCGCCGAACAGCACGCAAGTCGAACGATCGCTCCAGTCGGTAATGCGCGACAATACATCGACGCCGACCACCAGCGCATGCCGGCACAGTCCGCCGCGCATGAACTGGTCGGCGATCGTCAGGGCGTAGACAAAGCCGCTGCACACCGCCTGCACGTCGAATGCGGGACAGGCGCGAATGCCGAGCTTGGTCTGCAGGATGCACGCGGTGCTGGGGAAAATCATGTCGGGCGTGGTCGTCGCGACGATGATCAGATCGATTTCCCGCGGCGTTACGCCGGCAGCGCTGATCGCGCGGCGGCTCGCATGCAATGCGAGATCGCTGGCTTGCTCGTCTTCGGCCGCGATATGCCGTTCGCGGATGCCGGTGCGCGTGTAAATCCATTCGTCAGAGGTCTCGACCATCCGCTCGAGATCGCGGTTGGTCAGTATTTTCGCCGGCAGATATCCGCCACTGCCGACGACGCGTGAATAAACCGTCAAGCCACCCTCTCGTGCAGCTGCGACACGCGTTCGGCAATCCGTCCCAGCACTCCGCTGCGCGCTTCATCGACGGCGCGCTGGATGGCGATGCGAAACGCGAGACGGTCGGCCGCGCCGTGGCTCTTGATGACGATGCCGCGCAACCCAAGCAGTGTCGCGCCATTGTAATGGCGGGGATCGATGCGATGTTTGAAAGCGTTGATCACCGGCAGCGCAAACACGCCGGCAATCCGGGTCAACGGGTTGCGACGGAATTCCTGGCGCAGGTAATTTCCAAGCATCTGCGCCAATCCTTCGGAAACCTTGAGCGCTACATTGCCGACAAAACCGTCGCAAACGACCACATCGGTAGTGCCCTTATAGATGTCGTCGCCTTCGACGTTGCCGTAGAAGTTGAGCCCGCTCGCGCGCAACAGGTCGGCGGCTTGCTTTACGACTTCTCCACCCTTGATCTCCTCTTCGCCGATATTGAGCAAGCCGACGCTGGGGCGTTCCTTGTGCTCGATCGCGCCCACCAGCATTGCCCCCATCACGCCGAATTCCAGCAAATGCTGCGCCGTGCAATCGACATTGGCGCCCAGATCCAGCACATAAACCTGTCCCTTCATGGTCGGCAATACCGCGCATATGGCCGGGCGGTCGATGCCGGGCAGCATTTTCAGCACAAAACGCGAAATCGCCATCAGCGCGCCGGTGTTGCCGGCGCTGACGCAGGCCTGCGCAACGCCGTCCTTGACAAGATCGACGGCAACCCGCATCGAAGAATCTTTCTTGCTGCGCAAAGCAAGCGCCGGCGATTCATCCATGCCGACGACTTCCATCGCGCTCTGAATCCGCAGACGAGGACCGGTCTGCGTGCGATGCTTGCGCAACTGTCCGGCAATCTCCTCTTCAATGCCGACCAGCATGACGCTGGCGTGCTGATCGCGCTTTAAAAAATCGAGCGCGGCCGCCACGGTCAGGGGCGGCCCGTGATCTCCGCCCATGCAATCAACGGCTATGGTTACTTCCATACGATAGCCTCGCCGCGTTTGACTTGCGCGACATGCGACCCGACATGCCGGGGATGCAAGAGACGGCTTACTCGCTTTTACTCTTGATTATTTTTTTGCCGCGGTAATGCCCGCTCGGACTGATATGATGACGCAGGTGCACTTCGCCGGTGGCCGGTTCGATCGCCAACGGCGGATTGGACAAGGCGTCATGCGAGCGGTGCATGCCGCGTTTGGACGGCGATTTTTTGTTTTGCTGAACAGCCATTTGATGCTCCTTTCAATTATTACTTGAGCCGCGCCAGCCCGGCAAACGGCGACATCTTTTGGGCGGCATCGCCGCCCAAAGCGACATTGCATTGACCTTCCTGATGCCGCGGCACCATCGGCATGGCCAGCAATACTTCATCCTCCACCAGCGTCAGGACGTCGGTATGCGGGTCCGCCGCAATGCCGTCGAGATCGTTCAGTCCGTACCGGTCATCGTTACTGCCGCCGTTGGTCAGGACCGGCAAATCCGATGCGGTATCCAGCCGGTACGGCAGGCGTCCCAGGCAGCGCTGACAGCGCAGATGAATCTCGCCATGGACCTCGACATGCAAAGACGGCCGGTTACGTTTGTCGCTGCCGCCGGTAATTGTATAGTCGAGCGTTCCCTGATCATCGAACAGATGGTCTGCAACGCGTGTCAGGGCGACGACTGCGACCGTGCCGGACGCCCGCTGCGCTGTCCTGGCGAATTCCAGGCTGTCGATGACTGCCGGCTCGGACATAAGCAAGGCGCGCATGATAGTATTTTCGGCTATTCCTGTCAAAACGAAATCGCGGAAAAACCATTTTTTGCAGGCACTTAGAACATCTTCCGGCATCGCTTCCCCGCCTGAATGTCCGCCTGTCCATCGATGATGGCTACCCCTCTCGTGCTCGCCTCGACTTCGCGCTACCGGCGCGAACTGCTGACCCGTCTGCGCCTGCCGTTCACCGTCGCGGCGCCCGGCGCGGACGAAACGCCGCTGCCGGAGGAAACCCCGGTGCAGCTGGCATTGCGGCTGGCGCAGGCCAAGACGCGCGCGGTCGTCGCTGCGCATCCTGCGGCATTGATCATCGGCAGCGATCAGGTCGCGGCCGTCGGCAATAAACTGCTCAACAAACCCGGCGATCATGCCAACGCGGTGCGTCAGTTGCAGGCGATGCGCGGTCAGCCGGTGTCGTTCTTCACGGCGCTGTGCCTGCTCAATGCGCAATCCGGCCGCGTCCAGACCGATGTCGTCACGGTCGTCGCCCACATGCGGAACTACAGCGACGCGCAGATCGAACGCTATCTGACCGTTGAACAGCCGTACGACTGCGCGGGCAGCGCGCGCATCGAAGACCTCGGTATTGCTCTCATCGCGCGGCTCGAATGCGAAGATCCCACTGCGCTGATCGGCCTGCCGCTGATCCGCTTGTGCGACATGCTGCGCAACGAAGGCATCGTGCTGCCATGACACACAAACCGACCGCGCCGGGCACACTGCACCTGCTGCCCTCGCTGCTCGGCGGCGAAGCAATCGCGGATGCCTTGCCGCGCGGCACGCTGGAAATCATCGCAACCCTCGATTACTTCATTGCCGAAAACGAAAAAAGCGCGCGGCACTTTCTGAAACTCGCCGGACATCCGCGTCCGCTGCGCGAGTTGCGCATTGCGCGCTTCGACAAGGACGGCAACGCCGAGGAAGCCCGGCGCCTGTTGCAGCCGGTCACCGCAGGAACCTCCGCCGGCGTACTGTCGGAAGCCGGCTGTCCCGGCGTTGCTGACCCCGGCGCGCTGCTGGTCGCGGCAGCACATCAAAGCGGCATCCGCGTCGTTCCCCACGTCGGCCCGAGCGCACTGTTGCTGGCCCTGATGGTTTCGGGATTCAACGGCCAGCGCTTTGCCTTCTACGGCTATCTGCCGGTGCCGCAGGCCGAATGCCGCGCGGCGATCGCCGCGCTCGAACGTGAATCGCGCGCCCGCGACCAGACCCAGATTTTCATTGAAACACCCTATCGCAACGACGCGTTGCTGAAGACTCTGCTCGCCGTCTGCGACGGCGCGACGCGCCTCTGCGTCGCGAGAGACCTGACACTGCCCACAGAATCCGTGCGCAGCGCGACTATTGCTGAATGGAAGAAAAACCAACTACCGCCGGACAAGCGCCCCAGCGTGTTTCTACTCTATGCGCATTAATTTGCGGGCTTGCCATTAACTGGATTGGGGCGTTTAATTCAGATGACATCAAGTTTTTAGCGTGTCCTGATTG
>Ga0335085_10014514_pt1 | contig 11484 bp, 6 predicted proteins | sample Lox_Sample_45_FD_206712 | JGI IMG/M metagenome (GOLD analysis project Ga0335085, IMG submission 206712) | Soil microbial communities from Loxahatchee National Wildlife Refuge, Florida, United States - Lox_Sample_4.5 | ecosystem: Environmental > Terrestrial > Soil > Wetlands | place: USA: Florida... | reverse complement strand
GCGTCGTACAACGCCCACGGCGATGAGGCTGCCCACGCCAATTCCGAGCAGATACACTGCCAGCATCACCGCAAAGGCGTCCACCGACGGGCCGACGATCTGCGCCAAGAGCCGAAACCAGCCCAATTCGAAGATCAGGGCCGCCAGCCCGGTGAGCAGGTACGCCAGCCCGACGACCAGGGGTGGCCAGGCCGGAGCCTTCAGTACTTCGGAGGGCGGCGCGGCCGGTGCACGATGGGCCTCACGCCCTGTTCCCTCCCGGAGCAGCCGTCGGCCGTACCACACGACCGTGCCGCCGATGGCCAGATCAGCCAGCCCGGCCCACCGGCACGTGGCGGTGAGACCCAACCACGGGATCAAGCCGAATCCCGCTACCAGCGTGCCGACCACGGCCCCGACGGCGTTCACGCCATAGAGCAGGCCCGTCCATCGAGCGAACCCGGCTGGCGAGCGATCCCGTCCCACCCAGGCCAGGATCGGCAGGGTCATCCCCATGAGGGTTGCCGGCAGCAGCATCAGGCCGCACACCACCAGGAAGCGGAGCAGCAGGAACAGGTGTGGGCTGGCGAAGGACCGCCCGTACAGCAGCAGGAACAGCGGCTCCGTGGCATGAAACAGCGGCACGGACATCACCCCGAAGAGCCCGATGATGCCCTGCAGCGCGGCATAAGTCAGGGGCGAGTGGCGCCAGGCGTGCGGCAAACGCGCGCTCAGATACGCACCCAGGCCGATGCCGGCCATGTAGGCGGTCACCACGGTGGCCGACGCGTACAGGTCCACCCCCAGCAGGTAGGACAAGACCTTGGACCAGGCGACCTCGAGGGCCAGGCTGGTGGCCCCCGAGAGGAAAAACGGCAGCAGGAGGAGCCACGGGATCACCGTCCGCGGGACGACCGACGGCAACCCGCGGGAGGTTCGATCTTTCTTCTCACGCTTCCGGGCACGGTGACTCATGAGGGTCCCTTCAAGCCGTCCCTTTGGTTCTCGGCGGGTGTACCATACTGCAACTCCCGCACCAGCACAACTGCTCGCTGCGACCCTCGTGCGACCCGCCCTGGAGGGCCTTCGGGCGTGCGTGGCCACGCTGACCAGGGCCTTCCTTCTTGGGGACACCGGATCCCCTGGCGCAGGCTGCGCGTGACCCGGTATCTTGAAGCAGTGCCGCGGGAGGATTATCTCACACAAAGCGCACGGCGCCACCAGAGGCCGGGAAGCACTGTCCGGCGGTTCCCGCTTCCGTAACAAACCGAGGTTCGCCGTTGACAACGGGTACTGACTCCACCCATAATTCGTGCGTCTAACTGTTAAGGCGCCCCGGAGGCGAGGGCAAGACGATCCCCGGTCGGTCTCTTGAGGATTGGGGCGGAGGTTCGGGTGGCGAGAATGAATCAAGCCGATGCGTGCGCTTGGGCGGTCATGGAGACCGTGCCCAAGGTCATGCGTGCTATCCGCGAGGAGATGCGCAGGCAAGGGGCTCCCGTTCTCTCCATTGCCCAGCTCCGGACCCTCGCGTACCTGCATCGGCGCCCGGGGTCGTGCCTCTTTCACTTGGCGGAGCACCTCGGCGTGACGCGCCCCACCGCCTCGGCCATCGTGGAGCGACTGGTGCAGCGGGGCCTGGTGACCCGCACCGAGGACCCGCGGGAGCGGCGGCGCGTCGTCCTCAGGCCCACGCCCCTCGGGACGCTCCTTCATCAGCGCGTGCGCCAATCCACCCACGGATGGATGGTGACTGCGCTGTCCCGGCTGTCCCCGGAGGGGCTCCGACAAATCACGGAAGGCGTTACCCTGCTGGCCGAGCCATTCGAGGAACCGGCCGGCAGCGATGGCCGTAAAGAGGGACCCGACCTCGTCCGGATGAGCCACACGAGCCTCCCGGAACAACCCACCGGAAGACTCATCGCAAATCGAGACCGGCAGCGGGGCGAGAAGCATCGCGCCGAACTGCCAGGATAATGGCGACGGGGAGAGTGGGCATGGACATCGAGAACCTTGGGAATCTCGCCAAGAGCGCTGACGGGACAGGCGTCCGGCCGGCGGCTGCCCCCAGGCTTCGCGCAGGAGCCGGGGTGCTCGTGGTGCTGGCCGGCGCCTTCCTCGGGGCTTGCTCCGATAAGGGATCCGGGCAAGCCCAGGCCAAGGGCTCGGGGGCGCGGGAGGCCATCCCGGTGGCCGTAGAGGCTGCGCTCAGCAAGAGTGTCCCGGTTCAGGTCCGCGCGGTCGGCAATGTCCAGGCCTACGCCAGCGTGACGCTCAAGAGCCAGCTCGATGGCGAGGTGGCTCGCATCCACATCGTGGAGGGCAAAGAGGTCAAAAAGGGCGATCTGCTCTTCACGCTGGATCAGCGTCCCTGGGAAGCGGCGGTCAGTCAAATCGAGGCCAACCTGGGGCGCGACACGGCCCAGCTCGCACAGGCCGAGGCGGCCGTGGCGCAAACCATGGCAGCGGAGAAGCAGGCCGAGGCCAACCTGGCCCGCGACACGGCCCAGCTCGAGAACGCCATGACCCAGGCCCGCCGCTACAAGGGCTTGATCGACGAGGGGGCGATCTCCAGCGAGCTGTACGATCAGGTGCGCACGTCCGCCACCGCTCTGGAGGCCACCGTCCAGGCGGATCAGGCCGCGATCACGAACAGCCGGGCCTCGATCCGCGCGGCGCAAGCCACGGTGGAGAACATCAAGGCGGTCATCAAGGCCGATCAGGCCGCGCTGGAGAACGCGCGGGTTCAGCTGGGGTACACGACCATCCGTGCCCCCATGGACGCGCAGGCGGGAAACCTCCTGGTGCGCGTGGGTAGTGCCGTCAAGGCCCGGGACGATACCGCACAAATGCTCGTGCTGAACCAGATCCATCCGATCTATGTCAGCTTCTCCGTCCCCGAGCAGTATCTGCGGGACATCAAGAAGTACCTGGCGGCCGGAAGCGTGCGCGTCCAGGCGATCCCGCGGGGCCAGGATGGACCGCCCGAAGCGGGAGAGGTCACGTTCGTGAACAACACGGTGGACGCCGCCACGGGGACCATCCAGCTCAAGGCCACTTTCCCGAACAGCGAGGGAACTCTCTGGCCGGGACAATTCGCCAGTGTCGTGATGACGCTGACCACCCGTAATGACGCGGTCGTCATCCCTTCGCAGGCCATACAGACCGGCCAGGAGGGCCAGTACGTCTACGTGGTGCGCCCCGATTCGACGGTGGAGTCGCGACCGGTCACGGTGGGAGTGAGGCTCGGCGCCGAGACCGTGGTGGAAGGGGGAATCTCCCCCGGAGATCGGGTGGTGACCGACGGCCATCTCCGGCTCGTTCCCGGAGCGCGGGTGCAGGTCAAGGCGGCAGTGGGATCCGGGAAGGTCCAATGAACATCTCCGAGCTGTTCATCCGCCGGCCGGTCATGACCACACTGGTCATGGCGGGCATTCTGCTCTTCGGCTTCATGGGCTACCGGGCCCTCCCCGTGAGCGACCTCCCCAACGTGGACTTCCCCACCATCCAGGTCACTGCCAAGCTCCCGGGGGGGAGCCCCGAGACCATGGCCTCGTCGGTGGCGACGCCGCTGGAGAAGCAGTTCTCCACCATCGCCGGCATCGACAACATGACCTCCAGCAGCGTCCAAGGGGCCGCGCGGATCACCCTCCAGTTCGCCCTGGAGCGCAACATCGATGCCGCCGCCCAGGACGTCCAGGCGGCCATCACTTTGGCCCAGCGCCAATTGCCACCCAACATGCCCACCCCGCCCACCATGCGAAAGGTGAACCCTGCGGATGCCCCCATCCTCTTCCTGGCCCTGAGCTCGCCGACGCTCCCCCTCTCGGTGGTGGACGAATATGCGGAAACCCTCATGGCCCAGCGCATCTCGATGGTGAGCGGCGTCTCGCAGGTGTCGGTCTTCGGAACCCAGAAGTACGCGGTGCGGGTCCAGGTCGATCCCACCGCGCTGGCCTCGCGCGGGATCGGGATCGACGAGGTCGAGAACGCCGTCACCCAGGGCAACGTGAACCTGCCCACCGGGAACCTGGACGGGCAGCACCAGACCTATTCCGTCGAGGCGAGCGGGCAGCTCTTCGATGCGGCGGCCTACCGCCCCCTCATCGTCACCTACCGGAACGGCTCGCCGGTTCGTCTGGAGGAACTCGGTCGGGTGATCGACAGCGTGGAGAACGACAAGGTGGCAGGCTGGCGCAGCGACACCCGGGCCATCGTCCTGGCCATCCAGCGACAGCCGGGAACCAACACGGTGGAGGTGGTGGACGCCATCCGGGCCCTGCTGCCCACCTTCCGCGCCCAGCTCCCGGCCTCGATCTCCCTGAACACCCTCTACGACCGCTCCCAGACCATCCGGGCCTCGGTGGCCGACGTGAAGTTCACCCTGCTGCTCACCATGAGCCTGGTGGTCCTGGTGATCTTCCTCTTCCTGCGCGCCCTCTCCGCCACCATCATCCCCAGCCTGGCCCTGCCCATGTCCGTGGTGGGCACGTTCGCCGTGATGTCCCTGCTGGGCTACAGCCTGGACAACCTCTCGCTCATGGCGCTCACCCTCTCCGTGGGCTTCGTGGTGGACGACGCCATCGTCATGCTGGAGAACATCGTCCGCCACATGGAGGAGGGTGAGAGCGCCTTCGAGGCCGCCCTCGTCGGCTCGCGCGAGATCGGCTTCACCATCCTGTCCATGACCCTCTCCCTGGCCGCGGTCTTCATCCCGGTCCTGTTCATGGGCGGGATCGTCGGCCGCCTGTTCCACGAGTTCGCCGTGACGGTCACCTCGGCCATCCTGGTCTCGGGGTTCGTGTCGCTGACCCTCACCCCCATGCTCTGCAGCCGGTTCCTGCAGCCGCCGGCCCAGGCGCACCACGGCCGGATCTACGCCTTCACCGAGCGGTTCTTCCAGGGCATGCTGGCCACCTATCGCTGGACGCTGCAGCGTTGTCTGGAGCACCGCCCCACCGTCATGGTGGTCATGGCCCTGACCCTCGTCGCCACGGCGTTGCTCTTCTGGGTTGTCCCCCGGGGGTTCATCCCCAGCGAGGACACCGGGCAGATCATCGGGTTCTCGGAGGCCGCCCAGGACATCTCCTTCGACAGCATGGTGCGGCACCAGCAGGAGGTGGCGGACATCATCCGCCAGGATCCGAACATCGACACCTTCATGTCCAGCGTCGGTGCCGGCGGGGCCAGCGATACCCAGAACACCGGGCGGTTCGGGATCATGCTGAAGCCCCGGGCGGAGCGCAAACTCTCGGCCGACGAGATCATCCAGGAGCTGCGACCCAAGCTCAACGTGGTGCCCGGCATCCGCGTGTTCCTGCAGAACATACCGTTGATCCGGGTGGGGGGGCAGCTGACCAAGAGCTTCTACCAGTACACGCTGCAGGGGGCGGATATCGGAGAGCTGTACCGCGTGGCGCAGGAAGTCCAGGCCAAGGTGTCCGCGCTCCCCGTCGTGCAGGACGTCACCAGCGACCTGCAGATCACCAGCCCCAAGGTCCACCTCGAGATCGATCGGGACAAGGCCTCCATGCTCGGGGTCACCGCCAGCCAGGTCGAGAACGCCCTCTACGACGCCTACGGCAGCCGTCAGGTCTCGACGATCTACACCTCGACCAACCAGTACCAGGTCATCCTGGAGCTGGACCCCCGCTACCAGGAGGACCCGGAGGCCCTCTCCCTGCTCTACGTCCGGTCGAGCAAGGGCCAGCTGGTCCCACTGGACTCCGTCGCCAAGTTGAGCCCGGCGATCGGGCCGCTCACCGTCAATCACCTCGGCCAGCTCCCGTCGGTCACGCTCTCCTTCGATCTCAAGCCCGGGGCCTCGCTGAGCGATGCCGTTGTCCAGATCAACCGGATCGGGCGGGCCACGCTGCCGCCCACGATCAGCGCCACCTTCCAGGGCAGCGCCCAGGCGTTCGAATCCTCGATGCGCGGCATGGGCCTGCTCCTCGTCCTGGCGGTGCTGGTGATCTACATCGTCCTGGGAATCCTGTACGAGAGCTTCATCCATCCCCTGACCATTCTCTCGGGTCTCCCGGCGGCGGGTGTGGGCGCCCTCTTCACCTTGCTGCTCTTCCACCACGATCTGAACATCTACGCTTTCGTCGGGATCATCATGCTGGTGGGCATCGTGAAGAAGAATGCCATCATGATGATCGACTTCGCCCTGCAGGAGGAAGGCAGAGGCAAGCCGGCGGCGGAGGCGATCTACGAGGGCTGCCTCCTCCGGTTCCGCCCCATCATGATGACCACCATGGCGGCCCTGATGGGGACGCTGCCCATCGCGTTGGGCGCGGGGCAGGGGGCCGAATCGCGGCGCCCCTTGGGCCTCGCCGTGGTGGGCGGCCTGATGGTCTCCCAGCTTCTCACCCTGTACATCACGCCGGTGATGTATGTCTACATGGACTCCTTCGGTCGCTGGGTGCGGGAGCGGCGCTGGCGTTTCGCCCCGGCGGCGAAGCGACACGTGCCTGGACTGGACTCACCGCGTCCGTAATCCACTGTGGGTCGTCTGACCGAACATCGCCCGCCCCCTGGGTGTGGTTCCGGCGGAGGGCGCCGCACCGGGCGGACTGAACCCGGACCGAATCGAATCCCAGCGCCCTTACACCCTGGACCGACCATGCCCGCGTCTCTTCACGGTGTGTCCCCGGCCCCGCCGCTCCTCCGCCAGAAGCCCTTCGCCCTGTTCTGGTGCGCGCGGGTTTCGACGGCCCTCGCCTTCCAGATGCAGGCGGTCGCGGTCGGATGGCAGGGCTACGCGCTCACCGGCAGCCCGTTCTTCCTCGGAATGGTCGGGCTCGCCCAGTTCCTGCCCATGTTCCTCTTGAGCCTGGTAGTCGGCCAAGTGGCCGACCGTTGCGACCGGCGCCGCGTGGCGGCAGTATGCCAGCTCGTGGAAGGGCTGGCGGCCGGCACCCTGGCGATCGGCAGCCACAGCGGGTGGCTGCGCCCGGGGAGCCTCCTTGCCATCGTCTTCGTCGTCGGGGCGGCGCGCGCCTTCGAGGGCCCGACCATGCACGCCCTGGTGCCCGGCCTGGTGCCGGCCTCGCTCCTCCCTCGCGCCGTGGCCTGGTCGGCTTCGGCGAACCAGACCGCCACCATCCTCGGGCCGGCGCTCGGCGGCGTGCTCTATGCCGCCGGCCCCGCTGTCGTGTACACCATGGCCGGCGGCCTGTTCCTCTCGGCGAGCCTGTTCATCACCGGCATTCATATGGTCCGGACGCCCCCGGTGCGCGAGCCGGTCAGCCTCGAGTCGCTCTTCGCCGGCATCGCCTTCATCCGTGGACGGCCGGCGATCCTGGGGGCGATCTCCCTCGATCTCTTCGCCGTGCTGCTGGGCGGGGCCACCGCGCTGCTGCCGGTGTACGCGCGGGACATCCTGGTAATCGGGCCGTGGGGGTTGGGTTTGCTGCGGTCGGCGCCCGCCGTTGGCGCGCTCTCCATGTCGGTGGTCCTGGCACATTACCCCCTCCAGCGCCGGGTCGGGCGCATCATGTTCGGCGCCGTGGCGACCTTCGGGCTGGCCACCGTCGTGTTTGCGGTGTCCACCTCGTTCGCGCTCTCCCTGGGCACGCTCGCCATCCTGGGCGCGGCGGATGTCATCAGCGTCGTCATTCGCAACTCGCTGGTGCAGCTGGGAACGCCGGATGCGATGCGGGGGCGGGTGAGCGCGGTCCATTCCATGTTCATCGGCACCTCGAACCAGCTCGGCGAGTTCGAGTCCGGGGTCACGGCCGCCTGGTTCGGCACCGTTCCCGCCGTGCTGCTGGGGGGCGTGGGCACCATTCTCGTGACCCTGCTCTGGATGCGTCTCTTCCCGGAGTTGGCCCGGATCGAGTCCCTGAAACACTAGGCAGCGAGGTGTCGCATGGAATCGCCATCCCCTCACCCCTGGCTGACCGAGCACTGGGCGGCAAGCCAGCACAACTTCGATCCGGCCATCGCCGCGCCGGCTCACCCCGTCACACTGCACGACATCACGGTCCGAGACGGTGAGGAATCCGCCGACCTCGCTTTCAGCGTCGAGGACAAGGTCCGGATCGCGGAGGCCCTCGTGCGGGTGGGCGTCCGGCGCATGGAGGTGTTCCTGACGGTGCCGGGGTGGCTGGAGACGGTCCGCCAGTTGATGGGGCGGGGCCTGGAGCTGACCCTCTACGTCACCTGGCATCCGGGTCGAGTGGAGCGGGCGCTCGATCTGGGCGTCAAGCACATCATGGTCTGGTATCGCATCGGCGAGGTGTTTCAGCAGCACGCCCTCCGACGCAGCCAGCAGGAGCTGCTGGACGAGATGCTGGCGTCGGTCCGCGCCGCCCGTGAGGCCGGCGCCCATGTGAACCTGTTCATGCCCGAGTCCACGCGGGCGAGCCTTGCCCACCTCCGCCTGGCCACGGAGGCGGCAAAGAAGGAGGGCGCCCGCGCAGTGACCATTGTGGACAGCCAGGGGGTGGCCCGGCCAGCCGCCATTTCCTACCTGGTCCGACAGGTCAAGCACTGGACCGGGCTCGACGTCGAGGTGCACTGCCACAACGATTTCGGGCTGGCCGTAGCGAATGTCCTGGCCGCGTACGAAGGCGGGGCTGACGCACTGCACTGCGCGGTCAACGCCGTGGGCTACCGGGCCGGGAATGCCGCGCTGGAAGAGGTGGCGCTAGCCCTGGAGGTGCTGTACGGCGTGAAGACCGGTCTGCGACTCGAGAAGCTGCCGGATCTCTCACGCCTCGTCGAGGAGATCACCGGCCTTCCCAACGGCTACTTCAAGCCGGTGGTCGGTCGGGGGGCGTTCAGCTACGAGCAATGGGGCGCAACCGCGGCGCTGGTGGCCGGCGGCGCTCGCCCCTATGCCTTCCCCTACGAGCCTGAGGTCGTCGGCCGGAGCCCGCGGCTGGTCATCGGCAAGTGGAGTGATCTCGGGGCCGTCGAGCAGAAGTTGATCGAATTCGGCCTGACCGCTTCGGTGGAGCAGATGCGGAGCATACTCCACCGAGGCCAGATGGCCGGCGTGGCCCACCACCGGCCCCTGCGGGACGACGAGTTTCTCTCCATCGCGCTGGAACAGGGCGCCAAGCCGGGCGAGTAATCGGAGGGGGGCAATCGGCCCCTGGGCCAGAACCTACTACCCAATTGCCAGGAGCGGACGGGAATCCTCGCGGGAGGCTCCCCTCTCCGGATCCGGGCGAGGATCAGAGCGGAGGATCGTCATGGAACTCAAGGGATCGGTTGCCATCGTTACCGGGTGCACCGGAGGGCTCGGCCAGCGAATCGGGCGCGCCATGGCCGAGAGCGGGGTGGACGTGGCCGGAGTCTACGTCCAGTCGAAGGAGCAGGCCGAGGCTTTCGCCCGAGAATGGTCGGCCCTCGGGCCCCGCTGCATCGCCATCCAGGCCGACGTGAACGACCAGCAGCAGATCGCGAGACTGGTCGCTCGGGTGATGGAGACCTACGGCCGGATCGACATCCTGGTCAACAACGCCGCCTTCAACCAGCTGGTGCCCTTCAAGGACCTGGATGGTCTGACCATGGACCTCTGGAATCACATCCTCCTCGCCAACCTCACCTCGCCCCTCATGTGCGTCAAGGCGGTGGTCCCCATCATGCGCCAGCAGAAGCGCGGTCGGATCGTCAACGTCGCTTCAATCGCCGGTCTCGCGCCGCTGGGCAGCAGCATCGCCTACGCCGTCTCCAAGGCGGGCCTCATCCACCTCACCCGCTGCCTGGCCGTCGCCCTCGGGCCGGAGGTGGCGGTGAACGCGGTCGCCCCCGGCACCATGATGGGCACCCGGATGACCACCCGGCTGGATCCGGCCCTGGTCGAGCGGACGACCAAGAACGCCGCGTTGCAGAAGCCGGTCGAGCGCGACGACGTCGCCCACCAGATCGTCGAGTTCTGCCGGAGCGACAGCACCACCGGCCAGGTTCTCATCCTCGACTCCGGCGTGGTGTACCACTAGCCCGGATTATTCAGAAAGAATCCGGGCTAACGTTCGAATGGCCATTCCCCTGGTCGCGGCCCGCGCCCTATATCGCCGGGTGCCGTGGCCCGTTGTCCGCAGTGAGCTCGGCGACCGTCCGAAGGAGCTCTTGCAGCCGGACGGGCTTCCCGAGGACGCGGTCCACCACGCCCTGATCCGCGCTCTCCTCGGAAGCCTCCGCTCCCCAGCCGGTGACAAGGATCACCGGGAGGCCCGGCGCATGAGCCTTGACCGCACGGGCGATATCGTGTCCGCTCATACCGGGCATCCCGAGATCCGTGAGGACGAGATCCACGGAATGCACCGTGAGGGCGGTTAGCCCCGCTGCTCCACCGATAGCTTCGGTGACGATGTGCCCAGCGGCCCGGAGCAGGTCCGCCATCGTTTGGCGCACGATCGGGTCGTCCTCGATGAGGAGGAGGTGACGCGAGGGAACCGCGGGCGGCGCCGGCTTTACGGGAGTGGCGTCGTCGGTGCGGGCCGCTCGGAAATGGAGGGTGAATGTCGTACCTTGACCTGGGGTGGAGGTCACCTCAATCCGGCCCCCGTGCCGTTCCATGATAACGTACACCACGGACAGCCCCAGGCCGGTACCTCGGACCCCTTTTGTCGTGAAGAACGGCTCGAAAATATGGCGGATGACCCTGGCGGGCATGCCGACTCCCGTGTCGGCCACGGTCAGGGCAACCCCCTCCGAAGTCTCCGCACCGGTGAAGCTGAGGGTGCCACCCTCGGGCATGGCATCCACGGCGTTGAGGATGAGATTGGCCAGCGCCTCCCGGATGTCCGGGGCGTGGCCGAGGATCGGCAGCACGCCCGGCAGCGCAACGCGCACGTCTATCCGGCGGCCGCCCCGCTCCCCTTCGTTCCTCCAGCGAGGACGAGTAATGGCGATGGCTTCCCGAACCGCCTCTCCCAGATCGAGCGTCGTGAGCGAGGTACTCGATCGTGGGCAGGAGAATTCCTGCAGACGGCGTACGATGCCGGCCCCATCGGAAACGGTCATCTCGAGCAGGTCCAGATCCGCTTGAACCTCGGGGTTGGAGACACGAACGCGCAACAGCTCGATCTGCCCCAGGGCTGCGGCCAGCATGTTATTCAAGTCGTGGACGGCACCGGCGGACATCTCCCCCATGGTGCGGAGCCTCTCCGTCCGTACCAATTCCTCCTGGGTGTGTCGAAGCTTGGCGTAGGTCCGTTCCTGTTCTTGGAATAGCCGGGTGCTCACGATAGCAATGGAGGCCTGAGCCGCGATCCCCGAGAGCGCCTCCGCATCCCGCGCCCCGAAGGGCTGCTCTCCGCTAGACCGGTCCAGGGTAATTGCGCCCACGAGGCGCTGGCGGTACAGCAAGGGTTGGGCCAGGACATCCGTATGCCGGAAATGGGCTGCGAAGAGCGGCGTCAGAAAGGGAGAACTCTGGAAGTCCCGAACAATCATCCCTTCCCGCCCCTGCGCCACGGTGCCCGCCACCCCCTCCCCGAGTCGGAAGCGGACCTCCCGGAACCACTCACCGTGGCCCACCCACGCTCC
>Ga0335085_10014513_pt1 | contig 11484 bp, 10 predicted proteins | sample Lox_Sample_45_FD_206712 | JGI IMG/M metagenome (GOLD analysis project Ga0335085, IMG submission 206712) | Soil microbial communities from Loxahatchee National Wildlife Refuge, Florida, United States - Lox_Sample_4.5 | ecosystem: Environmental > Terrestrial > Soil > Wetlands | place: USA... | reverse complement strand
TTGAGATCGAGGAACACCTGCTTGCCGGCGGCGATCAGGCCGGCGGCAAAGGACAGCCCTCCGGCGAAGGCCAGTTGATAGCCGACCTTGTAGAAGCACACGGTGTCGCCGAGCCGCGTCACCATGCCCTCGGCGGCCCGCGCCGAGGGCAAATCGAGCGCGACGATCAAGCGTTCGCGGGCGTCGAGCCTCACAATCGTCTCCTCTTCAGCATGACCTTATCCGAAAACAGGTTCCCACTTTTCGGCATCATGCTGTTCACATCATTCGCTGCGCCGTGTCCACCAGGCGCGCGAGCTGCGCACGCAGTAGATCGGCGGTCTCGGCATCGGCGAGATTGTCCATGGCGTCGAAGGCTTCGTCGCCGTTGGCGATGGCAATCTGCTCGGGAATCACCAGCGCGCCGCAGCCGAGTTCGAGGATCTGCCGCAGCGCCATCAGCGAGCGCGATCCCCCGCTGCGCCCTGGCGAAGCCGAGGCGATCGCGAACACGCGGCCCTTGAAGGCGGCGTAAGTCGGCTGGCCGCTCGCGCGCACGCGAGACACCCAGTCAATCGCATTCTTCAACAGTGGCGTCACCGAGGCGCTGTATTCGGGGCTCGCGATGAACACGCCGTGGTGCGCCATGATCATCTCTTTAAGCTTGACCGCGTTGGCGGGCGCCGCGTCATTGTCGGAATCGCCCTCGAACATAGGCAACGGGTAATCGGCGAGCGAGATCCGCGTCACGTCGATGTCAATCGTCGCCAGTTCCTTGACCGCCAGCGCCGCGAGCTTGACGTTGTGCGAGCCGCTGCGGGTCGAGCCAGGCAGAACAAGAATTTTCGGCGTGGCCATCTGCGGCATCTCATTCATCGTCGTCGCCATCCACGCCTACCCTAAAGACGTGGATGCCCGGCACAAGGCCGGGCATGACGCTGGCAACGCCGTGCGGGGAAATTACGTCCCGCGATAGACCCATACCCGCGCCGGCGGGAAATTCAGCCAGATCAATTCCGACGGCTCGGCTTTGATGCCGGAGAGCACCTTCGGGATCGGCGGCACCATGGCATAGGTAAACTGCACGAAAGGCGCGCCCGCCCCGAGGAGGCTCATCGCATCTGAGATCAGCCGCAGCCGGGTGCGCAACGGCTTGGTGACGAGCGGCAGGCTGGAAACCACCGCGGCGGCCGGCTCGCGCACGAAAGTGTCGAGCAGCCGGCGCAACCGGTAGGCGTCGCCTTGCACGACAGTCGCTGCGGGGTAGCGCGTGCGCAACAGCCGGCAGAAGTCTGGATTGAATTCGACCAGGACCAGCCGCGCCGGATCGACACCGTGCTGCACCAGCGCCTGTGTCACCGGCCCGGTACCCGGACCGAGTTCGACCACAGGACCGCTTGCCTTCGGATCGACGTAACGCGCCATGGTGCGCGCCAACGCCTTGCTCGACGGCATCACGGCGCCAGTCGACAGCGGCTTCTCGATCCAGGAGCGGATGAATTGCATCTCGTCATCGAGACGAGGCTTCTTGGCAACGCGGGCGACGGAATGGGACGGCATCGTTGCGGATCACGCGTGCGGAGGATTTAACTTTAGTCCAAGGAACTCAGGGGTATAGGGCCCCGGGCGGGGGGTCAAGACGGCTAGTCGGTATGGCTGCCGCGATTTCCCAGCCCATCGAGAAAGTCCTTAACGCGGCTGAAGAATCCAGTCGACTCTGGCTGGGTCGCCTCAGAAGACAGTTTTTCGAACTCGGCGAGCAGCTCGCGCTGCCGTTTGGTGAGGTTTTGCGGCGTTTCCACCGAGACTTGAACGTACATGTCGCCGGTTTGTTTCGAGCGCAGCACCGGCATCCCCTTGCCGGATAGGCGGAATCGCCGCCCGGCCTGGGTGCCGGCGGGCACCTTGACCTTGGCCTGGCTGCCGTCGATCGCCGGCACTTCGAATTCGCCGCCGATTGCCGCAGTGACCATCGAGATTGGCACCCGGCAGTGCAGATCGGCGCCGTCGCGCTGGAAGAACTCGTGCGGGGTGATGGAGAGGAAAATATAGAGGTCTCCGGCGGGTCCCCCGCGCAAGCCCGCCTCGCCCTCGCCGGCAAGGCGGATCCGGGTGCCGTCCTCGACGCCGGACGGGATATTCACCGATAAATTGCGCTCGCGCGTGACACGGCCGGCGCCGGCGCAGGACGGGCAAGGGTTCTCGATCACCTGGCCACGGCCTTGGCAGGCCGGACAGGTGCGCTCCAGCGTAAAGAAGCCTTGGGCGTGGCGGATCTTGCCGGCGCCGCCGCAAGTCGTGCAGGCCTTCGGCTTGCTGCCGGCTTTGGCGCCTGTGCCCGAGCAGGCCTCGCAGGCGACCGACGTCGGAATGCGGATTTGTGCGGTCTTGCCGGCAAAAGCCTCTTCCAGACCGATCTCCATATTGTAGCGCAGATCTGCGCCGCGCTCGCGGCCCTGACCGCGGCCGCCGCGCCGGCCGCCGCTCATGCCGAACAGGTCTTCGAAAATGTCGGAAAAGGTCGAGGCGAAATCGGCGCCGAAGCCGTGCCCGCCGCCGCCCATGCCGCCGTGCTCGAAGGCTGCGTGGCCAAAGCGATCATAGGCGGCGCGCTTGTCGCCGTCTTTCAAGACGTCGTAAGCCTCGTTGAGCTCTTTGAACTTGTGCTCGCAATCTTTATCGCCCGGATTGCGGTCCGGGTGATGCTGCATTGCGAGTTTGCGGAACGCGGCCTTGAGCTCGACCTCGGTGCAGGTGCGCGAGACGCCCAGGACCTCGTAGTAGTCGCGTTTCGACATGCCGGTCCCGCCGCTAGATCACGGTATAGGCGTACTTGATTCGGCCGGCTGCCGCGCTCTCCAAAACGATACCCCGGGGACGGCGCCCCGGGGTTTCGCATGTCTCGTCGGCTGACGGTTGCACGGTCAGCGGCTTTGCGCTTAGGCCGACTTCTTGTCGTTCTTGTCGTCGACCTCGGTGAACTCCGCGTCGACGACGTCCTCTTTCTTTTCGGCCTTGGCGCCGTCACCACTCGGAGCGGACTGCTGCTCCTGCTGGGCCTTGTACATGGCCTCGCCGAGCTTCATCGACGCTTGCGCCAGCGTGTTGGTCTTTTGCTGGATGGCGTCGGCGTCGTCGCCCTTGAGCGCCTCTTTCAAGTCCGCCATGGCGTTCTCGATCGCGCCACGCTCGGCGTCGCCGACCTTGGAGCCGTGCTCGGCCAAAGCCTTCTCGGTCGAATGTACCAATGCCTCGGCGTGGTTCTTGGCCTCGACCTGCGCCTTGCGCTTCTTGTCCTCTTCGGCGTGCGACTCCGCGTCCTTGACCATCTTCTCAATGTCGGCCTCGGACAGCCCGCCCGACGCCTGGATGCGGATCTGCTGCTCCTTGCCGGTCGCCTTGTCCTTGGCGGACACGTTGACGATGCCGTTGGCGTCGATGTCGAAGGTGACCTCGACCTGCGGCACGCCGCGCGGTGCCGGGGGTATACCCACAAGATCGAATTGTCCGAGAATCTTGTTGTCGGCCGCCATCTCACGCTCGCCCTGGAAGACGCGGATCGTGACCGCGTTCTGATTGTCCTCGGCGGTGGAGAACACCTGGCTCTTCTTGGTCGGGATCGTGGTGTTGCGGTCGATGATGCGGGTGAACACTCCGCCCAGCGTCTCGATGCCGAGCGACAGCGGGGTCACGTCGAGCAGCAGCACGTCCTTGACGTCGCCCTGCAGCACGCCGGCCTGGATGGCGGCGCCGATGGCGACCACCTCGTCCGGGTTGACGCCCTTGTGCGGCTCTTTGCCGAACAACTGCTTCACGACTTCCTGCACCTTCGGCATGCGCGTCATGCCGCCGACCAGAACGACCTCGTTGATCTCGGCCGCGGAGACGCCCGCATCTTTCATCGCCTGACGGCACGGCTGGATCGTCTTCTGGATCAGGTCGTCGACCAGCGCCTCGAACTTGGCGCGGGTGAGTTTCATGGTGAGGTGCTTGGGGCCGGAGGCATCCGCCGTGATGAACGGCAGGTTGATCTCGGTCTGCGTCGTCGACGACAGCTCGATCTTCGCCTTCTCGGAGGCTTCCTTCAGGCGCTGCAGCGCCAGCTTGTCGCGGCGCAGGTCGATGCCCTGTTCCTTCTGGAATTCATCGGCCAGATAGTTGACCAGCCGCATGTCGAAGTCTTCGCCGCCGAGGAACGTGTCGCCGTTGGTCGACTTGACCTCGAAGACGCCGTCGCCGATTTCCAGGATCGAGATATCGAACGTGCCGCCGCCAAGGTCATAGACCGCGATGGTGCCGGTCTTCTGCTTGTCGAGACCGTAAGCGAGCGCGGCCGCAGTCGGCTCGTTGATGATGCGCAGCACTTCGAGGCCGGCGATCTTGCCGGCGTCCTTGGTGGCCTGGCGCTGGGCGTCGTTGAAATAAGCGGGGACGGTGATGACGGCCTGCTCGACCTTGCTGCCGAGATAGGCTTCCGCCGTCTCCTTCATCTTCTGCAAGATGAAAGCTGAAATTTGCGAGGGCGAATACTGCTTGCCGTCCTCCTCGACCCAGGCGTCGCCGTTCGATGCCTTGCTGATCTTGTAGGGGACGAGTTTCTTGTCTTTCTCGACCATCGGATCGTCGTAGCGGCGCCCGATCAGGCGCTTGACCGCAAAGATGGTCTTTTCCGGATTGGTGACCGCCTGGCGCTTGGCCGGCTGGCCGACGAGGCGTTCGCCGTCGTCGCTGAAGGCGACAATCGAAGGCGTGGTGCGCATGCCTTCGGCGTTCTCGATGACTTTCGGCGTTTTGCCTTCCATGACGGCAACGCACGAATTGGTGGTGCCGAGGTCGATGCCGATGACCTTGCCCATGGTTCTTCCTCTCAAAATTGCGGCAGGCCGGCCGGGCCATTCAGCGCCCGAACGGGATTCCGCGGCTCATCCGCAGACCCCCTCATCCAGCCCCCTGGACACGCTTTTTGCCGCATTTCCGCGGCTCAACGCTCATATAGGAGGGCCCCCGGCCCCTGCAAGCCAGCCTGTCACGAATTCGCGAGACTTCCGGGCCGGTCCCGGCCTCAAGCAAAACAAAGGTTAATCTATTCGTTGCCGTGCCGGACGCCACCGGCTAGGCAGACAGCCCGTAAAGGACAGCACGCCATGCTCCGCCTCTTTTTGGCTTGCCAGGTTGCGGTCTGCGCCGCCGTCGTGCTGTTGGCGCCGGCACACGCGGAGCCGCAGTTTCCGCCGGGCTTGCGCGTCGGGCTTGAACTGCCGGGCAATCTTAAGCCGAGCGTCCGCTTTTCCGGCTTCGAGGACGCCGACCGCAAGGTCGCCGTCAGTATTCTCGACCTGCCGGCCGCCGCCTTCAGCGAACTCGAGCGCGCGGCGACCGCCACGCCGCAGGCCGGCGGCGCCAAAATCAAGCGCGAGGATTTCTCATTTCGCGGTGGCAGCGGCCTCTTGTTCACCGGGCAAACGCGGGTCAACGGCATTGCGGTATACAAATGGATCCTGCTGGCGACCGCGGCCGCCGACAAAGACCTCACGACAATGATCGACTTCGAAGTGCCGGAGAGCGCCCTGTCCGTCTACTCCGATGCGGTGGTGCGCAAGGCGCTGGCCAGCGCCACCTTCCGTCCGACGCCGATCGACGAGCAACTCGGTCTATTGCCGTTCAAGCTCGGCGATCTCGCCGGCTTTCGCGTGATCAAGGTGAGTCCCGCCGGCGTCATCCTCACCGAAGGGCCGGGGGAGGACCTGAGTATGCAGCCTTATGTCATCGTCTCGATCGGCCGCGGGGCGCCGGAGCGAGCCGACGACCGCCCGCGTTTTGCGCGCGACCTGCTGGCGACGGCGCCGCTGCGCGGCTTCGCCGTGCAGTCGGCGGACGCCATGCGCATCGGCGGCGCGCCAGGCTACGAGATCAGGGCGCAGGCGGAAGGCGCCAAAGGCGAGCAGTTGATGGTGGTGCAATGGCTGCGCTTTGCCGGGGCCAACTTCCTGCGCGTCGTCGGCGTCGGCCGCAAGGACGATTGGGACGCGCTGTTCGAGCGCTTCCGCAAATTGCGCGACGGCATCGAATTCCGCTGAGCCGACCGGTCAGAACTTGATGGTGCTGCGCACGCCGGCGACCACGGCGTTGCTCACGGTCATCGTCGGGTTATTCGGATCGAGCACGTTGCCGCCGGGGTGGATGATGTATTGCAAATCCGGCTGCACAGTCCACCACGGCGCGATCTGCGCCTGATAGGTCAATTCGAACACCACCTCTTCATCGCGGATCGGATATGGCGGCCCGTTGAGGACGAGCGTGTCCTGATCGAGCGCGGAAGCATCCTTGCTGATCTTGGCGTAGGAAACGCCAAACGTCAGCACGTCGTCGGCACGCCCCGCAAACGGGCCTTTGATACCGAAGCCGCCGTCGGCATAAAACGAAACGAGATTGCGGTCTGACGGCGCAAAGCCGCCGCGCAGGAATACGTTGAGGCTGGTCTTGTCGGCGCGCCAGACCATCTGATCGGCGATGCCGTAGATGCCCCAGTCGCCGCGATGCAATAGCGGCATGGCGGCGGCCGGGTTGGCGAGCGAAACCACCATGCCGGTGGCGTCGAGACCGTAATGCTGGTCGGCGAAATCGGTCGTGGCGTACCAGCCGCCGAGCTTGTAGACGCCGGGCAGACCTTTGGCGTCCTTCTCCTGATTGACCCCGTATTGCAGTTCGCTCATCCACAACGCGCCGCCGGAAAAGCTGAACGTCGTGCCGTAACGGTTACAGACCTGCGGCAAATCATTGCAGTTGGCGCCGGCCGGGTTGCCGGAGAACACCGCATTCTGCCAGGTGATCTGTTCCGTCGGCTTGACGGCGACGCGCATGCCGGGCGTCGCCAGCGGAAAGGCCGGCCCGCCGCTGAGCATGTTGGCGGACACAAGCCTTGCCCAGCCGAAAGTGCCATTAAGCAGGTTGGCCGAAGTCGGACTGTTGAGGAATTCGTCGTCCGCCGCGATCTGGCCGACGCGGACAGAAACCTTGTCGTCGAACAGACTCTGCTGGAACCAGGCGGTAAAGAGCCGCGTCGTCGCCAGCGCATCGATATTGCTGACGTCGCCAATGCTGCCGACGTTGTCGGCGGCGACATGGCCGGCGTTGTGCAACTGATAAATGGTAAAGTGCGTGGTGGCGCCCTTCCAGCCGAGCAATTTGTCGAGATCGGTGTCGACGGAAAATTCGATACGGCCTTCGTAGCTCGCGGCGCGATGCAATCCGCCGGACAACACGCCGATGATCTCGTTGATCGAGATCAGGGTAATGTCGATGCCCTTGTCCTTCAACGCAGTGCGTGCGCCGCCCCAGTCACCAGTCAGCGTGTCCTGCTCCCAGATCGAAGCGGGCTGTTTCGGTTTGTCGTCCGCGCGCACAACGGTCATGGCGAAGGCGAGCGTCACAGTTCCCGCAAGTAACCCGCCTACGATGGTAGTGCCGCTGCGCCGCATGATTCGCACACTTGTACAATCAATCGTCGATCATTTCGACGGCGCGCTTGCGCGATTGACCAATTTCCCGTCGGGAAGCGGTCCGGCGGTAAAATACCTTGTCACGAACGCGCGGCGCGGCGCGGCGCGCCGCAAACCTCTACACTGCGGCGAAATGATTTACTTCGCGCCGGGCTGTGGATTGTCGTTGGCGGAAACAGGCGCTGCCTTCGGCGCGGCTTTGACCACCGCGACCATCGCCGGACGCAAGACGCGCTCGCCGAGCATGTATCCGGCCTGGATCACCTGCGCGACATGGCCCGGCGGCAATTGCGGATTTTCGATTTCGTACATCGCCTGATGGAAATTCGGATCGAACTTCTCACCGGCCGGCGAGAACTTCTTCACGCCGTGTTTCTCCAGAACCTTGAGCAGTTCCCGCTCGGTCAATTCGACGCCCTCGACCAGCGCCTTGACCTTTGGATCGCTCTGCTCGCGCAGCTCCGAGCCCATTGCCTCGAAGGCACGCTGCATGTTGTCGGCGACCGCCAGCACGTCGCGGGCGAACGAGGCATTGCCATAGAGTCGCGCATCGGCGACCTCGCGCTCGGTGCGTTTGCGCAGGTTTTCCATCTCGGCCAGCGTGCGCAGCAGCTTGTCCTTGTACTCGGCGGCCTCGCGCACGAGTTCGGCGACCGGATCGGGCTGCTCCGCCGCAATCCCGGCTTCCGGCTTGGCTTCGGGCTCGGCGCCCCCGGTTTCGGCCTGGCGCGTGGTCGGGTCCGTCATCGTGCTTGATCCATGCGTGGGTCGGATGTGGGGGATATCAGGCTTCAAGAGCCAAAAATCAAGTTCAACCGGAAAGCAACTGGCTCACGATCCGCGCGGTATAATCGACCATCGGGATGACCCGGGCGTAGTTGAGCCGGGTCGGCCCGATGACCCCGATCACGCCGACGATGCTGCCCTTGCCGTCGCGGTAGGGCGCGACGATGGTCGAGGACCCCGACAGCGAGAACAGCTTGTTCTCCGAGCCGATGAAGATGCGCACGCCGTCGCCGCGCTCGGCGCGGCCGAGCAGATCGATCACCTCGCGCTTGGTCTCCAGCGCGTCGAACAGCGAGCGCACCCGCTCAAGGTCCTCCAGCGCGTGCAGATCTTCGAGCAGATTGGCGTGGCCGCGCACGATCAGCTTGCGCTCGTCGCTCTCGCCGCCAGACCAGCTGGCGAGCCCGGCAGCGATGATCTTCTGCGTGAGCTGATCCAGCTCGGCTTGCCCGGCGACCAGCGCCGCTTCGATCTCGACGCGCAGCTCGGCCAGCGTCTTGCCGCGGATGCGCGCGTTGAGAAAATTGCCGGCCTCGACCAGCGCCGAGGTCGGCAGCCCGGCCGGCACGTTGAGGATGCGGTTCTCCACCTGGCCGTCTTCCGCCACCAGCACGGCGAGCGCGCGGCCGGGTTCGAGCTGGACGAATTCGATGTGCTTGAGCCGCACGTTCGCCTGCGCCGTGACCACGACGCCGGCCGAATGCGTCAGCCCGGATAGAGTCTGCGAGGCTTCGGTGAGCACCGTCTCCAGCGATTTGCCGTGGCCGGCCGCCGCCACCTGCGCCTCGATCGAGCGGCGGTCGCTTTCGGCAAGATCGCCGACCTGCATCAAGGCGTCGACGAAGAAGCGCAGACCCAGTTCCGTCGGCAACCGTCCGGCGGAGGTATGCGGCGCGAAGATGAGGCCGAGCTGCTCTAAATCCGACATCACGTTGCGCACCGAAGCCGGCGACAGCGCAATCGGCAGGAGTCGCGCCAGATTGCGTGAGCCGACCGGCTCGCCGGTCGCCAGATAGCTCTCGACGATACGGCGGAAAATCTCGCGCGAGCGCTCGTTGAGCGCCGCAAGGCTCACTGGATTCGCGCCGATCGGAACGTCGTGGGAAGCCAAAATTCACTCCCTGCCGCAGCCAACAATGGCCGTTGGGCCGCACTTGTTCAAGGCTGACATATGGTTATGGTGTGCGCCATAAACCAACGGGTATGCCGATGCGGCCGAGCCGCCGACAAGTCGACGAATTGCGCGCAGTTTCGCTCGAGCGCGGCGTGGTCAAATACGCCGAAGGCTCCTGTTTCGTGAAATTCGGCGACACCCATGTATTAGTGACGGCGAGCCTGGAAGAGCGGCTGCCGCCCTGGCTCAAGGGCCAGGGCCGCGGCTGGGTCACCGCCGAATACGGCATGCTGCCGCGGGCCACATCCGAGCGCACGCGCCGCGAGGCCTCCGCCGGCAAGCAGGGCGGCCGCACGGTGGAGATTCAGCGGCTCATCGGCCGCTCCTTGCGTTCGGTGATCGACCTGCAGGCGCTGGGCGAGCGGCAGATCACTATCGACTGCGACGTCATCCAGGCCGACGGCGGCACGCGCACCGCTTCGATCACCGGCGCGTGGGTGGCGCTGTCGGACTGTCTTGCCTGGATGAAAGCGCGCGACATGCTCAAGGCGCAGGTGCTGCGCGATCACATTGCCGCGGTCTCGTGTGGCGTGTTCAAAGGCACTGCAGTGCTCGACCTCGACTATGCCGAGGATTCGGAAGCCGACACCGACGCCAATTTCGTCATGACCGGCTCCGGCAACATAGTCGAGGTGCAGGCAACCGCCGAGCGCGATCCGTTCAGCGAGGAACAGTTCCTCGCGCTGCTGGCGCTGGCGCGCAAGGGCATCGACAAGCTCGTCAACCTCCAGAAGCTGGCGGTGGCGTGAGCCGCAGGCTGACCGGCCCCGTCGTCATCGCCACTCACAATCCCGGCAAGCTCGCCGAAATGCGCGAATTGCTCGCGCCCTACCAGATCGAAGCGCAGTCTGCAGGCGAGCTTGGACTGCCGGAGCCGGAGGAGACCGGGACGACCTTCGCCGCCAACGCGCGCATCAAGGCGACGGCCGCGGCGAAAGCAGCCGGCAAGGCGGCATTCGCCGACGATTCCGGCCTGGTGGTCGACACGCTCGGCGGCGAGCCCGGCATCCATTCGGCGCGCTGGGCCGGACCCGATAAAGACTTCCGCTTCGCCATGAACAAGATCCAGACGCTGTTGATCGGGCGCGGCGCGAGGACGCCCGAGCAGCGGCATTGTCATTTCATCGCCGCGCTGTGCCTCGCCTGGCCCGACGGACATACGGAGGAGTTCGAAGGCCGCGTCGACGGCGTCGCAGTGTGGCCGCCGCGCGGCGACAAAGGCTTCGGCTACGATCCCCTATTCATGCCCGACGGTCATGAACGCACCTTCGGCGAGATGAGCGCGGAGGAAAAGCACGGCCTGCCGCCTAAAGGTCAGGGCCTGTCACATCGGGCCCGCGCGTTCGTCAAATTGGCGGATGCGTGCTTGCGGCCTTAGCCGTGAAAAAAATTCGTTACAATTTTAATCACTTCTCACGTCACGCATCGCATTGACCCTAGTCGCGACGCAGCGGCGCATTTACACTCGTTAACATGTTATTAACCGTGCCCGCGCCTTTCGCCGTCTACGTGCACTGGCCCTTCTGCCTGTCGAAGTGCCCATACTGCGATTTCAACAGCCACGTGCGCCACGGCGGCGTCGACGAAACGCGCTTCGTGCGCGCGATCGAGAGCGAACTCGCCGCGACTGCCGCGCGCGTGCCCGGCCGCACGGTATCGACGATCTTCTTCGGCGGCGGCACGCCGTCGCTGATGCAGCCGTCGTCGGTGCAGGCCATCCTTGACGCCATCGGCAAGCACTGGAGCATTGCACCCGACATCGAGGTGACCCTCGAAGCCAATCCGACCAGCGTCGAAGCCACTCGCTTCCGCGGCTATCGCGCGGCCGGCGTCAATCGAGTCTCGCTTGGTGTCCAAGCTCTCGACGATGCGTCGCTGAAGGAACTCGGCAGGCTGCATACTGCGCAGGAAGCGCTCGATGCGGTTGCGGTCGCTCGCGCCAACTTCGAACGCTACTCGTTCGATCTCATCTACGCGCGGCCGCGGCAGACGCCCGCCGCGTGGGAGGCCGAACTCAAGCGCGCCATTGCCGAAGCCGCCGAGCAT
>Ga0335085_10014512_pt1 | contig 11484 bp, 5 predicted proteins | sample Lox_Sample_45_FD_206712 | JGI IMG/M metagenome (GOLD analysis project Ga0335085, IMG submission 206712) | Soil microbial communities from Loxahatchee National Wildlife Refuge, Florida, United States - Lox_Sample_4.5 | ecosystem: Environmental > Terrestrial > Soil > Wetlands | place: USA: Florida... | reverse complement strand
CTGCAACAGTTCCGGCGCCTGCGTGCCCAAGAAGCCGGACGGCAACGCCTGCCTGGCCTCGGCGGAGTGCATCAACGGAAGCTGCGCGGACGGCGTCTGCTGCGACCGGGCCTGCAACGGGCAGTGTGAGGCCTGCGACGCGCCGGGCGCCGTCGGCACCTGCGTGGCGGTCAGCGGGAACCCGCACGGCGCCCGGCCGGCCTGCGCGGGCACCAGCGGGGTATGCGGCGGCTCCTGCGACGGCGTGGACGCCGCGGCCTGCGCTTATCCCGACACGACCATCAGCTGCCGCGACGCGAGCTGCGCCGGCGGGGTGGCCACCGACGCCGCCAACTGCGACGGCGCCGGCTCCTGCCCCGCTCCCGTCACCGCTTCCTGCAATCCGTACGTCTGCGGCCCCACCGCCTGCAAGAGCGGCTGCGCGGGCGACGCGGACTGCATCGCCCAGGACTACTGCGACGGCTCGGGGCAGTGCGTTCCCCGGGTGGCCGGGGGCCAGTCCTGCACGGCGTCCAACCAGTGCGGCACGGGCTTCTGCGTGGACGGCTTCTGCTGCGACCAGGCCTGCAACGGCCAGTGCCAGGCCTGCGACGTGGCCGGCAGCGAAGGCGTCTGTTCCCCGGTGGCCGGCGATCCGCACGGCCCACGTTCCGCCTGCCTCGGCTTCGGAACGGCCTGCGGCGGCACCTGCGACGGCGTGATCACGGCCGCCTGCGCCTATCCGGGTGCCTCGGTTTCCTGCCGCGACGCCAGCTGCTCGGCGGGGACCGCCATCCTCGCCGCCGGCTGCGACGGCGCCGGCTCCTGCCCCGCGCAGCAGACGCAGTCGTGCTCCCCCTACGTCTGCGGCGCCACCGCCTGCCTGGGCAACTGCTCCCAGGACGCCGACTGCGTGAGCGGCGACTGGTGCTCGGGCGGCGTGTGCGTCCCCCGCCTGGGCGACGGGGTGGCCTGCGGCGGCGCCGGCCAGTGCGCCAGCGGCAACTGCGTCGACGGCGTCTGCTGCGACCAGGCCTGCGACGGCCAGTGCCAGGCCTGCAACGTGGCGGGCAGCGCGGGCATCTGCCTGGCCGTGAGCGGCGCTCCCCAGGGCGCGCGCCCCGCCTGCGCCAGCGACGGCTCCGCCTGCGGCGGCTCCTGCGACGGCGTGCACGGGCTCTCCTGCGCCTACCCGGTGGCCCAGTGCCGCGGCCCCTCCTGCGCGAGCGGCGTGGCCACCCTGGCCGCCTCCTGCGACGGCGCGGGCAACTGCCCGCTCCCGCAGACGCAGGCCTGCGCTCCCTACGCCTGCGACACCGTCGCCTGCCGCGGCGACTGCGTGCTCGACACCGACTGCGCCGGGGGCAACTACTGCGCCGCGGGCGTCTGCGTGCCGCAGCTCGTGGCGGGCGCCTCCTGCGGCGGCGCCAACCAGTGCGCCACCGGCTTCTGCGTGGATGGCGTCTGCTGCGACCAGGCCTGCAACGGCCAGTGCCAGGCCTGCGACGTCTTCGGCTCGGCCGGCGCCTGCCTGGCCGTGGCCGGCGCTCCGCACGGCGCCCGCCCCTCCTGCGCCACCGACGGCTCTTCCTGCGGCGGCCTCTGCGACGGCAGCAACGGGGCCGCCTGCGCGTACCCGACGGCGCAATGCCGCGGCGCGAGCTGCGCCTCCGGCGTGGCCACCCTGGCTGCCGCCTGCGACGGGGCGGGCCACTGCCCGGCGCCGCAGACGCAGGCCTGCGCGCCGTACCAGTGCGGCCCCAGCGCCTGCAAGGGCAACTGCTCGGTGGACGCCGACTGCGTCTCCGGCGACTGGTGCTCGGCGGGCCTCTGCGTCCCGCTGCTGGCGGGCGGCTCGGCCTGCTCGGCGGCCTCCCAGTGCGGCACCGGCAACTGCGTGGACGGCGTCTGCTGCGACACCGCCTGCAACGGGCAGTGCGAGGCCTGCAACGTCGCCGGCAGCGCCGGCGTGTGCGTCGCCGTCGCCGGCGATCCCCGCGGCGGCCGCACTGCCTGCGCCACCGACGGCTCCGCCTGCGGCGGCTCTTGCGACGGCAGCAACCGGGCCTCCTGCGCCTACCCGACCAGCGCCTGCCGCGCGGCCAGCTGCTCCAACGCGGTGGCCACCGCGGCCGCGAGCTGCGACGGCGCGGGACACTGCCCGGACCCGCAGCAGGCGAGCTGCAACGCGTATGTCTGCGGGCCTTCCGCCTGCATGACCGCTTGCGCGAAGGACGGGGACTGCTCCGCCGGCGGGTTCTGCGTCCAGAGCGTCTGCCACTCGCGCAACGATCCGTCCATGTGGGTGGTGGCGGGCGCCGGCGGCTGCAGCGAGACCGGGCCCTCGGCCTGGCCGCTGCTCGTCGTCCTGCTGGCGTTCGCGCTGCGCCGGAAGAAGGTGGCGGGCGCGATCGCGCTGGCCCTGGCCGTCTTCGCCGGGACCGGGGCGAGGGCGCAGAGCGCCACCTTCACCGTCGACCGCTTCCAGCCCGGAGCCGGCGCGTACGACGTGCTCGGCGTCTGGTCGGCGGACACGCCCGGACACCTGCAATGGCACGCCTCGCTCTACACCAGCTACGCGCAGGATCCCTTGCGGCTGGTGGCCGTGGGCCGCCCCGACGACCAGGTGCAGCTCTTGCACGGGCAGTCGATGCTCCACTTCGCGGCCTCGGTGGGCCTGTGGGATCGCTTCGAGGTGGGCGCGGTGCTGCCCCTGGCCATCGCCCAGGGATCGGAGGGAGCGCCGATGCTGGGCGGCCCGGTGACGAACCCGGTTGCCGGAGGCGGGTTGGGGGATCTCCGCGTGCTCCCCAAGGCCCGGCTCTTCAGCATCTCCGGGCTGACGCTGGGCTTCGGCTTGCCCTTCACCATCCCCATCGGGGCGCAGGACGCGTTCCTGGGCGCCGGCGGGCCGACGGTGACGCCCACCTTGCTGGCAGAACTGGAGGACGTGCTCCCCGTGCGCCTGCTCGCGAACCTCGGCGTCGCGGTGCGCGGCGGCCGCTCGCTGGGAAACCTCGAGGTCTCCAACGCCTTCACCTACGGGCTGGCGGCCGAGGCGCCGTTCTCGGTCAAGGGGCAGCGCCTGGCCGCGCTCGCCACGCTCGCGGGTGAGGCCAGCCTCTCCCAGGGCGGGTCGGTGGAGCGCCCGCTGGAGCTGCTCCTGGGGGCGCGCTGGAACGCCGCCCGGGGCGTGGACCTGGCGGCGGGCGGCGGCCCCGGGCTCACGGACGGCTACGGGACGCCCCGCTATCGCCTCTTCTTCTCCATCTCGTTCACCCCGGGAACTCTCAACGACTATCAGCCGCACCCGATCCCGCAGCCGGCGATCCTGGCCGAGGCGGCCCCCCGGCCGTCGCGGGTGATCGAGACGTCCGCCGAGCCCGTGGTCCTCTCCCGCACCCTGGAACTGGCCCGGATCGACGAGGATCACGTGGAGCTGCTCGCGCCCGTGCTCTTCCAGAAGGACAGCGACGTGCTGATCGGCCAGTCGCGCGCGGTGCTGGACGCGGCGGTCACCCTGCTGCGCGAGCACCCCGACCTGGTGATGCTGCGGGTCGAAGGCCACACCGACGGGCGGGGAGACCCGAAGCACAATCTCGATCTCTCCAAGCGGCGGGCGCGGGCCGTGCGCGCCTACCTGGTCAAGCAGGGCGTCGCCTCCACCCGGCTGCAGGCCGAGGGCTACGGGAGCGAGCGCCCCATCGCCGGCAACGACACCAGCGAAGGCCGCGCGCGCAACAGGCGGGTGGAGATGCTCATCCTCCGGCGCAGCCAGACGGTCAGCTCGGCGACCACGGACGAGTAGGCAGCCTCCCGGCGTCAACGGTTCCGTCGAACGTCAACGGGACGTTGTCGTGATCGTGGGCGTGGTCGTGGCGCCGTCCAGGTTCACGGCCACGTCATCGTCAACGCCCACGTCCACGTCGACGTCCAGCGCAAGGAGTCGTCATGCAGCCACTCGCAGCGCGGGAGCATGCTGTTGGAGTGCCGCCTGCAGCACCTCGTCCATCCGCTTCACCAGCACGATTTCCAGCTCGTCGCGCACGTGCTGCGGCACCTCGCGAAGCTCCGCCGCGCACGCTTCCGGGATCACCACCCGCTTCAGGCCCAGGCGGTGGGCCGCCAGCACCTTCTCCTTGATCCCGCCCACCGGCAGCACGCGGCCGCGCAGGGTGGCCTCGCCGGTCATGGCGGTGTCCGGCCGCACCGGGACGCCGGAGAACAGGGAGACCAGGGAGGTGAAGAGCGTCACCCCCGCGCTGGGGCCATCCTTGGGCGTGGCGCCCGCGGGCACGTGCACGTGCACGTCCCATCCCTCGAGGGGCTTCTCGCCCACGCCCAGGTGCGCGGCGTTCGCCTGCACGTAGCTGAGCGCCGCCCGGGCCGACTCCTTCATCACCTCGCCCAGCTGGCCGGAGAGGATGAGCTGGCCCTTGCCGGGCATGCGCAGCGCCTCCACGTACAGCACCTCGCCGCCCACCGGCGTCCAGGCCAGGCCCGCCGCCACCCCGGGGACGCCTTCGTCCTCGCGCACCTCGGGCTGGAAGCGGTCGGGGCCGAGCAGCGACTCGATCTCCGGCTCCTCGACCTTGCGCGGCTCGACCAGCAACCCTTCGGCCTTCTCCACCGCCAGGGCCCGGCAGACGTCGGCCAGGCGCTTCTCCAGGGAGCGCACGCCCGCCTCGCGGGTGTGGGCGGAGATGATCCGCCGCAGGGCCGCCTCGGTGATCTCCGCCGCGGCCCCGGTCAGCCCGTGCGCCTCCAGCTGCTTGGGCCAGAGGTGCCCGCGGGCGATGGCCGCCTTCTCCTCGGAGGTGTAGCTGGGGATCTCCAGCACCTCCATGCGGTCGCGCAGGGCCGGCGGGATGGTCTCCAGCGAGTTGGCGGTGGCGATGAACAGCACCCGGGAGAGGTCGAAGGGCACCTCCAGGTAGTGGTCGGCGAATGCCTTGTTCTGCTCGGGGTCCAGCACCTCCAGCAGGGCGGCCGCCGGGTCGCCCTGGAAGCCGGCGCCCAGCTTGTCGATCTCGTCGAGCATCACCACCGGGTTGGCCGTCCCCGCCCGCTTGAGCGCCTGGATGATGCGTCCGGGCAGCGCGCCCACGTAGGTGCGCCGGTGGCCGCGGATCTCCGCCTCGTCGCGCATCCCCCCCAGGGAGACGCGCACCAGCTTGCGCCCCATGGCCCGGGCGATGCTCTGACCCAGGGAGGTCTTGCCCACTCCGGGCGGGCCGGAGAGGCAGAGGATGGGGCCCTTCAGGTCGCCCCGGAGCCTGCGCACGGCCAAGAACTGCAACACCCGCTTCTTCACCTTGGCCAGCCCGTGGTGGTCGGCCTCCAGCACCTTGCGGGCGTTCTCCACCTCCAGGTCGTCCTCGCTGTAGACGCCCCAGGGCAGATCGGCAATCCACTGCAGCCAGGTGCGGGCGACCGATCGCTCCGGGGACTGCTCGGGCAGCTTCTGCAGCCGGGCCAGCTCCCGGCCCGCCTGGGCGCGCACCTCGTCGGGCAGCGCGAGCGCGGCGATCTTCTTCGCCAGCTCGTCGCCTTCCGGCTGCGGACCCTCGCCCAGCTCCTTCTGGATGGCCTCCAGCTTCTTGCGCAGGAGGTGCTCCCGCTCCGCCTTGGAGACCTTCTCCTGCACCGCGCCCTCGATCTCTTGCGCGGTCTTCAGCACCTCGCGGCGGCGGGCGAGCAAGCCGACCACCAGCTTCAGCCTCTCCACCGGATCGAGCGCCTCCAGCGCCTTCTGCTTCTCCTTGGCGTCGGCGGGAACATAGTGCGCGAGCAGGTCGGCCAAGGCGGCGGGATCCTCGATGCCGTCCAGCGCCTGGCCAACCTGGGGCGGCACGGCGGGGAGCAGCTCGAGGATCTCGCGGGCCAGCCGGCGTGCCTCCAGGGCCAGCGCCTCCACCTCGGGGGTCCGGGGCGCGGCCAGAGGAGCGATCTCCTCCACCCGGCCGGTGGGAAGCGGCTCTCCTTCCTCGATCGCCAGCACCCGGACGCGGCCCACGCCCGCCACCACCACCCCGAGGCTCCTTCCCACGCCTTCCACCCGGGCCAGGGCGGCGATCGGATGCACGCCCAGGTCGCCCTCCGCGCTCAGGGCCACCACCACGCGCTTGTCCTCCGAGCGCGCGATCTCCGCCGCCCGCCGGGCGCCGGAGTCCCCGGTCGAAAGCTGCGCCACGGCGCCGGGAAGGAGCACCGCGTCCTCCAGCACGAACACCGGCAACCTCAGGTCCAGGTTCTTCTCCATGCTCAAACAAGTAAGGGTTGCAAACCCCGTGTCAAACGGGGGCGCGTTTCCAGAATTTGCGGATTACCGGAGGGAAGAACACACCCGGGTGGTTGGATGCCGCCTCGAGCAGAGGGATTCGAAGCATCCGGCCAGGGGGTCCGGCCCCGCGTTCGTTCGAGCCCTCGACGGATCCCCGGGCGCGGCGTTGTGCGCGAGTGGCCGCTGCTGCACATTGTGGCCCGTGCGCTATCTCGCCCTGGCCACGGACTACGACGGGACCCTGGCCGAGCAGGGGCGGGTCCGGCCCGCCACCGAGGTCGCGCTGGAGCGCTTGCGCAAGAGCGGCAGGCGGCTGGTGCTCGTCACCGGGCGGGAGCTGGGCGACTTGCGCTCGGTCTTCGACGGCCTTTCCCTTTTCGACCTGGTGGTGGCGGAAAACGGCGCGCTCCTCCACGACCCACGCACGGGCGAGGAGGTGGTGCTGGCCGAGTCCCCTCCGCCGGAGCTGGCGGAGAGGCTGCGCTCGGCGGGTGCCACCCCCCTGGGGGTGGGGCGGGTGATCGTCGCCACCCGCGAGCCCTGGCAGGTGGCGGCCCTGGAAGCGGTGCGCGCCCTGGGCCTGGAATGGCAAGTGATCTTCAACAAGGGGGCGGTGATGCTGCTCCCCTCCGGCGTCAACAAGCAGACCGGCCTGGCCGCGGCCCTGGAGCGCCTGGGGCTCTCCTTGCGCAATACGGTGGCGGTGGGGGACGCGGAGAACGACCACGCCATGCTGGCGGCCAGCGAGTGCGGGGTGGCTGTGGCCAACGCGCTCGAGGCGCTGAAGGACCGCGCCGACCTGGTGACCCGGGGAGCGCGGGGATCCGGGGTGGAGGAGCTGATCGAGCGGCTGCTCGAGGACGATCTCCGCTCGGTGGTGGTGGCGCGGCACGCGCTGCTCCTGGGCGAGCGGCGCGACGGCACCGAGCTGCACATCGCCCCGGCCGGGCGGCGGCTGATGATCGCCGGGCCGTCGGGGAAGAGCGCGGCGGCCGCCGGGGTGATCGAGCGGTTGATGAGCGCCGGCTACCAGTGCTGCATCGTGGACCCGGAGGGGGGCTGCCAGGGCTTCGAAGGGATGGTGGAGATCGGCGCCGCCGGGCGGGCGCCGGCCGAGGACGAGGTGATCGAGCTCCTCTCCACCCCTTCCGTGCACGCGGGGGTGAGGCTGGAGGCGATGCCGGTGGCGGATCGGCCGGGGTTCCTCGCTTCCTTGCTGGCGCGGCTGCAACGGATGCGCGACCGGACCGGCCGCCCGCACTGGATCGTGATCGACGAGGCCCACCGTCTCTTCCCCAAGGGTCCCGCCGCCTCCTCGACCCTGCCGCGCGAGCTGGGAGGGGTGCTGCTGATCACCGCCCACCCCGAGGTCCTTTCTCCTTCCGTGCTGGAAGCCCTGGACCTGATCCTGGCGGTGGGAAACGGGCCGGAGCAGACTTTGCGCCCCTTCGGAGCCCTGGCCCCCGTCGTGCTGGAGGAGGGCGAAGTGCTCGCCTGGTCGAAAGGGCAGGCCGAGCCCCTGCGGCTGCTTCCCGGCAAGGGGCAGAAGGGCCCCTCCCGCGCGCTCCAGGCCCCGGAGAAGGGGCGCACGTTGCCCGACTGAAGTCCCCCGGTACAATGGGCCGATGGACTTCCAGAAGTTTCGCGGCACCGACAAGTACCTCACCTCCTCCGCGCTGGAGTCGGCGGTCAACTGCGCCCTCTCCCTGGAGCGGCCGCTGCTGGTCCGGGGCGAACCGGGGACGGGGAAGACCCAGCTCGCCGAGGCCATCGCCGGGGCGCTGGGCCTGCGCCTGATCCACTGGCCGGTGAAGTCCACCACCCGGGCGCAGGACGGGCTCTACGTCTACGACACCGTGCAGCGGCTCTACGATTCCCGCTTCGGCGACGGCGACGTGAAGGACATCCGCCGCTACATCAAGCATGGCGCCCTCGGCCAGGCCTTCGCCTCCCGGGAGCGGGTGGTGCTGCTGATCGACGAGATCGACAAGGCGGACCTGGAGTTCCCCAACGATCTCTTGCACGAGCTGGACCGGATGCGCTTCGTGGTCACCGAGACGGGCGACGAGATCGTGGCCCGGGAGCGGCCGGCGGTGGTGATCACCTCCAACGCGGAGAAGGAGCTTCCCGACGCCTTCCTCCGCCGCTGCGTCTTCCACTTCATCGAGTTCCCGGAGAAAGACCTGATGGCCCGGATCGTGCGCGTGCACCATCCCGACCTGGAGCAGAAGCTGCTCGACCAGGCGCTGCAGGCCTTCTACGCCCTGCGCGACGTGGACGGGCTGCGCAAGCGGCCTTCCACCAGCGAGCTGATCGACTGGATCGCGGTGCTGCGCCGGGCGGGGATCGCCAGCGTGGAGCTGGAGGCGGGCATGCCGTTCCTCGGCGCGCTGCTCAAGCGGGAGCAGGACCTGATCGCCTTCGCCGAGGCGGCGATGCGGGGGCGGAGGCCCAGAGCCTGATGTTCGTCCCCTTCCTCTACGAGCTGCGCGACCGGGGCGTGAAGGTGGGGGCGCAGGAGGCGCTCTCCCTGGCGGAGGCGCTGGGGATGGGGCTGCACCGGGGCACCCTGGACGGATTCTACGAGGTGGCCCGGGCGCTCTGCGTGCACCGGGAGCAGGACCTGGACGCGTTCGACCGGGCCTTCGCCCACCACTTCCGCGCGGTGCCCGACGACGCGCTGGCGCTGACGGACGAGGTGCTGCAGTGGCTGGAGCAGCCCCGCACCCGGCGGCAGCTGACCGAGGGGGAGAAGAAGCTGATCGAGCGCCTCGACCTGGAGGAGGCGCGGGAGAGGCTGCGGCGGCGGATCGCCGAGCAGCGCGAGCGCCACGACCGGGGGAACCGCTGGGTGGGGACGGGCGGGACCTCCCCGCACGGGGCGGGCGGCTTCCATCCCACCGGGATCAAGGTGGGCGAGGCGCCGGGCGGGAAGGGCGCCCTGGAGGTGGCGGTGGAGCGCCGCTTCCGCGACCTGCGCTCGGACGTGACCCTGGACACCCGCCACATCGAGGTGGCGCTGCGCCGCCTGCGCGCCTTCGTGCGCGAGGGGGTCCTCTCCGAGCTGGACGTGGAGAGCACCATCGACAAGACGGCGCGCAACGCCGGCGAGCTGGAGATCGCCATGCGCGCTCCCCGGCGCTCGAACCTGCGCGTGCTCCTGCTCCTGGACGTCGGGGGTTCCATGGACCCGCACGCGGACGTGTGCGAGCGCCTCTTCTCCGCGGCAAAGCGGGCCACGCACTTCAAGGAGCTGCGCACCCTTTACTTCCACAACTGCGTCTACGGGCGCGTCTACCGCACCGCCGGGCTGATCGACGGCGAGAGCGTCATCCCCCTGCTCCAGGAATGCGATCCTTCCTGGCGGTTGATCGTGGTGGGCGACGCGCTGATGAGCCCCTGGGAGCTGCAGTCGAGCGGGTCGCGCTGGAGCTTCGGCGACGACTCGGGAGCGCCCGGCATCGCCTGGCTCATGCACCTGGCGCAGCACTTTCCCCACGCGGCCTGGCTGAACCCCGAGCCGGAGGCGGCCTGGTACGGGACGGCGGAGGTGATCCGCCGCGTCTTCCCCATGTACCGGCTGACGCAGGACGGGCTGCTGGAGGCGGTGCAGCGGCTGATGCGCGGCGGCAACCGTCACTGAGCGTCGGGCCGCGCGACCCGCTGCACCTCGCCGGCGCCCGAGCGGAACCCCTCCACGCGGCCGTCCATCAGGTAGACGGCGAAGGGCGCCCCGTAGGACGCCATGCACACCTTGCACGGGGCATAGAGAAGCACCTGGAAGCGCCCCTCGGTGGTCCGCGACTTCCACGGCTTGCCCAGCACTTCCTGGACGCGGGCCTCGCTGGCCCCGATCAGGTGCGCCTCCCTGGCGCGGGCGAAGAGCGCGCGCTGGAGGCCGGAGTCCAGCGGCGCGAGCAGGTACGCGTTGGCCAGCGGGTTGCCCAGGGTGAGCGCCAGGCCGAGGACCGCCCAGAGCGGGGCGATGCCGCGCCGGCCCCTGCGCCAGGCGGCCACCGCTCTCCAGAAGCAGAGCGCGGGCAGCGCCAGGAGCAGGACGGCGATGAGGATCTTCATCGGGCGAAGTGATCGGCTACCACGCTGGCCACGCAGGCCGTCAGGCGCACCCCGGTGGGGAGGTGGAGGAACTCGTTGGGCCCGTGCGCGTTGGATCCGGGCCCCAGCACGCCGGTGATGAGGAACTGGGCCTCTGGGAACTTCTCGCCCAGCATGCCCATGAAGGGGATGGTGCCTCCCTCGCCGAAGGCCATGGGCCCCTTGCCGAAGAAGCTGCGGGAGGCGCGATCGACGGCGGAGGAGAGCCACTGCGCCAAAGGAGGCGCGTCCCAGCCGGTGGATGACTTCTCGCCCTCGAAGACCACCCGGGTGCCGTAGGGGGGGTCCTTCTCCAGCGTCTCCTTCAGGAGCTTCGCGGCCGCGGCGGGATCGAGACGGGGAGGGATGCGCAGGGAGATCTTGCAGGCGGTGTACGGGCGCAGGACGTTGCCCGCACTCCCCAGGGGCGGCAGGCCGTCGATGCCGGTGATGGAGAGCGCCGGCCGCCAGGAACGGTTGAGGATCATCTCCACCTTGTCGATCACCGCGGGACGCGCGCCCTGGACGAAGGGGAAGCGGTTCCACACCTCGTCGCCCAGCGCCTCGGCGGTGAGGCGCGCCTGCTTCAGCCGCTCGCTGGGGACCTGCACGTGCAGGCCGTCCAGCTTCACCCGCCCGGTCTGCTCGTCGTCGATGCGGCTGAGGAGTTGGCGGAGGATGCGGAAGGAGGAGGGGACGATCCCGCTCGCGTCGCCCGAATGGACGCCCTCGGAGAGCACGTCCACCCGCAGGACGCCTCCGACCAGCCCGCGCAGCGAGGTGGTCATCCAGAGCTGGTCGTAGTTGCCGCAGCCGGAGTCGAGGCAGATCACCAGCGAAGGCTTGCCGATCCGTTCCGCCAGGTGCTCGATGTAGGCGGGCAGGTCGGTGGAGCCGCTTTCCTCGCAGGCCTCGATCAGCACCAAGCAGCGCGCGTGGGGCAGCTTCTGCTCCTGCACCAGCCGCAGGGCGGCCAAAGACGCGAAGCTGGAGTAGCCGTCGTCGGCGCCGCCCCGCCCGTAGAGCTTGTCGCCCTCGCGCACCGCCTGCCAGGGGGAGAGCCCGGGGCGCCAGCCGGTCATCTCCGGCTGCTTGTCCAGGTGCCCGTAGAGCAGCACCGTCTCCGC
>Ga0335085_10014511_pt1 | contig 11486 bp, 9 predicted proteins | sample Lox_Sample_45_FD_206712 | JGI IMG/M metagenome (GOLD analysis project Ga0335085, IMG submission 206712) | Soil microbial communities from Loxahatchee National Wildlife Refuge, Florida, United States - Lox_Sample_4.5 | ecosystem: Environmental > Terrestrial > Soil > Wetlands | place: USA: Florida... | reverse complement strand
CCGGGCGGCACCGGTGCGCACCATGCGTACCATGCACACCACAGGCAGCACCGGACAACCACCCGCCCCGCACCCCAGGCACTCACTCTGCGAGAGCCGCACCCAAGCGGAATTGCTGAACCACCTGCGGGAAGTGGTCTCGGCCGCGCGGCCGCACGGCTTGAAGATCTTCTTCGTCCCGCATCACCGCTGGCGGCCCGGCGACTACGTATCCTTCGACTTTCCCTCGCCGTATCAGCTCGGCACGGCAAAGGCGGAGGTCTTCGCCGAAGGCAGCTGGGGCGGGACGTTCCATGACGATTTCCAGCCCCAGCCGGGCGATGTCGTGGCCCGCGAGCACTGGGGATCCAGCGGCTTCGCCAGCACCGACCTCGACCTGCAGCTCAAGCAGCACGGCATCCGCCGCATCATCTTGACCGGCCTGATCGCCAACACCTGCATCGAGGCGACCGGCCGCTTCGGCATGGAGCTCGGGTACCACGTCACCCTGGTCAAGGACGCCACCGCCGCCTTCAGCCAGGAGGGAATGCACGCCGCCCACGCCATCAACGGGCCGACCTACGCCCACGCCATCCTCACCACCCGAGAGCTCCTTGCGGAGCTTTCCGCCTGAACCCCGACCTCAGCGCGTCATCGGCAGGCCCCTTCTGGAGGTGGCGTCTTACTCGCCGGTGAAGCGGAATTCCGCCTGCCAGGGGCCGTCCATCTGGACGATCTGCCAGTAGCGCTCGGCGATACGCACGGGATCAAAGGCAGTGCCTGCCGCGATCTGCCCGGCGATCGTGAGGGTTGCGACCCGGATGCCAGCTGGCGCTAGATCGACGCCGAGCATCGTTGCCGCCGACCGGAGGGCAGCTTTACCGAGCGAGACTGTCGCGAGGGCCGGGATCGGGTGATCGGCGAAGCCGCCCCCGGTGACGATCATCGTGCCGGATCCGGCCGCCTTCATCGCCGGGGCGGCTTCTTGCGCTACGACGATGGCGCCGATGACGTCGACTGCGTACGCTTCCTGCAGATGAGCCACGGCCGAGGTCAGGAGCCGGTCCGGTGCGCCCAGGACCGCGTTGTAGATCACGACTCCCGGCGCGCCCTGGTTGCTGTAGAGCTCGGTCATCCGGGCGCGCAGGTCCTCGGGGCTGCTCGCGTCCGCCTCGACGGTGCTGATCTCGGCACCCGTGTCATCCAGGCTCCGCGCGAGTTCAGCTAGCCGGCCTGCGTTCCGCGCGACCAGGGTCACCCGGTAGCCCCCGGCCGCGAAGCGGCGGGCAACAGCTAGGCCAAGGCCGGGCCCGGCCCCCACCAGCAGCAGGTGCCCGCTGTCGGTCGAGCCAGCGCGAACCGTCTCCTGGCTACCGGTTCCATCCGGCTCGCCCGATGGTACATGTGTCATGGAACTCCTCATCTGATCAAGGTGTTCGAGCTCGCCGACGGCAAGATCAGAGCGCTTCGACTGCTACCCGTCCGGCGCTAGACGAAATGGACCTCAGCGTGATCCGGCTCGTCGTCGACGAGATGGTCGCAGGTCGGGCAGTACCAGCGGGCCTCGACCGGGGTGCCGCACGCGGGGTGCCTGGGCGCTTGCGCCGGATCGGCGTGCCCGGATCCCCAGGAGGCAAGCAGCCGGAGCGCCCCTGCCAGTTCCCGGCCCTCGGCCGTCAGCTGGTAGGCGACGCGGGGCGGCCGCTCGGAGTAAGGCCGGGCTACCAGCAGGCCTTCCCGTTCCAGCCGCTTGAGCCGGTCGGACAGGATGTTCGCCGCGATACCGGAGAGCTCATCGAGCAGGTCATTGAACCGGCGGGGCCCGGTGAGCAGCGCTTCCACCACTAGCAGGGTCCACCGGTCGCCCACCCGGGCCAGCGCCTCGGCCAGCGGTGACGAGCCGATTTCGCTGTGGGCCATAAGACGATCGTAGCCGTCCGCGTTGACATCTGCCTAGTTGGTAGTAACTTGCAAGTTACTACCAACCGAAAGGAATACCGCGGTGACAATCTTCGACGAGGTCCAGGCGGGCATCGCCCGGCTGGCGGAGGACGCCGGTCCCTCGGTGGCGGGAATCGGCCAGCGCTGGGGCGCCGGCTCGGGCATCGTGCTCGGCGAGGGACGGGTGCTGACTAACGCGCACAACATACGCGGCACCCAGGTGACGGTCACGTTCGCCGACGGGCGCACCGCCGAGGGGACCGTGGCCGGGCATGACGTCGACGGCGACCTCGCCGTCATCGAGACCGATACCGGCCAGGCCGCCGTGCTGCCGTGGACGGCCGCGGCGCCCGCCATCGGGACGGCCGTCTTCGCCCTAGCCAACCCGGGCGGGCGCGGGCTGCGGGTGACGTTCGGGACTGTCTCGGGCATCGACCGGAGCTTCCGCGGCCCGCGCGGCCTGCGAATCACCGGCAGCCTCGAGCACACCGCCCCGCTGCTGCCCGGGTCCTCGGGCGGCCCGGTCCTCGATGCCGGGGGCCGGCTGCTCGGGATCAACACGAACCGCCTGGGCGATGGTTTTTACCTGGCCATACCGGCCGACGAGACGCTGCGCGGCCGGGTCGACGCGCTCGCGCGCGGAGAATCGGTCCGGCCGCCGCAGCTCGGCATCGCGATCACTCCCGGCCATGTGGCCAGGCGGATGCGGCGCGCCGTCGGCCTGCCCGACACCGAGGGCCTGCTCATCCGCGGCGTAGCGGAGGACAGCCCGGCCGCCCGGGCCGGCCTCGCCCGCGGCGACCTGATCGTGGCGGCCGCGGGCCAGCCCGTCCGTTCGGCCGACGACCTGGCCGGCGCGCTCCGGACGGCCGCCGACGCCATCGAGCTGACCGTCATGCGCGGCACCGAAGAGCGCAGCATCCAGGTAGGGCTCGGCCAGGACGGCTAGGCCGGGGAAGCGGCCTACCCGCAGGCTACGCCGCTCCCCGGCGGCGCAGGTAACGGAGCGCCTGCCGGGCGGCGTTGGCACCGCACATGCCGTGTACCCGGGGCCGGGCGGAGTCGCCGCCGAGCACAGGTACATGCCCGGGACGCCGAGGTCGTAGGGGGACATAGTGGCGCGGGGCCAAGGACGAGCTGGCGGGCGTTCTTGGCGCCTGTCGGCTGACCTCCTAAGTCGTTTCAGGTGACACGGAGCGACGTTTCCGATAGTCCTGATAGACCCGGTGATCTGGATTATTCGAGTTCGATTTCCCTATCAGGTGCGCGCGAGGTAAGGGGTGGGTGATGCGGCCGGGGAGGCGTCTCTATCGGGGATCGGCCTGCGGGCAGCGGCGCGATAAGGGCAGGCTGCACACGTGTCGCGGGCAGCGGTCACAGTACCGGCTGCGGGTCGCCGGGGGCCGGCGCCGTTGCCATCAGCAGGCGCAATTCGGCCACCCGCGCCTGGTATAGCTCCTGGTACCGGTCGCATAGCCCCAGGTAGAGCCGGGCGCGTTCCCAGGCCTGGGGTACGCCTCCGGGCACGACCGGGTAATCGGCCGGGTCCAATCCGGCGGCCAGGGCCGGGCCGATGCCGCCCGCGGCGGCCACGTCGGTGCCGAAGCGGGCGATCGCGATCCGGCGGCGGGCCAGCAGGCCGGGGGTGGAGGCAGGGGCGGGGGGAAGGCCGGATGTCGCCGTCACGGAGGACTCCCGGTCGCCGACGCGGCGCGGGCAGGCATCGGTTGAGCCGTGCGCCACAGCGGGCACCGGAGGGGTGAACCGGCTGACGGGCTGGCCGGGGATGCCGCTGCGGACGCGTCCGCTGCCCTGACGGGCTTGCCGTGCGGGGCTGCGGCGTGAATTCGCCGCGATCCAGACGCGGGCCGGGCGTCCGAGGTAGTAATGAACAATGGTCATGGCTTCTCCGCTCGGATGAGATATGCGAGGAGGAAGGCACCGGGAAGCGGTGCGTGCTGCTGATGGCCAGTGACCGGCACGACCTGTCCGCGTCCCGGCGGCGCGGTCGCGGCATCAGGTGGTTTCAGGTGCGGCAGGCGCGCCGTAAAGAAGGGACTGGATCTTTACGGTCGTGTCGAGCCGGCGGCGCGAATCGCGGTCGTCGTCTGCTTCTTTCCACGTCCTGCAGACGCCCGGGACGCCCCGGACGTGAGGTCCGCACAGCCCGTTTTCCGTCAGCTGCTGCCAGAAGCCTGGTCCGGCTGCCGGGGCGCGCAGGCGGCACCCCCTCCATGCCATGAAGCTTCCTGTCATCCGCCAGTGTGGCTCACTGCCGCAAATTACGAGGTAAAACGGCTTTTCAGAACCTCCGGCGGAGCTCCGCGTGGCCCTGCATCGGCTGATGATGGCTCCCCACCTGGCTCCCAAGAACGGAGGCAACGGCAGCTCGAATGAAACCGCTAAACCAGGACGGACTCCAGGACCGCAGTCGCAGCTCGGCGGCGGTGCCTTTGGCCATCGGCACCCGGGGGCGGATGCGCTATCTACGTCATCGCCGCTCACGCCGACGAACGCGAAGCCCACCTTCGCCAAATCCAGCTGTCCGGCCAGAACCTGCCCGAAGGCTCCTTCGGCAGGACCAACCGCGAGCTCATCGCCGACCGCGAACCCCGCATTGTCATAGCCGCCCGCCTGCGCACCGTCTACCCCTCGTTTTCGTGGCGCTCGAACACATCTCGACGAGCCGATCACAGGCGACGAGCGACCGGGCCAGTACCTGTAGCCGACGCATGGCCGATGAGATTCACGGGCCGGCAGGCTGACCCACCATCAGTTTCCGGCCGATGCCATCCGGCATTACGGCCCGGCTTCCGGGCCAGGCTGCGCCGCCTGCTCGCCGACGGCCCGGGCAGACCCAGCGGAGTTGTTTGGCCGCTACGAACCGGGATAGCTAGCCGCTGAAAACGGAAGGAGCGTGCCAAACTATGGCGACTGAGGACAAGGCAGCCCATAAGGCCACGGAAGTTAAAGGCAAGATCAAGGAAGGCGTAGGCCGGGCCACCGACGACGAGGAACTGGAAGCCGAAGGCCAGGTCGATCAGGCCGAGGGAAACCTCAAGCAGGCCGGCGACAAGGTCAAGGACGTCTTCAAGAAGTAAAATAGATCAGCTTATGCCCGCCCCGTGAGGTCGAGCGGGGCGGGCGACTGGATTCTCGTGACCGGACCGGTCTCGCCGTGGCCGGGCTGCCCGGGCTGGCCAGGATTATGATCCCGCCTGCTTTGACCTGGCCACCGCCAACGCGGCGGCCTCAGTCTGAGGAAGCCCGTCCGTCCCGTTGCATATACGCGATCAGGCAGCGGCCGCGCGTTCGTCAGTAGTGCCACCGCGGCGCTCCGCGATTCTGGCGCGCAGGAAGGTGAACTCCGGTCCGGTCAGCACCGGGCTCGCGGGCAGGCGCACGTCGGCTAGCGGCGGCGCAGCATCAGGATAACGAGAACGATGATCACAATGAGAACGACGGTTCCGATGCCGATATACATGTACTTTCCTCTCTTATGGAGACGTTTGCCGCGTTAGCGTCCTCGGCCCAACTGCCCAGCTCAGGCCGGACTAATCTGCATTGCCCATAGCCATGAGAAATCTCCGTCGCTGAGGTTGGGGCCGATGCTCCTTGACGGCGGGTCCGGCGGGCTCATCCCCGCTCGGACGTCGTGCGACTACCTGCCCACCGCCGACGTCGGACACGGTCAGCGGCGATGCGCTGCGGGCCAAGCGTGAGCACAGCCGGGACGGCCGCGAATGCCGTCTTCGGCACCCGGCGGCATCTGCGCTTCTCTCCCTGAGAGCTTCTTCAAGGCAGCGGGCTCATTGTCCGCGACGCGCTGTTGCAGGTACGGCGGCTAGCTCGATCCAGCCTGGCCGGCATCCCGCTTGCCGGGTGCCCTGGACGGCTCAGCCACCCTATTCCGCTGGAGCTGGCTAGCGGGGGCTTGAGGCGCTGAGCAGGCTGTCTGCCGCCCCGGGCGGCTTCGAGATCCGCTCGGCGGCCATCGTGGAGCGGGACAAGGACGGCTACCTGCACGTGCCGGAGGGCGGTGACACGGAGGCCGGCGCCGGCATCGCTGGCGGTTCCCTGATCGGGATGCTCGGCGGCCCGGTGGGGATGCTGCTGGGCTGGAGCGCCGGCGCCGCCAGCGGGGCGCTGTACGACGCGGACCGGCTCGACACCGGTGACGAGGCGATCGAGCAGTTCGGCGCCCTGGTGCCGACGGGAAGGCGGCGCGCAAGGCAATCCGCGAGCAGAAGAAGCAAGAATCCAAGGAAACTTCCACCAGCGCGTGGACGCGCTGAAGGCGAAGTTCCGCAAGTAATAGCACACCCAGCCCTCCGCGGCCGCCGCCTCGCCCGCCGTGGCCGTGCTCCGGCTGGCGGCCAGCGCGTGCGTGTCTCGCCACACCAGGAGGCTGGGCTACCGGAACAGTCCGGAGATGAGGTTGACCGAACCTGCGACGATGACGACGCCGAACACATAGGACAAGACGGCGTGGGCCAGCACCGTGCGCCGGATCTGGGGGTCGCGCAGCGTCGTGTCGGATACCTGATAGCACATGCCGATGGTGAAGGCGACGTAGGCGAAGTCGCGGTAGCCGGGATGTTGCTGGCCGTCCTCGGTGCCGAACGCGATGCCGCCGGGCTCGGACCGGAAGTGCTGGTCGGCGTAGCGCAGGGTGTAGACGGTGTTGATTACGGCCCACGACAGCACGACGGTCAGCACGGCGGCGCCGATCAGCAGCATCCGCGGCGCGCCGCTGTGCTGCCCGGCGAGGTGAAGGGCGTAACCCGCCCCCAGGAGGCTGGCCATGCTGGCCCCGACCAGCAGCACCCGGGCCGAGCCTGCTGTCTGGTCATCGCGCGCGGCGAGCTGCGGCGCGCGCGAGCTGTCGGCTTGGATGATGATCGGCCAGGTGATCGAGAGGAAGGTGAGCGCGGCGGCGTTCCAGCCCCCGGCCAGCGCCAGTCCCCACGTCACGAACGGCAGGAGGACGACGGTGACGATCAGCCCGGCGATCAGGACCGTGACCGCACGCCGCATGGCGGGAGCGTGCCAGCCGAGCCAGCGGTGGTACAGGGTGGGCGGGGGAACGCCGGTCATCGTCTAAGTGTTCCCCGTCGCCCTCCCGCGTGTCATTCGCTAAGGAAGGCGGCGACGAGCCCGGCCATCTCCGCGGGGCTGTCGAGCAGGAACAGGTGACCTCCGCGCCGGACGGTATGCAGCCGTGCGTGCGGGATGCACCGGGCGAGGATCCGCCCGTTGGCTGCCGGAACGATGGGGTCGTCGTCGCCGGCCAGCACCAGGGTCGGCTGCCGCAGGGTCCGCAGCCAGGGAAGGCTGGTCCAGCCGCTGATCGCGTAGATCTGGCCGAGGTAGCCGCGCAGCGGCGGCCCGGCGGCGGACTCAGCGGCCAGGGTCAGCCGCAGCGAGTCCGGGTCGCGGCGGGCGGCGCCGCCGTCGGTGCGGGCGGCGATGCGCTGGTAGTGGCCGGGCTGGTGGTAGCGGCGCGGGGTGGCGAGCGCGAGCAGGGCCCGCGGCGACCCGGGGATGCCGCCCAGGCCAGGGCCGGTGGCGGCGAGCACGAGCCGCCGGACCCGGTGCGGGGCCTGGTGGGCGAGCTGCTGGGCGATGACCCCGCCGAGCGAGGCGCCGAGCACGTCGACTTGCTGGTGGCCGAGCGCGTCGAGCAGGCGTTCCACCGTCGGTGACGTCCCGGCCGGTATGCATTGCCGTCACTCCTCGTCAGCTGTCGAAAACGTAGGTGCCAGGCGCTGCTGCCAGCGGCCGTAGCCCGCCGCCGGGCTCTTCCGGGGCTGGCTTGTCCGTACCGCACCGGTCACCGAGCCACGCCAGCAGGTCAGGCCACCAGCTGCCCGGTTCGGATTCCGCCGTCTTCAGCCAGTCCGCCGGGCTGGCCGGGTTGGCCTTGCCGGCCTGGTACGTGGCCTTCGGGCTGCCGGGCGGGTTGACAAGCGCCGCGATGTGACCGCTGGTGGACAGGATGAACCGGCTTTCGCCGCCGAGCAGCTGGGTGCTGCGGTAGCAGTTCTGCCATGGGGTGATGTGGTCGGCGATCCCCGCGACGATGTAGGAATCGACCGTGATCCTGGTCAGGTCGACCGGGGTGCCGAGCACCGTCAACTTTCCGGGCGTGACGAGCTTGTTGTCCATGGCCAGGTCCACGAAGTCGGCGTGCAGCCGGGCGCTCATCCGGGTGGTGTCGGCGTTCCAGGACAAGATGTCGAACGCGGGCGGCTTGTGGCCGAGCAGGTAGTTGTTCACCCAGTAGTTCCACACCAGGTCACCGGGACGCAGCCAGGCGAACGCCTCGGCCAGGGCACGGCCGTCGAGGTAGCCGCGGCGCCTGGACATCGCCTTGGCCGTCTCGGCCAGCTGCCGGTCGGTCAGCGCGGCGACAGTTCCGGCGTCCGCGGTGTCGAGGACGGTGACCAGCAGGCTGAAGCAGGCGAGCCGGTCCTGCTGGCCGACGGCGGCCAGGTGCGCGGCCATGACGCTGGCGATGATGCCGCCGGCGCAGACTCCCATCACCGCGGTGCGGCCGATACTGCAGATCCGCTCGACCCCGTCGAGCGCCTCGAGCACCGCCTCGACGTAGGTGTCCAGGCCCCAGCGGGCGTGCCTGGCGTCCGGGTTGCGCCAGGAGATCACGAACACCTGCTGGCCGTTTCGCACCAGGTACTCCACCATGCTGCGGCCGGGGGCCAGGTCCAGGGCGTAGAACTTGTTGATCGTCGGCGGCACGATCAGCAGCGGTATCTCGCGGACCTGCTCGGTTTGCGGGCGGTACTGGATCAGCTCGAGCACCTCGGTGCGCAGTACCACCTCGCCCGGCGTGATGGCGATGTCGCGGCCGACCTCGAATGCCGACCTGTCGACCATCTCCGGGATCCGCGGCGGGCTGGCCAGATCGCGCAGCAGGCTCAGGCCGCCGCGAGCCAGGCTGAGGCCGCCGGTGTCGATGGCGGTCTTGGCCGAGGCCGGGTTTACCAGCGGCACATTGCTCGGCGACACCGCCTCGATGAGGTTGCCGGCCCCGAACCGCACCCGTTTCTCGTCGCGCGGGCCGAGTCCGGCGTCTTGGATGAGCTGGTCGGCGGTCTGCCCGGCCGCCAGATAGGACTGCACGATCCGGCGCAGCAAGGCATTGCTCGTCCAGGCCGGGTCGGCGAAACGGCGGTCGCGCCGGTCGGGCGCGAGCGCCGAGGTCCCCGCCCCGATCCGCATGAGTTCAGCGGCCAGGCTGTTCAGCCTCCGGCCGGTGGCGTACGGCCTGCGGGCCAGAGCGCCCGCGAACTTGGCGGCGGACGCGTCGGGGGCGAACCGGCGGAACGTACCGAGCGCGGCGTCAGCGAGCAGCGCGTCCAGCGGGGCGGCCTGGTCGGCGATCTCGGCGGATCCCGGCGGCGCAGCCCCGGGTGGTGCTTTCCGGACGGTCATTACTTCTCTCCGATCTGCTGGTGCGTCAGACCCGGTGCAGCACTCAACTGGTGAGGGCGATGGCCAGGTAGGCCAGAGCGAGGAGGAGGGCCACCACGGCGGGCGCCATCTCCTTCACGCCATCGGATGCCTTCCGGTGGGTGATGATGGCGCCGACGAGGAGCAGGGCCATCCCGGCCGCGGCGGCCACGCCGAGGGAGTGCAACCACCGGCCGGTCAGGATGCCCGCGGCGGCGGCTAGCTCGGCTGCGCCGATAAGCCGGTAGCGGGGCCAGGAGATGCCGAAGTGCGCGGCGGACTGCTGCATCTTGGGGTGGGCCGCCAGCTTGGCGGCCGCGGGGAGCAGGCAGGCGGCGGCCAGCAGGAGCGAGATGGTGACGAACATGGGAACTTCCTAGGGGGTGGTCGCGATGGGAAGGGGGGGTGCGGGATAAGCCGCCGGGGCGGGGTGCTCCGGCCTGGCGGCGGCCGGGATGGTCCAGGGCAGGCGCGGCGGCCGGGACCGGGTTCCTACCGCCGCGACTACGCGGTCCGGGCGGATGAGGACGGTCAGCGCCGGGTCGGCGGCCAGGGCGCGCAGGCCGGCTGCCGATGCGTCGTCGGCCAGCCGGACGTCGATCCAGCCGGCATCCGGCTGGATGCCGGGCGGTTCGGTCCCTGGTGCGCTGATCCGCGCCAGGACCAGGCCGTGCCGGCCGCAGAACTCCGCCAGTCCGGCGTCGGGACACCGGGTGGTTAGCACGGCGGGGCGTCCGGCCAGGATCGTGTCCAGCCGGGCCGGCGGCCCGTCCCCGGCGGCCACCAGCGGGTTGGGAAACAGGCGGCCGGGCCGCAGCGGGGCGGGAACGCCACGGCCGAGGGGCCGCCGCGGGGCGGGCTGCAGGGCGCCGGCCTTGAGCCGCGGGGTGGCCGTGGAGCCCATGGCCTGGCAGATGCGGTCGCTGCGGACGGCGGCGGCCAGGGCGATCCGGCGGGCGGCGGCGGCCTGGTCCTGGCCGCCGGTCATCGCCCAGCCGACCCTGACGGCCTTCTTCACCAGGGCCGTGGCGTGCGGGCGGCGTTCGCTGTCGTAGCTGTCGAGCAGGTCTTCCCCGGCCCGGCCGGTGAGCACGTGGGCGAGCTTCCAGGCCAGGTTGTCGGCGTCGCGCAGTCCGCCCGCCAGGCCCTGGCCGATGAACGGCGGGGTGAGGTGGGCGGCGTCGCCCAGCAGGAAGATCCGCCCGCTGCGGAAGCGGGATGCCATCTGGGCGCGGAAGGTGTAGGTCGCGCTGCGGATGATCCGCAGGCCGTCCAGGTCGCCGCGCCCGGTCCAGGGCCGCAGCAGCTGGCCGAGGGCGGCCGGGGTGATCAGGCCGGCTTCATCCTCGCCGTCGCGCAGCCGGAACTCCCAGCGGTACCGGTCCCCGGTGACCGGCATGAAGGTGGCGGCGCGGGCGGGGTCGCAGATCTGCTCGACGCCGTCCCAGGTGTCCAGGCCGGTTTCCGCCTGGATGTCGACCACCAGCCAGCGCTCGGTGAAGCCGAGGTCGTCCATGGTGATCCCGGCCAGCTGGCGGATGGTGCTGTTGGCGCCGTCGCAGCCCAGCACGACCGGGCCGGTGAACGTCCGCGTGTCCCCGCCGATGCGGGCGTGCACCCGGACCGGGGGCGGGCCGGCCGGGCCGGGGGCATCGTCATCATCCAGCCCGCAGACCTCGGCGCCGCGGCGGAACGTGATCAGCGGATGCCGCTCGATCCGGGCGAGCATCAGTTCTTCCAGGTCGGGCTGGTGGAACATGTTGGCCTGCGGGAAGCCGTGCTGGCCGGGCTGGTGGCCGCGGCTGAACTCGGCCATGACGCGGTGCCTGGCGTCCAGCAGGCGCAGTCCGCTGCCGGGCCGGGACCGGGCCAGGAAGCCCTCGGCCACGCCGATCCGGTCCAGGGTCCGGGTGACCTCGTCGTCCAGGTGCACGGCGCGCGGCAGCGGGTGGGGCTGGGTGTGGCGTTCGAGCAGGGTGACGGGGACGCCGAAGTCGGCGAGCAGGAGGGCCGCGGTGCAGCCGGCCGGGCCGGCGCCGACGACGATGACGGGCTCGTGGGTCGCGGGGTAGTGGTCGTTCATCGTGATGTCG
>Ga0335085_10014510_pt1 | contig 11486 bp, 16 predicted proteins | sample Lox_Sample_45_FD_206712 | JGI IMG/M metagenome (GOLD analysis project Ga0335085, IMG submission 206712) | Soil microbial communities from Loxahatchee National Wildlife Refuge, Florida, United States - Lox_Sample_4.5 | ecosystem: Environmental > Terrestrial > Soil > Wetlands | place: USA... | reverse complement strand
CACCGCGGGGGACAACGACACCTTCCCCCTTTGGTACGCGCAGGAAGTCGAGGGCGTCCGCCGCGACGTGACCGTGCTCAACCTGTCGCTCGCCAACACCGACTGGTACCTGCGGCAGATGCAGCGCCGTCCGGTCTTCCCGTTCGATAGCGCCAAGGCACCCGCGATCTACCGCGGGCACAGCTGGACGGCACCGACGCAACCGGTGCTCGCGATGTCCGACTCCCAGCTCGCGGCGCTCGAGCCCTACTACGTGCTCGACAAGAAGACGGCGGTCGCCCTCGGCAGCATCTCGGTGACGCTCGACCCCGATGTCCTGAAGCGCGAGTACCTCGAGCGGGCCGACGTGGTGGTGCTCCAGGCGATCCGGGACTGCGAGGGCAAGCGGCCGATCTACTTCTCGCGCACCGTCGGTATGTACGGCGACGACCTGGGATTGACGGCGTATCTCGAGGGCCAGGGGTTCGCGCGCAAGCTGCACTACGAGCCGATCACCCCGTCGGACGTCATCGTCGTCGTGCCCGGACTGGGATACCTGAACGTGCCGCGCTCGGTGTCGCTGATGTACGACGTGTATCACAGCCACACCGCCGCGCGGGTGCGCCCGCGCGGCTGGGTGGACCGCCCCTCGGAAGGCATCCCTGCGTTGTACGGGTTGATGTACCAGGGGCTCGCGCAGGCGTTGAAGCCGAAGGAGCCGCAGCTGGCCGAGCGCGGGCTCGCCATCGCGGATTCGATTTTCAAGAACACGAGTTACGGGGAGCGGTAGAAGCAGACGGAGCAATCATGGGCTTGGATGCCAACGCGACGAGATGTCTCCTGTATGCGAAGACGCTCGGCGTGTCGTTTGCTCGGACCGCGATGCTGGGAAGGCTGAGGCTGGACGCGAGCCCGGCGGCGCTGCGGGACAATCTGACGGACTTCGGCTACTCCCTTCGAAACGACGCGATCCATCGCCTCCTTGACAGAGGAGGCGGTTACGCGGAGCCGTTTCTCGAAACGTTGGGCGCGGTCGAGATTCGCTCGTTCGACGCATCCGACTGGGAGAACGCCAGCGATATCAGCGACTTCAACGTTCCGATCAGCGAGAATGCCAAGAACCGATTCACCGCGGTGCTCGATGGAGGGACGTTAGAGCACGTCTTCAATGTTCCGGTCGCGATCAAGAACTGCATGGACATGCTGGAGGTGGGAGGGCACTTCGTCGCGATCGCTCCCGCCAACAACTTCATGGGCCACGGGTTCTACCAGTTCAGTCCCGAGCTGTTCTTCCGGGTATTCGGTGCGCCCAACGGCTTCCAGGTCGTGCGGATGATCCTGTTCGAGCATCGCCCCAAGCCGGAGTGGTTCGAGGTGGCAGATCCTGAGGCGGTCAAAGGATGGGTCAGTGTCGTCAACACGCAGCCCACGAACGTGCTGGTAATTGCGAAGAAGGTTGCATCCGCTCGGATTCTCGCCACCCCGCCCCAACAGAGCAGTTATGCCGCGGTGTGGGAGTCACTCCAGGCGAACCCAACGTCGAAGGTGCCGGCATGGGAGTCGCTCAAAACGAACCCATCGCTCGGAACGATCGTGACGCCTACGACCATACCGGGTCCCTACAAGGAGCCGAGGGTGCTGGCACGAGTGAAGCGGAAGCTGTTTCGACTCGCCCCCGCTCCCGTGCAACGGCTGTATGTCAGGCTGCGCAACCCGCAGTACCGTCACTACCCGTACGACCCGAGGTTCTTTCGGCGCATCGAGATCCCCGCCTTGAGCGGCAAGGCGGACACCACCTAAGTTGTGAGGACAGGAGGGCTGGCTGAACGGCTAAGGCACCGGTCTTGAAAACCGGCGGGCGCAAGCCCTTACAGGTTCGAATCCTGTGCCCTCCGTAGCCCCACCACGACCACATCGTCGGGCAACGGGGCTGCGCGATGGTCAGCGCAGCATCGCACGCGGTGTGATACGCCCACCTCGCTATCCCGAACCGGCATGAGTTCCCTTCATTTGCGTCTCAGTACAAATCGCATCTCCTATTCCCTAGACTACAGACGGTGATGGTGGTCGCGCTCGTTGAGGCGCGTTGGAATCATCGCGCAGGCCTGTTGTAGGAAGGGACGCTCACCGATCGCCATGCGAAGCACACGGCCCAGGAGAATCTTGATTCGTCTGTTGCCGGCGGCCATTCTCGTCGCCCTCTCTGCCTGCACCACCACCGAAACACCTACGGCACCGGAGATTGCGCTCCAGGTCTCGGCGGTCACCTTCACCGCGACCGTGGGCGGACCCAACCCCGGCACGCAGGTGGTCACCGTCCGGAATGGTGGCATCGGACGGTTGAGTGCGCTGGCGGTAGGGACCATCACCTACGCCGTGAGCCAACCCACCGGATGGCTCAGCGCCAGTCTCAGCGACACGACCGATCCGGCCAATCTCACGCTATCCGCGACGACGGGAGCGCTGACGCCCGGGACCTACACCGCCCGCGTCTACATCACCGCGAACGGAGCCGAGAATAGTCCACAGACCATAGATGTGACGTTCCGGGTGAATGCGCTGCCCGCGATCCAGCTCAGCCAGTCGAGCGTCGCGTTCTACGCTGTTGCCGGCGGGTCGAACCCGAGCGGGCAGGACGTTGACGTGTCGAACGGCGGTGATGGTACGCTCACCGGTCTGGCGCTCGGCGCCATCACGTACGGATCGGGCCAACCCACGGGATGGCTCGGCGCGACGCTCGACGCCGCCACCGGCAGGATCACCCTGTTCAGCAACGCCTCGACCCTCCCAACCGGATCGGATACCGCCACCATTCCTGTGCTCGCGACCAACGCGACCAACAGCCCTCAATCGCTGACCGTCGCGCTCACCGTGAGTCCGTCCACCTTCAGCATGGTGAGCTCCGGGTGGTGGAATACGTGCGCGCTGACGCAGACGGGCGCCCCCTTCTGCTGGGGGAAGGCAACCGGCTTGGGAAATGGCATGACGTCACCGAGCCTCGTACCCGTTGCCGTCGCCGGCGGCCTCACGTTCACCACGCTGAGCGCTGGTGGCTCTTTCGCCTGCGGACTGACGACGGCCGGGGCGGCGTACTGCTGGAGTGGCGCGAGCCCGGTCGCTGTCTCGGGAGGGTTGACGTTCACGTCGATCGGAGTCGGGTACTATTGGGCCTGCGGCGTGGCGGTCGGCGGGGCCGCGTATTGCTGGCAGTACAACACCCCGGCCCCGGTACCGGGCGGATTGACGTTCACATCGATCAGTGCCGGGTACAGCCACTCGTGTGCTCTGACACCCACGGGCCAGGCGTACTGCTGGGGAGATAACGTGAGCGGCCAGCTGGGCAACAACTCGACCACGGGCTCGGATGTGCCTGTCGCGGTGGTGGGAGGCCTCACGTTCCAGTCACTGAGTACCGGGGTCTACAACACCTGCGGCGTTACCACGACGGGCGCAGCGTACTGTTGGGGCCAGGCGCCGGTCGGCGACGGAACCGACGTCTCGCGGCTCGCGCCGGTGCCCGTGGCCGGCGGGTTGACCTTTGCCTCGATCAGTGCCGGATTCAACATCTGTGGTGTGACCACCGCTGGTGCGGGCTATTGCTGGGGCATGAACTCGTCCGGGGAGATCGGAGATGGCACCACGATAGCCCGCAATAGGCCAACGCCGGTGAGTGGCGGCCTGACGTTTGCGACGATAAGCGAAAGCAGCATGTTGAACGCCTCGCGGTCATGTGGGATCACGCCGGCAGGCGCGCTCTATTGTTGGGGCGCGAACTACTATGGCGAATTGGGCAACGGAACGACCGTCACGAGCCTCGTGCCGGTGCGCACCCAGTAGGTGCGCAAACAGTAGCTGACTGCAAACCGCGTTGGCCGCGTCCGCAATCATTCCTTTTTCTTCTTACTCACCGCTGCAACGATCCGTGTGCTCGGCCGGCGTCCCCGTTACTCGATGAAGGGCACCATCTCGCCGACAGAATCGTCGAGCAGCGGAATGCTCCGGAGCACGGCCTTGATCGCCTCGTCCGGAAAGCCGGACTCGAGCGTGAAGGTGAAACGGGCGAACACATTCGAGGCGTCGTCAACGCCCCAGCTGAAGAAGCTGTGGGCGGAAAAGTGGAGCAGCTGTAGCGCGAGGTCGTTGCTCCGGCGGGCATCGGTGATGCTGACGCGCTCATTGTACAACGTCGGGTAAACGCGCACCCCAATCGTGTGCTGTGGAGTGACGTTGAACTGGAGTTCGAACCGCCCCGATCCGTAGCGAAGGCCCTGGTCGAGAACCCCCTCGATCTGAAAGGGATCGTTGTCCGTGCTCCGGAAGAACCGCATCTTCAAGGTCGATCCGTAGGCGTGGAGCAGCGAATCCAACCGGTCACGGGTACGGGTCATCTCACGAACCGCGTTCGCATCGGCCTGCGCGGCCGCCCCGACGCCGCTCACGGTGAGCACCGCCCAGATCCCGGCCAGCAGGACTGTTCGCACGCCGGTCGCTGTGGCGAGCCGCGGCTTCCTACCATCACTCTTCAGTAGCATTGTTAGCCACCTCGTACAGGCCTCGGACGAACCGTGAATGCACGACTAGAGGCGTTCTGTGACGCCGTCTTCGCCATCGCCATAACGCTGTTGATCCTGGAAGTAAGAGTTCCACCGGCCGACGCCGTCCATTCAGTGGACGATGTGTGGCGAAGTGTTGGCAACCTCTGGCCGTCCTTCTTCGCTCTTTCCCTCAGCTTCGTAATCATCCTCATTTCGTGGCTCGGTCACCACAATCTCCTCCAGAGCGTCGACAAGACCTCAGCGCGCTTCCAGCTCGCGAATGGCTATTTCATGTTCACGATTATCCTGATGCCCTTCTTTACGGCGTTCATGGCCGCGTATCTGAACACACCATTCGCGCAGCCCGCCATTGTATGCTTCTGCTTGAATACGGCATTGCATAACACCGGATGGATCGCGTTGCACAGATCGATAGTGAAGGCCCAGCCCCCGCTCGTGAGAGATTCGCGGGCACTGGACCTCTGCAAGAAGGCCTATCGAGGTGCCAAGTACGGGCTTGCCCTCTACACCTCAATTAGCGTGTTGGCATGGTGGCAACCCTACGTGGCGCTCACCATCAGCGTCTTGACCTGGATCTTCTGGCTGTATATGTCACTCGCCGTGAGATATCCCGAACCGGCCTGAGTTACGTGCGCGGAGCCTCCACACGGACCCTCATCACCGGGCTGAGCGTGCTGGTCGGCCTCGCCTCGGCCTGCACCACCGTGCGCCCGATTCAGCCCGGCCTGTTCATTCCCCAGCACGCACCCGACCTGGTGTGGGTGACGACGGCCGACCACACCGTCGTGCCCGTCACCGCACCCGAGCTGGCCGGTGACACGTTGCGGGGCACGCGGCGCGGCACGAGCGAACCGGTCGCCATTCCGTTGACCGGCCTGCAGACGGTCACGGCAAAGGTGCCGGATCACACGAAAACGGCCTTCTTCGTCGTCGGCATGGGAGCGCTCGCCGGCGCGGCGGTGTACGCCATCTGGGTCAGCAAGGCGGGGCCGCACACGCAAGGCGTCGACTGCGGCGTCTACGATTCGGAGAACGACGGGCCGGGCGGCGCGCCTCGCCCCTACTGCTGATCGTCGCGCGCCTGGGCCCGCCGTGCGTCGGTCATTTGTGGCGGAAGATGATTCTGCCGCGCGTCAGATCGTACGGCGACAGCGCCAGCACCACGCGATCACCGGCCAGCACCCGAATGCGGAACCGCCGCATCCGCCCCGCGACCGTCGCAAGGACGTGATGGCCGTTCTCGAGGGCCACACGAAACATCGTATTGGGCAGAATCTGCTCCACGACTCCATCCACTTCGATTGCTTGTTCCTTCGGCATACGAGAGGCTCCACATCGCAACCCCGTCACGCACCGGGGCCGCCGCGCATGGTCGAGTAGGCCAGAGACGGCCCCCTTCGCTCACTCCTCATTGATCTCCACTTCAGCGTCGCTCTCGTCGCCGACATCCTTCGGCTCGAACATCAGCTGTTCGATCTGCCCCAGTTTCTCCACCGGCGAGCTTTCGGTCTCGAGAATCGCCTCAATCTCATCGAACAGCCTCAGCAGCTCCGCACGGGTCATGTTCACCACGGGTGGATCCAGTCCGTATGGGAGAACCACAAGGTAACCCCGCGGCCGCGGTCCAACCTGTTAGATTGTAGCCTCGCGTTCGTCCTTCCCCTCCCTCCCCAGGAGCGCCATAGCGTGCGACCGTCTCGGTTATCCACCACCCCGGTCAGGATCGGTGAGCTGGTATCCCGCCGCCTGCGGGAGATCGACAGCTCGACCGACGATCTCGCCGAGGCGCTGGAGGTGCCTGCCTCATACGTCGAGGATGTGATCGCGGGGTCGCGGCCAATCGACCCGAGCCGGTCGGACGTGTACGGCCGGATGACGTCCTTCCTCCGACTGGGGCGCAACGATCTGAGGAATTGCCTCCCTCCGGAGCGCAACGATCGGTCGCGGAGCGGCGCCCCGGGAGCCCAGGTCCGCCGCATGCTGCTCACGCTGTGCGAGCCTGCGACGGCCGACCAGCTGGACCGCAGCGGCGCCGCGGAATTCACCGATATCGTCCGCCGCCTGCTCGACGTGGCCCAAGGGGCGGTGCGGCGCCTGCTGGACGACCACGTCCACCTGCGGCTCGCGGCGACCGAGCGCCGGACGACGTATCCCGAGATCCGGCTCAGGGTGCTCGATTTCCTCGATGCGACGCCGGGCACTGTGACCCCCGAGGACATCACGGAATTTCTCGCGCCACGCATCGCGCGGTGGGATGTCGAGCTCTCGACCGGCGTATTGAAAGTGGTCATGGCGAGCTCGGAGCGGCGCCGCTGAGCGACGCGCCAGACTGCCAATTGACATATCGCGGTCGAGGGGCGATGTTTGTGGTCGAGCGAAAGAGCCGCGGCACGAAGGCCGCGCGCTGAAAACCAGAGATCTTCACAGGACCTGGGCTTAGTCTCAGGTCCTTTTTGTTTCGGGGTCGGCACGTTCTTCTGCTCACGGGTCGTGGAAGTACAGTCAGCGATTCGCCGTCCGGCGACGCTCACGACCCGGGAACAGTTTCAGTCAGGAGTAGTCAACAGATGGCACGTCTTACCGGTACCGTGAAGTGGTTCAACGACGCCAAGGGGTTCGGATTCATCACCCCCGAAGGTGGTGCGAAGGACTGCTTCGTGCATCACAGCGCGATTCAGGCGCAGGGCTTCAAGTCGCTGGCCGAAGGCGAACGTGTCGAGTTCGACATGGTCGAAGGTCAGAAGGGCCCCGCCGCCCAGAACGTCGTGAAGCTCTAGTCACGACGCGAGACGCGTAAGCGGACGGCGCTCGCCATACGGCGGGCGCCGTTTTGTCTCGAGGTACGAGCACACCCACATCTACTGATTTCCCTCCTATCGTAGCAGATTGCTACGTCCCCCCCTCCCCCACGTCTAGCGTCCCCCCGTACCGGGCCGCAGCTTCACCCCGGCGTGCTGAATGCAACAAGCATCGAACCGGACGCAAGAGGGGGGAATCGTGAGGCTCCATCGTATAGCCGTGACGCTGGCGGCCGCTTGCGCGCTGATGCTCTGGACCGGCGGGAGCCTGGCCGCTCAGGCCCCCGCCGGCGCCACCGCCAAGTGTGGTGACGGTACCTACTCCAAGGCACAGTCAAAGCAGGGCGCCTGCTCGAATCACAAGGGCGTGGCCGAGTGGTATGGCACGAGCCCAGCTGCTGCTGCCAAGCCCGCCCCTGCCAAGCCGGCCGCTCCCGCTGCTCCCACGGGCGCCACGGCACACTGCAAGGACGGGAGCTACTCTACCTCCAAGTCGCACTCGGGCGCGTGCTCGAACCACGGCGGCGTGGCCGAGTGGCTCGGAGGCGGAGAAGTGCCGACCGCGAACGCCGCCCTTCCGGCCGGCGCTCCCCAGGACGCCACCGCCCAATGCAACGACGGCACGTATTCGAGCAGCCAGCACAAGTCGGGCACCTGCTCGCATCACGGCGGCGTGAAGAAGTGGTTGAAGGACGTTCCCAACTGAATTTGGAGGAGGACTCGTGTACCTTCGAACCCTCGCAGCGGCCCTTGCGGTCGCGACCCTCTTGGCCTGTGCCTCGAAGTCGCCGGCGGCTGCGAAGAGCAATGTGCCGCCTCCCGCCAACCCCAACGAGATCATCATCCTGAACTACAAGTTCTCCCCCAAAACCCTGACCGTCTCGCCGGGGACCACCGTAACATGGTTCAATCAAGACATTGCTCCTCATACGGCAACTCACCGCTCGTACGGTGACGAGGCGTTCGATTCGGGCTCCCTCGGCCACGAGCGCTCCTTCACACACACGTTCCACACGCCCGGCAGCTACGACTACCTCTGCGTCTTCCACCAGGGGATGCAGGGAACGATTATCGTGCAGTAGCGCCGTTCTTACCTCCCGCACCACGTCGCTCACCGCCTCGACCACGCTCGAGGCGTAGCGCGGATCGGTGATGAGCGACACGTGGCTCGCCTCGAACACCACTTCGAGTTAGCCACGTGTCGACAGCCGGGCGAGATCGCGCTCGAGCGTCAGCCAGCTCTGGGTCACCTGATCGGGATCGATGGCTCCCGTGAAGGTCTTGACCTCATCCGATGTCAACCCCCCGCTGCGCGCGCCATGTCGCAGGTCTAACCAGTGCGTTAACAACGCTCGTTGCCAGGGGGTCTCTCTGGTGCATCATGGGGCGCCGTCAAAAGCATCGAACGGTCTGCAGAACCTGAAGGAGGTATTCATGTCAATCCAACGCTGGCTGATCATCGCCGCGCTGCTCGCGATCGCGGGGTGCGCAACTCCAGACGGCCCCAGCTACTCCTGCGCCTTCATCAGCAACGCCCAATTCGCCTCAAGCGGGTACGAGTACTGCCCCGGCACCGGCGCTGATCCCTCGGCTGCGGGGATCTACCCACAGGTCGACCCCGGACCATCCGGACAATAGAGAGGCCGCACAAACGGACGCGCCGCGACGAACCTGCTTCGTTGCGGCGCGTCCTTGCAACCTGTGCGGGCTGAAACGTCTCGCTCGCATCATACCCTCATTCGCGCTTCACCGCCGTTTCCACCCCACCGAGATACGGTCCATCAGGCAAGCCGCCCTCGGAAACGCCGACCGCGGCGTAGAGCCTGAAGGAGGTTGATATGTCAATCCAACGCTGGCTGATCATTGCGGGGCTGCTGGCAATTGCGGGATGCACCAACCCAATCGGCCCCAGCTACAGCTGCAGTTTCGTCAGCCGTTCCGAGTTTGCGCCGACCGGCTATGACTATTGCCCCGGCACCGCCCAGAACCCAGACGCTGCGGCGATCTACCCTCAGGTTGAACCCGGACAGTGACGCACCGCTCCGAGGAAGGGCAGAAGCGCGGGTGGGGAGAGCAGATGAACTCCCCACCCGTGCTCGTTCGTCTCGGGCCGACCGGATGTTAGCGATTCACGTCGCGATACGCGGTGATCAGCAGGTCCACCTGGTCACGCACCACTTCCCGCAGGGCCGTATAGAGATTGTCCGACCCGACCGTGCCCACCGTCGCGGGCGCGCGCCACGTCACGCTCGTGGAGGCGATGGATGGATCGCGTGACAGCTTGATCGCCTGCCGGACCTCGGCCGACGCGTTATAGGTGAACAGCCCCGTCTGCGCCCCGTGCAGCGCCAGCTCGTTGATGTTGACGTACAGCTGGGGCACCTCGAGGATGTTCTTGAAGTCGTCCTGGTTGTAGAGCTTGATCCCCGCCGAGCGCAGCTTCGACTCGATATCCGACTGGATCACGGCGGCAGTCACGCCCACCCGGGCGGCGGCGGTGTCCATGTCCTCGACGGCCACGTAGAAGCCCGGCAGGGCCGCGAGCGTCTTGCGGGAGTTCTTGGAGTCGAGCTGAGCGGCGGCAGGGGCGACATGCACCGCCAGCCACAACGAGGTCATGATCAGCACACGGGTGCGCATAATCCTCCCTGGGTCTGTTGGTGGAAAAGGGGGCGCAAACCGGGGCGCGATCAGGCAGGCCGTGTGCCGAGCCTGGCGTCGCAGCCAACCTATTGCAGGGACAGGATATGGGACTGGTAGGCGGGGGGGAGGCGGCAGCAGCTACCCGTATTCCGCAACGTCCTTCTCGTATTGCACCCTGCCGACGTGGCGCACCAGCGCCGCGGCGAACGAGCGCCGCCGCGGCGCCGTGCTCCTGGTACGGCGGGACGATCTAGTGGTTGACGTCGCGATACGCGGTGATCAACAGGTCCACTTGCTGGCGCACCACGTCGCGGACGGCGATGTAGAAGTTGTCCGACCCCACCGTCCCGACCGTTGCCGGCGCACGCCACGTCACGCTCGTCGAGGTGATCGTCGGGTCGCGCGACAGCTTGATCGCCTGCCGCACCTCGGCCGAGGCGTTGTAGGTGAAGAGCCCCGCCTGGGCCCCGTGCAACGCCAGCTCGTTGACGTTGATGTACAGTTGAGGCACTTCGAGGATGTTCTTGAAGTCATCCTGGGTGTACAGCTTGATTCCCGCGGCGCGCAGCCTCGACTCGACGTCGGATTGGATCACGGCGGAGGTCAATCCAACCCGCGTGGCGGCGGTGTCCATGTCCTCGACTGCCACGTAGAAGCCCGGCAGCCCGCCGAGGGTCTTGCGGGAGCTTTGGGAGTCGAGCTGGGCCGCGCCGGGTGACGCGAGTGTCGCAAGCCACAGCACCGTCAGAATCAGCACAGGAGTCCGCATCGGTCGCCTCGATCGGTTGGAAGGTCCGGGCGCTAATATGTGAAACCGGGTTCGCACGAGCCAGAGTGGCGGGAAACGCACCCCTCCCCCAGATTGCGGCATGCTCCACTTCCCCACGGAGCCGTCCTCCATGTCCCCTACTGACCGCCGCTCACAACCGGATCGCCGCGTGCTGGGTGATCGCCGCAAGGCGGCCGCCGACGCTCCGTCGGCGGACTCCCCGGTCGGCGATAAGCGACGCGTGAAGGCGCGGCGCTCCGGTGCGGAGCGGCGCAGCAACGAGACGGTCGAGGAGCACCTGCGCAATGCCCTGCAACTGCTCAGCAATATCGCCGAGACCGGCTCGCTCGACGACGAGGCGCGTCGCGATCTCGATGCGGCCATGTTCAGACTGCGCTTCGCCGTGGACCGCCTCCGCTTCGGCGCCCCCTAGCCTTCACCACATGACGCGGATCGCCGTCTTCATCGCCTGCCTCGGCCTCGCCGTGGCGTGCACGTCGGAGGAGAAGAAGCACGAGCAGGTGCGGAACTGTGGCGCGATCAGCCTCGACGCCCCGGGCATCGCGCGCTGCCTCGTGGCGCAGTATCGCTGGAAGGAAGACGCCGCCCGCACCGCCGGGATCGAGCGGCAGCGCGAGCTGGACAGCCTGGCGCGCTGGCAGCGCGACTCGGCGTGGAGCGCGGGCGGGTCGCGCCATCACCAGGAGGTCAGCCAGTGCGCGGCGGCGCGTGGCGACATCG
>Ga0335085_10014509_pt1 | contig 11487 bp, 7 predicted proteins | sample Lox_Sample_45_FD_206712 | JGI IMG/M metagenome (GOLD analysis project Ga0335085, IMG submission 206712) | Soil microbial communities from Loxahatchee National Wildlife Refuge, Florida, United States - Lox_Sample_4.5 | ecosystem: Environmental > Terrestrial > Soil > Wetlands | place: USA: Florida... | reverse complement strand
GACGGCGCAATTCAGCGCCGCCGGCACCTACTCCGACGGTTCCACCCATGATCTCACGGCCTCGGTGACATGGAGCAGCTCCAGTACCGCCATCGCCGCCTTCAACAAAAGCGGCGGCGCTGCCGGCGTCATCACCAGCATCGCGCCCGGAATCGTTACGGTGAATGCCGCTTTAAATGGCGTTAATGCCTCCACTAAGCTCACCGTCACGCCGGCAACGCTGTCCTCGCTGGAGATAACGCCGGCCAATCCGTCTATTGCGCTAGGGACCAATCTGCAGTTCATTGCCACCGGCGTCTTTAGCGACAGAACGACACAGGATCTCACGGGCAACGTGTTATGGAGTTCATCGGACAGCTCCGTCGCCGCGCTCGGCAACGCCGCTGGAAGCAAAGGCTTGGCCATTAGCGTCGCGGCGGGATCAACGACGGTAAGTGCCGCGATGAATGGCGTCAGCGCCTCCACCAAAGTCACTGTCACGTCCGCGACGCTGGTATCGCTGACGGTCACCCCGACCAATCCCTCGATTGCCCTGGGCACCACGGCACAATTTTCTGCTACGGGAACGTTTTCTGACGGCACCAGCCAAGACCTAAGCAGCAGTGTAATCTGGGGTTCTTCCAACGACGCTGTGGCAAGCCTGAGCAACAGCACGGGCAGCGCCGGCGTTGCAAGCGGCACCGCATTGGGGACTGTGACTGTCACTGCCTCATTAAACGCCGTCATCGGATCTACCCGGCTCACGGTCACGCCCGCAACCCTTCTCTCGCTAGCTATCAGTCCAACTAACCCAACGATTGCACTGGGGACAACACAACAATTTGTGGCAACCGGTACCTACTCCGACGGCTCCACGCAAAACCTTACCGCGGATGCCGCCTGGAACTCCTCCGACACCACCGTGGCCACGCTGGACCGCGGTGGACTCGCCACCAGCATCTCGGCAGGAACGATCAACGTCACCGCGGTCTTCAACGGCACCAGTGCCACTACCCGTCTTACGGTGACGCCGGCGGTCCTGATCTCGCTGGCTATCGATCCAACCAATCCATCGATGGCACTCGGCACCAACCTTCGCTTCACCGCCACCGGCACCTATTCGGACGGCTCCACGCAGGAACTCACCACCGAAGTGACCTGGAGTTCGTCTGACAGCGCGGTCGCCATCCTTAGCAACGCCGCCGCCAACAAAGGCGTCGCGATCGGCGTGGCCGCTGGCACTATAACCGTCGGCATCACATCAAGCGGTGTCAGCGCCTCGACCACGCTCACCGTTACGCCTGCGAACTTGGTCACCTTGGCAATAAGCCCAACCAATCCTTCGATCGCCCTCGGCAGCACTACACACTTCGCCGCAACCGGTACTTACTCCGACAACTCCATACAGGACCTTACCGGGTCCGTCACCTGGAGTTCATCCGACAGCAGCATCGCTACGCTCAGCAACGCCGCCGGCAGCAACGGCCTTGCGACCGGCGTCGCCCAGGGCACCGTCACCGTCGGCGCGGTCGTCAACGGAATCAGCACCTCGACCCAGCTGACCGTGACCCCTGCGACGCTGGTATCTCTGGCCATTACGCCCGACAATCCCTCTATTGCCCTGGGGACCAAGCTGCAATTTACCGCCACGGGCAGCTACAGCGACGGCTCCACACAGGATCTCACCGGGGCCGTCACCTGGAGTTCATCCGACAGCAGCATCGCCACACTCAGCAATGCCGCCGGCAGCAACGGCCTCGCCACGGGCGTCGCCCAGGGCACGGTCAACGTCGGCGCTAACCTCAACGGCGTCAGCACCTCTACGCAGCTCACCGTGACCTCCGCGCCGCTGGAATCCCTGAGTATTGCCCCCAGCCAGCAATCCATTGCCTTGGGGACCCAACTGCAATTTACAGCCACAGGCACCTATGGCGACGGCTCCAAACAGGACCTCACCGGGGCCGTCACTTGGACCTCATCAAACCATGCCGTAGCCACGCTCAGCAATGCTGCCAGCAGCAGCGGCCTCGCCACCAGCGTCGCCCCAGGCACCGTCACCGTCGGCGCCACTTTGAACGGCGTCAGCGCCTCGACGCAGCTGACAGTGACCTCTGCGACCCTGGTGTCGCTGAACATTACGCCCAGCCATCCCTCTATTGCCCTGGGGACCAAGCTGCAATTTACCGCCACAGGCACCTATAGCAACGGCTCCGAACAGGACCTCACCAGCGCCGTCACGTGGAGTGCATCCGACAGTACCATCGCCACCCTCAGCAATGCCGCCGGGAGCCACGGTCTTGCGACCAGCGTCGCCCAAGGCACCGTCACCGTCGGGGCAATCCTCAACGGCATCAGCACCTCCACGGAGATGACAGTAAAATAATCCAGACGCACCTGAGGTTTATCGTGTAGGCGCCTCAGAGGCGCCAATGACAACGTGATCCGCCACAAGGCGGTCATGTCTTTAGCTGAATACTCCTGGCTTGTTTCGTCGCCGTGTGCGCGTCGCACCCGCCAGTCACGCCGAATGGCAACACTCGATACTGGCCCGCCTGCTGGGCTCGACGGTCAGCAACTGGATTCGATAAGCCATTTCACTCACTCATCGTCGCTCGTCTCTCCTGCCCTTTCCATCGCGACACCCTGCGTGCTCACTGGGTCCCCTCAGACGCATCTGCATCGAAACGTTCACCCGCGCAGTTACCTTCACGACTGCGCCGATTGCCAGCGGCCGGAGCGAGAGTTGCCGGGAGTTTGGATGTCGCTGGCTATTACGCCTTTTTCGCGGGCACTGCAGGGCCGGGCTAGCTAACCCGGCCCTGCCTGGAGTCCGACAGCGCCGGCTCGTCGTCCAGGGCCGCCGTCGCCATCTCAGGGCTGACGTTGTCCTGATCGATGCCCTTGCCCAGCTTGACCATCAGACGAACCTCGTTGGCGGATTCCGCATTTTGCAGGGCGTCCTCATAGCTAATCTCGCCCTGGCAGTACAGGTCGTACACGGCGTGATCAAATGTGCGCATCCCCTGCTCGGCGGACCGCGTCATAAGGTCCTTGATCATGTGGGTCTCGCCGCGGCGGATCAGGTCCGCGGCGAGCGGGGTGTTAAGCATGATCTCCATGGCCACCCGCCGTCCGACACCGCTGGAACGCGGAATCAGGCGCTGCGCCAGGATCGCCTTGAGGTTCAAGGACAGGTCGAGCAGCAGATGGTCGCGGCGCTCGCGCGGAAACAGGTGCACGACGCGGTCGAGCGCCTGGGCGGAATTGGTGGCATGAAGCGTGGCGAGGCATAGATGACCGGTCTCGGCAAAGGCGATCGCGAGTTCCACCGATTCCCGCGAGCGGATCTCCCCCACCATGACCACGTCCGGTGCCTGACGCAGGGCGTTTTTCAGGGCTGATTCGAACGACTCGGTGTCGATACCCACCTCGCGCTGCGTGACGATGCAGCCCTCTGGCTGGTGCACGAACTCAATGGGATCCTCAATGCAGAGGATATGGCCCAGCCCGTTGCGGTTGCGGTAACCGATCATCGCCGCGAGGCTCGTCGTTTTGCCCACGGCGGTGGCCCCGACCATCAGGATCAGGCCACGCTTGGTCATGCTCAGGTCCTGGACGATGGGCGGCAGATGGAGCTCGCGGAAGCTCGGGATCCGGGTCTCGATGCGGCGCAGCACCATGCCAACCTGGTTCTGGTGCTGGAAGACGTTGACGCGAAAGCGGCCCAGCGCGGGACGCTGCACGGCAAAGTTGCTCTCGTGGGTAACGTCGAACTCCACCTGCTGAGTGTCGCTCATGATGGAATAAGCGAGTTCCTTGGACTCGTCCTGGGACAGCACCGGGAAATTGAGCTTCTCCAGATTGCCGTGGACCTTCAGGCTGGGCACCGAGCCCGCCGTGAGGAACAGGTCGGACCCGCCCCTGCGCACCATGATCTCGAGGAAAGTGTCGATCTGCATTCTGCTTGTACCTCCGGCCGCCCCTCCCGAACTCCCTCCTGCGACGCGCCTTAGTGTTGCCAACCGCGCCCTGCGGACCTTTGGCAGTATATCGGACGGCTAACGACTTCTTCCATCTTGCCGACCAAAACCCGGACGAAACGGCGCGCATGGCCATTCCGTCGGCAACACCGGGATGACGAGAGCGGTCATCGCCCGTCGACGCGATCAAGCCACAGCGCCAGGCCCTGGGCATTGAGTTCGACGTCGACCGCCAGTAACGCCAGAATGCGCTCCCGCGGCAGCGGGCAGCGGTGTGCCGCCAGGTCCTGCAACAACCAGGCATAGAGGTCTTCGGCCAATTCGGACGGTCCCCCGCCCGCGGCGGCGCGCGAGCGCGCGAGATCCACAAAGGCGTCGATGCTGCGGTGCAACCGCGCCGCCAGGGACGGCACGTCATGGATGCAGCCGAAATGGCTGAGGTACACCCGCTCCGGGTTGAGGCTTACCAGACGGTCGATCGAACGATGCAGGGCCTCGGGATCGAACTGCACCGGGGTGGTGGAGGGAAAGACGAACGGCCCGCGCTCGCTATCGAACTCGCGATAGGATAGGCCGAACGTGTCACCACTAAAGACACCGCGGCTGCCAGCATCGTAGATACAGCAGTGATGGCGCGCATGGCCGGGCGTATCCAGGAACAGCAGCGGTCGTCCATTCAGTTTCAGCTCGAAATTGTCTGGCGCCTCGATCACCCGCGCCGGCGATAAAGAGCGCGGAAGCGTTCTTCGCCATAGACGGCCGTGGCACCCGCGATCAGCCTCGCCGGGTTAATCAGGTGGGAGGCGCCGCGCGGATGAACCACCAGCCGCGCCTCGGGCAGGTGCTGCAACAGCAAACCCGCGCCGCCCGCGTGATCGAGATGAACGTGGGTCACGACGACGTAGCGCACCGCCGACGGTGCGATGCCCTTGTCCGCCAATACCCCGAGCAGCCGCGGCACGGAAGCGGCGCTGCCGGTGTCGATGATGGCCGCCTCGCCCCTTTCCACGATTAAGTAGGCGGCATCAAAACGGGGGCGGTAATAACCGGTATCGATGGTGGTGATACCGTAAGGCAGCTCAACGCGGCCGTCGCTGGTCATGGAGCTCCTCGTAAGGGCAGGACGGTTGCCCGCCACATCCAGTGTGCGCCGCTCCCTGCCGGGAGGTCAGGCGGCGCGAGAGCGGATGCCAAGCCGCCCGCGGCAGGGCCGCAACGGAAAGGGGTGCACCCAGGGAAACTGTACAATATTGGGGCCGAAATATCCCCCGGCACTGCTCTTGACAGGGCCGCGCCCGCCCCCGTACATTGCCCCTGCTTCTAGCCTCAGGTGTCCCGCCCGTGCCACGGTCGGGATCAAACGGGAAGCCGGTGCGTTGTTCGCAACCATGCCGGCGCTGCCCCCGCAACGGTAGGTGAGAGTAGGCGGATCAATCGGCCACTGCGTTTGACGTGGGAAGGCGATCCGTCGGGCCTGACAAGGGCCCGCTCACGAGCCCGGAGACCGGCCTGCAGGTTGAATGAGTTCAGCGTTGCGGGCGGGCAATGCGCGAGCGGTCGGATCCTCTAGCCCCTAGCCGTTCTTCTCCCCCTGCGCTGAGTACCCATGTGCGCGGGTGGGCGCATCGCAGAAATAAGGAAGAACTCATGTCCCGGTGCGACGCACGGTCCCTCGCCACCTATTGTCTGCTGCTAGTTTCCGGCGCTGCCTGGGGCGATGAGCAGCCCCTCATCGTCACCGCGACCCGAACCGAAGAGATCGCCGATGCCGCGTTGGCCCCGGTGATCGTCATTGACCGCGAGCAGATCGAACAGAGCCAGGCCTCCGACGTCGCCGAATTGCTGCGCAGCTATGCGGGCCTGGACATTTCCCGCAATGGCGGGCCCGGGCAGGCGACCTCGCTGTTTCTGCGCGGCACCAACAGCAACCAGACCCTGGTGATGGTGGACGGCGTCAAGATCAACCCGGGCACCATCGGCGGTCCCGACCTGCAGAACATCGACCCCAATCTCATCCAGCGCATCGAAATCGTCGAAGGTCCGCGCTCCGCGCTTTACGGCTCTGACGCCATCGGCGGCGTCATCAACATCATTACCCGCCGCGGTGCCGCGCAGGGGCTCAGCGGCGACGCCTACGCCGGCGCCGGGCGCTATGCCACCTATAAGGCGGGCGCCGGTCTTCATGACACCGGCAACGACTACCGCGCCGGCGTCGACGTAGGCTATACCGACACCTCGGGCTTCCCGGCGCGCACCGGCTCCGCCGTCAACAGCGGCTACACCAACACCAGTGTCAGCCTGTCCGGCAGCAAGCGCCTCGGTCCGATCGACAGCGAGCTCAGCCTGTGGCAGGCGAGCGGCACCAGCGATTATCTGGACTTCACCCTGAACCCCATCTCGCAAGATTACACCAACCGCATCGTTTCCTTGCGCCTCAACACCGCACTGCTGGACACCTGGACCACGACGCTGCAGCTCAGCCAGGCAACGGATCTGATTGACCAAAACCAGAGCGGCGATTATGACCACACCCGCCGCAACGTGCTTGACTGGCAGCACAACCTGCAGGTGGGCCAGGCGCAGCTGCTCACCGGTGGCCTGTATGTCGCCGCCGAACATGTCTCCTCCATCGTGTTTGGCAGCGGTTATGGAGAGGATCTCGATACCCGTGCCGTCTATGCCCAGGACGACATCAGCCTGGGTGCCCACCGCCTGCTGCTGGCGGCGCGCTACACCGATCACGACGCCTTCGGCCGCCACACCACCTGGGACGCAGAATATGGCTATCGATTTTCGGCACGCACCCGCGTCAGCGCTGCCGTGGCCACCGCCTTCCGCGCCCCCGACGCCACCGACCTTTACGGCTTCGGCGGCAACCCCCAGCTCAAGCCCGAGGTGTCGCGCAACCTCGAGCTGGCGCTGCATCACCAATTGGATGCCCACCAATCCCTGGCCGTGGATGCCTTCGACAACCGCATCCGCGATCTCATCGAATATGACCTCATCAGCAATCACGAGATGAACATCGACAGCGCCCGAATCCGTGGCATGCAATTGAGCTATGACCTCCATGTCCGGCCCTGGGAGGCGCGTGTCGAGGCGATCGCGCAGAACCCCGTCGACGAAGCAACGGGCACCGCTCTGCTGCGCCGCGCCCGCCGTAGCCTCACCGCCGCCGCCGCCTATAACCCGGGGCGCTATCGCATCGCCCTGGAGTGGCTGCTCAGCGGAAGGCGCCGCGATGCCTCCATCAGCGACGGCAGCACCGTCTATGACGGCGGCTATGGTCTGCTGAACCTCACCGCCAGCCGACAGCTCTCCTCGCGGTGGTCGCTGCTCGGCCGGCTAGAAAATCTCACCAATCAGCACTACACCTTGGCCGACGGCTATAACACGGCCGAACGCTCGTTGTACGTCGAAATCCGCTATGGAAGCACGCCGCGATGAAGGCCGGCCTGAGCCGCTTCGTCATCGCTTCCCTGGCAATGCACCTGATCGTGCTGGCCATGCTGGGGAACACCGCCCCGCGTCTTCCGGAGCTGCCCGCCCCGCTCAGCGTCTCGTTGGACGAGTCCGCGCCACCGCCGCAGGACTCCCCGCGCGGCAGCCGGCACGGGATGGCCCGGGAACTCCCCCGGCACCCGGCACCGCAACGCAAGCCGGCCGCGGCACCGGCACCTTCCCCCAGGGACGCCGCGCCCGCCAACGAGGCCGCCACGGAGCCGGTCTCGCTGCCGGCACCGCCGGCAACCGCACCGCCGGCAACCGCGCCGCCGGCGGCGCAGCCAGCCCCCACCGAGGCCGGCGCCACGATCGCGCCCGGCAGCGGCCAAGGGCCAGTGGCGGGACAAGCCCATATCCCCGGCCGACTGAGCGCACAGCTCGAGAGCCGACTGCGCCAAGCCATGGCCCCCTACTTCGTCTATCCGTTGATGGCGCGCCGCAACGGCTGGGAGGGACAAGTCGAGGTGGGCCTGCGGGTGGAGGCCGACGGCCATCTGAGCCATCTGCATATCACCCGCTCTTCCGGTTATCGACTGCTCGACAAGGCCGCGCTCGCCACCTTGAACGGCATTGGGACTGTGCCCGACGCCGCGGGCTGGCTGGAGGGGCGTCACTTTGATATGGTGTTGCCGATTGAGTACCGGCTGATCGACGGACAGAGCTGATGGGCAAACGCCTCTCCAAGATCATCACCCGCACCGGTGACGACGGCACCACCGGCTTGGGCGATGGCACCCGTGTCCCGAAGGACGATCTGCGCATTGAGGCCATCGGCGCGGTGGATGAACTCAACAGCCAGCTGGGGCTGCTTCTCAGCCACAAGCTTGCAGAGCCCGTCCACAGCCTTGTGACCGCCGTCCAGCACGAGCTGTTCGACCTCGGCGGCGAACTCTGCCTGCCCGGCCACACCCTGATCAAGGCCGACGCCGTCCAGCGCCTGGAACAGGAGACCGAACTGCTCAACGCGTCGTTGCCGGCTCTCAAGGAATTTATCCTGCCGGGGGGAAACGAGGCCGCGGCTGTCTGTCACATCGCCCGCACCGTGTGCCGCCGCGCGGAGCGCCGGATCGTCGCCCTCGCGCGCCGATCCGCTATCAACCCGCAGCTGCAGGTCTATCTCAACCGCCTCTCCGACCTGCTGTTCGTCATCGCCCGCCACGTGGCCCGGCGCGACGGCGGCAGCGAGATTCAGTGGCGTCATTCGCGGGAATAACCGCGCGCTTGGCGCCAACGTCCAGATGCCGAGGAGCCGCTGCCGGCGCCCCTATCACCAGGGGTAGCCCCGCCGGCCACCGCCTCCGATAGCGAAGTTCACCGCGCGTACGCGCGCTTGGCGCGGCGACAAGAGGCCCCCCCCTCGCGCGCTCCTACCCGCCCGACGACTCACGCGCCCGTAGCACATACACGCGCTCGACGAGGCTGCTCAAGCCCTGCTCTCGAAAGCGGGGATTGGCCTCCAGGATGTCTTCACTGCACGCCGGCTCGATCCTGAAGGCGTCCTGGTACAAGGCGTCGACCTCCCTCTCGCTAACCGCAAAGGGCGGACCTTCCATCTCCCCCTGCGGATAGTCCATGGTCACGAGCAGGATGTCGACGTCGGTGAGCAGCAAGGTGCGCAAATGGGCAACGTAGCGGCGGCGCAGCGGCGGTGGCAGGGCGATCAGCGATGCGCGATCGTAGACGGCGCCGACGGCTGCCAGCTCGTCCGCGGCGAGATCAAAGAAATCGCCCTGATAGATCCGGATGCCGTCGCCCTGCCACAACGTGAAGGGGCCATGAGGACGCCGGTCGACGGGCAGCGCATTCTCCTCGAAGAAGGCCGCCACCGCCTTGGGGACCAGCTCAACGCCGATCACCGGGTGGCCGCGGTCGCGCAGCCAAAGCATGTCGCGGCTCTTGCCGCACAGGGGGACAAATACCGTGGCCTGGGGCGGCGCCTTGAGCGCCGGCCAGTGGCGCTGCAGGTACGGATTGATGTTGTCCTGGTGAAAGCCGATGCGGCCTTCTTCCCAGCGTGCCCGCCAAAATTCGCGATCCATCAGCACCTCCCTCCTGCCAAGACGCGGTTCGGTCATCATACGGCATCTCTCCATGGACGTCCTGCGCCCCGGTCGTTACAATGCCAGGCTTTTCGGCACCCACGCTTCGTTGACGATGACCAGAGACAGCAAGGCTACACGCCGCCGCGGCAAGACCCAGGCGCTGCGCGCCGACCGGCACGCGCTCTATCAGCTAGCGGTGCAGGCGCCGGAATTCGAAATTGAGTTCTTCGAGGACCGCTACAAGGCACTGCGCGGCCGCAAGCCGCGTTCGCTGCGGGAGGACTTCTGCGGCACCGCGCTGCTGTGCGTCGAATGGTGCAAGTCGCACCCGCGGCGGACGGCGCTCGGGGTCGACCTGTGCCGGGACACCCTGGACTGGGGCATCGGCCATAACCTCAAGCCCGCGGGACGCGAGGTGGCGGCGCGGGTCGACCTGCGCCACGCCAACGTGCTGGATGTCCACGAACCCCAGGTGGATGTCACCTGCGCCATGAACTTCAGCTATTGCGTGTTCAAGACCCGCGGCGCATTGCGCCACTACTTCGAGAGCGTGCACGCGGGGCTGAAAGCGGATGGCCTGTTCGTGCTTGATCTGCTGGGCGGCACCGAGACCATGGACGTCATGGAGGAGGAGCGCGAGGTTGAGGGCCAGCCGGTCACCTATCTCTGGGACCAGGCAAAGTTCAATCCCATCACCCACGATTTCCTGTGCCACATCCACTTCGCGTTTCCGGACGGCTCGCGGCTGAAGCGGGCCTTCACCTACGATTGGCGCCTTTGGACCCTGCCGGAAGTGCGCGAGGTACTGATGGAGGCCGGCTTCTCCCGCGTGCATGTGTTCTGGGAACGTTTTGAGGAGGATCCGGAAGGCGGCGAGGACTTGGTCGGCACCGGCGACTATTACGAAAGCCTGGAGGCCGACAATCAGGAGGCATGGGTGGCATACCTCGTCGCGGAGGTTTAGGCGGCGCTTTTATTGCACTCAGGACGCCTCTTCCGCGGCTTCCTCAACTCAACTCCACAGCCATGCCGCGCCACGCACGCCGCTGGCGTCTCCGTGCTTTGCGGGCACCAAGCGGGTGTCGACCCGATCGGAAAAGACGTAGTGGCCCCAATGTCGCACCACGTTGTGATAGAGCCGCTTGATGTTGGAAAGGCCGCCCCCCAGAACGATGACCTCCGGATCAAGGATGTTGATCACGGTAGCCAAAGCGCGCGCCAGCCGGTTCTCGTAGCGCTCCAGCGTGGCCAGGCAGGCGCCGTCGCCTCGGGCAGCGGCGGCCGCGATCTCAGCGGCCGTCAACGTCTGCCCGGTCGCTACCGCATGTGCCCTCGCCAGCCCGGGGCCGGAGAGATAGGTCTCGATGCAGCCATGCTTGCCGCAATAACAGGCCGGTCCGGGTCGTTCGTCATCGCCGGGCCAAGGCAGTGGGTTGTGGCCCCACTCCCCGGCGACCCCGTTGGGCCCTTCCCATACCTGGCCGCGCGCCACTACGCCGCCGCCGGTGCCGGTGCCGAGGATGACGCCGAATACTACCGCGGCGCCTGCCGCGGCCCCATCCACTGCCTCCGACAGCGCAAAGCAGTTGGCATCATTGGCAAGCCGTACCTCGCGGCCCAGCCGCTTGGCCAGATCCTCGCGCAACGGGCGACCGTTGAGGCACACGGAGTTGGCGTTCTTGAGGCGCCCCGTGACACGGGACACGGCGCCCGGCGTGCCTACCCCCACCGTCCCCTGCCCCCCGACCTCCGCTTCCAGCATCCCTACCAGGCCTGCAACTGCCTGAACAATCCGGTCATAGTCGCCGGCGGGGGTGCTCACCCGCCGGCGGGCCCGCTCACGGCCGTCACGATCCAGGACGATACCCTCGATCTTGGTCCCGCCAAGGTCAATACCGATCCTAAGCACGCCGATCTCCTTCGCACCGTTCACCAATGGCGCCAGTTGCAATTGGGCACGTCGCCTTCTCTCGCCGCCAGCG
>Ga0335085_10014507_pt1 | contig 11489 bp, 8 predicted proteins | sample Lox_Sample_45_FD_206712 | JGI IMG/M metagenome (GOLD analysis project Ga0335085, IMG submission 206712) | Soil microbial communities from Loxahatchee National Wildlife Refuge, Florida, United States - Lox_Sample_4.5 | ecosystem: Environmental > Terrestrial > Soil > Wetlands | place: USA: Florida... | reverse complement strand
CCCTGCTGGTGCTGGAAGTGAAGGGCAAAGGGTACGAGCGGATTTTCCTCGGATACGCGGAGAATCTGAGCCTCGGCGGCCTGATGCTGTCGACGCCCAAACGGCTCAAACCCGGCGATCAATTTCCAGTGGAATTCGTCCTGCCGGATCGGAAGACGACGGTCAGTTGCACCTGCGAAGTCGTATGGAAGCGGGACAACGAGCCCGGCGCGTCCCCGGCGGGCGTGGGGCTGCGGTTTGTGGGTGTCGGTCCCTCGGCACGTAAAGTATTGGATCAATGGGTGCGGCGGGAGGGCAAGCTGCTTCCCTCGCTGTAACCCCCCTACCTCCGTCCTTTCGACTGTTATCTGATCGCGAACTCACCGAAATTGTAGGGACGCGGCGGACCTCTGGAGCGGGTGAGCCTGGGGCCGCTACGGTGTGCCGCCCTTTTTCCGATCCTGCAGGAAGAGTGGCTATTCTCCATGCGCCTATACGCCAACCTCCACGTTTCCACGCCCCGGTCCCAACGAGGACACGCCGAGACACGCCGTTGGGGTGATGACCGGTGTGCGGGCGAGCCGCGCAGCGGTGCACCGTAGTTCATCGTATTTGCAGTCAGCCCGAGCCCTCTGATACCATCGGTATGCGACAGTCCCGCAGGCGCTGGGGTCCCGATCCGTTTATGATCGTGGGTGCCATGAGAAGAATGAAGCCTGATCGATCAACCCTGAAGACTGCGGTCCGCTTCGCGTGGCGGCGGGCCGGACCGGTCTGGGGACTGGCGGGAGCGCTTGCCGTTGCCGCCTGCGCCACCGTGTCACCGACGCTGAGAAATCAAGAGGTCGGCGTGGCGTCATGGTACGGAGAGCCCTTTCACGGTCAATTAACGGCCAACGGTGAGCGGTACGACATGCACGCCTTTACCGCGGCCCACCGGCTCTACCCGTTCGGCACCCGGTTGCGTGTGACGAATCTGGAAAACGGTCGATCGGTGATCGTGCGCGTCAATGACCGGGGCCCCTTCGTTCGGGGACGCATCATCGATTTGTCGTTGGCCGCGGCCACCGATCTCGGCATGGTGCCGAATGGCACCGCGCGCGTCCGCTTGGATCGCGTGTCGGTGCCGACGTCATTGGCGGCCGAGGAACCGTCGTACACTGTGCAGATCGGCGCTTTTGTTGAAGAGGCGTCCGCTCGGGCGCTCGAGCGGCGTCTGAGCGCCCGGTATCCAGACGTGCTGGTGGCGGCGGTCCGGGTGGACGGGACGACGTACTATCGGGTGCGTGTGGGGCGCGTGGCCACGATCGCCGACGCGGAGCAACTGGCCCGTCGGCTGGATCGCGAAGGGTACACGCCATTTGTGACTCGACAGGATCCCGATCCGCAGGTACGATGAGTCGAATGAGGCCAAATGCGCACGTGAGGAACCGCTCCCGTTCAGCTGGGTCGTCAGGATTCACCTTGATCGAGTTGATGGTGGTGGTGAGCATCGTGGGCATTCTTGTCACGCTGGCCATTCCTTCCTACCGCATTTCTGTGCTGAAGGCAAAGGAGGCGGTGCTCCGTGAAGATTTGTTTGTCATGCGTGACGTGCTGGACAAATATTATGCCGACCACGGCAATTATCCCCCCCAACTCCAGGATCTGGTGGACAAGGAATATTTGCGGAAGCTCCCCGCTGATCCCTTTACCGACAGCTCGGATAGTTGGGTGGAAATGTTCGCCACGGGCGCATCAGGGGACAGCGGCGTGTATGACGTGCACAGCGGCAGCGACCGCGTGGCGATCAACGGCACGCCCTACAACGAATGGTGAATGTCCAGGCGCGGCGACGCGATCCGGGTCAGGGGCGGCTCAACGCCTCGATCAACTGCCGGGCATCGTATGAGAGCATGTCGAGGTAGGTGTCGGTTCCCGGCAGCGCGCCTGGCAGCGACGCGAGAGGGACCAGCACTGCTCCGGTTTGCTCCGCCAACGCCCGGGCCGCCCCAGAGTTCAGGTGAGGTTCCGTGACGATCACTTTGATCCGTGTCCGGCGGATCAGTGCCGCCAGATCCGTCTGCACGCCCATCGGCGTTTCCCCTCCCGGCATTTCATCCATCACCCCCTTGATTTGAAATCCGAATCGCCGGGCGAAATAGGACCAGGTCGCGTCGTTGGCGATGATGCGTCGGTCCTTGAGCCGGCGGACTTGCTGCTTGATGGTTGCCTCGACGGCATCAATGGCCTTCAGATACTGGGCTTGATTGGCCAGCAAGACCGCCCGTTGGGCCGGAACGATTTTGATCATGGCATCGGTGATGGTCCGGATCATCATCTTGGCATTCTCCGGATCCAGCCAGATATGTGGATTGCCCGACCCATGAGCGTGCCCCATTGCATCCTGGTTGTCGATCGTCGCATCGCGCAGCAGTGGAATCCCTCGGCCTGCGGTCACGATCGTGACCCGCGGATTGTTGGCCGCCTGGATCATGGGAATGGTCCATGTCTCCATGCCGACCCCCAGTTGCACCAGCAGTCTGGCCCGGCCGACAGCGACCAGATCGTCCGGCGTGGGGGAGTAGGCGTCGATGTGCCCGGCGCCGTTGACCAGATTGGTGACGGTCACGGTGGCGCCGCCGACCCGTTCGACGAACTCCTTTAAAAATGGCAGGGTGGTCACAACCGGAATCGGAGCCGGAGTTTGCGCGAAAGTTCCGTGTCCAACGAGGAGCAGGCTGAATGGTAATGCGACAATCAGATGGCGGAGCAACCGGGACATCAGCGGTGCGTCACGATAGCATTGATCTCGACAGACTGTCAATTTTAATGCGGCCCCTTGATTCGAGGCCGTGATTGGGCTAGGCTCGCCCTGCATCGGGCGGCGACTATGAGGGCAGAACATATGCGCGTGGTGGGATTGATGTCGGGTACTTCGATGGACGGAATCGATGCGGCGCTGGTCGACATCGGCGGCACGCCCGGCCACCCATCGCTTCGACTGCTGGCCTTTCAGACCACTCCCTATGCGAAGGAGCTTCGGACGCGGTTGTTGCGCCTGTCGTCCGGCGAACCGGTCACGGTGGCGGACGTCTGCCGGCTCAACGCCAGACTGGGCGAAGAATTCGCCGCAGCCGCCTTGCGGATCATTCGGCGGGCCGGGGTGTCGAAGAGCAGGGTGACGCTTATTGGGTCGCACGGCCAGACGGTCTGTCATCTGCCCGAACCGGAGCGGGAGGGACGGTGGCGGCTCCGATCCACGCTGCAGCTTGGGGAACCGTCGACCATCGCCGAACGGACCGGGCTGGCCACCATTGCCGATTTTCGGCCGCGCGATCAGGCTGCCGGTGGACACGGCGCGCCGCTGACCCCCTTGTTACATGATGTGCTTTTCCGCCACCCGACACGGGGACGGGTCGTGGTGAATATCGGAGGGATCAGCAACATGACCTTCCTACGGCCTGGCGGGAGCCGAGACACTCTGCTGGCATTCGATTCCGGCCCGGGGAATATGTTGCTGGATGCCATCGTCCTGGTTCGGACGCGGGGCCGGCTGGCCATGGACGCCCACGGCCGACTGGCCGGGCGGGGGAGCGTGTGCCGACCCCTCCTGGACCGCTTGATGGCCCATCCCTTTCTGCGCCGCAGACCGCCCAAAACCACCGGGCGGGAAACCTTCGGTCTGCAGGCCATGCGGCCCCGGTTCGGACAGTACTGGATGACGCTTTCAACGGAGGACTTGTTGGCCACGGCCACGCTGTTTACCGCCCGATCCATCGTCATGCATTGCGAGCGGTTTCTGCGCCCTCGCGGATCGATCGACGATGTCATCGTCGGCGGCGGCGGCAGCCGCAATCCGGTCCTGATGCGGCAGCTTCAGGCGGAATTGCCGGCTTCCCGGGTTGCCACCATGGAAACGTATGGCTTTGACAGCCGTGCGATCGAGGCAATGGCGTTTGCACTCCTGGCCTACGAGACGCTGCATGGCCGGACCAACAATATCCCTGCGGCGACCGGAGCGGCCAGACCGGTGGTGATGGGGAAGATCCTTCCCGGAAAGCTACGCCGGGGAAAAAGAGGTTTTCTATTATAATCAATCGGTTGGCGTATATATAGTCAGGCCGCTGCGTGTTGACGTTGCGTGTTCTAGATGCACCAAATCTTGTTGACAAGGCGCGGATTGATACATTATTCTGACAATTCCTGACGAGAATCCCTATTTCAACGAGGGCACCCATGAGCATACACACATCGAAAATTCTCTATACCAAGACCGACGAAGCGCCGATGCTGGCCACCTATTCGTTTCTCCCGATCATCAACGCCTTCACAAAAGCCGCAGGCGTGGCGGTCGAGCTGAGGGACATTTCACTGGCCGGTCGGATTCTCGCCAATTTCCCCGAATATTTGACGGATGGGCAGAAGCAGTCGGATGATCTGGCCGAGCTGGGCAAGCTGGCCACGACGCCCGAGGCGAACATCATCAAGCTGCCCAACATCAGCGCATCGATCCCGCAGTTGAAGGCGGCCATCAAGGAATTGCAGGGGCAGGGCTACAAGCTGCCCGACTATCCCGAAGATCCGAAGAACGAAAAGGAAAAGGAAATTAAAGCGCGCTACGACAAAATCAAGGGCAGCGCGGTCAATCCGGTCCTGCGCGAAGGCAATTCCGACCGGCGGGCGCCGCTTTCGGTGAAGAATTACGCCAAGAAGCACCCGCACAAGATGGGGCCCTGGACTTCGGACTCCAAGACGCACGTGGTCCATATGGCCAAGGGGGACTTCCGGTCGAACGAAAAGTCGTTGACCGTCGGCGAGGCGACGACGGCCAGGATCGAGTTCGTCGGCCAGGACGGCAAGACGGCGGTGCTCAAGGAGAAGGTGAATCTGAAGGCCGGGGAGATCATCGACGCCACCTTTATGAGCCGCACGGCTCTGCGGGAATTCCTGGAGTCACAGATCGAAGACGCGAAAAAGCAGGGCGTCCTCTTCTCGGTCCACCTGAAGGCCACAATGATGAAGGTCTCCGACCCGAAGATCTTCGGCCACGTTGTGTCCGTCTATTTCAAGGATGTATTCGAGAAGCACAAGGAGACGTTCCAAAAGCTGGGCGTCGATCCCGACAACGGTCTCAGCGACCTCTACGCCAAGATCAAGAGTCTCCCGGACGATCAGCGGGCCGCCATTGAAGCGGACATCAAGTCGGTCTATCAGAAGCGGCCCCCGCTGGCGATGGTCAATTCCGACAAGGGGATCACGAACCTGCACGTACCCAGCGACGTCATCATCGACGCCTCCATGCCGCCGGTCATCCGCGATTCGGGAAAGATGTGGAATCCGGAGGGGAAGCTGCAGGACACGAAGGCGGTCATTCCCGACGGCAGCTACGCCCCCGTGTACGAGGAAGTGGTCAATTTTTGCAAGCAACACGGCGCCTTCGACCCCCGGACGATGGGCAGCGTGCCCAACGTGGGGCTAATGGCGCAGGCGGCCGAGGAGTACGGCTCGCACGACAAGACGTTCAAGGCACCCGGCAACGGGACAATCCGCGTGGTCGATGCGTCGGGCAAGACGCTTCTCGAGCACAAGGTGGAGGAGGGCGACATCTGGCGGATGTGCCAGGCGAAGGACGCGGCAATTCAGGACTGGGTCAAGCTGGCCGTCAACCGGGCTCGCGCGACCGGCGTTCCCGCTGTCTTCTGGCTGGACAAGAACCGGGCGCACGACGCGGAGCTGATCAAGAAGGTCAACGCCTATCTGCCCCAGCACGACACGAAGGGGCTCGACATCCGGATCCTCTCGCCGGCCGAGGCGACGCGTTTCTCGCTCGAACGGATGAAGGAGGGCAAGGACACGATCTCCGTGACGGGGAACGTCCTGCGCGACTACCTGACAGATTTGTTCCCGATTCTTGAAATCGGAACAAGCGCCAAGATGCTCTCGATCGTGCCGCTGCTCAACGGCGGCGGATTATTCGAAACCGGCGCGGGAGGCTCGGCGCCCAAGCACGTTCAGCAGTTCCAGGAGGAGGGCTATCTCCGGTGGGATTCGCTGGGCGAGTTCCTGGCGCTGGCGGCGTCGCTGGAGCATCTGAGCAAGACCTCCAACTACAAGACGGCGAAAGTTCTGGCCGACACGCTCGACCGGGCCAACGCCAAGTTCCTGGAGAGCAACAAATCGCCGGCCCGAAAGGTGGGGGAGATCGACAACCGAGGGAGCCATTTCTATCTGGCGCTCTACTGGGCGCAGGCGCTGGCCGAGCAGACGGAGGACAAGGCCCTGCAGGCGAAGTTCGCCAAAATCGCCAAGCAACTGGCTGACAATGAGGCAAAGATCGATGCCGAGCTGCTCGGCGCCCAGGGGAAACCCGTCGATCTGGGCGGCTATTATCACCCCGACGATCAGAAGGCGTCGAAGGCGATGCGCCCCAGCGCGACGCTCAACGGGATCATTAACGCGATTGCCTGAAGAACTCTGATTAGTCAACAATGCAAACGGCCGGGTCTGCTGGGCAGGCCCGGCCGTTTTTTATAATAGGACAAACGGCATTTTCTTGACAGTCCACCGGCGGCATAGTAAGGCCGCGTCATGCCACGAGAGGCAGGTAGTGGCACAAAAAAACAGGGCAAGCGACAACACCATTTTACGTTGAGAATAAACAGTGTCTGTCCATTTTTAATGACGCGTCTTATGCCGGTGGCACACGGCCGAGATTGAAACGGGTTGTAACTTACGCGGTGCGGCCTTCCATTTGCCGGATGCCATCGATGAGGATCTGGGCAATTTCGGGGCGGGTGAATTCCGCCGGTGGCATCTGGCCAGAGCGGAGCATTTCCCGGACCTTCGTCCCGGACAGGACAACGTGGTGGTTCGAATCGTGCGGGCAGGTCTTCGATGACGTGACGCCGAGGCATTTCTTGCAGTAGAACGTGTGGTCGAAGAAGAGCGGCCGGATTCCCAACTCCTCCTCGGTGAATTCAAAAAAGATCTGCTGCGCGTCGTACGTGCCGTAATAGTTGCCGACGCCGGCGTGGTCGCGGCCGACGATGAAGTGCGTGCAGCCGTAGTTTTTCCTCGCCAGGGCATGGAAGATCGCCTCCCTGGGGCCGGCATACCGCATGGCGGCGGGGAAGACCGAGAGCACCGTCCGGTCCTTTGGATAATAGTTGTCGAGCAGTGCCGTGTAGCAGCGCATCCGCAGCTCGGCAGGCAGGTCGTCCCCTTTGACTTCTCCCGCGATCGGATGGACCATGAGACCGTCGACCGTCTCGAGCGCGCATTTCTGAATGTATTCATGCGCCCGATGGATGGGATTGCGCGTCTGGAAGGCAACAATCCGCTTCCAGCCCTTGTCGGCGAAGAGCTGCCGGGTCTGGGCGGGATCGAGGTGATGATCCGGGAACTGGCGCGGGATCGTCCGCCGCAGCAGATCAATCTTGCCGCCGGCGAGCAGTTCGCCCTGACTCATCAGCACGGCCACGCCCGGGTGGGCGATCTGCTCGGTCCGGTAGACCTTCTTGGCCTCCTCATGCCGGTCGTAACTGTAGAGTTCCTCAAGGTGCAGAATAGCGGCCAGTGCGCCGTCTCCCGTGCGCAGTGCCACCGGATAGCCCTCCCGCAGGGGTGCGGCATCTGTCCGGGTGACGGCGAGCGTGATCGGTAGCGACCAGGGGAGGCCGTTGGCCAGCCGCATCTGCTGCACGACGCTGCGGTAGTCAGCCTGGGAGAGGAAGCCCTGCAGTGGGCTGAAGGCGCCGGTAGCGATCAGTTCCAGATCCGACAGTGCGCGAGGTGACAGCGTGAGGGAGGGAAGTTTCTTGGATTCCCCGGTCCAATACTCGATGGCTTCGCCCTCCAACAGCCGGTTGATCAAACTGCCGCCGTGGGGTATGGACTGGCGTAACATAACGGTCACCTCGTTGTGTGTGATTATTCCGCAGGAACGGCCGGGGTCGTGGTGGCCAATGACTCGCCGGTGAGATGTTCGTAATGGGACCGGCAGGCGTCGAGGAACCGGTGGACGGCGTCCACGTGCAATTGCGCCGTCGATCGGGTGACGGTGTCGGCCGGAGCCGAGTGCAGCGGTTCTCTGACGGCGGACCAGAGTGCGGCCGGCAGAAGACCCTGTGAGACGACACGTTCGTCGAATTCACGCAGCACGTCGTTATGGCTCAACGGTTCGACGCCTTCCATGGTAAGCAGCGCCTTGGCGGCCGCGAGCAGAGCCAGATCGGCCCTCGTCACGGCATCAAACGGCCGCTCTTTCAACAGCAGCACCTTGGCGTGATCCAGTTCATACGCGCCGTCTTCGAAATGTTGCGCGACAAAGTTGACCGCCGCGGCGCCGCATTCGCCAGGCCCGTGATCGGCCAGCGTGTATTCGGCAGTGTCGCCCCAGTCCTGAAACAGCCCATCTTCCGCCCCCGCCGCAGACGGCCTGGCCAGGGGAGTCAACGCCTGCTGAAACTTCGCCTTGCCGGTTCGATCTACATACTCGAGGAATGATTCGCCCGGTTGCCGTTCGGCCTTGTAGAGCGCCAGCAGCTGGTGGACCACTTCGGGCACCCGCTTAGCCGGGAATTTCAACGGGAACAACTGGCCGAACTGTACGCCCTGAGGCGTAATGCGGCCGCCGAGGTGGAGTTGATAAGCGGGCAGCAACCGGCCATCAAATTTGTCCGCCAATCCGTGAAACCCGATCGTGGCGACGTGGTGCTGCGCGCACGAATTGGGACAGCCGCTGATTTTGATGGCGATTTTTCGAATCTCGGGGTCCAATTCTCCCTGCGCCTGCAACCGCTCGGTCAGGATCCGCCCCAGCTCTTTTGACGCCGTGATGCCCAGTCCGCAGGTGTCGGTGCCGGGGCAGGCGATGACGTCGGCCAACTCCTCGGCGCCGAAACGGGCGAGCTGGCGCTCGGCCAGCGCGGCATGGAGCGCGGGCAGCGCAGAGCCCGCGACGTTGCAGAAGAGCAGATTCTGATGTTGGGTGGCGCGAAGACGGCCGTGAGCGAACCGGTCGGCCAGATCGGCCATCACCGCCAGCGATGAGGCAGGAATGTCGCCGACCACCAGTCGAATTTGCACCGCAAAGAGACCGGGCTGCCGCTGGGCGATGACGTTCTGCCGGCGCCATCTGTCGAAGTCGGATGCGGCGCCCTGTTGCGGAGTGGCCTGAGCCGACGAACCTTCGGAATTCAGGGTCAGTGAAACCCCGTGAATGCGGGGCGGAATGGAGCGGAGCGGCTCGGGCAGCACAGGCGTCCTGCCTTGTCTGACACGCTCCACCTCCTCCCGGTACAGCCGGTAGAAGGGTTCAAAGCCGATCTTTTCCAGCAAAAATTTGATCCGGGCCGTGCTGCGATTTTTTCTGTTGCCGAAGCGGCTGAAGACCCGGATCACTGCTTCGCAGGTCGGCAGCAGATCGGACGGCGGGATCCACTCTTCCAGCAGATAGGGCCGGCGGGGGCTGGGCCCGAGGCCGCCGCCGACAGTAATCCGAAAACCGGCCGCGACGCCGCCGTTCGCGGCATCATCTGTGGGGGGCCGTGTGGAGCTGGAATGCCCGAAAAGCTCTGCTTTTCGGTCGGCGATGCCCCCATGCCCCAATCCGACGGCCATGACACCGATGTCGTGGATGGCCGTCATCGCCCGGTCGTGGGCACACCCGGCAAAAGCGATCTTGAACTTGCGCGGCAGATCCTCACAGATCGGGTTGCGAAGAAAAAATTGCGCGGCGGCCATGGCGTACGGGGTGACGTCGAACACCTCATCCGGGCAGATGCCGGCCAGCGGACACATGGTGACATTGCGCACCGTGTTGCCGCAGGCCTCCCGGGTGGTCAAGCCGACGTCGGCCAATTCTCGCAGCAACGGGGCGACGCGATCCAGTTTGACGAAATGGAGCTGGATGTCCTGGCGGGTGGTGACGTGGCAGACGCCGGTGGAATACTGCTCGCTCAAACGGGAGATCGCCCTGAGCTGCGCGGAGGTCAGATCCCCGAGCGGGACCTTGATCCGGACCATCTGCACGTCGGGCTGGCGCTGGCCGTAGACGCCTTGTTTGAGCCGGAACCGCTTGAAAACGTCTGGGTGCATCTCGCCCTGAAGAAACTGCCGAACGGCCGAATCAAACCGGTCGATTTCAGCGCGGAGCTCCTCCTGAGACGGCGATGGCATGGCCGATGATGAATTGATGAGTTTCATGTCACCTGCCTGAATCGAGCGCCAGGCGATCTATGTTGTCGATTGCCCGTCGGGCACTGCAGTGGCTGACGACGCCTCCGGCAGGATGGGGCATGTGGCGCCGCAGTGTAGTCCGCACTCATCCTTCTTGAACCCTCTCCACCGGCCGGATCGCGGATCTTCACCAGGTTTCACCTGCGAAGTGCAGGGGAGGCAGCCGATGCTGGGATAGCCCTGCTTGTGCAGGGGATTGTAGGGTACGTCGTTCTTCTCGAGATAGTCCCAGACCATGGCTTCGGTCCACTTGGCCAGCGGGTTGATCTTCACCAGTTGAAATTTTTTATCAAATTCGACAAGCCCGGAGTTGGCGCGAGCGGGCGTCTGATCACGGCGGATGCCCGTGATCCACGCCTGCAGGCCGGAAAGGAATCGGACCAGCGGCTGCACCTTGCGAATGTTGCAGCACAGATCGGGGTCGCGCTCCCAGAGATTGGCTCCGTGGGCGGCGGTCTGTTCATCGAGTGTCAAATCGGGCGACAACTGGATCGGCGTGATGCCGTACCGCTTGATGACCTCGTCTCGCAGGGCATAGGTCTCCTTAAAGAGGAGGCCGGTGTCCAGGTAGAATACACGGGTTTGCGGAGCGATTTTTGAGATCATATCCACCAGTGCCATGTCATCGGACCCCAGGCTGCAGGCCAGTGCGATGTCCGGGGTGAACCGGTCGACCGCCCAGCGCAGGACCTCCTGGGGAGTTTTGTCTTCAAAATTATTGCTGATCAGTTTGAGGTCGTCTCCGGAGAGCCGGACTGTCACGACATCGCTCAGCGCGGTGGGCGCCGACGCGGCACTGAATGGGGTCATTCTGAAGCCTCCTCTATCTGAATCGGTTGAGCCGCGGCGACCGCGGCGGGTTCCTCGTGTACGGGGTTGGAGATGGTCACCACGCGGTGACGAACGGCTTTGGTCTTGTCGCAGAGATCTTGTAATGTGGTGTTGTTGAGGATCTGATAGATGGAATGCTGAACCTGCTGCCAGACGCTGCGAACGGCGCAGGTTGGTTCAAGAGAGCAGTTAAAATGATCATCGTGGGCCACACAGGCCCAGGGCGCGACGGGTCCCTCGGTTAATTCGAGAATTTCTCCGAAGGTGATCTGCCTGGGCTCTTTGGCCAGCAAGTAGCCGCCATGCGAACCCCTAATGCTATGGACAATGCCGGCGCGCTTCAGGAGGGAGATAATCTGCTCGAGGAATCTATAAGGAATATTCAATTCTTCCGCCATCTTGTGTACGGTGACAGGGCCATCCTGACCATGACAGGTCAAATAAAGAAGCGCCAGTAC
>Ga0335085_10014506_pt1 | contig 11489 bp, 8 predicted proteins | sample Lox_Sample_45_FD_206712 | JGI IMG/M metagenome (GOLD analysis project Ga0335085, IMG submission 206712) | Soil microbial communities from Loxahatchee National Wildlife Refuge, Florida, United States - Lox_Sample_4.5 | ecosystem: Environmental > Terrestrial > Soil > Wetlands | place: USA: Florida... | reverse complement strand
CCGGATGGCGATCTGGAATCCCGCTACCGGCTGCACCCGCCCGGCGCGGCCGACCGGCCCCGTGAGCAGCGGGTCGGCGTCCTGGTAGCGGCCCGCGAGCACGCGATTGCCAGGTCTGGCGCCGGGTAGAATCCACCCAGCTCGATGAAGCGGATTGTGCTCGGCACCGTCGCTGCGCTGGCCAGCATGGCGTTGCTCACCAGCGCGATGCTGGCTATCCGCGACAGCCTGAGCATCGCGACGACGGCGCTCGTGCTGGTGATCCCGGTGGTCATCGGCGTCGTCATCGGCGGGTTCGTAACCGGCGTGATCAGCGTCGCGGCCGGCTTCCTCGTCTACGACTTCTTCTTCATCCCGCCCTACCTGACGCTATGGGTCGGCCGGCCGCAGAACTGGGCCGCGCTCGGCGTCTACGTGATCGTGATGCTGCCGGTCGCCCGGGTGGTGGCCGGGCTCAACGCGGCCCGGGCCAAGGAGCGCCGGCTGGGCGCCGAACTGAGGGAGCTGTTCCAGCTATCCGGCCTGCTCCTGGAGGACAAGCCGCTCAACGAGCTGCTCACCGCCGTCGTCGCGGCGGTCGCGGAGGTCTTCGGCGCCCGGCAGGTGGCCCTCCTGCTGCCCAGGGACGGCAACCTGGAGATAGCCGCGGCGGCGGGCAAGCCGCTCAGCCAGGAGCAGATCAGCCGGGTGCTGCCCGCACCCGGCGCGCTGGCACGACTCGGCGCTCAGCCGCACCTGCGCGGCGACGTGCTGGTCCATGCCCTCGCCGCGGCCGGCCGGCCGGTCGGACTGCTGGTGCTGTCGGCTGAGGCCGCCGCGGGACCGGACCAGGAGCCGCTCAGCCTGTTCGCCAACCAGATCGCGCTGGCCGTGGAGCGGGCTCAGCTCCGCGAGCAGGTCCTCCAGACCCGGCTGACCGAGGAGGTCGCCCGCCTGGCCAGGACCCTGGTCGCCGCCGTCTCGCACGACCTGCGGACCCCGCTGAGCAGGATCAAGGCCTCCTCGTCCACGCTGGCCGACGACGAACTCGACATCGGCCCCGAGGCGGCGCAGGGCCTGGCCAAGCTCATCGACGCCGAAGCCGACCGGCTGGCCCACCTGGTCCAGAGCCTGCTCGACATGAGCCGCATCCAGGCCGGCGTGCTGCAGCCGCGCTGCACGCTCACCCAGGTCGGCGACCTGGTCGCCGCCGTGGTCGGCGACCTGGAGCCCGCGCTGCGCGGGTATCCCGTGCGGCTCGCCCTCGACGAGGGGCTGCCGCCCGTCGACGTGGACGTCACCCTCATCTCCCGGGTGCTCACGAACATGCTGGAGAATGCCGTCCGGCACGCCCCCAAGGGCACGCCGGTCACCGTCGGAGCGGCACCCGGGCCATCGGGCACCGTCGTCGTCTCCGTCGCTGACCAGGGGCCCGGCGTCAGCGTCGGGCGGCGCGACGAGGTCTTCGGGCTGCTGGCACGCCGCGACGACGACGCGGGCGCCGGCCTCGGGCTGTCGATCGCGAAGGCCTTCGTCGAAGCCCATCACCAGCGCATCTGGGTAGAAGACGCGGCCCCGGGCGGAGGCGCCCGGTTCTGCTTCACGGTCCCCGCCGCCGAACTGGCCGCCGGGGATCTGGCCGGCGAGGAGGAGCAACAGGTTGCCGCAGGTGCTCATCGTCGATGACGACCCCGATCTGCTGAACGTCTGCCGGGTCGGCCTGGGCGCTCTCGGACACGCCGTCCGGACCGCGGAAACGGCCAGCGACGGGCTGTCGGAGACCGCGATCACCGGGCCCGACGTGATCGTGCTCGACCTCGGGCTGCCGGATCTGGACGGCGTCGAGGTGTGCAAGCGCATCCGGACCTGGAGCGACGTTCCGATCGTGGTGCTCTCGGCGGACGGCACGGAAGACCGCAAGGTGGAGGCGCTGGAGGCGGGGGCGGACGACTACATCACCAAGCCGTTCGGCATGCGCGAGCTCAACGCCCGGTTGCGGGTGGCGCTACGGCACCACGTGGCGGCCGAACCCGGGAAATCAGCCTCCCAGCTCCGAGTCGGCCGACTCAGCCTCGACCTGGTCCACTACCAGGCGGTGTTCGACGGCAGGGAGCTGGAGCTGACGCCCAGGGAGTTCGACTTCCTGGCCTACCTCGCCCGGCACGCGGGCAAGGTCTGCACCCGCCGGATGATCCTGGAGAACGTCTGGGGCCCCGGCTACCGGAACGAGGTCAACTACCTGAAGGTCTATGCCTACCGGATCAGGCGCAAGCTCGGCGACGAGCGCGGGCTGTTCCTGCAGAGCGACCCGTCGGTCGGCTACCGGCTGGCGCCGCCCGGCGAAGACGGCTGATCCAGGCAGGCGGGGAGCTTCGCTCACTGGGGGACCTGCCCTGACGGGTTCCCGGGGAAGCCGGCTATGCCGGCGTGTGCAATCAGGGGTTACGCATGTTTAACCTGATGCGGTTGCGGTGAGCGGGACCGGGGGTCAGAGTTGTCCGGGTCGGTGACCGAGTTCACCGATGCACCCCAGGTGCCACCAGTCACCGCCTAGGTTCGCGAGACCCTTCAGTGAGGTCCAGCGGCAGTTTCTGCGGGGCTGGTGGTTACCGGGACGCGCGGATCGTCGACAGGGCCATGCGCCGCGAGCGCCGGACAGTGAGCTGACGATGAGCGTCCCGGGTCCGTGAACGAGGGTGCCTCCCCACTGGGTTAGCAGCGAGGAGGCTGTCATGCAGTATGCCCTACCCCAAGTTCTGCCCGATGTCCCGGCGGGCGGCGTGTGCGCCGGGATCGACTGGGCCACCGCTGATCACGCCGTGTGCGTGGTCGACATGGCCGGGCGGGTCACCGACCGGTTCTCCGCCGCGCACGACAAGGCCGGGATCGCCACGATCATCACCCGGCTGCGCCGGAACAAGGTCACCGAGGTCGCCATCGAGCGCGGCGACGGCCCGCTCGTCGATGCCCTGCTGGCCGCGGGCCTGACCGTGGTGGTGATCACCTCCCGGCAGGTGAAGAACCTGCGGTCCCGGTTCGGCGCCGCCGGCGCGAAGGACGACCGGTTCGACGCGTTCGTGCTGGCGGACACGCTGCGCACGGACCGGGCGCGGCTGCGGCCGCTGGTCCCCGATACGCCCGCGACCATCTCGCTGCGGATGGCGGTGCGGGCACGCCGGGACCTGGTGCGGCACCGCGTGGCTGCCTGCAACCAGCTGCGCGCCCACCTGGCCGTGGCGTTCCCGGCCGGGACCAGGCTGTTCCACGACCTGGACAGCCCGATCAGCCTGGCCTTCCTGGCCCGGTTCGGCAGCCAGGACAACGCCGCCGGGCTGGATGAGCAGGCGATCGGCGCGTGGCTGGCGACCATCGCGGTGCGCGGGCGCCCGGCCCCGGCCAGCGAGCTGCACGCGCGGCTGCACGCCGCGCCGCCCGGCGCCACCGGCGCAGACGGCGCCGCCCAGGCGGGTATCACCGCCGCCCTGACCGCCACGCTGACCGCGCTGTCCGCCCAGATCAAGACCCTGGAAACCCAGATCGCCGGGCAGCTGGCCGGCCACCCCGACCGGCACATCTTCACCTCCCTGCCCCGGCCCGGGACAGTGCGCGCCGCCCGGCTGCTCGCCGAGATCGGCGACTGCCGGTCCCGCTTCCCCGATCCGGAGTCACTGGCCGGCCTGGCCGGGGTCGCCCCGGTCACCCGCCAGTCCGGCACCCGCACCGCCCATCACTTCCGGTGGGCGGTCAACCGCCAGCTCCGCGACGCCATCTGCGACTTCGCCGCCGACTCCCGGCACGCCAGCCCCTGGGCCGCAGCCATCTACGACGACGCCCGCGCCCGCGGCAAGGACCATCCGCACGCCGTCCGCATCACCGCCCGCGCCTGGAGCTACGTCATCTGGCGGTGCTGGCACGACGGCACCGCCTACGACCCTGCCAAGCACAACGCCCTCCAGGCCATCCTGGCCAGGCAAGACGCCCAGGCCGCCGGCCCCGCCCCGCAGGAGGACCGGTGACCGCCGCGATCATCGCCGCGCTGCGCGCTCATGCCGCCGGCCTGTACCCCGGGGAGGCCGGCACCGAGCTGCTCATCCGCCACGGCGGCATCCTGCCCCGCGACGACTTCGCCGGCTTCGTGCACACCGGCACCAGCATCAGCGACGGCACCACCCTCATGGCCTGGATCGACTGGGACGCCGCGCTCAGCGCCCTCCATGACGGGCAGATCCCCCTCTGCGGCGGGGAACAGCGCATCCTCCAGCTCGCCGCCAGCATCGCCGACGGCACGCTCGTCTCCCTCCGCCAGGCCATTCCCGGCCTGGACAACCGGAACCTGGAACTCCTGATCACAGCCATCCGGCGCGCCTCAGGACAACACCCCCGCCGCTAGCAAGCCATCACCTCAGCAGGCCCGGCCGGCCACCCAGCCGGGCCTGCTGACATTCATCGAAAATTCCGCGACGCGCCCTACCCGCAGCGAAGGTCCCCACAGGGCAACTGCCGCGTGCCGTAAGCAAGCCGTGAGGAAGCGTCGCGGCAGCGTTCGGATTCCGCTTGGAAACGTTCCCGGCCACGGGAACGGTCGTTCACTGGATAGATGAGCCTTATCAGGCCAGTGCTGATCGTCGGCGCGGGTCTCACCGGGCTGACGGCGGCCCTGGAACTCTCGCGCCTGGGGATCCCGGTCCGCCTCGTCGACAAGCGGCCCGGCCCGCCGGCCACGCCTCGGATCCTGGTCGTCCACTCGCTGACAGCCGAACTACTCGAGCAGCGCGGGCTCAGCCCGGAGACGCTTCCGGCCAGCAGCCGGGTCGCCCACGCCGCCGTCTACCGGACAGGCGGGCTGCTCGGCGAGGTGAAGCTCGCCCGGGACACGGATCATCGCGGGCATGTGCTGCTGGCCTGCCAGGCAGAGGTGGAGCGGATGCTGCGGGAGCAGCTTGCCCGTCAGGACGTGGCCGCCGAATACGGGACCGAGCTGGTCGCGCTCGTGCAGGCTGAGCCGGGCCGACACGGTGAGCCAGGCGGGCGTGGCGTCACGGCGCTGCTGAGGCATCCCGGCGGGCGCCTGGAGGATATCTCCGTCCCGTACCTGATCAGCGCCGATGGTATGCACGGCACAACCGGCCGGCTGCTCGGCCTGCCAGCGCACGGCAATCAGGACGGACCGCCCTACCTGCTGGCCGGCCTGCGGCTGGACGGGGATCTCCGCGGTGACGTGATCTCTGTTTTCCTGGGTCATCGCGGCTTCGTCATGCTGCTGCCGGCCGGCGACGGGCAGTTCCAGTGCATCGCCACCGATCCCTCGGCACGCTCCGGGCACCATGGCGAACCAGGGATGGCTGAACTGCGGCAGCTCATCGACGGATGCCTGCCCGCGCCCGCCCGGCTGCGGCAGGTGCAGTGGAGCTCACGGTTCGTGTCAACCGGGCGCCTGTCGCCGCCACTCCGGCACGGCCATGTCTTCTTCGGCGGGGACTCCGCTTACACTCATTCCCCGGCTACGGGGCAGGACGCGAACTGCGGCATCCAGGACATGATCAACCTGGGCTGGAAGCTCGCGATGGTCCTGCAGGAGAAGGCGGTGCCTGACCTGCTGCGCACGTACGCCGAGGAAAGGCTTCAGGCCACCCGCCAGGTCGAGCGCACAGCTGAAGTGCCCGCGCACCTGCTCGGGCCGGGCAGTGCCCTGGTACGCACGCTCGTCACCCGTATCACGCCGACCTTCCTCGATTCGCGCTTCCCGCTGGACTTGTGTGCTGACCTGGCCGGTGAGGTAATCCCCGACTACTGGTCGAGCCGGCTGTCGGCACCGCCCCGCGGCCAGGGCAGCCTGCAGCCCGGCGCCAGGGTCCCGGACATGCGCGTCTTCACCACGGACCCCGGTCCTCCCGCTTGTTCTCGTCCGCGAGCGACACGGCTCCACGAGCTTGTCAGTCCGTCGCGTCTCAGCCTGCTGCTCACCGACGACACTGGCTCGGCGGCGCTGCCTCCGGCCTGGCCGGGGCAGTTGCAGCCGTGGCAGGGGGTGCTGGCGGTGCACCGGGTGGCACCCGCCCGCGACCACGAGGAACAGCTCAGGTTCTATCGCGCCTTCGGCGGCGGCCGGACCCTCGTCCTGGTACGGCCAGACTCGCACGTATGCTTCGCCGGCCGGCGAAAAGACCTCCCGCGCCTGGTCACCTGGCTGAACACCTGGTTCCCCCGGGGAACCGGCGGGGACCCGCCCGTCCGCCGGCGGCAGCTGGCAGGACGGCTGCACCGCGCCTAGCTGAACCCGCGGTCAGGCAACTTCGCGGCAGGCGAGCCCGGCCTCGGCCATAAGCACGGCCTCGAACCGGCGCCGCACGTCGGCCTGGTCCGATGCCTCGGTAACCGAACGCTCGCTTGCCCGCTGGATCATTTCCGCCTGGTCAAGCAGCAGACGACGCTGGCCGGCGCCCGAGGTCTCCGTCATCATCCTCGCCAGCGCCTCGAGCTGCCGGATCATGACGGCGGGCATGCCCTGGCCCGCCTGGCGGATCTTCTCGAACGCCCGCTGCACCAGCCGCTCATATCCCGGCTGGGCCGCGATGACCCGGACGTATCCCTGGCTGTCGCGGTGGACCCGGGCCGGATGCCAGTGCCGCATGATCTTGCACAGGCCGTCCCCCAGCCAGTCGATGCACGTCAGGGCGGTGAAGGTGTCATTGACCGCGGGCGACAGGGCGCGGATGGCGATCTCCACGAGCTGGTCGATCCCGAACGAGACGTCCTGGGTGAGGGTCCGGTACGGGCCGGTGATGTGAGAACGCCCGAGCACCTCGCTGACCTGGGCGGCGGCGCCGGGCGGCCACACGGTGGCGACCGGGTGCCCTTGCAGGATGAAGTGGCCGGGCCGGTAGCTGAGGCTGATAACCGCATCCGCGTCCGCAGCCAGGGCGACCAGGTGCTCCAGGCGGATGAACTGCACATAGCCGCTGGCTGGTGCCTGCACCGCGGCACCATCGGACTCCAGCAGAGCCACGATTTCAGCGGCGGCCGGCCCGCGTTCCGGCCCGCCGTCGCGAGGGTGCTGGCCGCCGCCTTGGGTCTCGATGGCGCCGGCCAGATCACGGGCGATGCTGGCGATCACCTGGGGCAGCTGGATCGAGACCGCCGTGTGATGGATGAAGTAGATCAAGATGGCCAGGTCGGCCACCATCAGCCCCAGCGTCGTGGTGACCCCGATGTGCGGGACGAAGTCTCCATGCGGGCCCGGCCCGATGGAGACCAGCACCAGCACCGCGTACACGAAGGTGGCCACGAAGGTGCCGAGCGTCAGCTGGGTCCCGCGGTCACGGATGAAGTTCCGCAGCATCCGCGGCCCGAACTGGGTTGAGGCCAGGGTCAACGTGACCAGGATGATCGAGAAGACCACGCCGACCACCGTGATGACCGCGGCCGCGAGCGCGGTCAGGATCTGGCGCGCCGCGTCCGCACTGCCGCTGATCATCCACGCGGGGACCGCGAACGCGCCCCGGTACGCGGCCCGGTCCAGCAGCAGCGTGCACCCGAACAGCGCGGCGGCCCCCAGCACTTCCAGGCTGGGCACCATCCACAGGTTGGTCCGCAAGCCCTCCCGGCGCCAGTGTGAGCCGAGCACCGGAAACCACGTAGCACGCACGGTGAGCCCCTATCGATCGGCGGCTGGACAGATCAGCTGCCGACCAGGCTTCCCGGCTCACCTGTCCTGCATTGTTCCACACAATTCGCATATGCGTCTCCGCGCCGGACCCGGGAGGGGTGATTCCCGGGCGACAAGCACGCCAGGTTCGGAGTTGACGGAACTGGATCGAATCGCATGGCCGTTTGGAGATCGGGCATCCCCTATGGCATGAAACGCGGTCAGCTGCGCGTCTACCTCGGCGCGGCGCCCGGGGTGGGAAAGACGTACGCGATGCTCGGCGAGGGCCACCGGCGGCTCGCGCGCGGCACGGATGTCATCGTCGGCTTTGCCGAGACCTATAACCGGAAGCTGACCGCCCAGCTCCTCGGGGGCCTGGAGATCGTTCCCCGCCGCGTGATGACCTACCGCGGCAGCACGTTCGAGGAGATGGATCTCGACGCGGTGCTCGCGCGCAAGCCCGAGGTCGCGCTCGTCGACGAGCTCGCGCACACCAATGTCCCGGGTTCGCGGAACGCCAAGCGGTGGCAGGACGTCGAAGAGCTGCTGGCGGCCGGGATCACCGTGATCTCCACGGTGAACATCCAGCACCTGGAGTCCGTCAACGACGTCGTGGAGAAGATCACCGGCGTGCCGCAGCGGGAAACCGTCCCGGACGCCGTCGTCCGTGCCGCCGAACAGGTCGAGATGGTCGACATGACGCCCGAGGCGCTGCGGCGGCGGATGGCGCACGGCAACATATACGCCGCTGGGAAGATCGACGCGGCGCTGTCCAACTACTTCCGTGTCGGCAACCTCACCGCCCTGCGCGAGCTTGCCTTGCTGTGGGTGGCTGACCGGGTCGAAGAAGGCCTGCTGAGGTACCGGGCCGAGCATGGCATCGGGCAGACCTGGGAGGCCCGCGAGCGCGTGGTCGTCGCGCTGACCGGAGGCCCGGAAGGCGAGACGCTGATCCGCCGCGCCGCCAGGATCGCCTCCCGCACGGTCGGCGGTGACCTGCTGGCCGTGCACGTCGTCAGGTCCGACGGGCTCACCGGCGCCAGCCCCGCGGCGCTCGCCGCGCAGCGGCGCCTGACCGAGTCGCTGGGCGGCTCCTACCATCAGGTGATCGGGGACGATATCTCCGAAGCGCTGCTTGCGTTCGCCCGCGCTGAGAACGCCACCCAGCTGGTGCTGGGCGCGAGCCGCCGCTCGCTGCCGGCAGCGATGCTGACTGGTCCCGGCATCGGGCAGAAGACCATCCACGGGTCCGGCGACATCGACGTGCACATCGTCACCCACGCCGAGATGGGACGCCGCAGCGGGCTGCCGCGTCCGGCTCGCAGCGTCAGCCTGAGCCGCCGGATCTACGGGTTCGGCCTGGCGGCCGCGGCGTCCACGCTGATTACCATCGGCCTGGCCAGCGCGCGCGGCGGGCTCAACCTGCTCAGCGACGCGCTCGTCTTCCTTGTTCTGGTCGTTGTGGTGGCGCTTGTCGGTGGCCTCTACCCGGCCCTGTTCGCGGCGATCGCCACCTCTCTGCTGCTGAACTACTACTTCATCCCGCCGCTGCACACGTTCACCATCGAGGAGCCGAACAACGTGCTGGCGCTGGTCGTGTTCGTGACGGTGGCCGTCGCGGTCAGCGCCGTGGTCGACCTCGCCGCGCGGCGTACCCGGCAGGCGGCGCGCGCCAACGCGCAATCCGAGACCCTCGCCACCATGGCCGGCAGCGTCCTGCGCGGCGAGTCCGGCGTCGACGCGCTGCTCGAGCGGGTCCGCGAGTCATTCGGCATGACCTCGGCGACGCTGCTGCAACGACCGGACGGAGCAGCAGAGGCCGGCTCCCGCGGACCGGCCTTCACATGGGCGATCGTCGGATCGGCCGGCCGCGCGCCGCCCGCCCGGCCGGAAGACGCCGACGTGGACGTAGACGTCGGGGATGGGTTCTGCCTGGCGCTGCGGGGCCACCCGCTGCCTGCTGACGAGCGCCGGATACTCGGCGCCTTCGCCGCTCAAGCCGCAGCGACGGTGGAACAGCACCGCCTCGCCGAGGCCGCGGCGGCCGCCAGACCCATCGCCGAGGCCGGCAAGATGCGCGCCGCGCTGCTCGCGACGGCCGACCACGACTTGCGCGCCCCGCTAGCCGCCGCGAAGGCGGCCGTCAGCGGCCTGCGGGCCAGCGGCGTCACCTGGAGGCCCGAGCAAGTGCGGGAACTGGCGGCCGACGCCTACGCGTCGCTCGACCGGCTCACCCGGCTGGTCGATGACCTGCTCGACCTGAGCCGACTGCAGGCCGGTGAGCTACCGCTGCGCACCGGGCCGACCGATGTCGCCGACGTCGTCGCTCACGCGCTGGCCAGCCTCGGGCCGCCAGCAGCACGGGTCCGCGTGATGATCCCGGCGGCCACGCCGCTCGCAGTTGCCGATCCTGCCCTGCTCGAACGGGTGCTGGTGAACCTGCTGTCCAACGCGATCCGGTACTCGCCAGCCGGTTCCCCGGCCACGGTGACCGCCAGCGCGCTCGGCGACCGGGTGGAACTGCGCATCATCGACCAGGGGCCCGGCGTTTCCCCGGCCGGCCGGGATCGGATCTTCGCCCCCTTCCAGCGGCAGGCCGGCGAGAACGGCCCGCCCGGTACCGGTCTGGGCCTCGCGCTGTCCCGCGGCCTTACCGAGGCGATGCAGGGAACACTCGTGCCGGAAGACACCCCCGGCGGCGGGCTCACCATGATCGTGTCGCTGCCCGCGGCGGGCTCAGTGCCTGCACAGGCGGCTCCGGCTGCGCCGTCCCGGGCCTAGTGCTGGATTGTCCGTTAGGGTTTGCGCGTGGAAGCCCTGTGCGCCAGGAGGGGGAACCGTGAGCGTACGCCGGTCGGCTATGGCCCAGACGGCCCTCGCGGTCGGGGCTCTCGGAGTGGTCTTCGGGGATCTCGGGACGAGCCCGCTGTACACCGAACAGACTGTCTTCAACCCGGGCGATCCGCACCCGGTCCGGGTATCCGCGGAGAACATCTTCGGGGTCGTCTCGCTGATCTTCTGACCGGTGACCATCATCGTCACCGTCACCTACGTCTGGCTGGTGATGCAGGCCGACAACGACGGCGAGGGCGGCATCATGGCGCTGATCACCTTGATCCGCAGGCGCGGCGTTCCCGGCAGCCGCCGGGCCAAGATCGCGCTGGGCGACCCGAGCACCACCCGCAGCCCGTTCTTCCTGCTCGCCCCGGAGTGGGCACGGCTCCCGATGGTCTTCCTGGCCGCCGTCGCGACCGTCATCGCCTCACAGGCCGTCATCACCGGCGCGTTCTCGGTGGCGCACCAGGCCGCCCGGATCGGCTACCTGCCGCGGCTGCGTGTCTCGTACACCTCCGAGGAGACGATGGGCCAGATCTACGTGCCGTGGATCAACTGGCTGCTCATGGTCGGCGTCCTCACGCTCGTGATCACGTTCAAGAGCTCAGCCGCGCTGGCCTACGCCTTCGGCATGGCGGTGACCGGCACGATCACCATCACCACGCTGCTGTTCTTCTACGTCGTCCGGTACCAGTGGCGCAAGCCATGGTGGATCGTCGCGCCCGGCGCCGCCGTCCTCCTCACCGTGGACCTGCTCTTCTTCGCCGCCAACCTGACCAAGCTCGTGAGCGGAGCGTGGCTTCCGCTGCTGATCGCCATCGTCGCGTTCACCATCCTCACCACCTGGCAGCGCGGCCGCGAACTCGTCACCCGCCAGCGGCAACGCGACGAGGGGCAACTCCGGGCGTTCATCGATCACCTCCACGCCATGAAGCCCCCGCTGCACCGGGTGCCCGGCACCTCGGTCTTCCTCAACCGCGGCAAGGACACCGCCCCGCTGGCGCTGCGGGCGAACGTCGAGCACAACCAG
>Ga0335085_10014505_pt1 | contig 11491 bp, 8 predicted proteins | sample Lox_Sample_45_FD_206712 | JGI IMG/M metagenome (GOLD analysis project Ga0335085, IMG submission 206712) | Soil microbial communities from Loxahatchee National Wildlife Refuge, Florida, United States - Lox_Sample_4.5 | ecosystem: Environmental > Terrestrial > Soil > Wetlands | place: USA: Florida... | reverse complement strand
CGCCCCCGCCGTGCCGGCCCGCGTTTGACGCCGCCGCTGCGGCTTGCCTATAACGCGCGGACCGGAGCGCCCATGCCCTACCACGAGAACGTCCTCGCGGCGATCGGCCGTACCCCGCTCGTCCGCCTCCAGAAGGTCGCCGACCCCGCCGGCGCCACCGTGCTGGCCAAGCTCGAGTTCATGAACCCGGGCGGCGCGATCAAGGATCGCATGGCCATCTTCATGGTCGAGAAGGCCGAGAAGGCCGGCCTGCTCAGGAAGGGCGGCACCATCGTCGAGAACACGAGCGGCAACACCGGCGTCGGCCTCGCCATCGCCGCGGCGGTGAAGGGCTACCGCTGTGTCTTCACCATGCCGGACAAGATGTCCAAGGAGAAGCAGGACACCTTGAAGGCCTTCGGCGCGCAGGTGGTGGTCACCCCGACCAACGTGCCGGCCGACTCGCCCGAGTCGTACTACTCGGTGGCGAAGCGCATCGCCGCCGAGATCCCCAACAGCTTCTACGTGAACCAGTACCACTCCCCCGACAACATCGAGGCCCACTACCGCTCCACCGGGCCCGAGATCTGGGAGCAGGTGGAGGGGCGCATCGACGCGTTCGTGGCGGGCGTCGGCACCGGCGGCACGATGAGCGGCGCCGGCAAGTTCCTCAAGGAGAAGAACCCCCGGGTCCTGAACGTGGGCGTGGACCCGGTCGGCTCCGTCTACCATTCGATGTTCAAGACCGGGAAGCTCTCCGAGCCCCACGTCTACAAGGTGGAGGGCATCGGCGAGGACATGATGTGCGGCGCGATGGACCTCTCGGTCCTCGACGACGTCCGCCAGGTGAACGACGCCCAGTCCTTCGCCATGGCCCGGCGCCTGGCGCGCGAGGAGGGCATCTTCGGGGGCGGGTCGTCCGGCGCGGCGGTCCACGTGGCCGTCCAGGTGGCCCGCGAGCTGGGCAAGGGCAAGGTGGTGGTCGTGCCGCTGCCCGACGGCGGGCGTGCCTACATCTCGAAGTTCTACTCGGACGAGTGGATGCGCGACAACGGGTTCGCCGTGGAGGGAAGCGAGCCGCTCTCGGCCTCCACCGTGAAGGACGTGCTGGGCGGCCGACGTGGCGAGGTCTTCACCGCGCGTCGAGCCGACAAGGTGGAGTCCGTCGTGAAGCGGATGCGTGAGCACGACGTCTCGCAGATGCCGGTGGTGGACGACTCGGGCCGCGCCATCGGCATGATCCACGAGTACGACCTCCTCCAGTTCCTGCTGGAGGGGAAGCACCGCCTCTCCGAGGTGGTGGAGCCCCTCGTCCAGCCGCTCCAGGGCGTGGTGACGCCCGACACGCCCATCGGGCGCCTGCGCGACATCTTCAACGACGACAACGTGGCGGTGGTGAAGGAGGGCGACCAGGTGACCGGCATCGTCACCAAGATCGACCTCATCGAGTTCCTCGGCGAGCGGATGCGCTGATCCAGGGGACGCCGTTGACGCCTCCGCGACCCGCGCTCCTCACCTTCGACGTCTTCGGCACCGTCCTCGACTGGCGCCGTGGCACGCTCGAGGCGCTGGCCCGCGCCGGGAGCCCGATCGACGCCGGGCGCTTCGACGGGGTCATCGACGCGCAGGGCCGGATCGAGCAGGCGGAGCCCGGGACTCCGTACCGCGAGGTGGTGGCGAGGAGCCTCGTCGAGGTGGCCGGGGCGCCCCCGGACGCCGCGCGGGCGATCGGCGCCGCCGCCGGGGAGTGGCCGCTCTTCCCGGACTCGGCCGCCGGGCTGCGTCGGCTCTCCGCGTGCGCGCCATGCGGCGCGACCACCAACAGCGACGTTGCCCACGGCGAGGCCGTGCAACGCCAGCTCGGCTTCCGGCTCGCGCACTGGTGGTGCGCCGAGGGGGTCGGCCGGTACAAGCCGGACGCGCGCGTGTGGGAGCACGCCGCGCGCGACGCCGGAGTGGCCTTCGGGTCGGCCTGGTGGCACGTCTCCGCGTACGCCGACTACGACCTCGAGGTGGCGCGGCGGCTGGGCCTCACCGCCGTGCTGGTCCTGCGGCCGCACCACCGGCCGGGAGTCGCGGACCTCGTGGTGCCCGATCTCGCCGCGCTCGCCGGCGTGGTCGACGGGATCGCCTGATCCGACCGGACGGGCGGGCCTGGCAGCGGGCGACGGGCGCGGTTAACCTCCCGGGCCCATGGCCCTCCCCGACGCGAAGCTCGCCCTCGACACGCTCGCCATCCACGCCGGCCAGTCGCCCGACCCCACCACCGGCGCGGTGATGACTCCGGTGTACCTCACGTCGACGTACGCGCAGGCGAGCCCGGGCGTGCACAAGGGGTTCGAGTACTCCCGATCGCAGAACCCCACCCGCTTCGCGCTCGAGGCGTGCCTCGCCGCGCTCGAGGGCGGCCGGCACGGGTTCGCCTTCGCCTCGGGCCTGGCCGCCACCGACTGCGTGCTCCACCTGCTCGACGCCGGCGCGCACGTGGTCGCCTCCGACGACGTCTACGGCGGGACGTTCCGCATCTTCGACAAGGTGTTCCGCCGGATGGGCCTCTCGTTCTCGCACGTGGACATGACCGACCCGGCGAACGTCGAGCGCGCCATGCGCCCGGAGACGCGCCTCGTGTGGATCGAGAGCCCCACCAACCCCATGCTCAAGATCGTGGACCTCGCCGCCGTGGCGGCCATCGCCAGGGCCCGCGGCGCGCGCAGCGCGGTGGACAACACGTTCGCGACGCCCTTCTTCCAGCGCCCTCTCGAGCACGGCGTGGACCTCGTCGTGCACTCCACGACGAAGTACCTGAACGGTCACTCCGACGTGGTGGGCGGCGCGGTGGTGACGAGCGACGACGCCCTCGCCGAGCGCATCCGCTTCCTCCAGAACGCGGTGGGCGGCGTGGCCGCGCCGATGGACAGCTTCCTCGTCCTGCGGGGCCTGAAGACCCTTCACGTCCGGATGGAGCGCCACGCCTCGAACGCGCTCGCCGTCGCCCGCTTCCTCGAGGGTCATCCCCAGGTCGAGCGGGTGAGCTACCCCGGCCTCTCCTCCCACCCGCAGCACGCCCTGGCGCGCCGGCAGATGCGCGGCTTCGGGGGCATGCTGTCCTTCGTGGTCCGCGGCGGGCTCCCTTCCGCGAAGGCCTTCCTCGAGGCGCTGCGCATCTTCGCGTGCGCCGAGTCGCTCGGCGGCGTGGAGAGCCTGGCCGAGCACCCCGCGATCATGACCCACGCCTCGGTGCCCCGCGAGACCCGCGAGCAGCTCGGCATCGCGGACGGCTTCCTCAGGCTCTCGGTGGGAATCGAGGGCCTGGACGACCTGCGCGCCGACCTCGAGCGTGGCTTCGAGGCCGCGCGCCACGCCGCGTGACACACCCACCCGGGGGCGAGGGGGCGTGAGGCGGATGCGCTAGGCTGCGCGCCCATGCCAAGCCCCATCGCCACCGTCCTCGCGGCCGTGCTCTCCGCGGCGACGTCACATACCGTGAAGCCCGCCACCCCCGCCGCCCCGATGGTCCCGAGCGCCCTGCGCGCTGCCGCCGACCGCGCGGTGAAGGCCCTCGTCACGAGGCACGGCGAGGGAGAGCGCGACCGGGTGATCCGCGGCGTCACCCAGGCCGCGTCGCTCTGGCGCACGGCCGCGAAGGGCGAGGCCGGCGACGGCGACGCGAAGGCGTTCGAGGCCTTCTGCGCCGAGCAGTTCGCTCCGCGTGGCCCGGCCCTCGACGCGCTCTTCCAGCGCATGGAGACCTCGTTCGAGTCGCTGGACGGGAACGGCCTCGAGATCGACCGCACGCTCTCCTCGTTCGCCCAGCTCGACGTGGGGCCGACGCAGCCGGTGGATGCGCTGCTCGACGCCTTCGACCCCTCGGCGCACGTGGTGGACGACCTCTTCGACGGCAAGATCGCCTTCTCGGTCCTGCTCAACTTCCCGCTCACCACGCTCGAGGAGCGCGTCGCCCAGGGCGACGGGTGGTCGGTTCGCCAGTGGGCCGAGGCCCGGCTGGCGAGCCGGTTCGCGCGGCGCGTACCGGCCTCGGTGAACCAGGGGATCGCCCGCGCGTCGGCGGCCGCCGACGGCTACATCGCCGACTACAACGTCTGGGCACACCACGTGCTCGGCGAGAACGGCCAGCGCCTCTTCCCGAAGGGCAAGCGCCTCCTCTCCCACTGGAACCTGCGCGACGAGCTGAAGGCCTGGTACGGGCAGCCCGACGCGCTGCCCCACCAGCGCGCCATCGTCAGGGTGATGGAGCGCATCGTCTCGCAGTCGATCCCGGCGGTGGTCGTGAACGATCCCACCGTGGACTGGAACCCCTGGACCAACGCGGTGAAGCCCGCGCCCGCCGACACGATCGAGAACGGCAGGCCGGCGCCGGCGAGGGTGGACGGCGCGCGGGAGCCCGACGTCCGCTACGCCCGCATCCTCGCCAACTTCCGGGCGGTGAAGGCGGCCGACCCGTACTCGCCCATGGCCCCCACCCACATCGCCCGCGGCTTCGAGATGGAGCGCGAGATCCCGGAGAAGGCGCTGGTGGCGATGCTCGAGGAGGTCCTGGGCGCCCCCGAGATCGCGAAGACCGCCAAGGTCATCGAGGCGCGGCTGGGCCGTCCGCTCGAGCCGTTCGACGTCTGGTACGCCGGCTTCGTCCCGAAGCGGACCACGTCGGAGGCGGACCTCGACCGGATGACCCGCGAGCGCTACCCCACGCCCGCGGCGTTCGAGAAGGCCCTCCCGGAGACGCTCGCGAAGCTGGGCTTCACGCCGGAGAAGGCGCGCTGGCTCGCCGAGCACATCGCGGTGGATCCGGCCCGCGGCTCCGGCCACGCCCTGCAGGCCCAGCGCCGGGGCGACAAGCCCCACCTGCGCACCCGCGTCGGCGCCGACGGCATGGACTACAAGGGCTTCAACATCGCCATTCACGAGCTCGGCCACAACGTCGAGCAGGTCTTCTCTCTCTACGAGGTGGGCTCGACGCTCATCCAGGGCGTGCCCAACAACGCCTTCACCGAGGCCATCGCCTTCGTGTTCCAGGCGCGCGACGTCCAGGTCCTCGGCCTGCCCGGCCCCGACCCCGAGGCGAGGCACCTCGAGTCCCTGAAGCGGCTCTGGGACACCTACGAGATCGCCGGCGTGGCGCTCGTGGATCTCCGCATGTGGCACTGGATGTACGACCACCCGGCGGCGACGCCCGCCGAGCTGCGCGAGGCCACCCTGGCCATCGCCCGCGAGGTCTGGAACCGCTGGTACGCGCCGGTGCTCGGCGCGAGGGACGTGACCCTGCTCGCGATCTACTCCCACATGGTCAACAACCTGCTCTACCTGCCCAACTATCCCGTGGGCCACCTCATCCAGTCCCAGATCGAGGAGCACCTCGACGCGAAGCCGGCGAGCGAGCTGGGCGCCGAGATCGAGCGCATGACCAGCCAGGGCCAGCTCGCGCCCGACGTGTGGATGAGGAAGGCCACCGGCCAGCCGGTGAGCGCGAAGCCGCTCATCGCGGCGGCGGCGCGGGCGCTGGCCGAGAACGGGGCCGCGGGCGGCGGGGCGGCGCCGTAGGCTCGAGCGCATCTGCCACCGGTCCTCCGCGACGGGGCTCGACCCGGCCGTGCCCCAGGAGGCGCACTCCGTCCACGTAGTGGGACGCGCTCTACCTCCGCATCACCTCGCGCGCGGCACGCTCGCCCTCCTGGAGCGCGCCCTCCACGGTGCCGGCGAGCCCTCCCGCGGTCGCCTCGCCGGCGAGGAACAGCGTGCCCTCGATCGGGCGCGCCAGGATCTCCGGCGCGCGCTCCGCTCCCGCCGGGAACACCGCGTATCCCCCGCGCGCGCGAGGATCGCGCGACCAGTCCACCGCCGTCACCGCGTCCAGCAGGGTCCCCGGGTCCCTCACCCGGAGCGCACGGGCGACGGTGCCGAGCGCGGCCCTCGCCGCCGCCCGCGGGCCCATCGCCGCCACGCGCGCGGCGTTCCTCCCCCCCGACCAGCCCACCAGCACCGGCGCATCGAGCGGCGCGAGCGACCACATCACCGGCACGGGCGAGCCCGGATCGCGAAGGAAGGCCGGCGGCTCCCCGCCGCCCCAGGGTGGCTCCCGGAAGCGGAGGATGAGCTTCACGATCCGTCCGGGCCCGATCGCCGAGAGGGCGCGGCGCACGGCGGCCGGCAGGGCGGGCGAGAAGCGAGGCGACCCGGCGGCCAGCACCGGCACCGGAATCGTCACGATCGCCTGCCGGGCGCGCACCCGCGCGGCCTCGCCGCCGGGCCCGAGCACCTGCGCCTCGACCCGGCCGCGCCGCCAGGCGATCGCCGTCACCTCGCAGGAGAGCCGCAGCGCGGGGCCTGCCGCGTCCACGAGCGGCCGGAGCACGGCGCCCCACCCGCCCTCGGCGCGGTGGGCCTCCTCCCCGCCGATCGCGTCGAGGGCCTCGTTCATCCGGGCGAGGAGGCTCGCCGAGGCCGTCGCCGGGTCGGCCAGGTAGAAGCCGTTCAGGAACCCCTCGGCGATCCGGACCGCATCGCGCCCGGCGCGGCGGCCCGCGCCCGTGCGCGCCAGCGCCTCGCGGAAGCTCTCGCCCTCCCGGCCGCCCACCGCGAGGAGCTCCATGGCCCGTGCGAAGGCGCGGTCCTCGCCGCCGCCCCGACCGCTCGAGGCGTGGCGCTCCGGCACCGGCGCGACGCGAAGGCCCGCCTGGCGTGCGAGGGCGAGCGTTCGCGGCGGCCGGCCGTGCACGAACTCCGCGCCGAGCTCGATCGGCACGCCGAGGCGCGGATCGATCACGGTGTGGACCCGCCCGCCTGGCCTGTCGCGCGCCTCGAGCAGCACGACCTCGCCCCCCGCGCGCCGCAGCTCCGCCGTCGCCGCGAGCCCCGCGGCGCCCGCACCCACCACCAGGATGTCTGCCTCGATCCTCCGCACGCCGCCTCCCTCCGGGTGGTCCAGGAGCGGCCGCAGCCTGCACGCTGGCGTCCCCGCCCGCGCTGGGGTATCCGACGGCGATGCCCGAGCGCAAGGTGAAGGTGAGCCGCCGCGGCGCGGACCGGATCGCCGGAGGGCACCTCTGGGTGTACCGCTCGGACGTGGAGGACGGCGGGGGCGCGGAGGCCGGCGACGTCGTGGCGGTGGTGGACGGGCGGGGACGCTTCCTGGCGAAGGCCTTCTGGTCGTCGCGGTCGCAGATCGCCATCCGGGTGGTCACCCGCGACGAGGTCCCGGTGGACGAGGGCTTCCTCGCCGCGCGCCTCGCGAACGCGCTCGAACTCCGCGCGCGCGTGTTCGGAGACGCGCGCTTCGTCCGGCTGGTGCACGGCGAGGGCGATCTCCTGCCCGGCCTGGTGGTGGACCGCTACGGTGACGCCGCGGTGCTCCAGACGCTCGTCCCCGCCACCGAGCGCCGGAAGGCGCTCATCGCCGACCTCGTCGCGAACGCGCTCTCGCTCGCCACGGTGGTGGAGCGGAACGACGTGCGGGTGCGCGAGCTCGAAGGCCTCGAGCAGGTGAAGGGCGTCCTGCGGGGATCGCCACCGGGGCCGGTCGAGCTCGTCGAGGGCGAGGTCCGCATGCGGATCGACCTCCTCGCCGGGCAGAAGACGGGCGCCTTCCTGGACCAGCGCGAGAACCATCTCCGTGCGGGCGAGTACGCCCGGGGCCGATGCCTCGACTGCTTCGCCTACGCCGGCGGGTTCGCCCTGCAGATGGCCCGGCGCGCCGAGCGGGTGGTGGCCGTCGAGATGCAGCCGGTCGCGGCGGGGCTCCTCCGGGAGAACGCCGCGCTCGGCCGGGCAGCCAACCTGGAGGTGGTGGAGGCGAACGCCTTCGACCACCTCCGCGACCTCTCCGAGGAGGAGCCCGCCTTCGACATGGTGGTGCTCGACCCGCCGGCCTTCGCGAAGAACAAGGCCTCCCTGCCGGCCGCCCGGCGCGGCTACAAGGAGGTGAACCTCCGGGCCATCCAGGTGCTCCGGCCCGGCGGGATCCTCTTCACGGCCTCGTGCAGCTACCACCTCGACGAGGCCGCCCTCGAGGCACTCGTGCTCGATGCCGCCAACGACGCCGGGCGGAGCGTGCAGCTCCTCGAGCGGCGCGGCGCGGGGCGCGACCATCCGGTGCTGCTGGGAGTGCCCGAGACGCGCTACCTGAAGCTGCTCGTGGCGCGGGTGGTGTGAGGCGTCCAACCCCGGCTCATGGCGCCACGCCCTGTCACTCCCAGAATCGGTGCGCGGGGAAGAGCAGCACGTCCTCGATGCTCGCAGCCCCGGAGAGCAGCATCAGCAGGCGGTCGAATCCCACCGCCACGCCACCCGCCTGCGGCATGCGGCCGACCGCTGCGAGGAACGCCTCGTCGAGCGGCAGGACGGCCCTCCCGAGCCGCCTCCGCTCCTCTTGCTCGGCGACCAGGCGACGCCGCTGCTCGGCTGCGTCGTTCAGCTCGTGGAAGCCGTTCGCGAGCTCGAGCCCTCCGGCGTAGAGCTCGAAGCGGTCCGCCCAGCGCGCGTCGGTGGAATCGAGGCGCGCGAGCGCCGCCATGCTGGCCGGCCACGAGGTCAGGAACGTGGGGCGGCCCTGCCCGAGTCGCGGCTCCACCGCGGCGAGCATCACCCGGAAGAACACGTCCTCGAACCGCTCGCCTCCCGGCCCGCCGTCGTGGCCGGCGGCGACCGCCGCGCGCCGGAGCGCCTCGCCGTCGCCGAGGCAGGCGGCGAGCTCCACTCCGGCGTGGCGCGCGAACGCCTCCTCGCACTTCAGCCGCTCGAAGGGCGGCGAGAGGTCGAGGATCCGGCCGCCGCGCTCCGCGCGCGCCTCGCCGTCCGGGTGGAGCGAGCGCGCGCACGCCTCGACCAGGCGCTCGAGGTCCTCCATGGCGCCGCGGTGGTCGGTGCCGGCCCGGTACATCTCCAGCATCGTGAACTCGAGGTTGTGGGTCGCCGACAGCTCGCCGTTCCGCCACACGCGCGCGAGCTGGAACACGCGCGGGAAGCCCTCCGCGAGGAGCCGCTTCATGGCGTACTCGGGGCTGGTCACGAGCCAGAGCGGTCGGGAGGCGAACGCGCCCGGCGATGCGCCCTCCGGCACGAACCTGCTCTCGAACGGCTGGAGGTGCGGCTCCATGCCCGGCGCCGGCACGAGCGCGGGCGTCTCGACCTCCTCGTAGCCGAGGCCGGAGAGGAACCGGCGCACCTCGGCGCCGAGCCGGGCGCGGGCGCGGGCGGCCTCGCGTCGGGAGAGGTGCGCGGGGGGCATGCCTCATACTATCCGCCTCCCGTGCGGCCACACCCGCGGAGCGTCCCGGATCGAGGGGACGGTCGGAGCGATCGCGCGGCCGGCGCTCGGCTTGTGAACCGTGCGATCTCCGGGCTAGCATGCACGCACCGTGGCCGACGCCGCCGTTCCAGATCTGACCGCGAAGGCCGAGTTCAAGCCCCATCTCTTCGGCAAGTTCTACCTCCTCCAGCAGATCGCGGTCGGGGGAATGGCCGAGATCTACCGGGCGCGCGTCCCCGGCGCGGGCGGCTTCGAGAAGGAGCTCGTGGTCAAGCGCATACTCCGGGCGCGCGCGCAGGACGAGAGCTTCGTGAGGATGCTCGTCCGCGAGGCCATGCTCACCGTGCAGCTCACGCACTCGAACGTCGCCCAGATCTACGAGTGCGGGATGTACGAGGGCACGTACTTCATCTCGATGGAGCTCGTGAACGGGGTCTCCATGAAGGAGATGATGGGCGCGTTCGCGCGCGCCGGACAGGCCATCCGGCCCGAGCAGGCGATCTTCCTCGTTCTGCAGCTCCTGCAGGGTCTCGCCTACGCCCATCGCAAGACCGACGCGCTCGGCAACCCACTCAAGATCGTCCACTGCGACATCTCGCCGGACAATGCGCTCGTCTCGTTCGAGGGCGAGGTGAAGCTGCTCGACTTCGGCATCGCCCGCGCCGCCGCGGAGAGCCTCTCCAATTACAAGGAGGGGATGCTCATGGGGAAGCTCGGGTACGTGGCACCCGAGCAGGCCTCGCTCGAGAAGCGGTGGGACCACCGGGTGGACATCTTCGCGGCGGGCATCATCCTCTACGAGCTCCTCACCAAGCAGAAGCCGTTCCCCAAGGCGACCGACGTCGAGAGCCTCATCCAGGCGCGCAAGGCCCGGGTGGTGCCCCCCACCGCCATCGACCCGCGCCTCCCCAAGGAGATCGACCACGTCCTCGAGTCGGCGCTCGCCTACGACCCGGACGATCGCTTCCCCGACGCGCGGGCGTTCGCCGATGCGCTCGTGGACCTGCTCTTTCCCACGCCCCACTCGTCGATCCAGGACTCGCTCGGCCAGCAGATGAAGACGGTCTTCGCCGAGAAGATCGCGAAGCAGCGCAGCGGGCGCGCCCACGACCCGCTCATCATGAAGGTGCTCTCCAACGCGGCCGTCGCCCAGGGCGCGGAGTATGCCCCCCAGATCACGCCCAACCCGTCGCCGCTCTCGACGCTGGACGGCATCCCCGAGGTCACGCCCGGCCCCAGGCGCTCGCCGTCCGGCATCACCCGCCCGCGTCCGGTCGTGAGGAAGGGCGTCCCTCTTCCGGTGACGCTGTTCGTCGGGCTCGTCCTGGCGGTGGGCGGCGCGGTGGGCATCCACTTCGGACGGGTGTTCCTCGAGCCCGGGTTCGTGGTCGTGACCTCCGATCCGGCCGGCGCCGAGGTCTCGCTCGACGGGAAGCCCACTGGCCAGCTGACGCCGGCGGTGCTGGAGGACGTGATGCTGTCGCAGCCCCACGAGGTGGAGCTGCGCGCCCACGACGCCAAGACGGTCAACGTGGCCGTCCAGGCGCGGCCGGGAGATCTCGTGGCCCGGGCGCACGGCAAGCTGGAGGTGGCGGTGGGCGCCATCGTCATCGCGAGCGAGCCACCCGGCGCGCGGGTCGAGGTGGACGGCAAGGTGGTTGGCAAGACCCCGTTGTCGGTGTCGGGCGTGCGGCTCGACGAGCCCCACCGCATCGACCTCGCCCTCGAGGGGCACGATCTCGACCAGTTCGTGGTGCGGCCGGAGAAGGATGGGACCCGCTTCACGCGCCGTCTCACGCCGAGCGTGGGCTCGCGGTAGCCGGAGGGGTGGATGAAGCTCGTCATCGAGGACGAGTCCGGCACGAAATCGACGATCCCGTTCTCCGGGCCCGCCATCACCATCGGCCGCTCCGCCGAGGGCGTCACCTTCCGGCTGGCCGACCGCAACGTCTCCCGCCGCCACGCCCGCTTCTCGCTCTCGAACGGCACGGTCTGGGTCGAGGACCTGGGCAGCTCCTACGGTACGCGCGTGAACGGGGAGCGCATCACCGGGAAGCGGAAGATCCGCGCCGGCGACCTCGTCCAGATCGGCGACTACGATCTCGTGCTCGCCGGCCAGGCCGAGGTGGGCGGTGCCCCCCCGCTGCCGCCCGCTCCGGGCGAGCCCGCGGCAGCACGGGCGCAGGGCGCCAGCGGCGGGGTCGCCGCGGACGGGCGTGCGGCGGTGATCCGCCTCGCAGCGATCGTGGC
>Ga0335085_10014503_pt1 | contig 11492 bp, 10 predicted proteins | sample Lox_Sample_45_FD_206712 | JGI IMG/M metagenome (GOLD analysis project Ga0335085, IMG submission 206712) | Soil microbial communities from Loxahatchee National Wildlife Refuge, Florida, United States - Lox_Sample_4.5 | ecosystem: Environmental > Terrestrial > Soil > Wetlands | place: USA... | reverse complement strand
CTTGGACAAGTGGGCAGGTAGGGTAAGCTCCGTCAGTAGGGTAGCCCGTGAACGAATAAAGATTCGTGAGGACACCGCTAGAATCAACCCGAAACACCGCACCAAAACCATTGCCTCGGTTGATCGTCGTGTTTCCACCGATGAGGGTCGTACCATAGAAATTGCCATCAGTTCCCTGAATAAGCGGGGCGTCTGGCTGTCCGCCGTCGCTCCCGCTCGTGAACGACCAAAGAATTGTAAGCGTCTGTCCGCCGGCGCTGGCTGCCAAGGCCACAGCGATAGTCGCAACGAGAATTTGGCCGACCTTCACGACGCTTTCCTGGCTTCTCCGAAGGCCAATAAACACCAATCCCGCAGGAAAGTCGAGGACGAACGGCAGAAGAGAAAAGGACGTGTCTTCCCGGAACCGCTTTTCACGCGCCGCGAAGCGCGGCGCGCACCAATTCTTCGACCGTCGCTTTTGTTCCGAGTTTCCCGGCCGAGGCGACGACGAGTTTGTGCGCGTCCATCTGTTTGTAGCCGAGCGACACGAGCGCGAGGACGGTGTCTGTAAGTCGGAGGTGCTGATTGGTTACGGCGATGCGCCCAGGCGATAGAAGCGTTGGGTCAGGGACGTAGAGTCGGTGTCGAGATACTCGATGACGTTGGTCGCCGCATTGGTGATGAAGACGGTGCTCCAACTGCCTGTCACCAGGTCAGAGTTCGCTTGAATTTCGTAGTGACGGCCAACATCCGCGACGAACTGCAACCGGATGGTCTGGTTGGTGTCGAGATTGATCGACAGTGAGGGTGTGGTCAGCGTGTGCATATTGAAATCCGTGCCGGACGAATAGCCGGCGACGCCGATGGCGCCGAGGTAGCCGAGGATGTTGAGCTGGGTGACGTTCACGAACGCCAGCACGCCCGAGTAATTGCGGCCCAGCTGCAGTGTGTTGGCCGGGATCACGACTGACTTGGACGTTCCGTTGAGCGCGCCGGACTGGAGGGGCGCGGGACTCTGGTACACGACGTCGCCGTGGTCGTCGAGGATCACAAGCTCAATGATGTCCCCGGACCCGCCGCCGACAAACGACGCCCACAGCAGTGTGAAATTGTTGGTCGCGGCGATCAGTTGGGCTGCGTCGTAATTGGTGATCGTCGGCGCGTTCGGGTAACTGTTGCCAGTCAAACTAAGCGTGGGGCTCTTCGTGCCATCGTGGACGGTCACGATGCTGAACCGGTAGGTGCCCGAGCCGTAAATCGCGTCCATGTTCGTCTGCGCCGCGAACAAGTCCGTGAAGTTCCACAGACTTCCACCGCCCTGATTCGTGAGCGTTACGATCTGCATACTGGGCAATTGCGCCGTGGTGGACAGGACGAAGTTGGATTGCTGGAGCACCGCGGCGGTGAATGAATACGCGCCGGTCGAGAGCAGAGTGGGCGAAACGGCATTGGACTAGATGTAAGCCTGAGCCTTTGTGACGGCGTAGAGACTGACATCAGCGCCAAACATCCTGGCCGATCCCAAACACACGACGACGAAAACCACACCAATGGTGGCAGTTTCCTTCACATTATGTGGCTCCTTCTTCTCGCGGACGCTCAAGCCCGATCGGCACCGACCCTCTGGAGAAGGAAATCTCCGGCTCAAATGGTAACCAGCAGTTTCTCCGGTCCCGGACTCGGCCGGGAGCGAGCGCGTTGCGCGGTCGTCACGCGCTGCGCAGTGCGGCGCGCACCAGTTCCTCCACGCTTGATTTCGTTCCGAGTTTGTCCGCAACAGCGAGAACAGCCTTGTGAGCCTCGATCTGCTTGTAGCCGAGCGAAACCAGCGCGAGCACGGCGTCAGACAATCGCGGGTCGGCCGGCGCGGCTTTAGGTTCTCCGGCAACTTTGTCTTTCAACTCGACGATGAGTCGCTCAGCGGTTTTCTTGCCGATGCCGCGCAACGACGAGAGTGTTTTCGTGTCACCAGCGGCGATCGCGTTGCGCAACCCGGTGATCGACGCGCTCGACAAAATATTGCAGGCGAGCTTCGGCCCGATACCGGAAATACTGATGAACAGCAGAAACATCTCACGTTCCTCGGCCGTCGCGAAGCCGAAAAGTTGCTGGGTGCCTTCGTGCGCGATGCCGTGATGATACGTCAGCAGTTTCACGTCGCTGCCTTTGGCCGGCAACTTGTCGTAGCTGGAGAGCGGGATGAACACCGAGTACCCCACGCCGCCGCAATCGACGACGACATGTGTCGGCGCGGCTTCGGTGAGTTTCCCATGGAGGTAGGCGATCACAGTTGCTTCGGTGGATTGAGCGCCGCACCCCGGCAACACTGCGCGTGGCAGAGGGCGAGGGCAAGGGCGTCGGCAGCGTCGGGTTGCGGCGCTGCGGGCAAGCCGAGTGTGGCTTTGATCATGTTGGCGACTTGTGTTTTGCCGGCGCCGCCCAAGCCGGTGACGGACTGTTTCACTTTCCGCGGGGCGTATTCATAGACCGGCAGGCCGCGCGCGGCGGCAGCAACGATGATGCCGCCGCGCACTTCGCCAAGCGTGAAAGCGATGCGGGTGTTCTGCACGTACACGAGACCCTCGATGGCGACGGCGTCGGGCTTGTGTTTGTCCATGACGCGGTTGATGGTGTCGACGATGCGCACAAGGCAGCGCGAGGGAAGAATTCTCGGCGGGTTCTTGATGTGGCCGTAGGTAATCGCACTGAACTGATTGCCCACGACCTTGATGAGGCCGAAGCCGGTCGAACGCAGGCTTGGGTCAACACCAAGGATTCTCATCAGGCCGCCGCCGCGTGGACCTTTTCCATCACGTCGTCCGGGATGTCTTCGCAGGAATAAACGTTCTGGACGTCGTCGTGGTCTTCGAGGGCTTCGATCAACGCTAGGATGGCGCGCGCGATTTTCTCGTCGTTGACCGGCACGGGGGTGAGCGCGAGTTGGGTGACTTCGGCGGATTGAGGTTTGACGCCCTTGACTTCGAGCGCTTTGTGAACGGCTTCGAACTGGTGCGGGCCGGTGAGGACCTCATAATTCTCGGGGTGCGTCTGAACGTCTTCGGCGCCGGCTTCGAGCGCGACGGCGAGCAGATCGTCCTCGGAAATCTGATCCTTCGAAATGAGGAACTGGCCTTTGCGGTGGAAGAGATGTTTGACCGCGCCGACGCCAGCCAAGTGGCCACCGTGCTTGGTAAAGATGTTGCGGATTTCGGCGGCGATGCGATTTTTGTTGTCGGTGAGCACCTCGACGAGCAACGCCACGCCGCCGGGCGCGTAGCCTTCGTAGGTGACTTCTTCGTAGCTGACGCCAGGAAGCTCGCCCGTGCCTTTCTTGATGGCGCGCTCGATGTTGTCGGCGGGCATGTTGACGGCACGCGCTTTCATCAGGATCGTGCGCAGCCTCGGATTGAATCCAGGATCGCCGCCGCCGTGTTTGCAGGCGACGGTGATTTCCTTGGCGAGCTTGGAGAAGACCTTGCCCTTCTTGGCGTCGGTGACCGCCTTGTAATGTTTGACTTTCGCCCACTTGGAATGACCAGCCATGGCGGTGGAATCTTAGCTTGCTGACCACGGGCTTACCATTATAATTTATGCCAGTTGCTCGGGTGGTGGAATTGGCAGACACGTACGTTTGAGGGGCGTATGGCGAAAGCCGTGGGGGTTCGAGTCCCCCCCCGAGCACCAGCTTCCCGCCACGATTGAAGCGTGTCAGAGCTTATTGTTTAATGGATTAGTGACACGCACGCTTTTGCGTGTTGATGACAGCTTTCGCAGTTGCCGTTCATACAAATGGGCGGCTTGCTCGTAAGACACCGATTCCAGCGGGTTAAAGCTTCGCTTCGGCATGACGGCTGCTCCCCTGATCGGGGAACCAGGCCTGACCAGTGAATGCATCGACGCACCTGTTGACTGACGGCAAACACGTCTCTCGTGTGGGTACTAACCTATGTCTCTGAGCACCCAGTACCATCGTCGCTCGTTGACCGCAAAGAATCTACGCACGCAGTTGGCGGCGGCGTTTGCGCTGACGTGTGTGATTCCCGCCATGGTAGTTGGTTATTTTGCCGTGACGTACGTTTTACCCCAGACCACGTCCATGGTGGAATTGTATTCCGCCATCATCTGCTGCCTGTTCGTGGCGGCGCTGGGCTCGGCTCTGATGATTCGCATCGTACGCCAGGTGCAACAGATCGCAGCCACCGCACAAGAGTTTGCGCGCACTCCCGCCGTGGACGGTTCGGGCCCGTCTCACTCGAGCGGCGGATCGAAAGATGAGAACGAGTTGCTCCAGCTTAACCTGGCCTTTTCGAAAATGAGCGAGACGTTGCAGCGACAGGTCACCGAGTTGCGCGAGAAGGCCCACCAGCTCACTGAACTCAATGGGAAGTTGGAAGAAGCCAACCGCCAGCTCGGGCAATTCAATCAAATGAAGTCTCATCTGGTTCTGTTGGCGTCGCGAGAATTCCGCAACCCAATCGGCACGATCATGGAAGCGGCAGACCTCCTGTCAACCCGGCAATTGGGTGACATCAACGAGAAGCAGCAGCGTATGATTGCGCTCATCCACACCAACGCGTGCAAGGCCGCCAAACTCCTCCAGGAGTTTCTTGCGATTGCCCGGGTCCGCGCCGAAGGGCAGAATCTCGACTGCCGGGAGCTAGATCTTGCGAGGGTCATCGAGCAGCTTCTGACAGACGCCCGCGCCGAGACGTCGCGCAAGGCGCTCGTCCTGTCGGTCAACGCGTTTGCCGGGGATGACGCTACCATTCAAGGCTACGAACATGAGACCACTTTGGCGCTGGATTGCCTTCTTTCCAATGCAGTCCATCTCGCCGCCGAGAAGAGCGAGCTCAGAATCACAGTCGACGCCCGCGACGATTCCGCCTTCATCAACATCGAAGTTCGCCCGCTGTCGGTAACGGCGCATCTATTCGATCGGATGGTTGCCTCGCTCAATAGCCAAACCGCCGATCCGCGCGAATGGACCGGCTGTGGCACGATTGAGCTGCCACTTGCCATGCAGATCATCCAGCTTCTCGGGGGGCAGCTCGGCATCGAGCGCACGCCCGATAACGTAATCAACTTTCAAGTCTCTCTTCCGAAATCTCCGCCCAACGGGCGCCCCCACAAAGCCGTTGAGCCGGACTCATGTGCAGTCTGCGTGGCTTGAGAAGCTTTGAAATTCTGTCCGCCTAGACGTAGACTTGCCGGGTATGACGAGGAACCTTAAGCTCTCGCTCACGCTTCTGCTTGTGGCTGTCGTCGTCGCTTCCAGTTGCGCCATCAAAGGCACAACGGACGTCGCTCCGCAGCAAGCGACACCGCCGGCTCGCGCGCCGGAAACTCACCCTGCGCTGGCTGAAGAAACACCGACCGACGAATCGATTGGAGCCCAAATTCGCCGGCGTTTGGTTGTGCAGGGGCCGGGAAATACAGCCGGTATCGTCATCGAGGTGAACGACGGCGTCGTGACGTTACGCGGCGTCGCGCCGACACCAGCCGCCGCGTGGCAGGCCCAGAGCGCAGCGTGGTCCGTAAAGGGAGTCAAGCTCGTACGCAATCAGATTGTCGTCAACGCGCCGGCTGTAGCGCCGTGAGCTCGCGCGCCCTGTTACGGGTTACTGGCCAAACAACCTCAGCCGGATGGTCCACAAAAGCCAAGCCAACGCGCCGCTGGCAATCAAGGCACCTACGCCGGTAAGAATCAGAACGGTGTTAAACCGTCTGTTTGAATCCGGAACGATCCGCGACTCTGCCGCCGGGGTCTTGATGTCCGTTTGCGCTTCTTTAAGGTCGCAAATCAATTCATCGTAAGTTTGGTATCGCTCCGCCGGGTTCCTCGCCAACATCCGGCTGATCAAGCGCACGGTTGCCTGATGGATATGCGGTGCGTATTCCTTCAGCAACAGCGCCGGTTGAACGGCGTCCCTGGCTGCGAAATCCGTCACATTCCCTCCTTCGAACAACTGCCGCCCTGCTAACGCGTGAAACATTGTCACCCCGAGCGAGTAGATGTCGCTGCGCAAATCCTCGGGCTGACCAGCGAGTGTCTCCGGCGCGCAGTAGTATGGTGTCCCCCAAGCGGAGCCCGTCCGCGGTTGCTCATTCGGTTCGACGGCGGTCGTTTCTGCGCGGGCCAGCCCGAAGTCAACGATTTTCGGAATCCCGTCGTCGTTGAATTGGATATTGCCGGGTTTGACATCGCAGTGAAGCAACCCGCGTCGCTGGGCTGTGCCGAGTGCCGACGCAATCTGGACGCCGATGTCGAGCACTTCCGCCTCCGTGAGCCTGCCACGCTGAGAAAGGCGGTCATCCAAGCTACCGCGCTCGAGCAGTTCCATGGCGAGGTAATACCGACCCTCGCGCTCGCCGAACGAATAGACCTGGGCCACATTGGGGTGGCTGACCGAGGCCGCGGCCCGTGCCTCGCGTGAAAAACTGTCAACGAATCGCTGGTTTTCGGCGAGTTTCTTGCGCAGGATTTTCAGCGCCAGATAGCGATTGAGCGGGAGGTCGATCGCCTTGTACACCGTGCCGATGCCCCCCACGCCGAGCGAGCTCAGCAGCAGGAAGTTGCCGAATTGCAGCGGCACAACGGAGAGCGCGCCGCAATGCCGGCACTCGACATGAGTGAATCCCTCGCGGCCGGTCAAGTCGATGACCGACCCGCACGCGTGGCAGTTGATCGAGGGAGGAACTGTGCCGGGGGCGTCCATGCGGAGCGAAACTAGCACGCGCCGCGAAACGTCAGCAACAGCAAATCAGCCTCCGCCGCGCCGCGGCGCACTTTAGCCAATTTGAGCAAAATGCGTCAGTGTCGCTCAGGGATTAGGTGCGGGTCTCTCACGTAATCTTCGGCGTTAATACGTTGGCGCGCGCTGCGTTAGAGCGCTAGCGTCACCGCCGCGAATTTGTCATGGCACCTCGGTTGCTAGACCGACGAACGAAATCGACACGACCACCCTCGGTGTCGTGGAGGTACTGGAGGCGCGCGGCGTTTTTCTGTTTACACGCTGGGCGGGGTTCTCTAGTATTTGCCGCCGCACTCGGGAGGACATCGCATGAAGAAAATTGAGGCGATCATCAAACCGTTCAAGCTTGAAGATGTCAAAGAAGCACTGGCGGGGGTTGGCGTCGAAGGCATGACAGTCAGTGAAGTGAAAGGTTTCGGACGGCAAAAGGGGCACACCGAGATCTACCGCGGTAGCGAATACACGGTGGATTTTCTGCCCAAGTTGAAACTGGAAATTGTCTTGCCTGACGGTTCCGTGGAGGCGGCGGTCAGCGCGATCCTCAAGACGGCCAAGACGGGCAAGATCGGCGACGGGAAGATTTTCGTTCTCCCGATCGAGGAAGCTGTTCGAATCCGCACAGAAGAACGCGGCGAACAAGCTGTCTAGTGACCCGAGCTGCGGCTAACTAATCGAGTTAAATCAGTCGCGGTGCCGAGACAGTCGCACCGCCAGGAGAAATCATGACACCTAAAGAAGTCTTAGCACTCTGTAAGAGCAAGAACGTTCAACTTGTGGATATCAAATTCTGCGATTTCTTGGGCGTCTGGCAGCACTTCTGCGTGCCGGTCGCCGAACTGCAGGAGGAAACTTTCGAGGCGGGAGTCGGCTTTGACGGCTCATCCATTCGCGGCTGGAAGTCCATCGAGGCTAGCGACATGCTGTTGATTCTCGACCCGAAGACCGCGATCATCGACCCCTTCCCGCAGGTGACGACATTGAGCGTCATTGCCGATGCGATTGATACAATCACTCGCGAGCCATATACGCGCGACCCGCGAAACATCGCCCGCAAAGCAGTCGCCTATCTCCAGCAGACCGGGATCGCCGATACGGCGTATTTCGGTCCCGAGGCGGAGTTCTTCATTTTCGACGATGTCCGCTACGACCAAAACTCACACAGTGGTTATTACTACATCGATTCCAACGAAGGAATCTGGAATACGGGCCGCGAAGAATTCCCAAACCTCGGAAACAAGATTCGCCACAAGGAGGGTTATTTCCCCGTCGCACCCAATGACACACAGGTCGATATCCGCAACGAGATGATCATGGTTATGAAAGATTGCGGCCTGCAGGTCGAACGCGAGCACCACGAGGTAGGTACCGCCGGCCAAGCGGAAATTGACCTGAGGTTTAACGATCTGGTGTCGATGGCCGACGACATGATGCTCTACAAGTATGTCGTGAAGAACGTCGCCAAACGCCACAACAAGACCGTCACATTCATGCCCAAGCCGTTGTTCGGCGACAACGGGTCGGGTATGCACACCCATCAGAGCTTGTGGAAGAAGGGCAAACCGCTCTTTGCGGGAAACAAATACGCTGGTCTCAGCCCGCTGGCGCTCAATTACATCGGCGGCATTCTCAAGCACGCCAAAGCGCTATGCGCGTTCTGCAATCCGACTGTCAACAGCTACAAGCGGCTCACACCAGGCTTCGAAGCGCCTGTCAACTTGGCGTACTCGAGCCGCAATCGTTCCGCGGCGATTCGCATTCCGACGTACTCACCCAGTCCGAAGGCCAAGCGCATTGAGTACCGCCCCCCCGACCCTGCGGCTAACCCTTACATCGCGTTTTCGGCGATGATGATGGCAGGCTTGGACGGCGTCCAGAACCGCATCGACCCCGGGGAGCCGATGGACAAGAACCTGTACGAGTTGGAGCCCGAAGAACTGAGGAAGGTGCCGCAGGTGCCGTCTAGTCTTGCCGAATCTTGCGCCATCCTCGAGAAGGACCACGAGTTTCTGCTCAAGGGCGACGTGTTCACCGAGGATGTTATCGAAACCTGGATTGAGATGAAGCGAAAGGAACAGGACCAGACGCGCTTGCGTCCGCATCCGTGGGAATTCCACATGTACTACGATGTGTGAAGAAGCTTGTCCGTGATTCGGTCGGGGCGCCGTGCAAGGTCGCCCCGACTTTCCTTCGCGTGCAGAAAGCTTTTTTCACACGTTCGTAATTTTTTTCTTGCGTGTGTAAATTCCTCTCGCTATGCTGCGCGTGCCAAAGGCGAAGGCGAGCGAAAAGAGAGGCCTGTGAATAACTTGTTAACAGATTGGGCGCTCGACTGGGTGAAACCGGTAAGGCTGCAATGTTGGCCCAATATATGGATTTCTTCATCACATCCCTCTCTTGATCTCCAAGGCCGGACTGACGGGGCATAAGGCGGTCGCAGCTCGGTGTAAAAGCCGAATTGAGTTGGGTTTTTCGCGATTGCGTTGTTTGCGGGTTTGCATGCGAGTAGCCGGTGGGATCAAGTTTGTCGTCATTTCTGCCTGAGAGAGCCTTCCTGTAGTTTGCTTTGGCTGAACTGAATGGGGCAAAAACGACAGCGGAAGACTGTCAATACCTTGTGAATAACTCAAGGTGATGACCGTAGGAGGCTCGATGACGACAACCCATGAGCAACTGTGGAGGGACGCCAGCAAGGTTCTTCAAGGCATGTTGAACCCAGATTTGTACGGCCGATGGTTTGCTCCCATCAAATCCGTCGGCCTGAACCATGACACGTTAACACTCGGGGTCGCCAACGAATTCTACCAAATCTGGCTCCAAGATAACTTCCTGCCCTTGATACGAGAGGCGACCACACAGGCTGCCAAGCGCCCCGTGCACGTCAAATTTGCTATCGCGCTTGGAGCCAAAGATAATAGCAAGCTGGCGGCACCTGCGCATACCGAGAGGCGTGGTCAAGCAAGGATCGCCCTCGACCTCAATCTCAACTCGCGCTACACATTCGAATCGTTCGTCGTAGGTCCCAACAACAACTTCGCCCACGCTGCGGCCTTGGCGGTCGCACAATCACCGGCGAAGGCCTACAATCCATTCTTCATGCACGGCGGCGTGGGCCTCGGAAAGACACATCTGATGCAAGCGATCGGCCACTGCATCGCCAGCAAGGCCCGAGCGACCAGAGTCTGCTACATCACTTGCGAGCAGTTCACCAACGAGTTTATCCAAGCCATCCAAAACAGCACCCTTACGAAGTTTCGGAAGAAATATCGGCAGGTCGACGTGCTGTTGATCGACGACATCCAGTTCCTCGGAGGACGGGAGCGGATGCAGGAGGAGTTCTTCCACACTTTCAACACCCTCTTCGATGCGCACAAGCAGATCGTATTGTCTAGCGATCGGCCCGCCGCAGAAATCGCAAACCTCGAGAGCCGACTGGTTTCGCGCTTCGAATGGGGTTTGGTCACGGAATTGCAGCCACCCGCACTCGAGACCCGTATCGCCATTCTCAAAAACAAGGCGACCATGCTTAACGTCAAACTTAGCGACCAGGTGATTGAGTTTCTGGCGCAGAAGATTCGCACAAACATCCGCCGGTTGGAGGGAGCCTTGGTACGTGTCGCCTCGTACGCGTCCCTCACAGGCAAGGAAATCACCACTGACACCTTGGAAACGCTGCTGCGGGACGCGCTGAACGAGGAGGCCAAGCGCACGATCACCATCGACACGATCCAGAAGAAGGTGGCCGAGCATTTTGACATCCGCTTGGCTGACATGACGAGTCGGCGGCGGCCTCAAAACGTGGCGTTTCCCCGACAAGTGGCGATGTATTTAAGTCGTACCCTGACCGATCGGTCGCTGGTCGACATCGGCGAGTCATTCGGAGGTCGCGACCACGGCACGGTTATGCACGCCTGTAGACTTATCGAGACTCGAGTTGCGGAAGATCAGCGTCTCCGACAGACCGTTTCTTATCTACAACAAGCGCTCGAACGTCAATAACTCGCTCGTTTAGTGTGAATTTTCTTCCAACAACAGCAGATGCATTTACGCTGAACCATTTTTAGTCCACAACGCTCTATCTATCTCACAGTGTTTCTCCCATGTAACCCCTTGCGGTGGCCTTGACAAGAGCGATTCTTTTAGATATTCACAGCACGAATGAATACGGTTATCTTTTATTGTTTACTTGCTCCTATTAACAGGATCCCATGGCCACTAAGTTTCGGGTAACGAAGGAGAAAATCCTCGACGGCCTGCAGCGAGTGCAAAACGTAGTTAGCACGCGCACAACGCTCCCCATTCTCTCCAATACATTGCTTCAAGCGGGCAAGGACAACCTGAGCTTGACCACAACCGATTTGGATCTCGCTGTCCGATGTAGCGTTGAGGCGGAAGTTACGAAACTAGGGGCGGCGACACTCCCTGCCCGCAAGTTGTTTTCGATTCTCAGAGAGGTACCCATTTCCGACATCGAAGTTGAGGTAGACGACCGCAATGCCGCGTCTATTCGGTGTGGTTCATCCTTCTACAAGATCATGGGACTCCCCGAAGAAGAGTTTCCCCAATTTCCGAAGTCCGACGGAGGGAAGACGCTCAAGCTCGAGCAGGCGACCTTGCGTGATCTGCTGAAGAAAACGACTTATGCGGTTTCCACCGACGAGACCCGCTATGTGCTGAACGGCGTCTTCATGAGTTTTAAGGCCGATAAGCTCACGGTTGTCGCAACTGACGGGCGGAGGTTGGCTCTCGTTGAGCGTGATC
>Ga0335085_10014502_pt1 | contig 11493 bp, 6 predicted proteins | sample Lox_Sample_45_FD_206712 | JGI IMG/M metagenome (GOLD analysis project Ga0335085, IMG submission 206712) | Soil microbial communities from Loxahatchee National Wildlife Refuge, Florida, United States - Lox_Sample_4.5 | ecosystem: Environmental > Terrestrial > Soil > Wetlands | place: USA: Florida... | reverse complement strand
GCGATTACGACAACGATGGGTATCCCGATCTGTTCATCGCCAACGCTGGCAAAAACACCCTTTACCACAACAATCGTGATGGAACATTCACCGACGTTACCGCTGGATCGGGTCTCGACAAGAAACCCAAGGATTTATTGAGTGTGCAGGCCGCGTGGTTTGATTACGATCGGGATGGTCTTCTCGATCTGGTTGTGAGCAACTACACCACCTGGTCACCCGCAAACGACAAAGCATGTATGCACGCCGGAACGCCCGTCTACTGCGATCCGCAGCTCTACCCGAGTGTGGCGATACGTCTTTACCACAACCTCGGCCATGGAAGATTCGATGATGTCACCGAGAAGGCCGGGGTCGGCGCCGCTCTTGGCAAAGGCATGGGCATCAGCATCGCGGACTTCAACCATGACGGTTGGTTAGATGTGTTCATTGCGAACGACACGGAGCGCAACTTTTTGTTCATCAACCAAGGGAATGGCACTTTCAAAGAAGAAGGGTTGCTACGGGGGGTTGCCTACGACGATGAAGGCTCGATTGTCTCAGCAATGGGTTCTGACGCCCGGGACTATGACAACGATGGCTGGATCGACATCTTTTACAACGCTCTCAGGACGCAGGGTTGGGGACTGTTCCATAACGAAGGCGACGGCCAATTCCGCTACACCTCTCCCGTCTCCGGTATTGCCTCACTTAGCCTGAGATATTCGGGTTGGAGCAACGGCTTTATCGATTACAACAACGATGGCTGGAAAGACTTATATTCCTCAAACGGCGATGTCGCTGAGTTGTCGTCTAGTGATCGGCAACGCGACACTCTGTTTGAGAACGTTGGGGGCAAGCGCTTTGTCGACGTTTCGGACAAAGTTGGTGCCGACTTCCAGCGCGAAGGCTATCAGCGCGGATCGGCAATCGTCGATCTCAACAACGATGGTGCGATGGATCTGGTGATCACCTCTCTCAACGAGCGGCCTCGGATCCTCATGAATTCCGGTGACATCGGCAACCACTGGCTGTTAATTGACGCTTACGGACACAAAAGTCCGCACGATCCGGTAGGCGCGGAATTTAGGGTCACAATGGCTTCGGGAAGAGTGCTTTACAACCAGTACTCCGTCAGTGTTGGTTTCATGTCCACGAGCGACCGTCGAGTCCATTTTGGCCTTGGTACGGAGAAAAAGATCGCCCGTATCGAAATCAAATGGCCGAGCGGGATCGTTCAGGAACTCAAGAATGTCGAAACCGACGAGATCCTGCGCGTGGATGAGCCTGTCCAGAGTAGTACCCATCAATAGGCGTTGCTGAATTCTCTGTCGCTTCGCTGGATGGGCCTCCTGTGACGATAGTTGTGGTGGTTGCGGGGCGTGCGGTGTCTGCTCTTTCTGCTTTGGGTAAACGGATGTTCTGCGGCCTGATTGAAAAACGATCCGCGATCCATGGTTTCTGGGCAAGCAACCATGCAAGTGCAATCCGACCAGGCGTGGCGTTCTTCCGTTTGTGCGATCTGGTTTAGCAGGTTCACCAAGGCCTGACTCGTTTTCAGAGCCTCCGGCGCAAAGCGTGCGGATACTTTGAATGTCGGTGCTGTCGAACTTTGTGCTCTCCTCAATTTTGCCGGTCAGAAAATCCCTTGCCGAGCGGGCTGTCGGGCCCGAAACCGATTCCAAGTTCCTCTAGCATCGGCAGCACGTGCTCTTCAGGATTTCGGAACCACACGAGTATTCGCTTTGTACGGCGGTGATGGGTTGCACTGCATGAGCTCGACGCAGGAAATCGATAGCAAGGACGCCGGTGCTGCAAGCAGCGCAAAAATCGACCAGAAGATCGAGGTCACCATCTTCCCAGTCGCAGAAGTGGATCGAGCAAAGGAGTTCTACCTTAGGCTCGGATGCGGCTTGTTGCCGACTTCACATAAGAAGCGTGAAGACCCTTGTGTGCCGTCAAGCGCGAGGCAATCTCACAGTGACAATCAAGACAATTGAAGACCGGCTCACCTCCGAGCTTGTGACAGGTCGTGCAGCGAGTGGCGCCCTCTAGTTGACTCTGAGCTCGAGACAGTGGACCAGGAGAGATTTGGGCAGCGGCAAGGGACGGGAAAGCAATCAGCGTAAGAATCAGCGCCAGCCTGCGGATGGACATGGAAGTCGTATTTCGAGCAAACCGGTGGCCAACCCTCATGCTGCTGAGGGTGTACCCCATTCTCGGCGCTGGCCGTTGCTTGAGCATCCCGAGCCCCGCTGTAGATGTACTTCGAATTTCGCACTTGGGGAAGTTACTCGTGAACTACGACTTCAGGACCGACAGCGGGCCCCGGGGCCTCATCTGAGCTTGAACCTCGACCGGGACAGCCCTTGAGCTGGCAATGCCGCCCGTTGGCATCTGATAACATCTTGCCGGACAACTGTTTCGAGAGGGATGATTGCATCAGAAGATGACTCCCGAACGAGAATCCGCTATGGCCGCACAAGGAAGGTCACGTCTTCGGGTGCTAGGCATCGTACTCGCTGGTGGTAAAGGAACCCGTCTCTTTCCTCTCACGCGAGAGCGAGCCAAGCCTGCGGTTCCCTTCGGAGGCAAATACCGGATCATCGATTTCGTCTTGAGCAATTTCGTCAATTCTGGAATCCATTCGATTTATGTACTCACGCAGTTCCGCAGCCAGTCGCTGCTCCAACATCTGAGTGAAGGATGGCAGTTCAGCGGTCTGCTGAAGAACTACTTCATCATCAACGTGCCCGCCCAGATGCGTTCGGAGAGTGAATCCTGGTACCAGGGAACGGCCGACGCCATTTTTCAAAACATCAATCTCGTCGAGCAGTCCGATCCACATTTGGTGGCTATCTTCGGTGCGGACCACATCTACCGCATGAATATCGCCAGCATGATCGACTTCCACATCGCAAAGCATGCGGACGTCACCGTCGCAGCTAAGCCGGTTCCGCGAGAGCAAGCCGCCGAATTCGGCGTCGTTGAGGTCGACGAGGATGGACGCATCATGGCTTTTCACGAGAAGAACCCCGAAGCCCCCACCATGCCCGGCGATCCCAACCGTGTATACGCCTCCATGGGCAACTACATATTCTCTACCCGCACTCTGTTGTCCCTGCTCAACGAGGACGCCAAATCTCCCGACAGCCGCCACGATTTCGGCAGGGACATCCTGCCCAACCTCGCCGGCAATGCCCCCATCTATGCTTACAACTTCGAGACCAACCGCATTCCCGGCGAGGCCGAAGACGCCATTCCCTACTGGCGCGATGTTGGCACCATCGACGCGTACTACGAAGCCAACATGGATCTAAACCATGTCAAGCCGGATCTCAATCTCTACAATCGCGAGTGGCCGGTGCGAAGCACGAGTTACCCTGATCCGCCAGCTAAGTTTGTTTTCGACGAAGCCAATCGACGAGGTGAGGCCCTCAACAGTATCGTGTCGGGCGGATGCATTCTTTCCGGCGGCATCGTGCGCGCGTCCGTTCTTGGGCGCGGCGTCCGTGTCCACACTGGCGCGCTGGTGGAAGACTGCGTCATCATGGACAACTGCGACATCGGAGGTAACGCCAAGATCCGCCGCGCTATCCTGGATAAGAACGTCCGCATTCTGGCAGACACCCAGGTCGGCTACGATCTCGAGGCCGACCGTGCTCGCGGATGGCACGTCACCGATTCCGGCATAGTTGTGATCGGCCGGGAACACAACCCGGTGCCCATGGCGGCGTTTCGCAGTTACGGATGATGACAGCGAAGGCGGGTGACGATCCCTCGCGCCAGGCGACCTGTCAACTCCCCATCAGCTTATTTAATTCTGGCGTGGTCACGCACCGATCGAGGAAATTGAACTGTCCCGTATTTCTTATTTCGTTGGCAGCGTCGAGCAAACCGGTCATGGCGGCCCGATAAAGAGACGTTGCCAGGCTAATGCGCTTAACCCCAGCGGCGACGAGGTCGTTTAGCGAAAAGGACTGCCCACGGATGCCCACCATGAAATTGACCGGCTTGGACACCGCCGCGCAGACCGCACGCACTGCCGTAAGGTCAGGGAGACCGGGAGCAAAAAGTACATCGGCACCGACCTTTTCGAAGGCTTGAAGACGCCGAATCGTCTCTTCCAGGCTCGCGGGGGGATAGAGTAAATTGTGCGCCCGCGCCGTCAGGACAAATGGAAATGGCAGTGTTCGCGCCGACTCGGCCGCGGCAGCAACTCGCTCGACCGCCAGGCCAAAATCGTAGATTGGATTGTCCTGGTCTCGAGTCGCGTCCTCGATTGTGCACCCGACAAGTCCCACATCTGCGGCAAGCAGAATCGTTTCCGCCACGATTGCCGGCGCGTCGCCAAATCCGTTTTCCAGGTCCGCGGATACGGGCAAGTCTGTGGCATTGACAATCATGTGGGCGTGCGCAATCGCTTCATCTCGCGTCAGTTCCCCGTCTCTTCGACCTCCAGCGCAGGCCGCCGCCGCACTGGATGTAGCCAACGCATGGAACCCGAGGCCAGCAAGCATACGGGCGGACCCAACGTCCCACGGATTCGGGATTACGAACGCACCCGCTCCCTCATGTAACGCGCGGAAGCGGACTGCCTTTTCGCTCTGTGCGATGCTCACGGAATTGCCTCAACGATTGACTTGCACCTGACCCCTCCGCACAAAATACATTGGCGCCGGGCTGTAGATGTGATCTGTGTTTCCGGCTCGATCTCGTCTCATACTTGTGGGCAAATGGACAGTGCCAAATTGGGAAGTGCTACATGTCGACCCGTGCAATCACCAGAGAATACAATCTATGGTGGCGTCCAACAAGTTATGACCGTTTTTTGGCCCATTCCTTCAACACCCAGAAGCTTCGGTTCGATCAACTCCACTCGCCAAGATGGTCGCAGGTCAGCAGCACTTGTACTACCATCGGGGAACTTTATCCGTCTAACATCCGTAGGTTAAGGTATGAGGCGATTTGTCGACAGCTTCGGCCAAGTCTTGCGCGCCATGTGGGCGCATAAGCTTCGCTCCTTCCTTACCATGTTCGGAATCGCCTGGGGGGTCGGATCACTGCTGCTTCTGGTTGGATTAGGAGAGGGTTTTCGCGCGGGGACCGAGAAGAGTCTAGCGGCCTTCGGCGAGGACTACATGCAAGTCTACAACGGCCGCGTGCCCGCGGTTGGCAGCAGCCAGCTTGCGTCTCGCCAGTACTACCTGAACTACCAGGACTATCTCGACATTCGCAATTCGCCCTATGTTCGCAATGCCACGCCGGTAATCTACCGCGGCGACCTGCGCCTGGTGAGCGAGTGGGGCAGCAGCAACGGCTACGTGGACGGTTCCGAGCCGCAGTTCTACGATATCCGCTATCAGCCGGTCGACCAGGGGCGCTGGGTGAGTTGGACTGACGAAAAACAGCGCAACAACGTCTGTGTCATCGGCAAGGAATTCGTGCATCTCCTTTTTCCCGGCCGGCCGGTACTGGGCGCAAGGCTCCTGATCAATGGCGTGCCCTTCCAAGTCATTGGGACCATCAAGGATATCGGCCACGGCAGGAACGCCGACCAGAATATGCGGCTGGTCATGCCTTACTCCACCATGGCCATGTACTTCCCGATGCCGGGAGAAGGCAACGCAAAGGCAGTCAAATATGTGGCCTACCAGCCGATTACCCGAGCGCAGCACGAGCAAGCCAAAGAATCCGTCCACCGCATTATTGCTCGAAATCACAATTTCGATCCTGAGACGCCCGATGCCTTTGACGAATGGGACACCATCGAGAACGCCGAGATGATCGGCAAAATCTCCGACGCCATGGACGCGTTCCTGGGGGCCGTTGGTTTGGTAACGCTCGCTTTGGGAGCGATGGGAGTCGTGAACATCATGCTGGTCTCGGTAGCGGAGCGCACGCGCGAGATCGGTCTGCGGAAAGCGCTGGGAGCCACGCGGCGGAGCATCCTATTCCAGTTCTTCCTGGAAGGGCTGATGCTGACGGCAATCAGCGGCGCCATTGGAGTGGGCGCGGCATACGTGGTCACCAAGCTTTTTGGACTGGCGCCGCCGATTGATGGATTCGAACTGCCCCACATCTATCCCGCGACCGCTGTTCTTGCCATAGGGAGCCTCGCGGCCGCCGGCATCATTGCCGGTCTGTATCCCGCGCAGCGGGCCGCCGTGCTCACGCCGGTCGAAGCGCTCCGTCAGGAATAGCCAATGATCCTAGCGAAGGATGTGTTCTCCGAGGCCTACGGTGCGATCCGGCAAAACCGCCGGCGAAGTGTAATCAGTGTGCTGGGTATGGCCTGGGGAATCGCGACGGTGGTGCTGTTGCTGGCTTACGGTACTGGGTTTTCCACTGCCATCGTCAACATATTCAGGTCGTTCGCCAGCACGCAGTCCGTTGCTGTCGTGGGCGGGCGGACGTCGATGCAGGCCGGCGGAAACAAAGCTGGTGCCAATGTCCGCTTGACCTACGATGACATTGAACGTGTGGTCGCTAATGTCCCGCAGGTTGTCCGCATCACTCCGGCGTCGTTTTACGACGCTCCCGTGAGTTACGAGGGGCGGTCTTATACATGGAACGTCACGGGCAGCAATTCTGTGCTCCCGGAGATTCAAAACCTGCAGTTGGATGTTGGGCGCTTCTACAGTGCCGAAGACATGCAACTACGCGCGCATGTGTGCGTGTTGGGCTCGGAATCCAAGGAAAAACTGTTCTCCGGTCGGTTCGCGTTGGGCGAGAAGATCCGTATCAACGGGATTCCATATGAGGTGATTGGCATACTGAAGCCGAGACCGCAGCAAGGGGGCAGCCAGAACAGCATCAATCGCGTCGTTTACATTCCCTTCTCCACCATGAGTGACTTCCGCGACACGCACTATCTGGACATGATGTGGCTGGACTTCCGTGGCTCCGACTATCATGCGGTCGAGAGGTCCCTTCGCAATACGCTGGCCCTTCAGCACAACTTCCGCCCCGACGACCAGCGCGCCCTGCAGGTCTTCATACTGATGGAACAACTCTCGCAATTCGGAATCATCAGCATGGCATTGCAGGTCCTGCTCGCTTTTATTGGCGCCCTGACTCTGGGCATCGGCGGTGTGGGACTGATGAACATCATGCTGGTGAGCGTGACTCAGCGCACGCGCGAGATCGGCGTCGAGAAGGCGATGGGGGCTCGCCGTTTCGATATCCTTGCGCAGTTCCTGTGTGAAGCGCTGGCGATTACCTTCGTGGGCGGCGCGTTAGGTATTGTGTTTGCCTACATCGTTTCATTCTCCGTGGGGAATCTCACCTTTTATAGCGCGCTGGCTCAGCACGGCGAGATGGGCGATATTCGACTCATGATCTCGCCAGGAAGTGTGTTGGTTGCTACCGTCATCCTGACGGTGGTGGGGCTGGTCAGCGGCATGGTTCCGGCGATACGCGCGTCTCGTCTCGATCCGATTGAGGCGTTGCGCTACGAATAGGCCGGTACCGACAACGTGAAACGAGAGCCTACCCGGATCGTCAACCTTATTTGTCTGACAGCAATCAAGCCAGGCTCCACTTCGCACTAGGATGAGGATCGGCTGATTGCATCCATAGAGGCTCCGTCTACTAATTCGACCTCCCGAGCGGCATGTTTCAGCCGATTTGCGACCAGGCTGATCTCTCGGTTTGCGATTCCCTTCAATTCGAGGAAAGTCCCTGTTCCCTTCTGTGGGGCGCAGGACTGCACCAGAGCCTGATTGACATTCTCCATACGAATCACGGGATCGCTGCTCTTGTGCTGTCCAGAGGATGTCAAGCGACAAATCTCCAGGTCCTGAACGCTATCCGCGTGCAGCGCCGGGCCGTTCTCGGCTGTCACTACGACGTTGTCGAACACCAGGCTGGTCGCGTTGACGCAGTCGATGCCCTTCGCAGCCCCGTCCACTACCATATTGCGGATGCTGAGGCCCTGAATCGGCATCTCGGGAAGGCCTTCGATCAGCGCGGCCTGTTTCACGTTCTTGGCGATGATTTCGCTGAAGTGCAAATTGCGAAACATGGGCGTTCGTTCGTCGACCGGCTGCGCAGCATGCCTGTCACCTCCCACGTAGAACGCTGTTACCGTGATGGCTTCTCCCACATCCCGCATGACGCAATTCGAAGCACGCACGTTCTCAATGACATTGCCCCGGCCGCGCGCAGTCTTGAAACGCAATCCGCGATCTGTTCCTTGACAGATGCAATTGGTGATGACGACATCCCATACTCCTCCGGCCGTCTCGCTGCCGATACCGACTCCGGCGTGCCCCGTGCCAAACACGCAGTTCGTTATCGCAATGCTCGAAGAAGCGACGCCATCCTTGTTATAGCGATAGCCGGATTTAATGATGATGCAATCGTCTCCCACGCTGATGGAGCAATTTGATATGCGGACATTCCTGCAGGAATCCGGGTCGATGCCGTCCGTATTCGGAGAGTCGGGCGGAGCGATGATGGTTACGCCGTCAATGCAGACGTTTTCGCACAAGACAGGATGAATGTTCCAAGAAGGCGAATTTATGATCTTGAGCCCACTGATCAAAACATTCTTGCAGCGATACAGATTGATCATGCGGGGACGGCCCCACTTGAGCGGCAATCCGGGAGGATTCTCGGGCTCGCGTTCATCCAAACCCATTCTTCGACGCATGTCACGTACTGTGCGAAATGCGTTCCACCAGGCTTCGCCCTGGCCGTCGAGTGTTCCTCTGCCAGTAATCGATACGTTTTCCAGGTCCAGGCCGGTGAATAACGAGGCATAGACGGTACGATCGATGCCTTCCCCGCGGCCGGTCACAGAGGGGACTCGGTTGAAATCCGAAGTGAATAGGAGCGTGGCGCCGGCGAGAACCTCAACGTGGATATTGCTCTTGAGAAAGATCGGCGCTGTCAGATACCGGCCGGCGGGAAAAAGGACTTTGCCGCCCCCCGCTTGTGCGCAGGCATCGATGGTTTTCTGGATCGCGGATGTGCAGTCGGATTTGCCGTCGGCAATGGCGCCAAGGTCGAGGACGTTGAAGAAAGGCCGCGCCGTAGTGCTTGTTTGTTCCGAAGAAGAAGCAGGTTCAGCCATCACTTCAGGAATCGTCACGGCCGACAGCGCCGCTCCGGTGGCAAACCGCCTTATGAAGTCACGACGCGGAGTTAGATTGGGCATTCGTGTCGCCTTTCGGGGAACAACCAATTCGAAACCAATTTCTATTCCGCTTTCATTGCCACTTGCACCGGCGCTCGCAGCCTGGCAGAGAAATCCGAAACGTAACGATCCCAGTCTTCGCGCGAATTGAATTGCCCGCTCCGGTTCCAGCCGAATCCGGCATAGTAGACGGCAATGCCGTCAGCCGCCACCTTTTCCTCAACCAGATAATTCTTCTTGTCTTCCCCCGAACCAGCGAGGCTGGCGGGATCGAGAATGACCGCACAGCCCAACTGACCGGCATCGTGTTCGACCGTTTCCCACGTACGCATCCACCCGTCTTTCTCTGAAACCGAAACAGCCGAACCTGCTATTTTTCTTATCCCAATTGCGTGGGTCAGCGGACTGGACCCGCCGGCAATCGTATAGTGACTCTCGAACCGATCCAGATTCTGCCCCGCATCAAGAGTGATGCGCTTAACTTCCGACACGCGGATGCCGTGGGCGTCCCAGGCATCATAAGAAAGCTCGAACATCACGCGGATCGGTCCGTTTGCGAGAACGCGTGAGTTGCGGAAATTCGCCGATGGATAAAGTTGTCCATCGACCCAGAGCCCGGTGCCGCCGCAACCACGGCTGCTGCCTGCCGAGTAGAGGTCGGCGCCCTCCCCATGATCGTGGTGATAGTCGTCGACCATATACCAGTCGTTGATCACCAGCCGTGATACGCGTTTGCTCCACACGTCGACCGCGCTGCTTGTGAGTGGTTCCTGCGCCCATGTCTCCAGGGCGGCACCATACATGCGGTGCGCGATACGGTCGTTTTCCCACGCGAAGTCGTCACGGCGCTCGCGGACGAAGCGCCCGTAGGCCTTGAAGTCCTCGCGGCTCGGGATCTGTCGCTCCCCCACGCTCAGCAGGAAGGTTTTCGTTTTCAGAGGACCGATATCCGTTTGGAATAGGAGCTCCTCAAACGTTCCATCGTCATTGGTGTCAACCGCCTGCACCAGCAAATCCCGATTGGATTGTGTGTCGCGAACATGTACCTGACGAATGTCCTCAACTGCCAGCAGGCGTTTCAAATCCGCTGCCTGCAAGACAATCGTCTCCGCCAGACGGGCGACATCGATGGGGTTGCGTACAGTCACTGTGAGACTCCGCGACGGCTCGGCAGCGAACGTCACGCGCATAGAAGAAAGAAGAAGAAGAATCGTCGAAAGAGTCCGAAACACTATGTGCCCCCTTCAAGCGGAATCCTGGTCAGTGTGCTTTCTCTGCCTTCCGCGGCCGGTAGTGAAACGTATTCAACGCTCGCTCTACATCGAAGGAGCGAAGCATGGTAATGACTTCAGCCCCAGCCATCAGGACAGGACCGTAGCCCTGCATCGCTCCAGGATCAGTCGGACGGTTGTAGTAGTAGACGGCATCGTAGGCGGCGGTAGTGCCGACGCAAATGCCATCGATTCTCCCGTCCTCCCGCACGCGTTTGGCAATCGCCTGCCAGCCCGTCTGTGCAATCGGCGCATAGGCTGGGCTCAACCAGCCACGATTTACGCCCCGCGCGATGGCAAAAGTGAACATTGCCGAGGCGGACGTCTCCAGGTAACTATCAGGTTTGTCCAGCAACTGGTGCCACATCCCATTGCCGCTCTCGACCGCGGCAATACCCTGCGCCGCCCGCTGAAATGTGTCCAGCACCTGAGGACGGCTGGGATGGTCCTCCGGCATGACGGTTAGTAATTCTGCCATCGCCATGAGCGCCCATCCATCGCCACGGCCCCAGTAGAACTTCGGATCGTACGCTGTGTTTTCGAACCAGGCGTGATCGTACAAGCCGGTCGATGGATTCTGGAGTCGCGCAGAATACTGGACAACCTGTTTCGCCGCGTCATCGAAGTAACTGCGTTGTCCGGTGAGACGGCCCATCTGAGCGAGAAACGGCACGCTCATGTATAAGTCATCCGTCCACAGCGAAACCGGTTGTGGACGGGGCCGGGCCAGGGTCCCATCCTTCATGCGCATCTGCTGGTGCAAGATGAAGTCGGCGACTTCGTCGATCGTCGCGCGATAGCGTTCGTCTTTCTTCACCGAATAAGCCTTGATCAGTGCCGCGCCCATGGCACCGCAGTCATCGAGTTCGTGCATATCAAGCAGGCGCCGATAGCCGCTGCGTTGCGGGCCGAATTCGCTGGCCTGCCGACGGAAGTAGTCAAGATGATCAAAGATGAAGTCATAGTTCTTCAGAGCGTAGTCCTTGTAGCGGGAATCCCCGGTTACATCGGAGACCTGCAGCATGCCGGCGAGGACCACTCCCATGGAGTAGGTCCAATCAATAAACTCGCCATTTCGGAGGTCGATGCCGGCTGATTTCG
>Ga0335085_10014501_pt1 | contig 11493 bp, 9 predicted proteins | sample Lox_Sample_45_FD_206712 | JGI IMG/M metagenome (GOLD analysis project Ga0335085, IMG submission 206712) | Soil microbial communities from Loxahatchee National Wildlife Refuge, Florida, United States - Lox_Sample_4.5 | ecosystem: Environmental > Terrestrial > Soil > Wetlands | place: USA: Florida... | reverse complement strand
ATCATCCCCTCGTTGAGGATATTCCGCAGTTCAGACGAGAAGACCCGCGACCGTTGCTGGAGATCAAGCTCATCACCGGTGAACGTCTCGTGTTTGATGACGCGCGCAAGAAATTCAGCGTGAAATAGCCTGAATGTTTTGTGCGGGTTGCCGGTCAGGTTAAGCTCGCGCCCACTCTCCGACCCACTGCCAGGTTCATATCACTGTCTACACCGCCCCCGGACTAGGCCATCGCCGGGGATTGAAGATGTGGTTTAGGCCCGGAGGCAACATGAAAGGCCGAGGCGGCTGCGGTCGTTGACGGCGCGCTAGGCGCGATACTAAACAGGCGCGGTGGCGGCGCCAAAGGGTAGCAAAACCGCAGGAAATGCCCTATTTAATGCAGTGGCTTTGGACCAAATGTCCAGTCATTGCAGAGGGATGGCGGAGTAGCTCAGCTGGTTAGAGCAGCGGAATCATAATCCGTGTGTCGGCGGTTCAAATCCGTCCTCCGCTACCACCGCTCCAAGGTTTCACCGTCAAGCGGTTCTGCGCTTTTGGCTCTGTTGATCCTGCTCGCCGGCGTTCACCGCAGCGGCGACCTGCGGCTTCAGATCGTAACCGATTGATGCCGCGACGCAGACCTGCCAGACCAGAAGCACCGGCAGAAGACTCTGAAAGTGAATCGGCAGCCCGTCATCCGACGGCGCGACGATGGCCTCCAGAAAGGCGCCGGCGAGCGTCCCCAACAGGATGGTTCGCCAGTGCGAGCCGGATTTTCGATACGCGGGCAATACCGCCGAAATGACAAGAACGACGATGGCGCTGCCGAGTAGGCCGCCGATCATGCCGCACCACGCCCATAGATAAGTCGACGCCGGCAGGATGAATTCCAAGCCGGCCGGCGCGGGCCTCGCAATCCCCCTGACGAGCAGCTTCAGGCTGTGTTGGACGTAGAGCGTGGTTTCGAGCGCGAGCGTCCAGGCGACGAAGCAGGCGATCAGCACGATCAGCAGCCGGAGCGCGGTGCGCGATGCCCAAAGCGCGATGCCGGTGCACAGAACGAGTCCGAACCAAAGCGCCGGTGGCAGCGGCGTATCGCGGACAACGAGCGCATGCGGCGTCGGCAGCCGCCAGGACAGCAATGCAGAGACGACAGCGAGGGCCCCGAGCAGCAGCGCGCGCTCAGGCGCGGTTGCGTTTTTCAGCCGGTTGGGAATGCGAGCCGTTTTTGCGTCCACGACGGCCAACTTGGATGATCGAGGCGGACGCTAGCGAAAAGACGCGCGCGGCGCCACCAGCGACAGGCAAAAAGCCCCTTAAGCCCGCGCCAATACCGGCACGCTGGTCGGCCGGCGGCTCGCGGTGCGGTCCATGTAGACGATCCGGTCGGCGGCGAGGCGATAGTCCGGAAACCGCTGAAGGAAGCTTGCCACCGCAACCCGCAGTTCGAGGCGCGCCAAGGCGGCGCCGAGGCAGTAATGGACGCCGTGGCCGAGGCTGACGTGGCGATTGGGATTGCGGGTGATGTCGATGCGGTCGGGGTCGACGAACTGCTCGGGGTCGCGGTTGGCGGCGCCGATCATGATGTGGAGGATCTGACCCTTGCGGATCGGCTTGCCGCCGATTTCGAAATCCTCGCGCGCGGTGCGGATGCCGCGCTGGGTCGGCGCGTCGTAGCGCAGGAATTCCTCGGCGGCCAGGTCGATCAGGCCGGGATCGGCCTTGAGCTTGGCGAACTGATCGGGAAACTGGTGCAGCCACCACAGCGACATGGCAATTGCGCTGCGCGAGGTGCCGCCGCCGGCGGTCGCCATCATGTTGCAGGTGGCGAGGATTTCCAGGTCGGTCAGCCGTTCGCCGCCAACCTCCGCCTGCACCATGGCCGAGATCATGTCATCGCCGGGCTGGCGCCGGCGCTGCTCGATCAGCGGCATGAAATAGGCTTGCTGCGCATCGAGAATCTCGCGCTGCTCCTGCGCCATCGCTTCCTTGTCGGGCGCTACCGGCTGGAACAGGAAGTTGGAGCAGCGGTCGCTCCAATGCCGCATCATCTTTTCATCGGCGTCCGGCAGGCCGAGCAGATCGAGCATCACTTGGGTCGGCAGGCGCGCGGCAAAATCGAGATAGGCGTCGAACGCGTCGCGGCCTCCCAGGTCATCGAGGATGATATCGACGCGGCGCTGCATCATCGGCCGCAACCGTTCGACCGCGCGCGGCGTCATTGCTTTGAGAAACAGCGCCTTGAGGCGATCGTGATAGGCGTCGTCGCGATAAAGCAGCCAGTGATGATAATGCTCGACGATGTCGCTGAACCGTTGCGGATTGGTCCGCGGCAGATAGGAATACAGCGTTTCGATGCGATCGACGCTGAGATCGGGCCGGTCCTGCAATTCGTAGACGTCGCGATAGCGGGTGAAATACCAGGCCTGCGCCTGCTCCGACCAATGTACCGGCTCGCGCTCGCGCATCGCCTTGTAGTGGGGGTAGGGGTCCTGCACCGCTGCGGCGGTGAACAGGCCGTAACTGTCCTGGCATTCGAGTTCGGCAAGCGCGGGCATCAGACGTGCCCCCAGGCGCGGCGGCCGACGTCGAGCAGCAACTGGATCTTCGCCGTCTGCGTGTCGGTCGTCAGTTTGCTGGGCAGGACGGCGAATTTCGACATCGCCGCGCTGGCGAAGCCGCATTGCGGACAGATGCCGAGGCGATCCATCGGCGCAAAGCGCGCGGCGTCGTCGAGGCGGCGCAACAGATCGTCCGGCGATTCGAGTGCCGGATTCTTGGTGCTGATAATGCCGAGATAGGCGCGTTTGTCCGCCGGCAGAAAACGCAGCGGCGCAAAATCACCGGCGCGAGGCGAGTCGTATTCCAACAGAAACGCATCGACGTCGGTGCGGGTGAACAGCGCCTCGGCGATCGGCGCATAGCCGCCGTCGCCGACCCACAGGCTTTCCAGGTTGCCGCGGCACAGGTGCATGCCGATGGTAAGGTCGGCCGGCCGGCCGGCGACCGCGCGGTTGAGCATGTCGATATAGAGGGTGGCCAGCTTGTCGGGATCGTCGCCCTCGCTCTTGGCGAGCGCGCGAATGTTGCTGTCGCACAGAAGCGCAAGCGGGACCTCGTCGAGCTGCAGATAACGGCAGCCCGCGGCGTAGAGGTCTTTGATCTCCTGTTGAAAGACCGCGGTCATGTCGTCCCAGTACGCCTCGACGCTCGGATAGACTTTCGGATCGACCGCCTGCTTGAACTGGCCGAAATGCATGTGCGACGGCGTCGGCATGGTGACCTTGGCGCGGTTTTTCGCTACCGATTTGAGGAACTTGTAGTCATCGGTGACGATGGGCCTGGTGCGGCGGACGCGCTTGGTCGCCATCGGCGCGGGCGACGGCGTGGTGAAACCCTCATCGTTGCGGAATACGAGCTTCGAGGCCTGGAATTCGAAACCTTCGACCGCGCTGAGAAAACCGCGCGACCAGCCGCCGCGGCGAAATTCGCCGTCGGTGACGATCGGCAGGCCCAATTCCTCCTGCATCGCGACCGCGCCGCGGATGGCGCGGTCCTGGACCTCGCGGAGCTTCTCGGGCGGCAGCTTGCCCGCTTCCCACTCCCGCCAGGCATCACGCAGTTCCTGCGGCCGTTTCAGGCTGCCGACGTGATCGACGGAGTTGGTCGGAACGCGCGACGAAGGCATGGTGAAGCTCCCCGGTTAGATGGCGGCGGCGTGCGGCGCTCGCCTGGAAAGGTTCTCGGATCGGGCGAGCCGCATCCGGCGCGCCAGGACGGCGTCGAGTTCGGTCGGCGTCGCCGCAACGCCCAGGATGTGCCGGTCCGGTCGGATGACCACGGCTTCGGTGGCAAGCGCGGCGAGATAATCGGCTGCCTCGCCGTCGGCGACGACGAAAGCGGTATCGCTGTCGTCAAGCTCGGCGCGCGTCGCTGCCGGCATTGCGTCAGCCAGGCGGCGCGTGGCGAGGACGGCGAAGCGATAGCCGACCCGGTCATCGAGCAGGGTGCCGTCGGCAAGCCGCGGCTGTGCGGCGCGCTCGGCCGCAGGCGGCGGCGCGTCGCCATGCAGTCCGCGGCCAAGCCGCGGCGTGATCGGCCGCAGCATCGTCGGATTGGCGATGAGATCGCGGTCGCGCTGGCGTGCCTTTTCCGGATCCGTGGTCTGGATCACGCCGCCGAGTTCCACCGCGAGCTCGATATAGGCGCGCACGTGTTCCATGCGCTCGGTTTCGTAGGTATCGAGCAGGCTTTCGGGTGCGGCGCCGACGAGCACATCGCGCAGCTTCCACGCCAAGTTTGCAGCGTCGCGCAGACCCGAGCACATGCCCTGGCCGAGGAACGGCGGCATCTGGTGCGCGGCATCGCCCGCCAGCAGCAGCCGGTCGCGCCGCCAGCGCGTCGAAAGCGCGGAATGGAAGGTGTAGACGACGGCGCGCTCGATTTTCGATTTCGCCGGATCGATGTTCCAGGGCCTCAGCAGTTCGTAGATCGATTCCGGCCGCGTAATCGTTGCCGGATCGTCCTGCGGCATCAGCATGAATTCCCAGCGGTGGCGCTGGCCGGGCATCGGCACGAAGGTCGTCGGCCGCGCCGGATCGCAATATTGGATGGCGTCGACGACCCGGCCGGTGTCGTCTGCGGCCTCCGGAACGCCCTCGGGCGGGGTTTCGAGCACCATGTCGAGCACGATCCAGCGCTCGTGCGAACGCAGGTCTTGCAACTCGGCGCCCATGAAACGCCGCACCGTCGACCGGGCGCCGTCGCAACCGACCACGTATCGAGCGGTCAGTTCGGCGAGCACCCCTGAGGCGAGATTTTCATAGCGGATGCGGACCAGGTCGCGCGCTTCGTCGAGCGCGAAAGCCTCGCAACGCAGCCGCACATCGACCGCCGGATAGCGCGCGGCACCGGCGCGCAGGATGCTTTCCAGTTCCGGCTGATAGAAACGGTAGGCGTTGTGCCAGCCTTCCGGCCCGGCGCCGCTGCGGGCAATCAACAGCAACAGTTTGCCGTCGGCGCTGACGTGACGGATGTTGCGGCTGACGTTGAGCCGCGGCAGCAATTCGCCGGCGAGGCCCATGGTCTGAAACAGGCGCAGGCCTTCGCCGTCGAGCGCGACGGCCCGCGGCAGGTGGTAGACCGACGGCTCGCGCTCCAGCACCGCGACTTTTAGTCCGCTCTGTCCAAGCAGATTCGCGAGTGTCGCGCCGACCGGCCCGTAGCCGGTGATGCAGACGTCGAAGGCGGGCATCGTCATGACCGCTCGAATCGCCGTCAGGATTTTTTCAGGCCCATCTTGGCGGCAAGCTCCGCCCGGTATTCGGCAATCGGCCGAAAACCGGGAGCGTTGCGGCAGAAGGCGTCGGATTTGGCTCTGATCTGCTCGGCCGGCTGCGACAGATCGAGGTCCTCGATGCACGGCTGTTCGATGTACCACTGGGTGTCGCAGAACACTTCGAGACGATTGCCTTCGGGGTCGCGGAAATACAGCGACCAGGCATTGCCATGGTCCATCGGCCGCAGGTCGGTGACGCGCGGTTCGTCCTTCACCCGCCGCCACACCGCCTGCAGCTCTTCCACGCTCATCACCCGGAAGGAAATCTGGTTGATGTGATTGAAGGCGAGGTCCTTTGGCCGGCCGCTGACCAGGGCGACCTGATGATGGTCCTTCGGATCCCAGCTGGTGAACACGATATCGGCGCCGCGGACTTTGCCCCGGTCGGTAACGGTGAAGCCCAGCACGCGCGTGTAGAAGTCTTCCATCAACGGCATATCGTACACATAGAGCCCGATATGACTCATGCTCAACGGCACGCGGGCGGTGGCGGCGCTGCCGGATGCCAAAGCCGTGTCGGACATTATGAGTTCCTCCCTTGCAATCGGTTCCTGCAATCCGGCAACGCTAGAGCGCGCCGCCGCAGGCGGCCAGCAGTCTTGACTTGGTGTCCGCACAGTGGACAATCGGCCAAGCTGGATTGCAGGCAATGGCGAAGAATGGCGGCAAAGCGCGGACCGGCAGCGTGCGCGCGCTTGAGCGCGGCCTTGCGCTTCTCGTCGCAATGAACCGCCGCAAGCTCTCGTCCGTGGTCGAGCTTGCCCGCGATACGCTGCTGCCGCGGCCGACGGTTTACCGTCTCCTGGAAACGCTGACCAAGGCCGGGTTCGTCAGGCGAAGCCGGCCGCTCGACCGCTATTGTCTGTCGCGGCAGGTGCGCACCCTGAGCGATGGCTTCGCCGAAGACGATTGGATTGCCGACGTGGCGGCGCCGCTGATGATCGAATTCACGCGCCAGGTGGTTTGGCCGGTCGCGCTGCTCACCTTCGAAGAAGGCCGCATGCTGGTGCGCGAAACGACCCATGAGGCGAGCGCGTTGTCGATCGATCACGGCATGGTCGGGCGTCGGCTGCCGATGCTGCGCACCGCCGCCGGGCGCTGCTATCTCGCCTTTTGCCCCGATAAGGAAAGGCGCGCGATACTCGATCTGCTGTCGCGTTCGCGCGCGCCGGAGAACCGCGGTGCCGGCGAAACCCAGCGGCTCGCCAAACTGTTCGCTGCGATCCGCGCCAAGGGCCATGCGATCCAGGATCGCGAGATCAATCCGAAGGCGACCGGCATCGCCGTGCCAATTTGCCACGGCGGGCGGGTGCTCGGGTGCATGTCGCTGATCTGGATATCCTCGGCGCTTACTATCGAGGACGCCGAGACGAGGCTACTGCCGCCGCTCTTGTCCACGGCCGGCCGCATTGCCGAAGCCGTGCAAGAGCGCATGCGCGACCGGCGCGCAGCCGACGGCGACCGGCAGCGGCCTGTCGCCTCGCAACCGCCGCTCTGACCCAAAGTCGGGCGGTCAATGGATCAGCGTGTGCGGCAGCCACAGAACGATGCCCGGCAACAGGATCAGAATGATCAGCACGGTAAAGTCGGCGAGCAGGAACGGCACGACCCCGCGATAAATCGTTGCCATCGAAATCTTCGGTGCGATCGCATGCAGCAGGAAGACGATGATTCCGAGCGGCGGATGGATCAGCGCCATTTCCACCTGGATCAGACAGATGATCCCCCACCACAGCGGGTCGTAGCCGAGGCTGACCACGATCGGCAGGACCAGCGGCAACGTGATCAGGATGGATGACATCTCCTCGAAGAAGGTGCCGAGCAGAATGTAGACGGCGGTCAGCGTGAAGATCACGCCGAGCGGCGGGAAATGATGGCCCTCGATCCAGTGGACCAGGGTCTCGGGCACGTGCGCGAGATTGATGAAATACGTGAAGATCGGCGCCGCCATCAGGATCAGGTAGAGCATGGCGGCGACCGAGCCGGCCTCGTACATGCCGCGGGCCAGTCCCTTCCAGGTCAATCGGCGCCGCGCCAACGCGAAGATCAGCGCCAGGATCGCGGCCGCCGAGGCCGCCTCGTTGACCGTGAAAACGCCGCTGTAGATGCCGACGAAGACGCCGAGCAGCAACGCGAGCGAAGGCGCTGCGCGTCGCGACGCGTCGAGGCGTTCCCGCCAGGACATGCGTGGGCTGGTCGGCGCGATCTCCGGTCGCCGCCGCACCGCGATGGCAATGGCCACGAGGTTGAGCGCGATCGTCATCAAAGCCGGCACGATCGCGGCAACGAACATGTCGAGGATGAAAGTCTTGGCCACCACGCAATAGATGATCATAACCAGCGACGGCGGGATGAGCGATTTCAGCGTGCCGCCGGCAGCGATGGTTCCAGTCGAGAACGACGGCGAGTAGCCGCGGTCGAGCATTTGCGGCAGCGCGACCTTGGCGAAGGTTGCGGCCGTCGCTGTACTCGAGCCGCAGATGGCGCCGAAGGCGGCCGAGCCGCTGATCGTGGCATAGGCGAGCCCGCCGCGCCGGTGGCCGAGGAAGGCCGCGGCGGCGCGGTAGACGTCCTCGGAGAATCCGGCCATGCTCGCGAACGCGCCCATGAGCAAGAACAGCGGCACGGCGGCCAGGTCGGTGCTGGCGAGCACGTAGGACGGCTCTTGGGCAAGGAACGAAAACGCCGGCAGCCAGCCGCCGCCCTGCAAGGCGAACCCGACAACGCCGACGGTCATCATTGCGAAGCCGATCGGAACCTGCAGCAGGATCAGGCCGAACAGCGCGGCGATTCCCAATGCGCCGACGACGGCCGGTGCCAAATCGTCCCTCCGCCGCTTCAGCCGGTCATGTCCGGACGGCCGTCCGGATAGTCGCCGCGCGCGATCTTGATGCCGACGACGATCTGCAGGAGCGCGCTGATTCCCAATATGACGGCGACCGCGCCCCAGATCGGAGCGCTTGGAATGCGCAGCATCCATGTCGCCGTTCCGGTCGCTGCCGTCTGCTTGGCGAACAGCACGAATTGCCAAGTCATCAGGATAAGAACGATCTCCACGAGTACCGCGGCCACGGCGTCGGCAATTCGACTGGCGCGCGCGCCGACGACGGTGGCGAGGAACCGAATCGTGATGTTGCTGCGCTCGATGATGGCGACCGGAATGCAGCAGGCGACCGCGAACGCGGCGACGAGCCCGCCGACGTCGCGCACGGCATCGATTGGGCGGGCGAAGAAAAAGCGCAACAGCCCGTCGGCCATGGTCATGACAGCGAAGCAGAGCAGCGCGCCGAGGCCGAGGACCACGAGCGCCTGCGCTACAACCTTGGCCGCCCAATCGAGTCGAGCTATCGCTGACACCGCCACACCCACACGGCACGATGCAATCAGGCACGGAAAGGGGAGGGCCGGCACAACACCATGCCCACTACCTCGTGCCCGTTTGCAGTAAAGCTGTTCGACTTACGCGCTCCGGGTCGTTCCCACGGGGCGAACACGTCTCAAGCTCACCCCTTCTCTTCCTGGCGCACCTTGGCGAGTTCGGCATCGAGCGCCGCCTTCAACTCCTTGTGCCGTTCGCTTGCCGCCACCCACTGCTCGCGCACCGGCGCCAACAGTTTTTGCGCCTCGTCGAGTTCCGCCTGGGGGGGAAACACCACCTTGTTCTTCGGATTGCTCTTGAGCTTCTCGAGATTGGCCGCGTTGTAGGCGGTGATCCGCTCGATCCATACTTTGGTAAGCGTTTCCCCGGCGTCGTGCTCGATGGCCGCACGAGAGGCTTCCGGCAGCGCGTCGAATTTCTTCCGGTTCATGAGAACGGCGACGGGAACGACCCCAAGGCCGATGAAGAAGTGATTGTTGGTCACGCGGTCGAGGCCGAAATCGAAGAATGGCGACATGTGCGACGTGGTGCCGCTGATCGTCCCGCGGCTGATCGCCTCCGGGATTTCGGTGACGGGCATCCCGATCGGAACGGCGCCCAGGGCGCGCAATGCGGCGCTCTCGTTCTTGCTGGATGCGCGAATCGTCTTGGCCTTGAGATCGGCGATTGAGTTGACCGGAAAGTTGGTATGGATTGAGTAGGGCGCAGTGCCCCACAGTCCGACGATGAAATAGTCTTTGTAATCGTGAAGCGCGTTTCGCGCGACGAGCCGAGTCGCGACGAGCGAAGATTCGCGCAGCGACTTGAACATTCCGGGAAGTTCGAGAACCTCGGTATCGGGAAATCGGCCCGGTGAATACGACGGAATGACCCACGCAACGTCGGCGACACCGTCGAGAACCATTTGCGGCTGTTGCCCGGGATTGCGGCCGAGCGCACCGTTCGGGAACAGGTCGAAGACGACCGCGTTCTTGGTGTCGCGCTGGACGTTTTCAGCGAACGGCTTCATAACCGTGCGGAACGTGACTTCGCTGTCCGGGGTGAACACCGCCCATTTCAGGTGGTCTTCCGCCCGGGCGAGCTTGGTGCCGAGGAGCGCAGCCGTCGGCATTGCCGCGGCAGTGGCAAGAAACCTGCGCCGGTCCATTCCATCCTCCCTGCTTGTCGTTGTGGGTCTCGCGATGCGAGCGTCTTGTTGGGGCGGCTCGCCCAGGCCACACTGCCGCCGGCGGCGGCCTGTTACAATCGTCCTGCCGGGAGAGTCCGAGGAGCGGACAGGCCGCGCCCTACCGCAATGGCGCGGCGCGGGCCGTTTGGATGTTTGAGTCGGCGCCGTTCATTCGCGCCAAAATGTCGGTAACGGGAAATTGGGTCCACGCGCGGGTGACAAAATTTCGGTGCGAGATGTCGCCGGTAGGCAGGAACGTCACCATACCCTGAAGATGACCGTTCCTGAGTTCCGAGCCGTACGGCACCGACCGTTCGCTCAAGAGGTGCTCGAGATCGGCGTTGTGCTGGGCCGTGTGCGGCGTAAAGGCGCTGATGAAGAATGCAGACCTGTTGCTGGCGATCCAGTCGGCAAACTTGTCGATCCCGGCATAGAGCGCGTCGAGCAGGACGACACCGCGCACCCGCGATCTGACGCCGCCACGCTCCAGAACGGACAGGGTCGGTCCGAAGCCGCCGCTATACGCAACGATGACGACCGGCATTTTGGCAAATGCCGCAGCGCGCCGCGGGTCGCCGTATAGCCGCGCAAGCTTCACTGCGGCCTCGTCGAGGAAGCGTTTGAAGCCGTTCGGCTGCCAGAAGTTCCCGGAACTCGAATCGGCGGCATCGACGGCGAATTGCGGTGCCACCAATACGGCATTCACGCCGGCCGCGGTGATCTGCGCCGGCAGCCGCTGGCGGTCGCGCACGTCGCGCGCCAGATTGGCGCCGTGGCCGTGGAAGAACACCACGATGACGGCAGGCCGCGAAGGGTCGAACCCCGGCGGAACGTGGAGCAGGACGCGATCGTCGCTGAAGGTCTGCGATTCCCAGAAAATGTGGCCGCGGAAATTGGTGTGACCGCGGCGCCCCTCTTCGCCGACATTCAGAAACGGCCGGTTCGATCCCGGGACCAGGCCATGATAAGGGAATGGTGCAGTTTCGAAGTCGACGAGCGCGGTGTGCGGTCCAAACGCCGGTCGCCCTTGCGATGGCACCGCCTCGATTGCCGAGCGCCGCGCCGCAAGTGACAGCGGCGCGGCTTCGAGCGAGGCCAGGCGGATCGCCGGTTTCAGCCGATCCTCTTTCAGTGATCGCGGCGCATCGGTGACGCGGCTTTCGGCCAAGTGCCGGGGCGCAAAGAGGCTCCATTCACGCGCCACGATGGCGGCCGCATTTTCGTAACCCGCAAAACCGTCGATCGCCGGACCCGACACACGCGGGTTGTCGATGCGCCTATAACTGGACGTGCCGAATGAAAGCGATTTGCCGATGTCAGGATCGGACTGAGCCGTCGTCGCAAAGGTCGCCATGGCCGGCGTGACCAAGCCGGGCGAGCGGAGTTCGTTGTAGATGAGCCAGCACCAGCCCGCAGCACCCGCGACGAGCAGAGCCGCGGAAATCTGCAACAGCCTGCCATCAAGCTTGTCTTTCAGCCGGGCCGGTCGCCGTGCCAACGGGCTAAGCCGGGCGCGAGGAGGGTCGACCTCGACATACTTCGCCGACGGCGCTGGGCGCGCACCGATATGATCCCGCTGCCGCCGCACCCGGGATTCTGAAGCGAAACGATGCGCGTGGGCAATCG
>Ga0335085_10014500_pt1 | contig 11494 bp, 7 predicted proteins | sample Lox_Sample_45_FD_206712 | JGI IMG/M metagenome (GOLD analysis project Ga0335085, IMG submission 206712) | Soil microbial communities from Loxahatchee National Wildlife Refuge, Florida, United States - Lox_Sample_4.5 | ecosystem: Environmental > Terrestrial > Soil > Wetlands | place: USA: Florida... | reverse complement strand
ATCTTTTGAAGTTCGTTGAAGTACTCCGCCTGCTGGCGGGCGCCTTCATGCAAAATCTCATTGGCCAGGGTGAAAAAACCGCAGGCGGGGCCAACCTCATTGGTGTAAGTCCCCGCTGTAAACTTCCGGCACGCGTCTTGCTTTGCGGGAATGGTTGTCCCCAGGTCGTTAACATAAACACAGGGCAGGTTGAGCTGGCCGACCTTTTCCTTCAGGGTCATCCGACTCATGAGGTCGTCGACACGCTCATCCACCGGCCGTTTCGGATCAAGGTAAATAGGCGTTGAACTGTCAGCCTGTGCCAGGATCACCGAGATGGACGCCAGCATTACACCGGCGCCAACTGCCATCCACCAATAAGTTTTATTCCGCATTATTTTTACCCTCCATGAAGTCATCCTCACCACTGCCGCTTTTCGACCCGCGGGCGTTCCGCGCGGCCCATCGCCTTGGTTTCGATCGCCGGGTGCTTCAGCCCCCGCAATTCTTCGCAATTCGCGCACACCTTGAGCACGGCGTCGGCGATGTCGTCCGTGTCCTTTTCCGAGCCAAGAAAAATGTGGTGGGGCAGCCAGATGGATTCATGGTAGGCGGCGCGCTCCGAGACCGGGCAATGGTAGTGCGTTTTCAAATCGATGGGCGCCGCTTGACCGGAAGTGAAGGCCGGCCAATCCTGGGGGCTAAAGGGAAAAAGCGCGCTCTTGTAAACCGGCTCGTAGAACAGCCCGTCACAAGGGATGCCTTCGCATTCGAGCGCCCCCAGAAATGCAGCGCGGGGGATTCCGCCAAAGTGCTCGGGCAGGTACTTGAAGACGAATTGGTACGCCGCCACTTGCGTCTGGCGCTTGTCGGGCCGCAGGAAGTCGAGTCCGGGTGTGCCGCGAAGGCGCTTTTCAAAGTGGTCCATGTTGGCTTGGCGGACCTTCGCTTGCTTCGGCATCCGCTCAAGTTGCGCGGCCAGAATTACCGCCTGGAGTTCCGTGATGCGATGATTGAATCCGATCAGGCGGTGCTGATATCGATCGGTCGCTGTGGCTCTCCCGCAATTCGTATAGGACTGGGCGCGCTCGTAAATTTCCAGGTTGCTGGTAATGACGGCGCCGCCCTCGCCGGCCGTCATCAATTTGCTGGACTGAAAGCTGAAGCAACCGGCATCGCCCGTAGCGCCCGCACCTTTGCTGCGCCACTTGCCTCCGTGGGCGTGGGCGCAATCTTCGATCACCAGCAGGTTGTGGGCCTTGGCGATGCGGCCAATTTCATCCAAATCGGCAAAGCGCATGGCGAGGTGGACGGGAAGAATGGCCCGGGTCCTGGGCGTCAGGACCGCCTCAATCAGCTTGGCATCCAGGCAGTAGGTGGCGGGATCGATATCCACAAAGACCGGCACGGCATTGAGCAGCAGGATGGGGCCAACCGTGCCTTCCCACGTATAGGCAGGCACGATGACTTCATCACCCGCCTTGATTCCCGCGGCTTTCAATGCGACTTCGATGGCCACGGTTCCATTCGCGACCGCCAGACCGTACTTCGCTCCGTGCAAGCGGGCAAACTTCTGCGCGAAGGCGTCCGCATGCTGGTTGGGGAACGGATAGCCGCCCCAGTTGCGGCTGGCCAGGACTTTTTGCAGCCCGCGCACCTCCTGCTGTGTGTAAGCCGGCCATGCTGTGAACGGTTTCCTGCGGACCGGTTTGCCACCAGTAATAGCCAGTTTTCCCATAACCGAACCTTCTGTGGTGAGACGACTCAACCTTGGGTCAAGGCGTCGCGTCCAGGCGAAATTGGCGGTGCGAACTCAACTTCTCACGCCGAGTCCGCACCCGGCGGCAGTGCACGTGTCCGGAGGGCGTGAGGGCTGTCGCGGCAAAGGATGCTCCGGGCCGTTACGAGGCGCTAGCGGACCTGCCCATCGAGGTACGTGAGCACCGCGCGGGCAAGGTCTTCTCCACCTTCCGGAGTGAAGGGTGAAACGCCGGGCTCATACCCCTTGTAGGCAAATTCCGCCTTGGAGGGGAGATAGCCCAGCCATCCGTTGGTATAACCGAAATAGAACGTGTATGGAAAGGGCGAATGGCTCCGCACGTTCATGGAAATTTCGCAGAAAAGCTCCAAGGGCGCCGCCCAGATGGCCACATCCTTATTGATCCGCAAGAAGCGCACGGGAAGGCGAACCATGGTGGTTCCGGTGCTGGTGGTGCGCGTGTAGTCACCCAGGTCGGAAGCCCACCCCAGGCCTTCCTTGCGCGGCGTTTCCACAATAGTTTCACCCGGATTCAGTTCCACGTCGGCAGAGGTGGGGCCCAAGCGCGCGTTGGCTTCCAGGATCTTGTCGCCGAGCAGCACTTTGAACTGGTCGAGGTGCGCGCTCTTGAAATCCTGCTGCACGGTGTAAATGGGCGCCTGGTTGCCCGCCGCGCCATTAATGTAGAGCATCGGCGCGCCCAGTTTCTCCTCGACGTACTCCGCCACGACGCCCGGCGCGTCACCGGTAATCAGATTGTTGTGGTCGCCAAGGGCGGTGCCGTGCATGCCGTAATTGGCAATCAAGGCAATCGGTTTCCCCTCGGGGGTTTCCAGCCGCAGGATGCCAATCATGTGATCGACGGGCCCATCGGGGTTCAATCCCAGAAAGGCCGGCCCATCTTCATTCCGCGCGCGGCGATTGATGGTGGCACTGGCATACCCCCAGCCCACGCCCAGGCGCGCCGGTTGGAGTTTTTCGCGCGCTTCTTTGATCCCATCGATCAATTGCTTTTTGGTTTTGGCCGTGTACTCGTTGTTGTGTTCATGGTCGTATCGACCGTGCAGGAAGGCTTCTCCCAACCCCGGAGGTCCAACCTCGGGCGCCGCGTGCGTGTGGGTGACACTCCACCACACCTGCACGGGCTTGATGCCCATCTGCTCGTTGAGTTCGCGCGTGATCTCATCATAGACCGAAGGGGAATAAAGGCAGATATCCGTCGAGATCAGGAAGAACTGGGTCTTGCCATCGTCCATCGCCACGATGCGGTGAAAGATGTGATCGTGTACCCCGGTGGATTGCCGAGGAGCGTAACCCAATAGCCATTGCGGCGAATCCGGGGTGATGTCAACCTTGACCACCGAGGCGCGAAATGGTCCGGCCAAGGCCACGCCAGAGGCCACTGCCAAGGCCAGTAAAATTGAGGGAATAATAAGCAGCGTGCGCCAGCGATTTGTGCTTGCCAATTGCTTTTTCAACATGATTCAATCCTCTTCGCTACATTTCTGAACCCTAAGGGGTTGGGATAAACACCCGATGACGCTAGTCGGCGGGAGAGCCAAAGTCAAGAAAATTTTACACTCGAAATCGGAGGTTCTATGAGCCGCATTGCGCTTGGTTTTGCCGGGCTCCTGCTCGTTTCCTGCGTGCTTACGGCGCAGACCACCACTCCTCCGGTGTGGGAGTGGGACCTTCCCCAGATCCGTGCCATGGTGGATAAGGTGCGCGCCGGGCGCGACCTGACACCCAAGCCGTGGCCCCACGAAGCACGCGTGGCGGTGGCCCTTTCCTTCGACTTCGACGCGGAGTCGGGTTTCCTGATTTCCGGCAATGACTCGGCCCAGCCGCTCTCGCGCGGCCAGTACGGTCCGCGGGTGGGGGTGCCGCGCATTCTGGACATGGCCGAAAAGCACCATGTACCCCTCACGTTCTTCATTCCCGCCGTCGACGCGCAGTTGCATCCGGAGGCGATCGACGCCATCCTCAAATCGCCGCTGAAACATGAAATCGGCATCCATGGATGGATCCACGAACCCATCTCGAAACTGAAACCTGGGCAGGAGCGCGAGCTCACCACCCGCGCCTTCGAGTGGTGGACCCAGCGCCTGGGCCATAAGCCGGCGGGAATCCGCACACCCTCCTGGGATTTTACCGCCGACACCCTGAGCATCATTCGCGACCTCGGGTTGGTTTATGACACGAGCCTGATGGCCGACGACCGCCCCTATGAAATCGTCGCCGAGGGCAAGCCCACGGGTCTCGTGGAGCTGCCCGTCGAGTGGATTCTCGACGACTACGCCTATTACAGCTACGATCGCAAGTCGAACGCTTACTTCCGGGTGGGCGACAGCGACGTTTACGAGATCTACAAGGGTGAATTCGATCGAGCTTACGAAGAGGGCACCTTGTTCCTCCCCACCATGCACCCGTTCGTTACGGGGCATCGATCACGCCTGGCGGCGCTGGACCGACTTGTGACCTATATGCAATCCAAGCCGGGGGTGTGGTTTGGTACGCTCCAGCAAGTCGCAGGGGAGGCGCGGACGCAAATTTCAACCCCCCGTTAGCGTATTACATGCCACATACGATTTGCGAGGTGAGCGATGAAGTATTTTGTTTGGATTTTCGCGTTGATGTTGTGTCTTTCATCAGCCGGGGCACGCGCCGAGGACGTGGGGCTCGAGTCGATGACCGGAAAGACGGCACTGGTCTTTACGCTCCATCCCGACGACGAGCTGTTCGGGGCCGGGGGGACGATTGCCCTCCTCAACCAGCACCACAATAAAGTCTACATCGTTCTCTACACCAATGACGACATGGGTTCGTTTGACACGGAAATGAGCTCGCAGCGGCTGGCGCGCATTCGCAAGACGGAGGAAGAGGCTGCGGAAGCCGTCCTGGGGACGCCGCAGGAGAACTTGTCATGGATGGGTTACGATGACGGCATGCTGGAATATGCTCCGCAGCCCAAGCTCGTGGAAGAGGCGACGGCGATCATCCGCCGGATTCGCCCCGACATCCTGCTTTGCCCGGACCCCGGCGAATGGTATGTGCGCTGGCACAAAACCGACCACCGCATGGCGGCGAACAATACGGTGGATGCCGTGCGCGCAGCGGAATTCTGGCTCTACTTCCCCAACCAGCGCCTGGAACTGCACCTGGAGCCTTATCGTGTCCCCCTGATGTATTTCTATTACACCGCTCCGCAAGAGGCCAACACCTGGGTCAACATTGATGCAGTGATGAAACTGAAGCTCGAAGCCGCCGCCAAGCACGTGAGCCAGTTCGAGCCCGCCATCACCAAATACCGGCCGGATTGGGACCCTGCCGATTGGGCGAAGCTGGAAGAATACTTGTCCAGCCGGCAGCCCAAGAAAGACGGTCACTACGTGGAAAGCTTTCGCAAGGCAACAGGGTTCCATCAGGATTAGAAACCCAAGTGGCCCTTGGTTTGGGACAGGACTTGGTTATATTGGGCAGACAATTCTGACATGACGCCAGGGCTGAAGGCCGTTAATCCTAAACTGATGGTCGACATCAACCCCGCCGGCTTGAAGAATGGCGAGCAACTCTTCCGCGACCTGTATTCAAAGCCCGGCTCACCCTTTGATTATGCCGGTATCGATGGCTACTTCGGGTCTACCCAGTCGGGTGGGCCGGAAGAGTGGATCCCGCTCATCGACAGGATTTATGAGATGACCAGCAAGCCTGTGCTGATCAACGAATGGGGCTATTCGTCGCTGGCGGGAAGCGGCGTACCCCTCAACCGGAAAGTCGGAATATCGGTTTGCGAGAATCAGGCCTGGAAGCTGGCATGGCGAAAAGAGCACTCGCCGGAAGAGCAGGCTGCATTTGTGGAAATGGGAATGAAGATCTTTGCCACCTACCCTCATGTGGCAGGCGCCTTCTTCTTCGAGTGGAACGACAATCCCATCTGCCCTCATTGCGGGACGAAGGGGTGCCCCATGGAGTGCGGCTGGGGATTAGTGGATAGCGAAGGCAGGCCGAAGCCTGCCTTCTACGCTTTCAAGTCAGCGGCGCACGAGTATTTCTGAGCGGCTAATGCGACTCGATCATCTCCACCAAGCCATTCACGATGCCCGGTTCGGCACAGCCTGCGGTCTTCAGGTGCGAGGTGGTGTTTTCGTAACTGATGGTTTGAAAGGCAGCGTCGCTGGGAATGTAGCCGCTGGACCCGTTGGCATGGGTCACCATCAGCGTGTCATTCAGCGGAGAGGTTCGCTTCAGGTGCTGATAGATCTCCGTAAAGACTTCCCCGGAAACGCCGGTCAAGGCGATGTCATTCAGCCTGATTAGACTGATGCGAATGCTTACCGGGTCGGCGTCCTCCCAGGTGTAATCGGCGCGCGGGCGGGGCCCCGCAGTCAGCTTACGCCCTGCGCAAGTGACGACTCGTTGGGAAGCCTGGATGGTGGCTTGCGACGACATCACGGTAATATTCTTCGCCACCCGCACGGACTCTTCCCCAAGAATTTTGCCGATTCCATCCACCATGGTGAAGTCTTCGCCGCGGTCCACGGTGTTGGGGTTCTGGTCGCCTGCGGCTCCGCTGGTCCAGATGGCAACCGGGGCCGCACCGCCCGCCTTTTCATCCGCCCCCACGTTGAGCTCCCACCCTGCGTCGCTGCGCGTCGGAATCTTGCCCTGGTAGTATTCTTCGACGTAGCGCGAGGTGGCCCCCGCCAAATCGCCGGTCACGGCCATGTTATCCGGCCCCATGACGACGGCGTGGACGGGATAATTCAGGAAAAAAGCAATGGGCTTGCCGGAGAGGTCGGTGAACTTCACCACCGCCAGGGTTTTGTCGGAAGGACCGTCTGGGTTGTAACCCAGCCACCACCAGCCCTTATCGGGAAAGTATTCCCGGCGGTTGATGTTGACGTAAGCCTTGCCCGTGCCAAAGCCCACCTTGGCCGGCTGCAGATTCGCTTTGGCCTGCCGGACAGCTTCGAAGGCGTCGTTGGCCACTTTGGTAGTATAGGCAATGGTTCCGGGCGAGGGAGGGTGCCCTCCCGGATAGGCCGAAGCCGGCGCGCCCGGCGCAGGCGCCCTTCCAAACATCCCGACCAGCGAAGGTGCGCTATGGTCATGGACGGCGGCAAAGATGACGTTATCCGCAGGTATGCCCAGTTCCTTGCTCACCCTCTGGGAAAGCTCCTCCCACACGTGGGTGGGCATGGCGACGAGTTCCCAAGCCAGCAGGGCTGCCTGGTTCGTCCCATCACTGATGACGATGGCGCGGGCGTAGATATGGTCGTGGATCCTTTGAAAACCCTGGGTGCGGCCCGCATATCCGCCCATGGGAAGCGCAGCGTCGGGGGAGGGGGTAATGTCTACCTTCGCAGCTCCCACCTGCAAGGTGCCACTCGGCGCTCCCCAACACACTACCGCCGAGGTCAACAAGCAAAGGAAAAGACAAACGCCGATGCGAATACGTAATGAGTGCTCCATAGACGTCTCCTTGATTCAATTATCCGATCTCTGCCCCGGCTTGCCGGGGTGCAGGCAAACTTTCGCCCGTGAAAAAACCCCCACCCGCCTGCCTCCGCATTCGGGTGAGGGTTTTTGCTCGTCAGTGGCCGCGCTGATGTATGTCACCAGGAACCTGATGGAATCGTGCGTCTACTGAGGGTAATGGCAATGCTTTACGTCTTGTTCCAGCAAGATTGTGTCCCAGCCAACGGCAAGGCCGCCGGCTGGGACGGGTCAAAGTCGCGCCGCGTTAGAACTCCAGCCGCAACGCCAGTTGCGCCAACCTGGGGAAGTTCTTCTGTGAGCTGATGATCCCGAAGTTGGACGCGCCAAACGCCTGGCCAGGCGCGCTGAATTGCACGCGGTTCCAAAGGTTGAAGAACTCCGCCCGGAACTGCAGCGAGAAGCGTTCGCTCAGCTTGGTGTCTTTGAACAGAGAGAAATCAGCGTTGTTAATGCCGGCCGCACGCACATTCGTCAGCTCGCGGGGACCGTTCCCGAAGGTGAACGCAGCCGGTTGGGTGAAGCACGAAGTGTTGAACCACCGGGTATATCGCGAAGCGGCCGGTGTGTTGTAGGCAATCGAACACCCCGAAACAAGATTGGGCCGCTGGGTGCCATTTCCCGTGGCGTTGCTGTTGTTGACGGAGTCCGTAATGACCAACGGCACGCCGCTCTGTAAGGTGTAAATTCCGTTGACACCCCAACCGGAGACTACCTTATTGGCGGCTCCCGAGGCAGTGCCCAGGAACTTCTTGCCGTTACCAATGGGTAGGCCGAGGGTGTAGCTCGCCACCAGGTTGTGCGGCACGTCGTTGCTGGAGGGTGACCACTCGGCCCCCAGGTTGTGCCAGTTCTGCACGCCACCGGTGGTGTTGCCCACGTTGCTCTCCAGCCAGGAGGTCGCGGTCTCCACATTGGTCATCAGCTTCGACCAGGTGTAGGAAACGAGGATGCTTCCCGCGGACGGAAAGCGCTTTTGGAACTTGATGAGCATGGCCTGATAGTTGGTGTCGCCGTCGGCCGCCCCCAGGTTGCTAAATCCTGTGTACTGCGGGTAGGGCCGCAGAAGCTGAGCCTCGGTGACCTTCGCCGGACTCAGGGATCCGACCGTGATCAGCCCATAAAAGGGATTGGGCATGGTCGCCTGCAGTGCTGTTCCCATGGACAGGTCGGCGTCGGGCAGCACATCGAAGGGATGGCTCGACCTGGGAACGTGAACCCCCTTCGATCCGGCGTAGGCCACTTCAATCATCGTGCCGGGGGTCAACTCCTTTTCCACATTGAAGTTCCACTGCTGCATATACCCGTAGGAGTTGGAGGGGATGGGCGCCGTGATGCTGGTTCCGGCCAAAAATTGCTGCGCCGCTCCAGGGTTGTTGCCGATGGGATAAACGATCCCCGAGGGAAACGGGTTGCTCATAGGCAGGTAGGGTGTCAGGTTCCCATTCAGCGAATTCAGCATTGTATTCGTGTAATTGTTGATCCCGAAGGAGTAGGGGTTACTTCCGAAAATCGCATCCGCGGGTAAGTGGAAGATCCCGAATCCGGTGCGGACCACGAAACCGTGGGGGGCACGATAGGCAAGCCCAAGCCGCGGCGCAAATAAGTTCCAACGGTTATCGAACTCGTGTGTGCCGGGAAAGAGAGTTGAGCCGACAATCGCCGCATCGCCCTTGAGCGGCAGACCCGTCGCCTGCGCCAAGAAATTCGTGTTGTTGGGCTGCATCACGAGGATGCGATTGTATTTTTCACCCCAGCCAATGGGCACGTCATAACGGACGCCCAGGTTTAGAGTCAAACGGTTGGTGAGTTGGAGAGTGTCCTGCGCATAGAAAGCGTTGTACCACTCGCGACCCCCCACCAGAGAGGGTTCTCCGGCGCTGCCACTCGACGGATACCCCAGCATATAGGATGCAAAGCTATAGCCGCTTCCCGCTGGTTTGTTGGGGTTGAGAGCCGTGAAGCCGTTGTCAAAGGTGAAGTATCCCCCCTCGGTGTTCGATTGCATGTAGCTGTCGGTCATCTTGCGGATCTCGAAGCCGAATTTCAGGGTGTGCTTCCCCTTGATCTTGGTTAGGCTTCCCGCGGCACTCCAGTTCTGGTTGTGGCTGATAATGATCCCGCTATTGCAGGGGTAGCCGCCAAAGCCCGATATGCAGGGCTGCGGCGAATCGTGGTGCGGGATGCTGTTCATATACGCCGGGAACCCCCACTTCGTCACGTCAGCGCCGTCCGTCACCTGGTCGATGTAATAGTCGTAGCGCATCCACGACACGTGGATGTCACCTACCGTGGTGGGGTTGAACGAAAATGTGTCGGCCAGGACGATTTGTTCAGAAAGGTCATTAGTGTTGGAGTTGTAAGGGTCGGCGACGTTTCCCAGAGGAGAAATGGTAATGTTCTTGATGGTCCAATACGTAAATCGGCCAAAAACGTGTTGCCGGTCGCTGACCGTCCGGTCGATGCGGGCGTTGATCTGGTCGTTGTCGCCGCCCGGCGAGTAGTTGTTCACAAAGTTGTTGGTTAAGCTCGATCCATTCGTGTTGGGCAACGGGTAGATGGCTTTGGCCAGCAGGACCGACGCAGGGTTCAACTGGGAGGCAACACCAGCTACGTTGGTGCCGTTAGGAATGATGTTGCTTCCGTATTCAGAAGTGAACGATTGGCGGTTGTACAGCGTGACACCCGAACCGCACGCGGGAGGAGTCGGCCCACCCGGGTTGGCGGGCGCGCCGCATGTGGTAAGCGGATCATACAGGGTGGGAAGACCCGCGGCGGTAAAATCACCCTGTTCCATTGCGGCCGAGGGGACCGTAGTCGTCAGGGTTGTCCCCGCACGCTGGCGATATCCCTCATAGCCAAAGAAGAAGAAGCTCTTATCCTTTTGGATGGGGCCGCCGAAGGTGGCGCCAAACTGGTTCTGATTATAGGCAGGCACCTTCAGCCCGCCGCGATTGGCAAAAAAGGTGTTCGCGTTCAATTTGGTGTTGCGAAGGTATTCGTAAGCAGCGCCGTGAAAGGTGTTGCTCCCGGATTTCGTAGTGAGATTGATCACCCCGCCGGAAAAGCGTCCAAACTCCGCGCTGAGGTCATTGGTCTGCACTCGAAATTCCTGTACGGCATCCTGCGAGGGAACCAGCGCGATCATGTCAATATAGTTGACGTTGATGGGCGCACCGTCGAAATAACCCGCATTCTCGTTGGCTAACCCACCGCTGATTTGATAGTTCCCCCATCCGGTATTATTGATACCCGTGGGGTTTTGGGCCGCGGCGCCTTGCGTGATCACGCCCGGCACCAGGGCAGCCAGGGTGAGAACGTTGCGTCCGTTAAGAGGCATCTCCTGGGGGTGGCTAATTACCTGGCCTAGCGCGGCGGTGTCCGTTTGCAGCAACGGAGTTTGCGCCTTGACCTCAACCGTTTGCACCAATTGCCCGACATCGAGCGTCACATCGATGCGCACACCCGTCTGCACCTCGACCACAATCCCCGGCCGGGTCAGGTGCTTGAAACCTGCCTTTTCCACATCCAGGCGATAACTTCCGGGGATCAGGTTCACATATTGGTAATTGCCCGCCCCGTCCGTCTGGGAGGTATGGCGCTCCTGAGTGCCCTCATTCGTTAGCGTTGTAGCGGCGCCGGGAATAACTGCGCCGCCGGAGTCTGAGACAGTACCCAGAATAGAACCGTAGAAAGTCTGAGCGGTTGAAGGGACCGTTGCTGCCAGAACCAAACAAACAAGCAACGACAAACGCAGGCAAGCACCGCTGAATATCCGGTGAGGTGACTTCCCCATAGTCGATCCTCCTTGTAGGATTCCCAGACGCGACGCAAAGACCGCTAGAAAGATAGCTTTTGAAGACCCTGTCACTCTTCAGATGCTGCTTTGATGCGCGGATTTATAGCACCGGGTAGACGGAGTGTCAAGTGGTTTATTTACAATCAGGCTGTATTGCGGGTGTGAAAATGCTGCGCGTTTCGCCCATTATTTCATATTGAAATAAAAATTGCCCCATCCCTGGTAATGGTCCACGATGAAATTGTAGCGGCGAGTTTACCTCGCCATATGGCGGCGTAAGGCCGCCTCTCTCTACATGTAACTGGCCCACTACCCACCCCCTACTGCCAGGCGCCCAGGGTCCCGTCAAAGTCGCAGGCCGATGAGGCGAAGTGTCTGGGGATCGGAGCGAGCGCAAAGGCGGAGCGCCGGGGCGATGTAGCGGGCGCCGGCGAGGCGGAGGAGCGAGATGGCCAAGTTGC
>Ga0335085_10014499_pt1 | contig 11494 bp, 7 predicted proteins | sample Lox_Sample_45_FD_206712 | JGI IMG/M metagenome (GOLD analysis project Ga0335085, IMG submission 206712) | Soil microbial communities from Loxahatchee National Wildlife Refuge, Florida, United States - Lox_Sample_4.5 | ecosystem: Environmental > Terrestrial > Soil > Wetlands | place: USA: Florida... | reverse complement strand
AAGAACTATTGGCCAACGATATTTCACAGCTTCGGTCTGCAGCGGCTGAAAGTGGTTCCCGATCCCGGATCGTCAGTCAACCCGTCTTGAGAAGGATGGAGATGACCTATCCTGCGCGTTATTCCTTTTCCAGGTGTTTCCGCGCCTCTTTCAACTCCACTAATTCCGCGTTTGTGACCTTTGGATATTTCAGATTCATGCCGTCCAGCGTAGCTACGATGGTAGCCACCACCAGTAACCGGCTAAACCACTTGTTGTCGGCTGGCACTACCACCCAGGGTGCGTACTCCGTGGCGGTCTGGCGGATCATTTTTTCGTAGGCGTCCTGGTATTCATCCCAGTACTTGCGTTCCTTCAGGTCGGCGGACGAAAACTTCCAATTCTTGTCTTTATTGTTCAGGCGCTCCATAAACCGGCGTTTTTGTTCTTCCCTGGACAAATGTAGAAAGAACTTGCACACGGCGATTCCATTGCGTGACAGATAGCGTTCGAACGAAGCAATGTCCTCGTAACGGCCTTTCCAGAAATGGTCGCCTCGAACCGAGTCCGGCAGGCGCTGCTTCTGCAGATATTCCGGGTGGACGCGCACGACCAGTACTTCCTCGTAATACGAGCGATTGAAGATGCCAATCTTGCCACGAGGCGGCATGCAGCGATTGGTGCGCCACAAAAAATCGTGCGCAAGCTCTTCGGTCGATGGCGACTTAAACGAATGAACATCCACTCCCTGAGGATTTACTCCGGACATGACATGTTTAATAGTTCCGTCTTTGCCCGCCGCATCCATTGCTTGAAAAATCAGTAATAACCCCCATTCGCCCTGGGCGTACAGGATCTGTTGCAAATCCGAAAGCATCTCAACGCCTTGCGCCAACAATCTCTTGGCTTCCGGCTTGTCCTTGGAATTTAGGTGATGAGTATCGTCTGGACGATAATCCTTCAGCCGGAAATGCTTTCCGGAGGTCACTATGTACGGCTTGATAAACTTGTGGACGCGCTTGAGTTTTGGTTTTGCCATCTTCACTCCTTACGGAAATCGGCGACTTTGGCGGAACTACGGTGACTCGGCGGAGCGAGGGGTCTCTTCGTCGCATCATGACACCGAACTCGGACCAGATTCAAGGGTGCCGGAGTTACTGATTCGTTTGGTGAATTCAGCATTGCAGACACAGAGCCTCTTTCGCGCTTCCGCTGACCTTCGTTTTTGGTCTCATTCAGTAATTGTTGTTCTCGTTTCAGGAATTGGAGTATGCTCTAGCACATCTGAAAACTGCTGTTCCTGCCAAAATATGCCGCTCACATATTTTCCGAGCAGTGGTTTCCTGTCTGGAACTTGCGCTCACGGATGGTTCCATCTATCCGCAAAAGGGCCGTTGTTCTGCCTTGGATCGCAATCGTCCAGGGAACAGGTTTTGAGCAAGACATTCGAACCGTTTCAATTACGACGAAAAACGAAAGTGGGATGTCCCATGCCCGAATCTCGACGAAACTTCAGCACGACAACAAAGGTGCGAGTGATGAAATGCTCCCGAGTCCACCTTCTACCATTAGCAGCCATCGCCCTTGCAGGATTGTCGGGATGCGGCGGCGATAAGGAAAAACCGGCCCCACCACCCCCTGGCGTCACCGTCGCACAGGTGATCCAGAAGGATGTGCCCATCCGTCAGGAATGGGTCGGCACTATGACGGGCAATGTCGATGCCGACATACGGCCAAAGGTTGAGGGTTTCTTGCTGGCGAAGGTGTATACCGAAGGCAGCGTGATTCAAAAGGGTCAGGTGATGTATCAACTCGACAGACGTCAGGCACAGGCCGCCGTGGAGCAAGCTGAGGGCAACCTGGCTCGTGCACAAGCCGGGCTATCCCAGGCGCAAATTGACGTCCGGCGTTATACGCCGTTGGTTGCCCAGAGAGCCGTAAGCCAGGCGGAACTCGACAAGGCTACCAGCCTTGAGACGGCTTCTAAAGCGATGGTGGAAGCCAATAAAGCCGCGCTCGACAATGCCAAACTGAATCTGGGTTGGACGACCGTGACGGCTCCCATTACCGGCATAGCGGGGATCTCTAAGTCCCAAATCGGCGACTTGATTACGCCGAATACCGTAATGACCACCGTCTCCAGCGTAAATCCAATTTACGTCGACGTGAACATCGCCGAGCAGGATTACCTGCGGTTTAGCCGGGAGAAGCTTCGCGCATCCGGGGGCGGTAGAGACCTGGAGTTGATTCTGGGGGACGGTAGCGTGTATCCGCGTCGCGGGCGGGTGCTGTTCCTCGGACGAGAGGTCGACACGCGGACAGGTACAATCCTGGTCCGCGGAGAGTTCTCCAATCCGGGCAACGTTTTGCGTCCTGGGCAATATGCGCGCGTCAGAGCAACCACCGAGACACGCAAGGGCGCTTTGCTGGTTCCGGCGGCTTCTGTCTCCGAATTGCAGGGATTGTACCAAGTAGGAGTCGTCGGCGCGGACAACAAGGTGACGATTAAAACGGTGAAGCTTGGCCCACAGTACGGTGATATGTGGGTCGTGGATTCGGGCGTGCAGCCGGGCGAAAGCGTTATCGTGGACGGACTCCAGCGAGTAAGAACTGGTGTCGTGGTGGTGCCAACGCCGTATAAAGATACCCAAGCAACCGCTGTCGGCGGCGGAAATTAGCCATGTCAAAGTTCTTCATAGGTCGGCCCATCGTTGCGATTGTGATCGCCATCATAACCGTGATTGGCGGCGTGGTGGCGATGTCGAAATTGCCTATTGCCATGCTTCCGGACATTGTGCCCCCCCAGATCAACGTATCGACCACCTATACCGGGGCGGATGCGCTGACGATTGAACAGTCCGTCGCAACACCGATAGAGCAGCAGATGAATGGCGTGGACAACATGTTGTACATGATGTCCACCAATGCGAACGACGGCACGATGAACCTGAAGGTGACTTACGATGTAGGCACGAACGTCGACATCGACCAGGTCAATACCCAGAATCGAGTTTCGCAAGCCAGCCCGAACCTACCTACCTCGGTTGCCCAGTACGGTGTCACGGTCAAGAAGCTGATGGGCTTGCCTCTTCTGGTTATCTCCTTGTATTCCCCAAACAGTTCCTACTCTGGCGAGTTTCTGGGGAACTACGCCACCATCAACGTGAACGATGCCATTCTTCGTGTTCCCGGCGTAGGGCAAGTTACCAATTTTGGCGCCGCCGATTATGCCATGCGCATCTGGGTGAAGCCCGATCAACTGACAAAACTGGGCATGACCGTCTCTGATCTGACCGCCGCGGTTCAACAACAGAGCCAAGTCAATCCAGCCGGCCAGATCGGCGGCGAACCCGCTCCTAAAGGACAGCAGTTCACCTATTCTGTGCGCGCCCCGGGCCGCCTCGCCAATGCGGAAGAGTTTGGCAACATCATCGTTCGTCAGAACACCGATGGTTCGACGGTCAGGCTCAAGGACGTTTCTCGCATTCAGCTGGGCAGTCTGGTTTACCAGCAAATTGGACGCTTCAACGGGAAACCGGCCGTCATCATTTGCGTCTACCAAGCTCCCGGATCGAACGCTCTGGCCGTGGCCAATCAGGTCAAGGCTCAGATGGAAGACCTAAAGTCTCGATTCCCCCAGGATCTTGAATACCGGATCGCCATGGACACGACCCTGCCGATCACCGAAGGCATGAAGGAAATTGTCACTACCCTTGGGGAAGCCATCGTTCTCGTCATCATCGTGGTATTCCTGTTCCTTCAAAACTGGCGGGCGACGCTGATTCCGCTGCTCGCTGTTCCGGTCTCGCTCGTAGGAGTTTTTGCGGTCTTCCCCATACTGGGCTTTTCCATTAACACGCTGTCGCTGTTTGGCCTGATTTTGGCGGTCGGTCTTGTCGTGGACGACGCCATCGTCGTTGTGGAGGCGGTTGAACACCACATTGAGCACGGCTTGTCGCCGAAGGACGCAACCTACAAAGCGATGGAAGAAGTGTCTGGTCCTGTTGTGGGAATTGCTCTTGTGCTTTCGGCAGTATTCGTGCCTATGGCAGCTTTGGGCGGGATTAAGGGTCTCCTGAACCAGCAGTTCGCCATCACCATTGCAATCTCGGTCTTAATCTCGGCCTTCAATGCCTTGACCCTTTCGCCCGCTCTCGCCGCCCTGTTGCTCCGCCCAAGGAAAAAGTCTCGAGGCCCGCTTGGGAAATTCTTCGACGGGTTCAACTATTGGTTCGGCAAAATGACCGGCGGCTACGTGAACTGGAGCCACTTACTTATCCGACGTTGGGTGCTCTCGATGCTTCTACTCGTGGGAATCGCCGTTGCTGGCGGGATGATGGGCAAGAACCTCCCCACGAGTTTTATACCTGAAGAGGATCAGGGATACGCTTTCGTCCAGATTCAACTACCGGACGCTGCCTCACTCCAGCGAACTGATGCCGTCATGAGAAAACTCGATGACATCCTGGCGCACACTCACGGCGTGCAGAGCTTTAGCGGCATCTCCGGTTTTAGTTTGCTTTCCAATACATCGGCTTCGTACACGGGCTTCTACTTCCTCCAACTTGATCCGTGGCATGAACGCCTCACTCCGGAACTTTCCGCGAATGGACTGATGCGTACTCTCAACGGGACGCTAGCGAAGGAAATTCCGGAGGCCATCGGTTTCGCTTTCGGTCCCCCGGCCATCCCCGGATTGGGTACTGCTGGCGGTTTTACGTTCATGCTGCAGGACCGAACTGCCGGAGATGTTCAGCAGCTTTGGGAAAATCTCGAGAAATTGATTGTGGCAGGCAAGAAGCGGCCCGAACTCGCCTCGCTGGTCGCCACTTTCCGCCCGTCAGTTCCTCAACTTTTCGTGGAAGTGGATCAGGACCGGGTCCTGAAGCAGGGTCTGCAGTTCAATGAAGTCTACCAAACTCTGCAGGCGTTCCTGGGCGGCGCCTACGTTAACCAGTTCAATCGATTCGGCCGCCAATGGAAGGTTTATCTTCAAGCGGAGCCGCAGTATCGAAATAGCGCCGATCAGATTAACAACTTCTATGTCCGTAACGCCAAAGGCGAGATGACGCCACTTGCTTCGCTCGTGACGATCAAGCGGGTGTCCGGACCGGAATACACGAACCGCTTCCAGATGTTCCGGAGTATCCAGATAAATGGTTCGCCGGCTCCAGGTTACAGCTCTGGGCAGGCTATGGCCGCCATGGAGCAAGTCGCAAAGGAAGTGCTCCCCTCGGACTTCAGCTATGCCTGGATGGACATGTCCTATCAGGAAAAGAAGGCGGAAGGCGGCCAAGCCATGGTGTTCGGCATGTCCTTCCTGTTCGTCTTCCTGATCTTGGCGGCACTGTACGAAAGTTGGTCGCTGCCCTTCAGCGTTCTTCTGTCCGTGCCTGTCGCGGTGTTGGGCGCCTATGGCGGATTGATTCTGCGCAAATTTGATAACAACGTGTTTGCGCAAATCGGCTTGGTCATGTTGATTGGGCTCACAGCCAAGAATGCCATCTTGATCGTAGAATTCGCGATCTTGGAGCACTCGAAAGGCCGGGAACTTGTCGATGCGGCGCTGGAAGGCGCCAAGCTTCGCCTGCGCCCGATTCTGATGACTTCCTTTGCATTCATCCTCGGATGCGTACCTCTCTGGAGGGCGAAAGGTGCCGGTGCCATCGGCCGAAAGGTGCTGGGAACCTCCGTTATCACCGGCATGGGCGCCGCCACCATCCTGGGAGTCTTTCTGGTTCCGGTATTGTTCGTGGTTGTGGAACGGATCGCTAACAAGAAACCTCACATAGAAGTACCCCAACCTGCCGCGCTGGAAGGGGGGCACGACTAATGAGGAGACTTACCGCGTTCGCGCTTCTCTCCGTGCTGCTCGTAAGCGGCTGTACCGTCGGACCGAAGTACAAGCGGCCGGCGTTTCAGCCTCCGGCCACCTTCTACACCGACCAGCAAGCGTCGTCGACCTCCGAAGCCGATCTCGCGTGGTGGGAAATCTTCAAAGATCCGGTGCTGCAGGGGCTGATCAAAGAGGCCTTCGACAAAAACTACGACCTGCGGTTGGCCGTCGCGCGTGTGGAGCAGCAGCAAGCCCTTTTGGGTGTAGCGCGCTCGCAATATTACCCTCAAGTCGGCTACGACGGAAATATTTCGGGACAACAATCTCCTACGGTCCCAAACCATACTTACTATGCCTACAGTCTCACGTCCTTCTGGGAAATCGATCTGTTCGGCCGGATTCGTAAGATGAATGAGGCGCAGCGTGCCGTGTACTTCAGCAGCGAGGAAGCGCGCCGCGACGTACGTCTGCTGCTTATGGCCCAGGTAGCACAGAACTATTTCCAGTTGCGCGCTTTAGACGCACAATTGGAAATCGCCCACCGCAATGTGGCAAGTTTTACGGATACTCTGAACATTTTTAACGACAAGTTTAAGGGTGGCGCAGCTTCGGGACTGGAAGTCGCCCGCGCCCAGGCAGCTCTTTCGAATGTGGCTGCCGTTATCCCGGATGTCGAGCGACAGATCGTGGCTCAAGAAAATGCCCTTAGCCTGCTCTTGGGCCGTAATCCCGGACCGATCGCGAGAGGAACCACTCTGGCTGAGCAGTACGACCCTCCCCAAATTCCGGCAGGCCTGCCCGCAACGTTGCTGGAGCGACGCCCGGACCTGCGCGAAGCCGAGCAGAATCTGATTGCTGCCAATGCCAACGTCGGCGTCGCAAAAGCGAATTTCTTTCCGACGATTTCTCTGACAGCGCTCTTCGGGGGCGTAAGTCCACAACTCTCCGAATTGACGCTCTCTGGCAAAGCGTGGTCGGTGGCAGGGGATTTGACGGGACCGATTTTTACCGCTGGCCGTCTAAAGAATGAGTACCGAGCCGCATTTGCACAGAGGGACCAAGCACAGATCTCATTCGAGAAGCTCGTGACGCAGGCGTTCGGCGAAGTCTCCACTTCCCTCTCGGCTCACGAGAAACTGGCCAGGGCCTATCAAGAGCAGATAACGTGCGTAGACGCCTATCGGGAATCCGTCCGGCTCTCGACAACCCGCTACGACAGCGGACTTTCCAACTATCTCGAGGTTGTGGACGCGCAGATTCAGTTGTATCCCGCGGAGAGTGCGAGCATCAACTACGACCTCGGACGCAAGCTCGCGCTGGTCGACCTCTACCGCGCGCTCGGGGGCGGGTGGAATCTCACGGATTCCGATTGGCAGAATCAAACCATCACGCCCGCCGCGGCGTCCTCCGCGAATGCTCACCACTAGGAGCGCTGGCCAATTCGCTTCTAGTTTCTAGGTACAACTTCCTTCATTTTGCCGTCTTCGACGGTGTATTTCGTCGTGCCCCATTTCACCCGATTCGACGCAAATGCCGCCACCCAAACGGCAAAATGCACCGCATCTCGGAAGGGCACCAACCACATCTTCTTTCGCAGCACCTCGTCGCCAATACCCCATACTCCAGCTACCCACGCCACACCCATACGCAACAGAAGGTAAGCAGCGAGATAACCAACCGAAATCCATATGCTGGGCGCAACCAGGGCCGCCGCTATTGCCCACGGCAGTCCATGGGTAACGATCAGGCCCAAAAACGATACGGGCCGCACCATTCGCGTTGTTCGCGCCCAGCGCACCTGGTGCTCCCAGAATTCGCGCAAATTCCGCGCCGGATACATCGTCCAAATCGTTTCTCGCGAAAGCAAAACCTTACCGCCAGCTTGATGCACGCGGTTGCCAATCTCGTAATCGTCTGCCAGAAAGTCCGCTATCGCTTCGTATCCCCCAATTTTTGCCAGCCACGTTTTGTTCGTTGCCACGGAAGCGCCCAGCGCGAACGTCACTCCTTCCACCCAATCGGCAACCAGCGCTCCTACAACAAAATCGCTCGCCGCGCCAACGGCCTCAACTTCAGCTTCGAGATTCGGCTCGGCAATGCCGCGATAAAAACAACTCACGACGCCCACCGCTGGGTCTGCGAACGGTGCGATTACTTCGCGCAAATAATTCGTCCCGACGCGCACGTCTCCGTCGCTCTGCACCAGAAATTCGTACTGCGCCTGCTTGGTCAGCAGTGCCAAATTATTAACTTTGCGGTTTGTGCCGTATTGCGCAGCGCCGGAAAAGATTCGGATGTGGCGCTGCGGGAACTCTGCCATCACCCGCTCAATGACTGGAACCGCGGGATCGGACATTTCGTTGACGCAGAAAAGAATCTCGTAGTTCTCGTAATTTTGCCGGCAGAAACTCGAGAAATTCTCATATGAAGCGAAATCAACGCCGCGAACCGGCTTCAACACGCTGATCGCGGGCCGAAATTCGGGCAGGGATTTTCTTCGCTCTCTGCGAAAGAAGCGCACCGCGGCAAGAATGGCCACAACGTAATACGCAAGCGGCGCCATTGCCAACAGCAAGATGACCAGGCGCCAGATGGCAATGTGCGGCATAGTAGGGGATCAGTCGAAGATCGAATTCCTAGCTTCCCGTGACGGGAGTTTGCCGCTTCTTGCGAATAGCAATCTTGTCTCCCTTTAACTCGTAATGACTGTCGCGCCATACCGAACTGTCCCCACTGTAACTGGCAGCCCACACCAAAAAACCCAGCAGATCACGGATCGGGAAGAGCCACATTTTCCATGCCGAGGGATCGCGCACAACTTTCCATCCCACCAGCCACGACTCAATCACTCGATTCAGAATAGCAGCAGAAAATAGGCACAGGCCCAAAATAGGCTTACCCAAGGCCAGTCCTGCCGCAAGCCCCAGCAATCCATACGGCGTAGCGAAAATTAGACCGCTGCCTAAATGGCCTTTGGGCCTTGAATAGCGCGTGGATTTGGCCCAGCGCAACTGGTTTTCCCACATTTTCCGAAACGACTTTTGATTCACCACGTGGTCGATCACGTGATACGAAAGCACGACCCGGTATCCGGCCTTATGAATCAAATCGCCGATCATGTAATCGTTGGCAAAATAATGCCCCAACGCTTCGTAGCCACCAATCTTTTGCACCGCTTCCTTCTTCACGGCGATCGTTGGGCCCAACCCGAATTTCATTCCTTCCAGCAGGTTCGCCACCAGCACTCCGGCGGTCATTTCTACGGACATTCCAATCGCCGTGAGACCCGACCAGAATCCCGCAGCATTTTTGCCGCGGTATACACATGTCACCATACCAACCTTGGGGTCCACCAGAGGCGCCACCACTTCTGTCAGGTAATTCGGGGAAACCTCCACATCGCTATCGCTAGTGACCAAGATTTCTGTCTTGGCTATCGCGGTCATCCGGTAAAACGTGTAAGCCGGCGGATTGGGCCAGGGCGGGTTCCCGGTCACCAGGATCCTGCAAGGAATCTGCGGATAACGCGCACTAACTTCCCGGATTACTTCCAACGCGGCGTCATCTTCCGTATCCGCGGCGAACAATATCTCAAAGAATGACGGGTAATCCTGCTGAAAAAAACTCTCTATGTTCTCTTTTAGCTGCGCTTCCATGCCATGCACCGGCTTCAGCAGCGAGACCGCTGGAAATTGTTCCACCTGGCGTAACGCATTCTTGGCTTGCTCAGTTTCTCGCTGGAATTGCAAATACCCCAGGATCGTAAGACCCAGAAAGATGGCGGACGAAATCGTGCCGACAAATGCCACGCCCAGCAAAGTGTAGAGGAATATAGCCACGATACCTTGGCTCCCTGCCGCTGGTGTTCATCTCCGCTCGCGGCTTATCGCCACAACACACCCGGACATTGCCGAGCGTTTCTTTCCCTTCATTCTAACTCGGGAATCGCTTAATTGTTGTGGCGACGCTTCGTGCCGCCAATCGCGCGCGCGGCCATGCGTTCCACCAGGATATTTGGTTCCAGCGTGTAACCGGATTTCAGCCCGTCGTCGTAAAACATCTTCACGGTCTCGAGCGAAAAATCATCCAGGTCCTTACCGACCAGGTCCAGTTTCTTCAGGATATCGCTGGTGACGGTGATAATGTGGCAGCCGATTTCGTCCGCTTGAAAAATATTCAATAGCTCGCGTGGGCTCGCCCAGATCAGTTCGCAGCGCTCGTTCTTCTTCAGGATGTCAACCGCCCGGCTCATGATCGGTAGTGGATCTCGCCCCGTATCCGCGATTCTTCCCGCAAAGATCGACACATTCGAAGCTGCGCCGCCTTCCAGCCGCTTGGCGATTTCTCGCGTCTGCTCCAGTGTGAAAACCGCGGTAACGTTCAGCTGAATTCCCTCTTGACTCAGCCGCTCCACCAGATCGTACATGGGAACGCGCTGCGTATTCATGACGGGGATCTTTATGTACACATTCGAACCCCAGGTAGCCATGTACCGGGCTTGCCGCTCCATGGTTTCCTCGTCGTCAGCCAGCACTTCAAACGAAACCGGACGATCCGGAATTTGTTGCAGCACCAGCGATGCAAACGAAGCGTAATCTGGCACGCCAGCCTTACGCATTAACGTAGGATTTGTCGTGAAGCCTTTGATGAACGGCTTGCTGCTCAGTTCCAGTATGCTAGCGATATCGGCGCCATCACCGAAGATCTTCACTTGCAAATCGGAAATTACCTTCATCGCGCAACCTCTTTTCTGCTGTTTTCCAGTATCCAATTCGTGGCTTGGGCCAACGACTGTACACGCATTTCTGGCGGACGATGGGGCTGTCGCTCCTCGCATCCGAGATCGATGAGAACCGTCTGGCATCCCGCGTTGTGTCCGGCGTCCACGTCCCGCCAACTATCTCCGACCATGAAACTGGAAGGCAAGTCGATGCCGTGTTGGTTTGCGGCTTCCTGCAGCATCCCCGCTTTTGGCTTACGGCAATCGCAGTCATCTTCGTCGGAGTGCGGGCACACGAAAATGTGGTCGATCGGAAGTTGTGAAGCAATCGTGCGGTTAATCTCGTCCACCGTTTCTCTTGCGGTAATGCCGCGGGATACGTCCGGCTGGTTGGTCACCATTACCAGTTTGTAGCCTTTCGCTTTTAGATCTTCCAGCAGGCCCTTGGCTCCAGGCGTTATTACCAGTTCTGCCACAGATGGCGGCGGATGCCGTTTCCCATTTCGCAGAACTGCCCGGTTGAGCACCCCGTCTCGGTCCAGAAAGATGGCGCGGCTTCTCTGGCCTGGTCCTAGTCTGGAGGCTGTCGATTCCCACTTGGTCTGTTCGATCTTCACCGCCGGGTGCGTCACCAGCAGGTGCCACACAATCGCTTGGAATGCTTCCGTATGTGGCGTCACGTGCGCCGGATTCACCGTCGGTATTACGATGCACGCATCCGCTACTTTCGCTGTATAGCCCCCGTCGCGTCCGACCACACCAATAATCTTCGCTCCCACGCCCTTGGCCAGTTTCAACGCCGCCACCAGGTTGGGGCTTACGTTGCGTTCTAGATCGCCACCGCCCACCGAAAACACCAGAACTAGGTCTCGCGATTGCAGGCGGCTGGTATTCAACCAGCTTGCGAAAACCGTGGCCCATCCCTCGTCGTTCGTGCGCGCCGTCAATTCGGACACGTT
>Ga0335085_10014497_pt1 | contig 11494 bp, 10 predicted proteins | sample Lox_Sample_45_FD_206712 | JGI IMG/M metagenome (GOLD analysis project Ga0335085, IMG submission 206712) | Soil microbial communities from Loxahatchee National Wildlife Refuge, Florida, United States - Lox_Sample_4.5 | ecosystem: Environmental > Terrestrial > Soil > Wetlands | place: USA... | reverse complement strand
GGCGCTCGCGCCGTCAGGCCGAGCGCGTCTCGAGCCTTCGGGACGTCCGCGCGCGGCGCCTTCTCTCGAGGGGTGCGGCGGCGCGAGACGACGCCACCTGCTGCGCAGGGTGCACCTCGATCGACACACGCATCCCCGCGTGGCTGAGCATCGCGACCAAACCATCGACGCTGAATCGGGCGATCTTCCCGCGCGTCAAATCGCTGATGCGGGGCTGACTGACACCGAAGAGCCTCGCCGCTCGAGCCTGCGTCATATGCCCGCCGCGGATGAGCTTCGTGATCTCGATCATGAGATTGGAGCGCAGTTTGAGATTCTCGGCCTCCTCACGCGGACGTCCGAGATCGAGCCAGATGTTGCCGCTACTGTGAGTGATCTTGACCTCCATGGGGAACCTCCGCGAGCTCATCGGCCGAGGGATCGCAGCCGCCACCTGGCGAGTTCGATGTCGGCGCGACAGGTCTTGGCGCTCTTCTTCTCGAACGCATGCAGGACGTACACCGCATCCGCCAGGTACGCCACGTAGAGCACTCGATGTTCGCCCGCCGTGTGCACTCGGATCTCGCGCACGCCCGGGCCCACTGCCGTCATCGGCCGCCAGTCGGTAGGGTCTTCTCCCTGCTGGACGAGCCCCAGCTCGTAGCCGGCCGAATCCTGGGCGGCATCCGGGAATCGCCGAAACGCATCGTACGAGGAGCCCAGCCAGCGGAGCGGTTTCTCGTTCGTTGGCATTATATAAGTAGATATATGAACGCGTCAAGCCCGCGCTGGCGAGGAAGTGGGATCCCGCGCTCGAGTATCGGGCGTGGATCCAGCGGAGCTCGCATCCCGTTCTTGCGCCAGGGGCGAACGTCTTGCGCGCGGCTCGACTCGAGCCTTGCCCGCGGAGCGCCACGCGCCGGCCGCCCATATACTCCACAGAGCAACTCAGACGCGCAGCCGGCTGTCCAACCAGCGTCTTCCATTCGCGCGGTGCCCCATGCCGATCTTCCGCTCCCTCTCGCGCAGTCGCGGCTTCACGATCGCGTCTATCCTCACCCTCGCCCTCGGCATGGGCGCGGCCACCGCGATCTACACGCTCATCGAGCGCGTGGTGCTGGACCCACTTCCCTACCCAAATGCGAACGACTTAGTCCGCCTTTCGAATTCCGTTCCAGGCGTCGCCGCCGGAACGGAGTGGGATTTGTCCACCGCGCAGTACTTCTACTTCACGCAGCACGCGCACTCGCTCAGCGCCGTCGCGATCTACCAGCGCGACGCGCTGACCTTCGTCGCCCCGGACGCCGGCGCCGAGCCGCAGCGCGTGCGCGCGGCCGTCGTGACGCCCACCATCTTCGAATTGCTCGGCGCGCGCGCCGAGCGCGGGCGCATGATCGGCGCGAACGACGCCCGCCCCGGCGCGCCGATGGTGGTCATGCTCTCGCACGATTTCTGGGAGCGGCAGTTCGGCGGCAGCAGCGAGATAATCGGCCGGACCATCCACGTAGCCGACGAGCCCATGCAGGTGGTGGGCGTGATGGCTCCCGGCGCGGAGCTCCCCCCCGCGCGCGGACAAGCGATGTCGGAGCCGACCGATGTGTGGGCCGCGTGGCAACTCGACCCCGCGGGCCCGTTCTACAACAACCACGTGAACCCGGGCATCGCGCGCCTGGCCGCCGGCGCCACGCCCGAGGGCGCGCAATCCGAGCTCGCGCAGCTCACGCGCGAGTTGCCAGGTGCGTTCCCGAGCGCGTACAACGCGCAGTTCATCGAGCGGTACAAGTTCCACACGCTCGTCGTGCCGCTCAAAGCGTACGTGCTCGGCGACGCCGCGCGCACCCTCTGGATCTTGTTCGGCGCGGTGGGCCTCGTGCTCCTCATCGCCTGCGCGAACGTCGTGAACCTCTTCCTCGTGCGCTTCGAAGCGCGACGCCGCGAGTTCGCCATCCGCGCCGCGCTCGGCGCCGGCTGGCGTCACATCGCGCGCGATTCGTTCCGCGAGGGGCTCACGCTCGCGTTGGTTAGTGGCGCCCTCGCGCTCGTGATCGGCTGGGCGGCGGTGAAGTGGCTGGTGGTGCTCGCGCCGGCGAGCATCCCGCGGCTCGGCGATTTGCATCTGGATGCCGGCGTGTTCGCGTTCACGCTCGCGCTCTCCCTCGTGGTCGCCGCCGCGCTCGCGCTCGTTCCCGTGCTGCGCGCCCATCGCCCCGCGGCCATCGAGGCGCTCGGCGAAGGAGGCCGCTCGGGCACCGCAGGAGTGGAGCGTCAACGTCTGCGCGGCGCGCTGGTGGTGAGCCAGGTCGCGCTCGCGCTCGTGCTCGTGATCGGTGCCACGCTCTTGCTCGAGAGCTTCCGCCGTCTGAGCCACGTGAGCCCCGGCATCGCGCCCGAGGGCGTGCTCGCGGTGGATGTGTATCCCTCGCGCCAGCGCTACGACAGTTCCGCCAAGATGTGGCGCATGTACGCGAGCCTGCTCGAGCGCGTGCGCGCGATCCCCGGCGTGAGCGCGGCGGGGCTCAGTGAGGAGATCCCGTTCGGCGGCGGGTACGGCTGCACCGTGCAAGGCTTCGACGACGACCGCGTGTACCAACGCATCAAGGCGGCGAATCTCACCACGTGCGCGGGGCAGGAAGTGACGAGCCCCGGATTCTTCGAGGCGCTCGGCATCCCGCTCATCGCCGGCCGCCGCTTCGACGCGCGCGACGACGACGCGCCGCAGACCGGCGCGGTGATCGTGAGCAAGGCGTTCGCCGATCGCTTCTGGCCGGGCGAGAACGCGATAGGGAAGGGCACCGGCCCCAATGGCTCCACCAAGCCGCCGTTCTATCACGTGGTGGGCGTGGTGGGTGATGTGCACGCGAACACGCTTGACGACGCGCCCGCGCTCGCGATCTACTACCCGCTGGTGGAGATCCCCGGCGCGGGGCACTGGTACGGCGCGGGGGCGATGACGCTCGTGGTGCGCACCACGCGTGGGAGCGCGATGAGTTACCTGAACGCGGTGCGCAGAGCGGTGGCTGACGTGGACCCCACCATGCCGATCGCGAACGCGGTGGAGATGGAGAGCGTGGTGGCGCGCTCGATGAGCCGGCTCACGTTCACGATGGCGCTGCTCGCGATCGCGGGGGTGACGGCGCTGTTGCTGGCGGCGATCGGGTTGTACGGACTCATCAGTTACGTGGTGGCGCGCCGCACGAACGAGATCGGCGTGCGGCTCGCGCTCGGCGCGAGGCCGAGTCAGGTGGAGGGGCTCGTGGTGCGAAATGCGTTAAGGCTTACAACGGCGGGGTTGGTCGTTGGCGTTCTGGGGGCGCTGGGGTTGTCGAGATTGCTCGGCAGTCTGCTGTACGGCGTGGCGCCTTGGGATCCGGTGGCGTACGTCGGGGCGGTGGTGGTGCTGGGAGTGGTGGCGATCGCGGCGGGGTGGATCCCGGCGCAAAGGGCGGCGAGGGTGGATCCGGTGGTGGCGTTGAGGACGGAGTAGGAGCTGCTTCGCTCCGCCTGGCCGAGCTCCGCGCGAGTCGACTCGCGCTCTCGTCCCGCTGGCTCCATGTTCCGCCGCATCGATTGAGGGCTGATTGAGGCCGGGCGGTTACCATGTCACCTGCACGATTCGATCGCCCTCTCGGCCGTGAGGCGCCCATGCCGTCCCCAGTGATGCCCCGTTCACGAACTCTCGCCGCCGGCGCGGTTCCCGCCGCGCTCGCCTTCTCGGTGTTGGCAAGCTGCTCCTCCCCGGCCGCACCCGGGGGTGGCGGAGGAGGCGGTGGCGGCGGGCCGACGGTCACCCAGATCGCCAGCGCGGATCAACCCGGCCGGATCCTCGCGAAGAGCGGATACCTGTACTGGTCGCAAGCGAGCTCCGATCCGCTGCAGCGGATGTCGCTCGCGTCGGGCGCCGTCTCCACACTGAACCACGCGTGGCCCATCCCCGAGAGCGCGCTGTCCGACGGCACGTACGTCTACTGGGTGAGCGGGAGCGCCCTCTATCGTACCACCATCGACGGCCTCACCACGGCGCAGGTCGACAGCGGCGTACGAGATCTTGTGGTCACTACTCCGGCGATCGCCATGGATGCCGGCAATCTGTACTGGGTGAACTCGGTGCCGAGCGGCGGCTGCAGTCCGGCGTGCCAGTTCATCATCCGCAAGGTCCCCAAGGCGGGGGGCGCAGCGACGACCGTGGCGAGCATGGGACAGCGGCCCGTGGCGCTCGCGGTGGCGAACGGGAGCGTCATCTGGGTGGAGTTCGGACTCGGTCCGGTGACCAGCGGCTCGACCCTCGGCTCGGCGGTGCGCAAGGCGTCGTTGACCACCGGCACGGTGCAGACGCTGGCAGATGCTCTGTTGAACGGCCTCGTCCCGCCTCCGCCCCCCGGCTACATCCAGGCGAGCTGGCTGCCGGACGCAGCCCTGGCCGTGGATGACAGCGCGGTCTACTTCGGCGACTACGATTCCGACAAGTCCTACCGCGTGCTCCGCGTGCCGTTCGACAGCGGCGCGGTGACGGTGATGGCGCACGTGATCAATGGCGATCCATCCAACACCATGCGCGACTTGACGCAGGACGCGAGCGCGCTGTACTGGGTGGACAAGACGGGCGTGCGCACCGTGTCGAAGGGGGGAGGCACCTACTCCGACATGGCGACCGGGCGCGTGGGTCCGTTGAGCATCACGCGCGTGGGCTCGAACCTGTTCTGGATCGAATCGCCCTGCTGTGCGCACGGCGACATCGGCACGGTGCTGGAGATCCCGGTGACCGGCGGTGCGCCGAGCGTCATCAAGTCGGGCATCAACGTGGCGGTGAGCATCACCGCGGACGCGAACTACCTCTACTGGGTCTCGGGGGGAGGGATCGGGCAGATCGAGCACCTCGGCGGGCTGGATCGCTCGAACTTCGACGGCTCGGCGCAGATCCCCATCGTGGACATCGGGTGCGGCGGCCTGTTCGACGTGGACGCGACCAACGTGTACTGCGGCGCCGGATTCGCGATCAAGAAGATCCCGCTCACCGGCGGGAAGTCGGAGGTGATCGCGGTGGGCGGCTTCTACGTGAGCGATCTCGCGACCGACGGCGCGTACGTGTACTGGGTGCAGAAGGATCCGCTGGCCACCGTGGCACGCGTGGCGGTAGATGGCGGACCAGTGCAGGTGCTCGCCTCGGGAGCGGGCCCCGGAGGGCCGCTGCACCTCGACGCCGACTACGTGTATTGGATGAACGCGAACAGCGACGTGCGGCGCGTGGCCAAGGGCGGCGGCGCGGTGCAGACCGTGCTCGGACCCATCGCCGGAATGCTCACCGATTTCACGATCGCGGGGGGCTCGCTGCTCTTCGCCGAATGGGATGGCGTGATCTTCGCGAGCGCGCCGGTGGCCGGCGGATCGATCACGACGCTGGCGAACCCCGGCACGGTCGACCAGATGCGCCGGGTGGCCAGCGACGGCGCGTCGCTCTTCTGGATCGACCAGACGGAAGTGGGCTCGGTGGCCACGGCGGGCGGCCCGCAGGACATCATCGCGTTCATCAGCGGAACGAGCCCGTACGATGCGAGCTCCATCACTGTGGACGGCACCAGCGTGTACTGGACGGAGATCGCGGCGGGGAAGATCATGAAGGCGACGCCGAAGTAGCCGGCGACTCTTCTCGCGCGCCCCTCAGCGACGCCCGCTGTCAGACCCCCGGTGAATGCTCCGGACCACCCCAACCGGAGCTCCGTTTGCGACGCGCCTGCCTCGCGTTCGTTCTCTCCGCCGCGTTCACCACGGCCCCACACGCTCAGCGCGTCACCTACCTCGGCGTGATCGTCCGCGATCGGGACACGCTCACGGGGGACACCGGATCCGTCAGACGGATTCGCGTGTCGCTGAGCGGCACCGCGCGCCACACACGCATTCGCGTGCAGTACGGCCAGTCGCGCGCCGATTCCGTCTCCGGCTGGGCCGTGCGGTGGGGGGATACCCTCTTCGCGGTGATGCCCGCCGCGTTCGGCGACACCGCGATCTGGCTGGGCGTGCGCCGGGGCCGGGGCTTCGTGGGACAGCGATTGATCATCGGGGGGCCCGAGTTCCTATCGCGAGCGCGGTTCACGATCAACCTCGCGAGCGGCGATCCCCTCAGCGGGACGCGGGTCCCTTCCGCGCGATCACGGGATTCGATGAACGCGTACCTCGTGGCGCTAAGCCGGCGCATCGAGCGCCAACGACCCGCCTCCCCCGCATCGCCGCCCACTCGGCCGTCCAGCACGAACGGCGATTGGTTCGGGACGATCGTCATGCTCGTGGTCTTCGGGCCGTACATCCTCGGGATCCTCGTTCTCATCGTGAAGCGCGCGCGGGTCGCGCTGGGCCAGGCGCGCGCCCGGTGGCTCCTCGCGCGCGCGCGTTGGCGTGAGATCCGAAGCGCCGCGCGCGTGCGCTACTCCGTGCCTTGCCCCATCTGCCGCGCGGCGCAGATGGAGGCCGCGCAGGAGTATTTCATGGTGCGCGGACGCGGCCTCTTCACCTCGCTCGATCGTCACGTCGTCTTCGGTTGCGAGCGCTGCGTGCGGCGCGCGGGGTTCGGGTCGGCGCTCGTGACCATGCGCGACGGCACGTGGAGTCTCGGCGGCGTCATCGCCGCGCCCTGCGCGGCGCTCCTCGATGTGATGCGCGCGTACGGCCTGCGCGACCGCACGCTCGTGGAACGGCTGCTGCGCGAGGCGGGGCTCGAGCCCATGCTGGTGCGCCTGGATGAAGACGGCCTCGTTCCCGCCGACCGCGCCAAGCTCAACACGCATCTCTGGATCTGCGCGCGCATCATGTGGGCCGACGGCGCGCCGCGCGCGAAGGTGCGCGACGAGGCGATCCAGTTCCTCATCTACGGCACCGAGGGGCGCCTCAAGCGCGCGCGCCTGGAACAGCTCCTCACGCAGGCGGGCACCAAGCTCGCCGCGCATCGCGCGATCGCGCAGGATGAGCGCGCCACGCTCTACCGCCTCGTGAAGCGCCTCGTGATCGAGCACGGCGAGTTCTCCGCGGCGATGAGCTCGGCGGTCCACGAGATCGCGGCGCTGATCGGTCTGTCGCGGCACGATCTCACGGAGCTCCTGCGCGAGATCACCGAGTCGCTCCGCGCTTCGGCGGCGTCGAAAGCCGGCGCAAGTGCCGGCGCCGGTGCGCGCGCGAACGCCGGCTCGAGCTCCGGCCCGAAATCCGGCGCCAACTCCGGCGCGAAGTCCGGCCCCCACGGCGACGCGAACGCCGGCCGCCGCCGCCACCGCCCCGTCAGCGCGGAGGAGCTCGCGCACGCCCGCGCGGTCCTCAACGTGAGCTCCACCGCGACCCCCGAGGAGATCGAGCGCGCGTACCGCACGGTGATCTCCATCTGGCACCCCGACCGCGCCGGCCTCGACCCGCGCCGGCAGAAGGAATTCACGGTGCGCTCGCAGGAGATCATGTGGGCCAAGGAGGCGCTCCGCCGCGCCGCGCAGGCGCAGGCCGTGTCATGAGCGGCGGCGCGCACGCACCGCCATTGCGGGGGGGCGCTCGCATGTATTACATTGTCTTACATGACCTCCGTGACCATCCGCCTCGACCCCGCGCTCCAGCGCCAGCTCGACCGGCTCAGCAAGCGGCTCGGCCGCTCCCGTTCGGACGTCGTCCGCGACGCGCTCCGGCGCCAGCTGGCCCTCCTCCGCTTTGACAGTGCGCGCGCGAAGCTCATGCCCGCCGCCGGCGCGCGCGGCTACCTCACCGATGAGGACGTCTTCCGCGACGTCTCGTGAGGGTCTTCCTCGACACGAACGTGCTCGTGTCGGCCTTCACCACGCGCGGGCTCAGCGCCGATGTGTTCCGCCTGGTGCTGGCCGAGCACCAGCTGCTCACCGGTGAGGTCAACGTGAAGGAGCTGCGCCGCGTGCTGCGCACCAAGATGCGCGCGCCCGTTCCGGCGGTGGACGCCGCCGTCCGGCTGCTGCGCGAGCAGGAGATCATCAAGCGGCCCAAGGCGAAGCTCGCGCTGAAGGTCCGCGATCCGGACGATGCCTGGGTGCTCGCGTCCGCGGTCATTGGCGGCGCCGGCATCCTCGTGACGGGCGACCAGGACCTGCTCGTCTGGAACGGCATCGCACCCATCCCGATCGTCACCCCGCGCGCGTTCTGGGAGCGCGCGCGCCCGCCGCAGTGAAGGAGAGAATACCCATGGCCGCGCCCCCCAAGCTCCAACGTTGGATCGATCTCCTCGCGGCACTGCTGTCGCACCGCACCCCCGTCACGTTCGCCACGCTCCGCCGCGAGGTGCCCGGCTACGGCACGGGCGCCAGCGAATCGGCCTGCGAGCGCATGTTCGAGCGCGACAAAGATGAGTTGCGCACGTTCGGCGTCGCGATCGAGACCATAGCCGGAAAGGGAGAAGACGAGAAGGACGCCTACCGGCTCCGCAGTGAGAACTTCTATCTCCCCTTCCTGGCGGTCTCCGCCTCGGGCGCCGCCGCGGCGCGCAAGGTCCCGCCCGAGGGGTATCGCTCGCTCGCGCAGCTCACCTTCGAGCCCGACGAGCTCACCGCCATAGCCGACGCCGCCGCGCGCATCCGCTCGCTCGGCGATCCTCTCCTCGCCGCCGACGCCGAGAGCGCCATGCGCAAGCTCGCCTTCGATCTCCCGGTGAGCGCGTCTCCCGCCGGCGACGAACGGATCGTCGCCGAGCGCGTGGATGCCAAGGTCTTCGCGAAGCTCGGCGCCGCGCTCCTCGCGCGCAAAGCGGTGGCGTTCACCTACCACGCGATGCAGACGGGGAGCACCTCGCGCCGCAGCGTGGAGCCGTACGGACTCGTCTTCCTCGGCGCGCACTGGTACCTCGCCGCGCGCGACCGCGACCGCGCCGAGATGCGCAGCTTCCGGCTGAGCCGCATGTCCAACGTGGAGTTGAACAAGAAGAAGGCCGGCAGCGCGGACTACGAGATCCCCGCCGGCTTCCACCTGGAGCAAGCCAGCCGCTCGCGCGAAACGTGGAACTTGGGCGACGGCGAAGAGATCGACGTCACCGTCCGGTTCGACGGCACCACCGGCGCCGTGCGCGCCGCCGCCAAGCTCGGCGCGGCCGTGCGCGGCCGGGCAGGGGAGCGCACCTTCCGCGTGCGGCGCCCCGATCACTTCGCGCGCTGGCTCCTGTCGTTCGGCGGCGATGCCGTGCCCGTCGCGCCGCCGCCGTTCGTGCAGCGCTTCACCGCGCTCGCGCGCGCCACGCTCGAGAGCCTGGAGGCCACGCGATGAGCGCCGAAGCCGCGGTCCAGCTCCGGCGGTTGCTCCAGCTCATCCCGCGTCTCGCCGACGGCGAGCCGCACACGCTCGAGCGCGTCGCGAAGATCGCGGGCACCGACACGAAGACCATTTTCGGCGATCTCTACAGCTTGAGCGAGCGCTTCGGCGATCCCGGCGGGTTCGTTCCCGGCCTCCAGGTGTTCATCGAGAGCGCCACGCGCAGCGTCACGCTGCGCGCGAGTCACTTCGGCCGCCCGATGCGTCTCACCGCCCCCGAGCTCTGCGCGCTCGACTTGGGCCTCGCGATGCTGCGCAACGAGCGCCCCGCGCACGAGCATCGCACCATCGATGCCGCGCGCGTGCGCCTGCGCAAGGCGCTCGCGAAGCTGCCGGCCGGCGAACTGGAGGGGGGCCTGCGTCACTTGGAGATCGCCGCCGCCGGCGACGCGGAGCAACTGGCCACCATCCGCAGCGCGCTGCGCGCGCGCAAGAAGGTGAAGCTCAAGTACCGCAACGCCGACGCCAGCGAATCGCGCGAGCGCACCGTCGCGCCGTACGGCCTCGTGGCCGCCAGCGGCGCGTGGTACATCGTGGCGCACTGCTTCGACCGCGCGGGCGTTCGGATATTCCGCCTCGACCGCATCGAGAGCGCCGCGGCCACGAAGGAGAGCTTCGAGATCCCCGAGAGCTTCTCCCTCGATGGCATGGTCTCCGCGGGCAAGATCTTCCACGCCGAGGAGCCGGACACGCTCACCGTGCGCTACTCGCCCAAGATCGCGCGCTGGATCGCGGAGCGCGAGAAGCTCCCGCTCGCCGCGGACGGCTCGCTCACCATGGAACACCCGCTCGCGGACGTGAGCTGGGCGGTGCGTCACGTGCTGCAGTACGGCGCGGACGCGCAGGTGATCTCCCCCGCGCGCGTGCGCAGCGAGATCGCGGCGCGGCTTCGGCGCATCATCGGGAGTTCGTAGCTGCGCACGAGGTCCGCTGTCAGAGGGTGATCGCAGAGTGGGGAAGGCACCACCACTCCGTTCACCTTCTTCAGAGGACCCATGCGCTACCAGACCGTCGTTCTCGCCTCCGCGTTCGCGCTCGCCGCCGCCGGCTGCTCGGGCAGCAGCAGCACGGGACCCAAGCAGCAGCCCACGTACAATGATGTGTCCGGCTCGTACGCCGGCCCGATGTCGGGCCTGAGCCAGGGCATCGCCATCGATGCGACGCTCACCCTCACCGTCACGCAGGCGAGCGGCACCCTCGGCGGCAGTTACGGGCTGAGCGGCACGCTCACCGACGGCATCAGCGTGGTCGGCATCTCCGGCACCGGCACGCTCTCCGGCAGCATCGCGGAGGGGAACAATCCGTCCGTGAACATCACCGCGCGCTCGGGACAATGCCCGGCGTTCTCCGACAGCTTCTCCGGCGCGTACGACACCGCGAACCAGCGCATGACGCTCACCGGGCCGGTGTCCATCTTCGCGGCCGACTGCAGCAGCGTGCTGCTCACGTACCAGACCACGTTCATCCTCACGCGGTAGGCACCCACATGTCCGTCGCAATCGGCACGCAGCATCTCCTCCCGCCGCTCGTCATCCCCGTCTGCGATGCGGTCGCACCGCCGCGCGCGGCCGCCGATGTGTCCGGCTCGAGCTCCGCGTTTCGCGAGGCGCTGCGGCGCCGCGTCGAAGACACGCTGAACGTGGCGATCCTCGCCGGGCACGGCACGGAGAGCGATGTCCTGCCTGCCACCGGGACTCCGTGCCAGCTCATCCTCCCGGTCTCGCGCTGGCGGCTGCGCGATGCGGTGAAGGAGATGCGCGCGTTCGCGGCCGATCCCGCGCGCACGGGCGCGGTGAGCGCGAACCTCGTGTTCGACGCCAGCACGGCCAGCTACGTGAACGGCCGTTGCCCCGACTTCCCCATGGCGGTCGCGACCGCGAGAAGGCGCGCATGGAAGGCCACCGGATTCCTGCCCTCGGCAAATCCCGCGTGGGACTGCGCGCCGGACGGGACCCGCACGCTCACCGTGCACCGCAGCCACTACACGCTCCAGGCGTCGTGCTCCCTGGCGGACCTCGAGCGCATGCTCGGCGCGCTCGCGCACGCGGAGCTCGTCGGCCAGCGCGGAGCAAGCGGCGCGCTCGCTGACGTCGACTCTTCCGACTGGCGCGCGATCGTGCTCACGCCCCCCGCCGAGCCCGGCACGCGCGTGGAGACGTGCGACGACGCGCACACGCGCCGTCTCTCGTACTCCGCGCCGCGGCCTCTGCCGGCGTGCGAC
>Ga0335085_10014495_pt1 | contig 11495 bp, 7 predicted proteins | sample Lox_Sample_45_FD_206712 | JGI IMG/M metagenome (GOLD analysis project Ga0335085, IMG submission 206712) | Soil microbial communities from Loxahatchee National Wildlife Refuge, Florida, United States - Lox_Sample_4.5 | ecosystem: Environmental > Terrestrial > Soil > Wetlands | place: USA: Florida... | reverse complement strand
AAGTTCGTTAAGTTCCCGGACAAGGAGCGTCACCAGATTTTTCTCGAACCCGAGGGCCTCGATACGAACGAGATTTACGTCAACGGGATGTCGACGAGCATGCCGATCGACGTTCAGGCAGCGATGGTGGCGTCGGTCCCTGGGCTCGAAAGCGCCGAGATGATCCGTCCCGGGTACGCTATAGAATATGACGCGGTCGATCCTCGCGAGCTAGACCATAGTCTGCAGGTCAAGGCCATCCCCGGTCTGTACCTCGCCGGGCAGATCAACGGGACGTCGGGTTATGAGGAGGCTGCGTGCCAAGGCATTGTCGCTGGAATGAATGCTGCCGGGGCCAAGGTCGTGCTCAATCGGACGGATGGTTATACGGGCATTCTGATTGATGACCTGATCACCAAGGGCGCCGATGAGCCGTATCGCATGTTTACCTCGCGAGCCGAGTATCGGCTTCTGCTGCGAATCGACAATGCCGACGCACGGCTGACTCCTATCGGCCGGCGGGCGGGCTTGGTGGCTGAGGAGCGGTGGGAGACTTTCAGCCGCAAGCAGGGCCAGATCGAGCGGTTGCGCCAGGCTTTGGACGGGCATCGGTACTCCCAATGGCTGAAGCGGCCTGAGGTGCAAATCGGCGAGATTCTGCCGTGGGTGCGTGAAGTTTTGGGCGCCGAGCCGGAACGGGGCGTTTTGACGACCGTCGAGACAGAGACGAAGTACAGCGGGTACATCACGCAACAGGAACGCCAGATCTCGCGACTAAAGACCTCCGAGTCGCGGGCGATTCCGACGGAATTCGCGTATCAGGGGATTCCCGGATTGTCGCGTGAGGTTCGAGACAAGTTGGATCGCGTTCGTCCCGCGACTCTCGGACAGGCAGCCCGCATCCCCGGTGTCACTCCGGCGGCGGTGGCGATTCTGGATTGTTATTTGAGCATGCCCCGGGTTTAATATTGTTCCCTGACTGGCTCACGCCCGAACAGATCGCCCGACTCGAAGGGCATTTCGAGTTGCTGACCCGCTGGAATAAGGGGTTGAACCTCACCCGGATCACTGATCGGGCCGAGGCAATTGAGCGGCATTACAACGAAGGGCTATTTCTAGCGCAAGCGCTTCCCGTTGGCCCGCTGAAGATTGCGGACATCGGTTCGGGCGCCGGCTTTCCGGGGTATCCCATCGCGATCGCCCGTCCGGAATGCACAGTGACGTTGGTGGAGTCGCACCAGCGCAAGGCGGCGTTTTTACGGGAGGCGAGCCGAGGGGTTGCGAATATCCGGGTGCTGGCAGTCCGGGCGGAGGGGTGCAGAGAGGCGTTCGATTGGACGGTTTCGCGGGCGGTGAGCTATGCAGATTTGGCGAAGGGGAAGTTGCTGGCTCGGCTGGCGCCGCATACGGCACTCTTGACGGGGGCGGAAGAACCGCCGGACGGTTTGGGATTCCGCTGGGACAGGACGATTGGCGTGCCCGGGTCCAAAAGCCGGTTCTTGCGAATCGGTCACAGGGAAAAGTGTTTCACGTGAAACAGTCTCGGGCTGGAAATCGAAGTGTTTCACGTGAAACACTTTTTCTGGGATCCCATTTCCCACCCCACATCTGCTCCCCCACATCTGTTTCACGTGAAACACTTTTTTACGGCTGGCGTGCTACCATACCGGTTTGTCCACGGTCTTCGCTATCGCCAATCAAAAAGGCGGCGTTGGGAAAACTACAACCGCCATTAACCTTGCCGCTTCGCTCGCTGCGACGGATTTCCGAGTCTTAGTCATCGACTGCGACCCCCAAGGCAACGCCACGACGGGTCTGGGTGTCCCCAAAAACGGCGACCGCCCGGGCACCTACCACGTTCTCCTCGGTGAAACGGAACCGAATGACGCGATCATTGAAACCGCCTTCGAAGGCCTATTCCTGATCAGCGCCGATAAGAACCTCGTCGGGGCGAACCTCGAAATGGTCGATCTACCCAAACGGGAGTTCCGCCTCCGTGAGCGCATCGCAGCGATTCGCGAGCAATTCCGATTCATCCTCATCGACTGCCCTCCCGCCCTCGACCTGCTTACGCTGAATGCCCTCATTGCCGCGGACTCGGTGGTCGTGCCGATTCAGTGCGAATTCTTTGCCCTGGAAGGCATTTCCGAACTCATGGACACCATCGACCGGATTCGCGAAGCCTTCCAGCACAGCCTCCGGGTCGAAGGCATTCTCCTGACGATGTTCGATGACCGGACCAACCTGACGCGGCAAGTCGCCGCGGATTTGAAGGAGTTCTTCCAAGACAAAGTCTTCAAGACCGTCATTCCGCGGAGCGTCCGCCTGGCCGAAGCCCCCAGTTTCGGAAAGCCGATCCTATCGTACGACCTGCGCTCCCGCGGGGCGGAAAGCTACATTAAACTGGCCAAAGAGATTCTGGAACATGAGCAACACCGAAAATCAGCCTCGCAAGGCACTCGGTAGAGGGATCGGGACCCTGCTCCCGACCCGCGCCGCAGCCCCGCCCCCCACTTCCGAACCGGTCCGCAGCGAAGTCCCATACACCATCCGGATCGACGAAATCGACCCCAACCCGCTCCAACCGCGCCGGGTGTTCGAAGCCGACAAACTCGAAGAACTCGCTCAGTCGATCACGGCCAACGGTATTGTCCAGCCACTGGTCGTCCGCAAAGCCGGGTCGCGCTTCCAACTCATTGCCGGTGAGCGCCGATTGCGAGCGGCCAAACTGGCCGGGTTGAAAGAAGTCCCGGCGGTCATCCGCGACGTCGACGATAAGAATCTGCTGCAGATCACGCTGATCGAGAACATCCAGCGCGAGGACCTCAACCCGATCGAGACGGCGCAAGCGTTCCAAAAACTCAGTAGCGAAGTATACCTATCGCTCGAAGACCTCGCCCGCCATACCGGCAAAGACCGGACAACCATCGTCAACCTGATGCGGCTGCTGCAACTTCCAAAAGAAGTCCAGCAGTATGTGGTCGATCACAAGATCACCGCCGGGCACGCCCGCTGCCTGCTGGGCCTGCCCAGCGCCGACATATGCCGGGAGATCGCGCAGAAAGCCATTTCGCACGGCTGGAATGTCCGGCAGGTCGAGAGGGTCGTGCAGAAGATGCGGCAGCGCGCCGAGGGCGGAGACGCCGCACCCGATCCCGAGCCGAAGCCCGATCCGAATGTCCGGGCGGCGATCCAGGCCATGGAGCAAGCCTTGGGGACGCGGGTGAAGATCGTCGAGAAAGCTCGCCGCGGCGGCCGGATCGAGATCGAGTATTACTCGCCCGACGACCTGCACCGGATTTACGGCGTGATCACGCGAGAATCCTAGCCAGCTTCTACTTGAGTAGTTCCAGGATTTCTGCCAATTCGCGGCGGATTCCCGGGACTGGGTCTTCGGCGAACAAGTCGCGCTGCACCTCGCGCTTGGCGGGCTTGGTTTTCGGGGCGCGCGCCTCGGCCTGCATGGCCTGACGGGCGCCTTCGATAGTGAAGCGCTTCTCGTAGAGCAGGTGCTTGATGCGCAGCAGCATCTCGACGTCCTTGCGGCGATAGAGGCGGTGGCCGGTTCCGGACTTCTTGGGAGCCAAAGAAGGGAACTCCGATTCCCAATAGCGCAGCACGTACGTCTCGACGCCCAGAAGCTCGCTGACCTCGCCGATCCGGAAGTAGAGCTTATCGGGGATTTCCGGTGCGCCGGACTGCAACGCAACATCAGTCATTCGTTTGACATCCTAGCGCAAGAGGAGGGGAATGTCATCCTGACAAGGGAAATGGTAAGGCTACCAGGGCCAAAGGCACCTCGTTCACGTGGTGCTCGCAGCCGGATATATAATCGCAGAGACCCATGTTCGCGCAGGCGCAACGACCGAAGACAAAACAGCAGACCGCATCCACCGGGCACCAGCACGCGACCGCGACTCAGCGTGACGGGGGCATCGAACCAACGAAACCCCGGCGGCCGACCTGTCCCTGCGGCGGGGGATGCCCGAAGTGCCGCAAGCAGGCCGAAGCCGCGACCAGCGTGGCCCAAGCGTTAGCCGCGCCCGGGTACCGGCTCGACGCAGCCACCGAGAGCGTGATGCAGTCGCATTTCGATTACGATTTCCGACATACTCGCATCCACACCGATGAGCCGGCCGGCGCCTCGGCGGATGCCTTGGGGGCACTTGCGTATACAGTCGGGCGCGACGTGGTCTTTGCACCCGGGCAGTTTTCGCCGCACACACGCGAAGGCCGCCACTTACTGGCGCACGAGCTGACGCACGTGATGCAGCAATCCGCCGTGACCACGCCGCCCGCACATCTCGCCGTGGATGCCGCCGACAGTCCACTCGAACGGGAGGCGAATCACTGGGCCGAACGCCTCTTCGAGGACGGGGCTGCGGCGCTCCAGGACGGCGTGGAGGTGACGCCTTCCGGTCCCCGGCTCCAGATGCAGCGGCGCGGCGCGGCGGGCGGATGCGGCATCTGCATGGGCGGAGACTCGACCATCGCCGGCCAGATAGCGCACACGGAGATTCAGTTGGCCTTTGTCGCGCAAGATCCCGACATCGTGGCGGAGTTCGATGCGCCGGTGGTGGAGGAAGGAGTACCCGCGCCCTTCGTACCCAGAGCCGACCTGACCAAAGAATTCGACAACTTCTACGGCAAGGTGATTCAGATCGGCGAGATCAAGCCACTCGACGACGCGGGAAAGCAGGTGGGAATCGCCAGGCAGCAATTGGCCGATTATGCGCGAGAACTGCAATTCAGCTACGACGAAGTTTTCCGAATGAAGCAGGACCCGCCGCCTACGGTTCCATTCTTCAACCCGATGAACCCGCCGGGATGCCCGCCACAAATCATCCATGTACAACTGACCGAGCCGGGGATCTACCAGTATTCTTGCGAGCCGCCGTTTTCGGAATTGGTCCGGATGCCGGAATGCGCGTGCGCCAAACCGCGGCGCAAGAAGGACAAAGAAGAGCGGCCGCGAGCGGTGAAGGAGGCCGCCAAGCCAGTCGGGAAGGAGAAGAAAAAGCACGCCGCCGAGCCGGCCAAAGCGCCCCCGCCGCGGAAAGAGCGCATGTATGTCCGCGGCTATCATCCGAATTTCCAGGACTTCGCCGACCAATTACCGTACATGGAAGCGGCCGAAGGGCACGACGTGATCATCGTGCTCGACGACGCGATTTACCAAGCGCGGATCGCGGAGATCGGGCGGATGCAGATGGAGCACACGATGCACCTGATGAGCGTCGATCCACGCACGGTACCGATTCTTCAGGTCGAGCCGGCGCTGGTCACGGCGGCGGCGCTGGTATCGCCGTTCGTGGTTGGCGCGGCGATCGCGATCATCATAGTAGCGGCACCGGAGATTGCGGCGGCGACTGCCGGCGCGGAAGCCACCGCGGCAGCGACTGCGGGCGCGGAAGCCACGGCCGCGGCGACCACCACCGCGGCAGCGGAAACGGGCGCCGCGACCACCGGCGCCGCAGCAGCGACGGTGGGGACCGGAGCAGCGATTACGAGCACGATCGAAGCTCCCGCGGGAATCGCGGCGGCAGTCAGCGAGAGCGCGGTGTCGGCCAGCGGCGCGGCGTCGGCCGCCTCGACGCTATCCACTACGGGCTTGCAATGGGCAGGCGCGCGGCTGACGCAGGCAGCGGCCGCGGGAATGATCGTGCAACTGGCGTCGCAGGGAGTGGCCCAAGCCGATGCCGAGGAAGTGGTGAAACCGATGATCGACAAGCGCATCGTCGCAGCCGCCGATGTGACGGGGAAACCCGATTCGGGGACTCTGAAGCCGGGCAGTGAAGTGGTCATTGATGGACAAAAGTTCCACGCGATTGTGTGGCTGACGAGCCGGAAGTTCTAAGGGGGCGAGGGGCGGGGGCCAGTTTCACCGCGGAGCGCGGACGCAACGGAGGAAACGCGGAGAACACAGGAGAGGAGATTTTTTGAAGTCGCCGGCGGGGATGCAGATTCGCGCCGACCGAATGGCGGCCTGCAGGGCCGATCCGACTGGACCGCGCGCGATGTCAGGGGGAATCGGGTGGCGACGGGGATGACGAAGCGGATTGACGGCTCAATTCGTAAAATCAATCAATCGCCACTCGCTGAAAGAAAGGACGCCTGTTCTGCCAACGGCCCACACTCTCCATCGATGCGGCTGGACTCCGACGCCAAACGGGGTTGGGATGCGGATTGAAGTTTTGCCAGGCGCGGGGGGCACGACCTTTACCCAACTGTGCGACCACTTTTCGGAGCCGGGGAGCCCAAACTGAGACTCGACCACATATCCGGCAACTAGCGGATCCGCGGTCCACTCAATTTCGCCGGGCGGCCAGCGGGTCATCTTCGCGTTGTCAGCCGGAAACAGGGTCATGATTTTCGGGGCTTCCGCCGCTCCACGATCCAGCAAACGAAGCTCATCGAAAGACTGCAGAAGCGTTTCCAGGTATGTCAGAGAGCCAGGTATGAGCAGGAGGACCTTCCAATGTTCCCCGGTCTTTCTCAGGACCAGGGCATAATGCGACATTCCGAAGGTCGCATCGCCTTCACTTACGGCTGAGACCAGAGCAAATCCAATTCGTGACATCCCAAAGCTCATGAGCGCTTCCACATTGGATACTTGTTTGATCTTCGGGTCCGGCCAGTCAAACAGTTTGGCGTCAGGGTCCATCAGCAATGAGAACGCGTTGGTGTCGCGCGTCAGCAGAAGCCGAACCGCATCGGTGGCGACTAACTTCACCGCGGAATCGTCCTCTGACGAGAGGGATGCGGTTCGGAGTTGCCTGGGCGTCCAATGTGGAGACTTACCCAACCACAGCAGGAATGCCTTACTCGCCTCAGGGTGTTGGGCGCCGCGGAAAATGGCCCAGCGGCCGTTGTACCCGAATCGTGACGGCGCCAGCGGCAGCTCGGTGATTATGGCATTCACTGTCTGCAGGGGGCCAAGCTGGGATGCATTATCCAGGAATGCGATGTCTGGCGGTTTACCCATCTGCTCAAAGGCACTCAGAGCGGGCGCGAATCCATCACGGTCATATATCCTCATGTGGAGGTCGGCTGACGGGAAGTCGGTGCGGAACTCCTGCAGGAGGCGTTGCCAGTCGTACTTATTGACGATTCGAGCGCTGCGGTCACTCATCAGTCCGCTGATGAACGAGTCCGGAACCCACACCTCCAACGTGGCGTGCTGTAACGGATTGCTATTGGGTGGGGCGCTCTGCCGATCACCGGTTTGAGCCAGATTAGTTTGCGGAATGAGACTTAGGCCGAAGAGGAATAAAATGAAGCTGCGCGAGCGCCATCGAGATATCATCGCAAACGCCTCCCTGCACAAGAATTGTCGACTTATCACTGATCCTACACCCTAAGACTACTGATTGCTCCGGCGGAATTGGTTCGCCGCAAGAAACTGCGGCGCCGCCGGGCGCTGGCGGGCAGCGCTCCGTACGGGCCGAGTCGATCGGCCGCTACCCTTTCGTGAGGACCGCGGCGAGGAAGCGGAGTTCGGACTCTACTTCGGCGGGGTCGGCGACGGTGTCGGCGATTTCCTGGCGGAAGAGTTCGCGATAGCGTTTGCGGAGGCGGTGGATGGCGACTTTGAGGGCTCCTTCGGAGGTGTTCATTTCGCTGGCGAGCGAGGCGTAGGGGGCGTCGGACTGGCCGAGGAGGTAGAGCTTCAAGCGATCGAAGTGTTCGGCGCGGCCGTGCTGGAGGAACTCGGTGCGGAGGCGGTCCATGACGCGGTCGAGGACCGAGAGGGCCCAGCGGCGTTCGAAGATACGCTCGGGAGTTTCGTCGTGGGCGGGTTCGCGCTGGTAGCGCTCTTCGCCGGAAGAGACTTCCAACGGGACGAGCATGCCGCCGCCGCGTTTGTGGGCGCGCCGGCGGTCAGCTTCATCGGCCACGAAGAATTTCAGGGAAGTGAGGAGGAAGGAGCGGAAGCGGCCTTTTTCGGGGTCGGCGCGATCGAGGTAGCGGCCTTCGAGGACGCGGATGAAGAATTCCTGGGTGAGGTCCTTGGCCTCGTCGGGGGCATGACCGCGGCGGCGGAGGTAGGCGTACAAGGGATACCAGTAATTTTCGCAGAGCGAGACCAGAGCGCTGCGGGCGTCCTTGCGAGCGGGGTCGCCTGCGGCGACTACGACGGTCCAGCGGGTGGTCGGAAAGTCGGATCGACCGGGGAGCGTGTGCATGGTTTCGCCGTTGGTCATTGTTCCTCCTCACGGGGTGGTTGGGGCTCTGATAAAGAGGATAAGGAAAACGGGGGCGAGAAGTTACAGGGGCAAAGAAGAGCGCCGGGAGCGGGGGACGATCCCTGGCGGGGGCATCTCTGGTGGCAAAAGCCGGCGTGAAGGGCGTCGGGACGAGTGCGGACGCGGCAGACACGAGTGTCCGCGTCCTTTCGATCCGCCGGGTCCATTTTCCCGGGATGGCGCAGCCAGTCGTAGCGGGTTCCAGTGACACGGCAAGCGCGCCTCTGAAGCCTTGGAGGCTACCTACGGGTGGCGGGCGGATTCGGCGCGGGCTTGCTGGACGGCGGGAAGGTCGGGGTCGGCGTCCTTCCAGATGGCGAGGAGGTTTTGGTAGACGGCGGCGGCTTTCGCGGGATCGCCGGACGCGGCGAGGGCGCGGGCCAGTTGGAGGCGCGCCATTGGGCCGATGGGGTCATTGAGGGTGATGCCGGGATGATCGAGGATCTTTTGAAACTCGGCCGCGGCGTCGCGATGACGGCCCATGCGGGAGTAAGCGAGGCCGCGTACGTAGACGGGATAGAGCGCTCCGAAGAAAGAGGCGCCGGACCAGAAGGCGGTGCCGGGAACGGCGAGCTCGTAGGGCGCTGCCACTTGGGTGGCTTCGAGGGCTTTAGCCGGGTCGTTGTGGTTGAGGGCCTGGAGCGCGCGCAACGCTGGAAGGTAACTGAACTGGACCGAGGTATCTTCGGGGTACTGCTTTTCGAGTTCCGCCTGGATGGTGTGGACTTGCGCGGAGTCGTGCAGAAGCGCCAGGGCAAAGGCGGGGCCGTAGTCAGCGTCGCGGCTGCGGAACAGCGCCTGGGCCGCAGCGGCAGCCGCGAGGCCTTCAGCTCGATCTCCGAAGAGTGCGCTCCACACCGCGCGGGCGCCGGCGAACTGAGCGGGGCGTTCGTGCAGACCGGCCTGGCGGGCGAGGAGCACGGCGCTGTCGGACAGGCGGGCGGCTTCTTTGAGACGGCCGTGATAGGCCATGGTCATGGCCTCCTGGTGTTCGAACCATCCCTGAGCGTCCAACTTCGCCTGGCGCGCGGAGACTTCGCGATCCATAGCGGCCCGGTCGTTCTTCAGGAAAGCGATAAAGTAGCGCAGGATTGCGAAGTCGATGATCTCGAGTTTGCGTTCCGCTGCCTTGCGCAGCAACGCCTCGGCGTCGGAGAGTTTCTCCTGGTAAAGGTAGGCGAACGCCGCGTTTTCGAAGCCGAGGGAGTAGGCCGGTTCGATTTCGATAGCCCGGAGACCCTGCTCCACGGCGGTTTCGAAGCGGCCCGTCCCCGAAGAAGTGAAGGCCGCAAAGAAACCGTGGGGATTCAAATCGTCCGGGTACTTGCGCACCCAGGATTCCAGGGTTTGCCGCGCCATTTCGAGGTTTCTCGGCACACTCCGGTAATAGTTGTAGGTGATGAAATAATTCTCCAAATCGCTGACGCCGTCGCGCAGCTCATAGGCTTGGCTGATATTGCGCGCTGCCAGTCCAGCCTCTCCGACGCCATCGTAGGAGCGGCCCATGAGGGCGTAGGCCATGGCGAATTTCGGGTCGATCTCGACCGCACGTTTCGCCAGTGAGACAGCTTCAATATGTTCCGATCCCTGCAGCACAGCCAACCACGACGCGCGGTAGGACCGCCAGGCTTCGAGGGATGGCGTGGTGACGTCGATGGGCAGGCGAGGCTCTTTGGGAATGCGTGCAAGTGGCGCGGCGATATGGTCCTCGAAGCGGTTGGCTATCTGGCCCAGGGTCTTGAGGACGTCCTCTTTGCCGGCGGCCGAGGCGGATTCCTCATCCAGCATTTCCAAGGTCCGGCAATTCCGGGCGCGCAATCCCAAGCGGTACTCGGTACCGAAGGCCGAGATGGAGCCTTCGACCACCGCGGCGCTGGCGGTGCGTTCGCAGACTTCGGCGGCTACATCGGGAGTGAGCCTGGTATCTGCGGGCCTGACCATCAGGCGGAGGGTTGCGGCGATCCGCGGATCAGGCAGGAGGTTGAGGTAGGGCGATTTGCCAAGTTCACCTGCGATGAACTGGCGCAGGGAGCCATCGAATGCGGGGTCGCCGGTGGTGTTGGCGAAGTCGGCGAGGACGATGGTGCGCTTGTCGATGAGGGTGGGCTTCGGGGGAGTGCCGGAGCGCGTGAGCGACCAGACGGTGACGGCGCTGAGGACGAGGAACGCGAGGGCTGTGGCGGCGCCGAGAGCGGCGAGGCGGTGACGGCGGAGAAACTTGCGGGCCCGATAGAGGTGCGTGGGCGGGGAGGCGAGCACGGGGCGGTGTTCGAGGTAGCGCTGGAGATCGGCAGCCAATTCGGCGACGGATGAGTATCGGCGGTCGCGCGCTTTCTCGAGAGCCTTGAGGGTGATCCAATTGAGGTCGCCATCGACGAGACGACGCAGGGAGGCGGGGTCGGTCTGGCGATGGGCGGCGATGTCGGTCACGCGGTCGCCCGCTTCGGTGAGCCTGCGGGGAAGCGCCGGGGCTTCCTCTTCGCGGATGACGCGGAGCATCTCGGCCAGGCCGGCCTGGCGCATGCGGGAAGAATCGAAGGGGACGGTGCCGATCAGCAACTCATACAGGATGACGCCGAGCGAATAGACGTCGGAGGTTTCGCCGACGTCTCCGGTGACGACCTCGGCCTGCTCGGGGCTGGCGTATTCGGGGGTGCCGACCATCTGACCGAACTGGGTGAGGAGGGTGTTTTCGACGGCCCACTGGTCGGTGGCTTTGGCGATGCCGAAGTCGATGACTTTCGGAACGGGGGCGCCTTCCTGTTCCATGACCAGGACGTTGGAAGGCTTGAGGTCGCGGTGGATGATGCTTTTCTGATGGGCGTGCTGCACGGCGCGGCAGACGGCGAGGAAGAGTTCGAGGCGTTGGCGGATGGGGATGCGATGGCGGTCGCAGTACTGGGTGATGGGCACGCCTTCGATGTACTCCATGACGAAATAGGGGCGGCCGCGGGGCGTGGCGCCGGCGTCGAAGATGCGGGCGATGTTGGGGTGGTCCATCATGGCCAGGGCTTGACGCTCGTTGGCGAAGCGGGCGAGGACCTGAGTGGTGTCCATGCCGAGCTTGACGACTTTGAGGGCCACGTGGCGGCGAATGGGTTCGCGCTGCTCGGCGAGGTAGACGGTGCCCATGCCGCCTTCGCCGAGAGGTTGGAGGATTTGATAGCGGCCGAAGTCGTCGTCGGTTGCGGTCGAGGTGTGGATGGTTTGGGTGGCGGGCTCGGGTGCGCCGAGAGAACTATCGAAGGCACCCTGGATGAGACACTTCGG
>Ga0335085_10014494_pt1 | contig 11495 bp, 13 predicted proteins | sample Lox_Sample_45_FD_206712 | JGI IMG/M metagenome (GOLD analysis project Ga0335085, IMG submission 206712) | Soil microbial communities from Loxahatchee National Wildlife Refuge, Florida, United States - Lox_Sample_4.5 | ecosystem: Environmental > Terrestrial > Soil > Wetlands | place: USA... | reverse complement strand
TGGCGCCGCCGCGCCCGGGCGTTAGTTTTGCGAGTTATGTCGGTCTGATATCCGGTGTTCCGATCTGCCCGGACCCGGGAGCGGTCCGCATTACGGTTGGCCCATGAAGGACTGCTGGTGGCAGCGCACGCCACGGCGTCCAGGACTGGTCCTGGCGGTGACCATGCTCGCGGCGCTGGCTGCCTCGGCCGGGATCACCGCGATCCTGACGGCAGGCGGCGGCACGCACCGGCCCCTCGCGGCCGGGGCCGGGCTGGGCGCGGGCGTACCCGTCCCGTCCTCCAGCATCGCGTCGGCTGGGACGGGCCCGGCCAGCACGGGTCCGCCCAGCCCGGGCCCGGCGCCGTCCGGGTCGCGGGCCGCCACGGCGCGCCCGTCGTCGCGGGCATCGGCGCCCGCGGGCGCGTCCAGCCCGGCCGCCCCGCCGGGGCACCCGACGTCGACTGCCCCGCCGCCGACGGTACCCGGGTCGCCGTCACCGACGCCGACGCCATCCAGTTCGCCGGCCCAGGGTTACCTGCTGCTGGCCCCTGACCACCTGATGCTCACGTCGAAGCCCGGTCAGACAGCCAGCGGCTTCTTCGTGCTCACGGCGGCGAACGGGCCCGTCGCGCAGTACACCGTGCGGATCGCCGCCAGAGCCGCCAAGGTCAGCGTCGCGCCGGCGTCAGGTTCCCTGGCGCTCAACGGGTTCGTCGAGGTGACCGTGACCGTGACCAGCAAGGTCGCGCTGACCACCCGGATCGTCGTGGAGCCGGGCAACCTCTCCGTCACGGTGGTCTACAAGCCGAAGGCCCCTCCCGCTCCCCGCCCCTCCCCCTCGCACGGGAAGGACGGGGACGGGAACGGGGACGGCTAGAAGGCGAGGAAGCGGTCGAGTTCGGCCCGGGTGGGCGAGGTGGCGGCCCCGGACCTGGTCACGGCCAGGGCGGCGGCCGCGTTGGCGCGGCGGGCGGCTTCGCCGGTCGTCAGCCCGGCGGCCAGCCCGGCCAGGAACACCCCGGAGTGGGCGTCGCCCGCGCCGGTGGTGTCGACCGCGGTCACGGCGGGCGCCGCGACGTGGCTCAGCGACAGGCTGTACCCGGTCCCCGAGCCGGGCACCCGCACGGCCAGCGTGCAGCCGTCGGCCCCGCTCCGGACGATGGCGTCGGCCCGGCTTGCCCTGCGTATCAGGCGGCGGGCCGCCTCGGCCGGGTCGTCGCTGCCGGTGAGCAGGGCGGCCTCGCGCCGGTTGCAACTCCACCAGTCGCAGCGGGCCAGCACGGCGTCGAGCACGGCCGCGGGGATGTCCGCTACCAGCGGCCCGGGATCGGCGAACAGCAGGATCCCGGGCGGCAGGCTGGCCGCCCAGGCGCCGAGGACCGGGCCGGAACCGGCCGGGACCAGGCCGTAGCCCGAGACGTAGACCGCGTCCCCGGGCCGGAGCCGGACCAGGTCCCAGGCGTCGGGTTCGCGCAGCGACTCCGCGCCCAGCGTGGTGACGAACGTCCGTTCGCCGTTCGCCTCGACCAGCCCGACGTCGAATCCTGTGTCCCGGTCCGGGTCGGGCGTGCGGAGCAGCCTGATGCCCTCGGCGGCCAGGGCCGCGCGCACCCGGTCGCCCCACGGCCCGGTGCCGTGGCCGCCCGCGTAGACGACGGGCAGGCCCTGCCTGACGGCCGCGGCCATGATGTTGAAGCCGCCGCCTACCTCCACGGACGCCGATTCCGCGAGCATGTCGCCGCCGCGTTCCGGTAGCGCGGGCACCCGCATCAGCAGGTCGACGATCGCCTCCCCGGCGAAGACCAGGCGGCTGATCGCGGGCTGGCTCATCGCCTTTCCCCTTCCGGGCCTCCGCGCAGGGCGAGCAGGTCGTCTGCCAGTGCCGTCAGGCCCAGGTCCTGGGCGTCGATGACGGCGACAGCGTCGGGCGGGAAGGCGCCGAGGCCGTGGCAAGCGCCGCCGATCGCGCCGGCCATGGCCGCGATCGTGTCGCAGTCACCGCCGAGCGAGGCGGCCAGCAGGCAGGCCCGCCACGGGTCGCCGGGGACCGCGGCCAGCACGGCGAACGCGGCCGGGACCGACTCCGGGGTGGCCAGGCTGGTGCCGACGAGGCGGTAGATCAGGTCGGCCGCCGCCCGCGGGGGGCGGTTGGCCAGCAGGCCGGTGGCCCAGGCGATGCGCGAGGCCACATCGGCCCCCGCCACCCAGTGGCCGCGGCTGGCGGCCACGTGCGCGGCCCGGATGCCCGTCTCGGTGGCCTCGGCGACGGTGGCACCGCCGACGCCCGCGCTGACCGCGGCGGCGACGGCGGCCGCGCCCGCCAGCGCGATCCCCGTGTTGTGGGTGACGTAGCTCGCCCGGACGACCTGGTCGACGAGGGCCGACAGCTCGTTGCGGGTGAACGCGACGGCGGCGGCGCGCGCGGACGGCAAGGGGACGGCGATGCCGACGGGCGTTATCCGCATGGCGGCGCCGTTGGTGGCGCCGGCCGAGCCGGCTTCGGCAGGCGGGGTGCCGTTCAGGACGGCTTCGACGGCGCGCTTGGTGGAGGGGCCGAGCAGGTCGAGGGAGCCGCGTCCGGCCATGTCGCGCTCCCAGCGGATCAGGGCGGAGGCGAACTCGTCCGGTTCGATGGTCCCGCGTCCGCTGACCAGCAGCCTGCCGAGCAGGACGGCCTGCTCGGTGTCGTCGGTCACCGATCCGGCGGGCCTGCCCGCGGCGATGGGGTGATCCGGCGGGGCGGGCTCGAAGCCGGTCAGCTGGTCGCCCCAGCGGTCGCGGATCTGCGCACGGGAGAGCAGCTGCGTCGGCATGCCGAGCGCGTCCCCGATCGCCAGCCCGTACAGCGCGCCCCGGGCCCGGGCCTGGGTAGTGATCGTGTGTCCGTTTACAGGACGTGCTGGCCGTACATCTCGCCGAGGGGGTCGGCGAGGAGTTCGAGGCGGGCGCCGTCGGGGTCGCGGAAGTACAGGCTGGTGCCGCTCTCCTCCAGGTACTCGACGCCGGCCGCGTCGAGGTTGGCGCGCAGCGCGGCCCACTTGTCCGGCGCCACCGAGATCGCGAGGTGGTGCAGGCCGCCGAGGACCTCGGCGTACGGGCCCAGGTCGAGCCCCGGGAAGTCGAAGAAGGCCAGCAGGTTGCCGTTACCGAGGTCGAAGAAGAAGTGGTTGGAGCCCTGGTAGTCGCGGTTCTCGATGATCTCGGTCAGCGGGAACTCCAGGACGCCCTGGTAGAAGCGGATGGTCCGCTCCACGTCGGAGCTGAGCAGCGCGGTGTGGTGGATGCCGCGCGCGCTGCTGGCCGGCCGGTCGTCGGAGATGTACGCGGCGTGCAGCCGGGCTCGTTCGGCTTCGATGGCGGCGAGGTCCATGGTGCTGAGCGTACCCAGCGGCCGATCTCAGGGAACGCGCAGCTCCACGCTGATGTTGCCGCGGGTGGCACGCGAGTACGGGCAGACCTGGTGCGCCGCCTCGGCCAGCTCGCGGGCCTGTTCGCGCTCGAGCCCGGGAATGCTGATGATCAGCGTGACGACAAGACCGAAGGCGTCGCCCTCGGGGCCGATGCCCACCTCGGCGGACACGGTGGAGTCGCCGGGATCCACCCGGGCGCGGCGGGCGACGATCCGCAGCGCGCTGTGGAAGCACGCCGCGTACCCGGCCGCGAACAGCTGCTCGGGGTTGGTGCCGTTGCCGCTGCCGCCCATCTCCGGGGGCAGGGCGAGGTCGAGGTCGAGGCGCTGGTCCGACGAAACGACGTGGCCGTTGCGGCCATCCCCCGTCGACGTGGCCTTCGCGGTGTAGAGGACCTTGTCGGGCATATGCAGACCTTACCGATGGTGATCGAGGGTGGTGACAAGGGCGGGCAAACCGGGCGCCGGGCCGTCTTCGATCAGCCGGGTCAGCGCCGCGGTGTCCAGGTGGCCGGCCACCAGGTCGCCGAGCACGTCGAGGCGCGCCTCCCGGACGGCGGCGAAGCTGGTGCCGGGGGCGGGGCGGAAGTCCCGGCCGGCCAGCGCTGCCACTTCGGCCAGGAACGCCCGCCTGAACTCGTCGTTCTCCAAGGCGCCGTGCCAGCTGGTGCCCCACAGCGCGCCGCGGCGGCAGCCGTCGAGAAAGGGCTCGGTCCCTTGATCGCCGGGATCGGTGATCTCGGCGACGCCGTGGTGGATCTCGTAGCCGGTGACCGGCACGCCCAGCGCGGTCCCGCGCGGGCGGCCGAGGATCTTGGTCGCGCCGAACCGGATCCGCACCGGCAGCAGGCCGAGCCCGTCGACCGGGCCGCGCCGCGATTCGACCGAGTCGTCGATCTGGCTGGCCAGCATCTGGTAACCGCCGCAGATGCCGAGCACCGGGCGTCCGGTCCGGACCCGTTCGGCGATCGCGGCGGCGAGGCCCCGGTCGCGCAGCCAGGCCAGGTCGGCGACGGTGGCCCTCGTCCCGGGCAGGACCACGAGATCCGCGTCGGACAGGTCGGCCGGGCTGGTGGCGAAGCGCACCAGCACGCCGGGCTCGGCGGCCAGCGCGTCCGCGTCGGTGAAGTTGCTGATGCGCGGGAGCCGCACCACCGCTACCCGCAGAAAATCATTGATAACGAACGACGACGGCGCGTCACCCCGGTTATCAAGGCTCAGAGAGTCTTCGGCATCGAGCCAGAGTCCTTCTTGCCAGGGCAGGACGCCGAGCACGGGGCGGCCGGTGAGCTGGCGCAGCATGGTCAGGCCGCTGTCCAGCAACTCCGGGGCGCCGCGGAACTTGTTGATCACGAAGCCGGAGATCAGCGCCTGGTCTTCGGGGGCGAGCAGGGCCAGCGTGCCGTACATGGCGGCGAACACTCCGCCGCGGTCGATGTCGCCGGTCACGACGACCGGCAGGCCGGCCGCGCGGGCCAGGCCCATGTTGGCGACGTCGGTTTCCCGCAGGTTGATCTCGGCTGGGCTGCCCGCACCCTCGCAGATGACCACGTCGTAGGCGTCCCGCAGCCGGTTCAGGCTGTCCAGCGCGACCTGGCGCAGCCGCGGCGCGTGCGCGCGGTAGCCCACCGCGTCAGCCTCGGCCTCGGGATGGCCGAGCACCACCACCTGGCTGCGCCGGTCGCTGCCCGGCTTGAGCAGCACCGGGTTCATGTCGGCGACCGGCTCGATGCCCGCCGCGGCGGCCTGCATGGCCTGCGCCCGGCCGATCTCGGCGCCGTCCATCGTGACGAACGAGTTCAGCGACATGTTCTGCGCCTTGAACGGCGCCACCTTCACGCCCTGCCGGGCCAGCCACCGGCACAGCCCGGCCACCAGCACGCTCTTGCCCGCGTCGGAACCCGTCCCGGCGACCAGCAGCGTCCCTCGCACACCATGCAGGCTAGTAGGACGTGGGCATGATGTTTAACATGCCCCCACCGGGTACTTGGAGCAGCAGTTCAAGGCTTTAGAAGGAGGCCACGGAAATGCTGTTCCTGCTCGCTCTGCTGATCATCCTGATCGTCGCCGGCGCGGGTTTCGCCCTCCACGTGCTGTGGTGGGTCGCCATCGCGGCGCTGGTCATCTGGCTCATCAGCTTCTTCATGCGCCGGTAACAACAGCAATCAGCACGGCCAGGGCGGTCGCGCACACCGTAATCGCCCTGGAGAGCACGATCGCGTGGCGGATGTCCTCAGGATCCGGGGCGCGCCCCACCCCCAGCCCAGGGCGCGCCTCGGCCACGCCACCGTAGACGTTCGTACCGCCCAGGCGCACGCCGAGCGCGGCCGCGAAGGCGGCCTCGCACCGGCCCGCGTTGGGGCTGGGGTGGTGCCCGCCGTCGCGGCGCACCGTATCGATGACCTTCCCGGGACGAGCCTTCACCAGGGGGGCGCAGGCCGCGGTCAGCGCGGCGGTGACCCGGGCCGGGACCCAGTTGGCCGCGTCGTCCAGGCGGGCCGAGGCCCAGCCGAAGTTCAGGTACCTGGCCGAGCGGTGCCCCACCATCGCGTCGAGCGTGTTGACCGCGCGGTACGCGACCAGGCCGGGTATCCCGCCGACGGCGCCCCACAGCAGCGGCGCCACCACGGCGTCCGACGTGTTCTCGGCGACCGACTCGATCACCGCCCGGGCTATCTCGGTCTCGTCCAGCTGGGATGGATCGCGCCCGCAGAGGCTGGGGAGCACCTCCCGGGCCGAGGCGAGATCATGGCAGGAGAGCGAGAGCCGAACCCGTTCGGCCTCATAGCGTAGTGAACGGGCACCGGTGACGGCCCAGGCCGCGAGCGCGGCCGCCGTCGCCCGTGCCAGCGGCCGCCTGCGCGTCCGGCGATGCAGCGCCGCGGCCGGAAGGGCGACGGCCAGCACGCAGGCGGCCGCGTGAGCGGCACCGCGGCGGCGGCTGTCGGCGTAGTCGCGGGCCTCGAGCGCGGTGGCGGCCCGGCCGAACGCCGCCACCGGATGACCGCGGCGGGGGTCGCCGACAACGGCGTCGAGGGCGACTCCCGCTGCTAGGCCGGCCGCGAGCGGCCATCGCGTGCGCACCCGCTCATTGTGGCGTAGGACCATCGGCGTAGGCGGGACGGGGCGGGCGGCCGATGTCTTTTCTGGGGCTGCGGCGCAGGCTGGGTTGTATGAGAAGTTACGCGGAGCTCCCCGGGCTGATGACGCTGATGACCGGGGACGAGAAGCACGGCCCGAGCGCGACGTCGACGCTCGACGTGCTCTGGGTCCTGTACGACCAGATCCTGCGGGTGTCGCCTGGCTCGGTTTCCGATCCGGGCCGGGACCGGTTCCTGCTGTCCAAGGGGCACGGGCCGGCCGCCTACTACGCGGTGCTCGCGGCCAAGGAGTTCATTCCCGAGGCGTGGCTGACTGACTTCGGCTCGGTCTCGTCACCGCTCGGGTACCACCCGGATCGTTCGTTGATTCCTGGGGTGGAGATCGCGAGCGGATCGCTGGGGCACGGCCTGCCTCTCGGAGTCGGTATGGCGCATGGGCTGCTGGCGCAGGGTCTGGCTGCCCCGCGCGTGTATGTGCTGGTCGGGGACGCGGAGCTGGACGAGGGCAGCAACAGCGAGGCGATCGTGTACGCCGGGGCGGCCGGGCTGCCCAACCTGACCGTGGTGGCGGTGGACAATCGTTCGTCGTCGTGGGGCTGGGGTCCGGGCGGGATCGAGGCGCACTTCGCAGCGGCCGGGTGGTCGGCGACCCGGGTGTCCGGGCGTGACCACGACGCGCTGGCGTCGGCGTTCCGGTTGACGTCGGCCGGGGCTGGCTCCGGTTCGGATTCGGGAGGGCCGCAGCTGGTGGTGGCCGAGGTCGAGAGCAAGGAGCTCGGGTGATGACCGACATGCGTACCGTTTTCGCGGAGACGGCTTCGGCGCTGCTGGCGGAGGATCCGCTGACCGCGGTGGTGCTGGCGGAGATCTCCGCCGACATGTTCGCCAAGGACATGGCCAGGTACCCGGACCGGGTGCTCAACGTGGGCATCAGGGAACAGCTGATGATCAGCGTGGCCGGCGGCCTTGCCCTGTCGGGGATGCGGCCGATCGTGCACACCTACGCGCCGTTCCTCGTCGAACGGGCGTATGAGCAGGTCAAGCTGGACCTCGGGCACCAGGGGGCTGGCGCTGTGCTGGTGAGCATCGGGGCGTCGTACGACGTGGCGACAGCCGGGCGGACGCACCAGGCGCCGGAGGACGTGGCGCTGATGGACAGCGTGCCCGGGATGTCGGTAGTGGTCCCGGGGCATCCGTCCGAGGTGGCTTCGCTGCTGCGCTCCGCGGTTTCTGGCTTGTCGTCTGGGTCCGCTTACCTGCGGCTTTCTTCCGGTCACAACGCGGCGGCGCGGCCGGTTTCCCGGTCGCTGCAGGTGGTTCGGTCCGGGCGGCGGGGGGTGGTGGTCGCGGTGGGGCCGATGTTGTCGCCGGTGCTGGCGGCCGTCGAGGACCTGGATGTGACGGTGGCGTACGCGACGACCGTGCGGCCGTTCGATGCTGCGGGGCTGGTATCGCTCGAGGGCGCGTCGGGAGCCGTCGTGCTGGTGGAGCCGTACCTGGCGGGCACGTCCGCATTCGCGGTGTCCGCGGCGCTGGCGTCGCGGCCGCACCGGCTGCTTTCTCTGGGTGTGCCGCGTACGGAGCTGCGTATGTACGGTGCGGCTTCTGATCACGCGGCGGCTCATGGGCTCGATGCGGCCGGGATACGGCGTTCGGTGACTCGGTTCCTCGGCTTGACTTAGAGCGCGCTCCATTTCCGAGACTCGTCGGTATGAGATACCGAACCATTGGAAATGACCCGGCGACCAGGCGCGAGGTGAGCGTCCTCAGCCTGGGCGCGATGCTGATGGGGAGCCGGACCGACGAGGCCACCTCGTTCGCCATCCTGGACCGGTTCGTCGAGGCGGGCGGGACGTTCATCGACACCTCGGGCAACTACGCCTTCTGGGTCAACGGCACTCAGGGCGGGGAGAGCGAGGAACTGCTCGGCCGCTGGCGCCGCAGCCGCGGCATCGGGGACGAGATCGTGATCGCGACCAAGGTCGGGGCGCGGCCGCTGGCGGCTTCGGCGGGCTTCGTCGGCACGGATGGCTCGGTGATCCAGATGGACGGCCTGTCCGCCAAGGCGATCAGGGAGTCCGCGGAGCGGAGCATCGAGCGTATGGGGGTGTCGCGCCTCGACCTGATGTACGCGCACGTCGAGGACACGTCCGTGCCGCTGGCCGAGACGGTGGAGGGGTTCGCCGAGCTGGTGACTTCCGGTTTCGTGGGGCTGCTGGGAGTGAGCAACACGTGGTCGTGGCGGGTGGAGCGGGCGCGGTCGCTGGCGTCGGCGGCGGGGCTGCCCGGGTACGAGGTGCTGCAGTACAGCTACACGTACCTGCGGCCGTTCACGGGGCGGCCTAGCTGGCTCTCGCCGGACGGTGACCTGGGGACGGCGGGGCCAGACTTGCTGAGCTACCTGCGTGACTCGGGTGCCTCGGGCTCCTTGGGCTCGTCGGTTGCCTCGGGCTCTTCTGGCTCTTCTGGCTCTTCTGGCTCTTCTGGCTCGTCTGGCTCGTCTGGCTCTGGGATGACGCTGGTGGCGTATTCGCCGTTGCTGAGCGGCGGGTACGTCCGCGAAGACAGGCCGCTGGGGCCTGGGTTCGATCACACCGGGACCGAGCGGCGGCTGTCCGCGCTGCGCGCCGTGGCCGCCGAGACCGGGGCGACGCTCAACCAGGTGGTGCTGGCGTGGATGATGGGCGGCGAGCTGCCGGTGATCCCGCTGGTCGGAGCGTCTTCGGTGGCGCAGCTCGAGGACAGCCTGGGGGCGGTGGACCTGGAGCTTTCTCCGGAGCAGCGGGCGCGCCTGGACGCGGCGGGCTGAGCTCCGGCCAGGGACCTTCGCCCTGACCTGCGCGGAGCGTGACGAAGGCGACCCCGACCGGCTGCGACGTTCTCGGGCAGCACCCCGGTCCCTGGGGGAGGCGGGGTCGGCGGTGCATTTGGTGCCTCCGATGCCGCCTCCCCCGGCGCTCTGCACCGCCTTCAACAGCATCAGCGTCACATCGATGTCGTTACCGCGACATCAATGTGACGCTGTTGTCGTTACCGGGAGGCTAGGGGGCGACGTTAGGCGGGGGTAGCCGGGACTGGTGCGGCAGCTGGGACCCATGGTGACGATAAGCTCCATCGCCGAGGGACCACTGGCTACTGGCGAGCCGGTGATTCTGCTGATGGGGCTGGGGATGCGCTGCGGTTGACGGCAGGTTGAGGTACCCTCGGGCCGTTGGGGGTCCTCGGGGCAGGCGGCCTGTCATTTCCCGAGGTGGTACGGCGTCAAGGCTGACACACTGGGACCTTCGTGTGGCCTTCGTGTGATCTTCGCCGTGCACACTAACCCCTAGAGCGCCCGTAGCTCAGCCGGACAGAGCAGCTGCCTTCTAAGCAGCGGGTCGCGGGTTCGAATCCTGCCGGGCGCGCCAGCGAAAAGACCAGCTCAACGCGCATATTGTTGATTGCCGAGAACGGCTCATGATGCCTTCCTGCGGTTGCGTGCCTTCCGCGTGCCAGAACGCTTGGGCTTATCGTCCGGCTGGCTGAGGGCGGCTCTGGCGTTCCGGCCGACCTCGTTGGCCAAGGTACGCTGCCGCTCGGCCAATGAGTGCAGTTAGATGAGGCCGCGAGCGCCGCTATTAAGCTTGTATCACATCTGATACAATCAGACTTTACCGTAGAGGGGTTCCTAGGATGCCTGGAACGGAATCTGATGCTCCTGGGCTGGGCCGGCCCGAACTGCTTCGCGTGCTCGAATCAGCAGCACGACTCCAGGAGGTCGTTCCCGACGCTGTCCTAGTCGGCGGTTCTGCCGCCGCGCTCTGGGCCAATCACCGCGTGTCGTATGACCACGACCACACATTGCAGGATCTCAGCGACCGCTTCGACGCCGTCCTCGATGCGATCGAAGCAACGGATGGATGGGTGACTAACCGGGTGACCCCCGGCAAAATCATCCTCGGCGAACTGGGCGATATCGAATCTGGAGTTCGCCAGCTCATCCGGAACAAGGCGCTGGAGGTTGCGGAAGTGGAGTTGCCGTCGGGGCAGGTGCTCCGGGTACCGACGCGAGATGAGACGCTGCGGATCAAGGGTTACCTGATTGTCAGACGTAACCAAGTCCGGGACTACCTCGATGTAGCGGCTCTTTCTGACCGGTACGGGATTGCTCACGCTGCGGATGTGCTCCGGCGCATCGATGCCTACTACTCCGATCAACGCGGTCCCGCTTTGGAGGGTGTTGCGACTCAACTCGCCCGCCAACTAGCAGACCCCAAGCCCGCGGACGCTCGTACCATCGGCCAGCTTGGCCGGTATAAGGGTTTGGATGCACGCTGGACGAACTGGGAGAACGTTACCGAGGTCTGCCGTTCGCTGGCTGTGGAGATGGTGTCATGACCAACGCTCTGAAGTTCCGCAACATCGACGCGTCGCCGGACGATCCGGTGGAAACGTGGCCCTTCGAAGGCATCCTCGCGGCAGTCGAGCGGGGCACCCTCCCAGCCTGGCACAGACTCGCGACCGCAATACGGGTCGATCCCTGGGGACCGGTAGCCCATCAGGTCCTCGAAGCCGTCCGCCTCTCTCGCCCGTACGGCACCGCCGAGCTGCTAGAGGGAGTCGTGGCTCGCGCTCGCAAGCTGGCCTCCGAATCAGAGCGGGCGGACGTGGCGCGCGAGGTGCGGACCCTCGTCGACAGATCCGGGCTGTCAAAGCAGGACTTCGCAGAGCGGATCGGAACCTCGCGGTCCCGCCTGTCGACCTACATGTCGGGCAAGGTCGTACCTTCTGCAACCTTGATGGTCCGGATGCGGCGGGTCGCGGGTCATGTCACCGCAGTGACCGCTAATGCTGCGAGCTAGGCAAGCCTGGAGTTGAAGGAACTGCGCCTGTGCTCAGCCTGGCGCAACGAGATCCGCCGGCGTATATCTTCGCTCCTGGCGGAACGCGGTTCTGCTAGTCGCCGGAGATAAGGCTGGTAAACGGGAGGCTTGGTACCGGCAGGCGATCCCCCTGGCCGAGCA
>Ga0335085_10014493_pt1 | contig 11496 bp, 1 predicted proteins | sample Lox_Sample_45_FD_206712 | JGI IMG/M metagenome (GOLD analysis project Ga0335085, IMG submission 206712) | Soil microbial communities from Loxahatchee National Wildlife Refuge, Florida, United States - Lox_Sample_4.5 | ecosystem: Environmental > Terrestrial > Soil > Wetlands | place: USA: Florida... | reverse complement strand
ATTTGCGAGGAGATGGCGCACATTGACCTGGGGGTTGCTACCGCTGTGTTGGCGACTTTCCTTGGCAGCGATCCCATCACGGTTGGCGCCACTCCGGCGCAAAAGAAGCTGTGGCTCAGCCGCATCGCCGATGAAGGAATCTTGTTTGCGTACGGCGCCACCGAACCGGAAGCCGGAAGCGATCTCGGGGCGCTGCGCACCACCGCTGATCGCGTGATGCAGGACGGAAAAGTTGTCGGCTACAAGATCAATGGCGCCAAGCAATGGATCAGCAATGGCGGTATCGCCGACGTCTACACCGTGCTGGCGAATACTCCCGCGGGTCCCAGTTGGTTCGTAGTGGAAAAAGGTGTCAAGGGTTTCACGCACGATGAGGCTGAAAACAAGCATGGCATCCGGCTCAGCAATACCGCAGCCCTGGCTTTCAGCGACGTATATGTTGACGCCGACCGGCTGCTTGGCGGAGTTGAAGGCCAGGGATTGACCCAGGCGCAGGCTGTCTTCGGCTACACGCGCTTGATGGTCGCCGCCTTCGGACTCGGCGGCGGATGGGCAGCGCTCGATCGTGCGATTCCTTATTCCACCAAGCGCATCCAGGCGGGAGCGCCTCTTTCCGAAAAACAGGGATACACCCACAAACTGATCGTCCCCAATGCGGTGCATCTCGAAGCTGCTCGCGCCTATATAGAAGAGACGGCGGAGCGCATCGACGCGGGCAGCGAAGGCAGTTTGAACACCGAGGGCGCCATCGCAAAGTACATGGCCACCGAAGCGGGGAACGCAGCCGCCGAAGCTGGCATCCAGGCGCTGGGCGGCTATGGATACACGCACGAATACATGGTCGAGAAAATCAGCCGTGATGTCCGCATCACCACCATCTATGAGGGCACCTCTGAAATCATGGAGATGACCATCAGCCGCGACCGTTGGCAACTCCACCTTAAAACTCGCGGGCAGCATTATCACGATGAAGCTCGCAAATTCGAAGGGCTGCATGCACAGCACCCCGAAGTAGGGGCGAACGTCGCGGCACTTGCTCTCCATGCTCTGGCCGATGTGATGGAGAAGGCACGCGTGGGCCGCCTCACGCGCTACCAGCATGTTTTGCTCCGCCTGGGCGAACTCATCGCCTACGCAGAATGTGCCGGCACCTTGTCTCGCCGCGCCGCACTTATGGCGGACGGCAAGCTCAACGAAAAGGCCAGTCGCCGTTTTGATGCGAAAGGACTCGCGGCGGTAAGCCGCGTCTTCGCTCGCCAAGCTGCACTCAAGGTAGCCGAAGAAGGTATGCGCCTGATCGTAGGCACTGGCGGGGTGAGCGAGGCTGAGACGGGGACGCTTGAAACCAGCCTCGGTCTGTCCGCCATTCACAAGGCACAAGCAGGACTGATCAACGATATGGACTACATCGCCGACGTGCTGTACAGCCGCGCGGCGAAAGTGCAGACGGCGGCCTGACGGCGGCCACACCCGGCGCGCTTCATTTCAAGCAGGAGCCTCATCATGGAAGACACCGCGTATCGAGCCATCGCGATCGTGGGGGTTGGAGCGGTATTGCCCGACGCCCCGAACGTCTCCGCATTCTGGGAGAACATCAAGAGCGGGCGTTACAGCATCTCCGACGTTTCCCCTGACCGCTGGAATCCCGATTTCTACTATGACGCCGATCACAATGCGCCGGACAAGACCTATTCCAAGATTGGCGGATGGGTCCGGGAGCATGTGTGGGAGCCCAGGAAGTGGCACTTGGCGATTCCGCCGCGCGTGGTTGACGCTATGGACGAATCGCAGAAGTGGGCTATCTCTTGCACGCGCGAAGCGCTGGAAGACTATGGCTACCCGAAGCGCCCCCTGAATCTCGATCGTACTGCCGTGATCCTGGGCAACGCGATGGCGGGCGAAAAGCATTACTTCACCGCCTTGCGGCTTTACTTTCCCGAGTACGAATACGAACTCTCGCAAAGCTCCAGTTTTGCGGCGCTCCCAGAGACCCTGCGCCGCGATATTACCCACCAGTTGCACGATCGCCTGACTCATCGCATTCCCGACGTCACCGAAGACACCATGCCGGGTGAACTGTCGAACTGTATTGCCGGGCGCCTCGCGAATACCTTCAATTTCCACGGCCCTAACTACGTGGTCGACGCAGCCTGCGCTTCGGCGATGGCCGCCTTCAGTGCCGCGGTAGAGGGACTCGTTGAGAACGATTTCGATGTGGCAGTCACCGGCGGTATCGATCGCAACATGGGCGCTTCCACTTACGTCAAGTTCAGCAAGATTGGCGCGTTATCCGCATCCGGCACGCGCCCGTATGCCGATGGCGCCGACGGTTTCGTGATGGGGGAAGGCTCCGCCATATTTTTGCTGAAACGCCTGGCGGACGCGGAACGCGATGGCGACAAGATTTATGCCGTGTTGCGCGGTATCGCTGGATCGAGCGATGGCAAGGGCAAAGGCATTACCGCACCCAATCCCATTGGGCAGAAGTCCTGCATCGAACGTGCCTGGCAAAACGCAGGCCTTTGCCCCTCCACCGTCAGTCTCATGGAGGGCCACGGCACTTCCACCAAAGTCGGCGACGTCGTCGAAGTCCAAAGCATGACCGAGGTTCTCAGCGCTTTCCATCTTGCGCCACACACGGTGGCGCTGGGCTCGGTCAAGTCGAATATAGGACACCTCAAGGGGGCTGCCGGAGCCGCCGGGTTACTGAAAGCAACGTTGTCCCTGCACGACAAGGTGTTGCCGCCGAGCGTGCACTGTGATCATCCCAATCCTGATATCGACTTCGCGCACTCGCCCCTCTACGTCAACACCGAGTTGAAGCCGTGGACCATGCCTGCGGATGCGGTCCGCCGGGCAGGCGCCAGTGCATTTGGGTTTGGCGGCACCAATTTTCACGTTGTACTTGAGGAATACATTCCTCACCGGCTGAACGGGAATGGCAAGCGCTCGATCACTGTCGGCGCAACCGGGAACGCAGGGAACCATGAGGGCATCATGAATTCAAAAGTGGTCAATGATCCAACTCCAGCGCCACGTTCCTCCGCTTCCTTGGAGTCAGAGGAGGTGGTTTCGCAGGCTTCTTCCGTGAAAGCACCGCTGCGTGGCGCACTGGTCATCGGCGCAGACTCGAATGCGGAATTGATCGAGCGTTTGCGCACGGTGAATAAACATTCGGAAGAGGGACGCGCTCCAGCAGTGTCCGCTCCTTTGCAAAAGGATCTGTGCGCGCCGGAACGGCTTGTCATTGACTATGCCGACGCTGCCGACCTGATCGACAAGTCTGCCAAAGCGCTGAAAGCGCTTGCCGCCGATCAGGCACCGATCTGGAAAGCTTTGCGCGCCCAGGGTATTTTTCGCGGCAGTGGTCCCGCTCCCAAAGTTGCATTCCTCTATACCGGGCAAGGCTCGCAATACGCCAACATGGTGCGGCCGCTGTTTACCGCGGAACCCATCGTCGCCGAAACATTTGCCGAAGCCAACCGGGTAATGACTCCGCTGCTCGGCAAGCCGCTTACCGACTTCATCTTCGTCGAACAATCCGACGAAAGGGCCGTGGCCAAAGCTGAAGAAGACCTGCGCCAGACCGCCATCACACAGCCCGCCGTACTCGCAGCCGATGAAGCATTGACGCGCTTGTTGGCCGCTTATGGCATCAAGCCCGATATGACGATGGGACACAGCCTGGGCGAATACGGGGCACTCGTCGCTGCCGGGGCCCTACCTTTCGAGGATGCGCTGGAAGCGGTCAGCGCGCGCGGCCGCGGCATGACCGAGGTGGCCATGGCCGATAACGGACGCATGGCCGCTGTGTTCGCGCCGCTCGCCGAAGTCGAACGAATCCTCAAAACGATCGACGGCTACGTCGTCATCGCCAATATCAACAGCGGTTCTCAATCTGTCATCGGCGGTGCCAGCAAGGCGGTCGAGCAAGCGATGGAAGCTTTTCAGAAAGCTGGTTACGAACCAGTGGCATTGCCGGTGAGCCACGCTTTTCACACTTCCATCGTGGCCGGAGCGGGCGTCCCCCTGCGTAAGGAACTCGAGCGCCTGCGCATTCAGTCGCCCCAACTGCCCATCGTCGCCAATGTTGACGGCGAGTTTTATCCCATGGGTCCTGATGTCGTTCCCAAAATGCTCGACATCCTCACCCGTCAAGTTGCCTCTCCGGTGCAATTCGTGAAGGGTTTGCAAACTCTCTATGCCGCCGGGGCGCGCGTGTTCGTGGAAGTTGGACCGAAAAAAGCATTGCAGGGATTCGCCGAAGACGTGCTCAAAGAGCACGCTGATGTCGTTTCTCTCTTCACGAATCACCCGAAAGTCGGCGACATTGTGGCATTCAATCAGGCGCTGTGTGCGTTGTACGCCGCAGGATTGGGTCGCGGAGTGGCGGAATCGATCCGCGTGGAAAGTTCTGAACCCGTGCCAGTCTCTGCATCCACAGCATCTTCTGTGCCGCTCAGCGAAGGACGCTATTCAGAACTGGGTCGCATGTTTGCCGACGTTCTCGATCGTGGCTGGAAGATTTATCACGGCCAAAATGGCAAGTCCACCGATGTCCCCGTCGTTATCACCGGAGCCGCCCTCGGATTGCCGGGAACCGAGCGCATCTTCGATGACGCCAACATCAGCCGCATCCTGCGCGGCGATCAGTTCATAGCCCCTATCCCAGCTCGATTTCGCCAGGCGATGCTCGATAAACACATCACGCGCCTGGTGAAGAGCGACAACGGCGAACCCACCTTCGAGTCGATCAACAACATCGCGGACGTCATCAAGCTGGCCGGACGTGGCGGTGAGTTCGATCTGGAAAAGGAGTTCGGCGTCTCTGCTGAGCGGGCGGCGGCACTGGACCGCGTTACGCGTCTAGCCATCGGCGCAGGCATTGACGCACTGCGGGATGCGGGCATCCCCTTGGTAATGCGTTACAAAACCACCACCAAAGGCACGCAGTTGCCCGATCGCTGGGGGTTGCCCGACGCTTTGCGGGACGATACCGGCGTAATCTTCGCGTCGGCGTTTCCTGGGTATGACTCCTTTGCCGATGAAATGGCTCGGTACTACGCCGACCATGCCCGGCGAGAGCAGTTGACCATGCTTGAAAGCTTGCGTGGCCGTGCGGTCGAAAATAATGGGCATTCCGCGCTCATCCAGGAACTCGATCGTCGCATCGCAGAGGTGCGTGCCGATATCGCCAGGAACCCTTACATCTTTGAACGCCGCTTCCTGTTCAAAACGCTCTCCATGGGCCACTCGCAATTCGCGGAGTTTATCGGCGCCCGGGGCCCGAACACGCAAATCAACGCCGCTTGCGCCAGCACGACGCAAGGCATAACCCTGGCTCAGGACTGGATTCGCGCCGGACGTTGCCGGCGGATGATTGTGATCTCGGCCGATGATGTCTCCTCCGACCACATGCTCGAGTGGTTCGGAGCCGGTTTCCTCGCCAGCGGGGCTGCGGCCACCGACGAGGCAATCGAAGAAGCAGCGCTTCCTTTCGACCGCCGTCGCCATGGCTTGATCGTTGGCATGGGAGCCGCCGCCCTGGTGGTCGAGAGTGCCGAAGCAGCCCAGGAACGGGGCATTCAGCCTATCTGCGAAATACTCGGTGCGGTCGCTGCCAATAGCGCGTTTCATGGCAGCCGGCTTGATATTGAGCACATGGGCCGCGTGATGGAGAACCTGATCAGCCAGGCCGAATTGCGCTGTGGCATCTCACGAAAGCAGATCGCGCCGCACACCCTGTTTGTGTCGCACGAAACCTACACTCCAGCGCGCGGAGGAAGCGCTTCGGCTGAAATCTACGCGCTGCGTCAGGTTTTCGGCGAGGTCGCCAACAGTCTCGTCATCGCTAATACCAAAGGCTTTACCGGACACGCCATGGGGACGGGCATCGAGGATGTCGTCGCTGTGAAAGCCCTCGAAACCGGATGCGCACCACCCGTCGCGAATTTCAAAGAAGTGGATCCCGAACTGGGAGCCCTCAACCTGTCGAAGGGTGGCCACTATCCAATCGACTATGCCTTGCATCTCGGCGCCGGCTTCGGATCGCAGATCAGCATGACTCTATTGCATTGGGTGAAGACAAAAGACGGAGTTCGCCGCGAACCCAAGGAGTTGGGTTATGCCTATCGCATCGCTGACACCAAAGTCTGGAATACATGGATGAGTAGCGTGACAGGCCATGCGTCTGCTGATCTCGAAGTAGTTCATCGCACACTGCGCATGAAAGATCGGGCAGCGTCTGCGCGGATCGCACCTGCCGCTCAGGATGTCCCTGCGCGAATTCCTTCCCCCGAGCCAGCCAAGCCCACGCCAGCGCCAGTTCAATCCGTCGCCCCCGTTGCCGCTGCGAGTGTGACCGCCGATTCCGTAAGAGAACGAGTGCTCTCGCTGGTAGCGGAAAAGACAGGGTATCCCGTCGATATGCTCGACCTAGATCTCGATCTCGAAGCCGATCTGGGCGTCGACACCGTCAAGCAAGCCGAGGTGTTCGCAGCGGTCCGCGAGGCCTATGGCATCGTCCGTGACGATCAGATCAAGCTGAGGGATTTCCCAACGCTCGCGCATGTGATCCGGTTTGTTCACGAGCGACGGCCCAACCTCGTCGGCCAGACCCCTGCGCCAGTCCCGGCCGAGGTTGATAAAGAAGTCGCGCCCATCGCTCCCTCGGCAACACCGAAAGGTTCCACCGACGACGTCAAGGAGAGAATCCTGGCGTTGGTCGTGGAGAAAACTGGTTATCCGAAAGACATGCTGGACCTCGATCTCGATCTCGAAGCCGATCTCGGGGTCGACACCGTAAAACAGGCGGAGATGTTCGCGGCGGTGCGAGCGGCTTACAACATTCCTCGTGATGAGAATTTGAAGCTGCGCGATTATCCCACGCTGGCGCACGTGATCCGGTTCGTGCTGGAGAAACGGCCCGAGATAGCTGGTGCGACACCCGCGAAGACAGCGGAGCCGATCACTACCGTCCCGGCCGCCACTGCCCCGGCCCCGGTCCTCACTGACGACTCTTTTAAAGAGAAGGTTCTCGAGATCGTCGCAGAAAAGACGGGATATCCCAAAGACATGCTCGACCTCGATCTTGATCTCGAAGCAGATCTCGGGGTCGACACCGTAAAACAGGCCGAAATGTTCGCGGCGGTGCGAGCCGCTTACAACATTCCTCGTGACGAGAATCTGAAACTCCGCGACTTTCCCACCCTCGCGCACGTGATCAAGTTTGCCCGCGAGCGCAGGCCGGGAGCATCGCCAACCGCACCACCGACTCCGCAGATTCCTTCGCCGACAGTAACCCCGGTCCAGACCGTCACCGACGACTCAATAAGAGACAAGGTGCTTGCGATCGTCGCCGAAAAGACCGGATATCCCAAGGACATGCTCGATCTCGACCTTGACCTCGAGGCCGATCTTGGCGTCGATACGGTCAAGCAAGCGGAAATGTTCGCCGCGGTGCGATCCGCGTACAACATTCCCCGTGACGAGAACCTGAAACTCCGCGACTTTCCTACGCTGGCGCACGTGATCAAGTTTGCCCGCGACCGGAGGCCGGGAGCAGGAGTAACCGCACCACCAACTCCGCAGGTTCCTGCGCCAGTAATCACAACTGTGAATGCTGTCACAGACGACTCTGTTAAAGAGAAAGTTCTTGAGATCGTCGCCGAAAAGACCGGATATCCCAAGGACATGCTCGACCTGGATCTTGATCTCGAGGCTGATCTTGGCGTCGACACGGTCAAGCAGGCGGAAATGTTTGCCGCTGTGCGAGCCGCTTACAACATACCTCGTGACGAGAACCTGAAGCTCCGTGACTTTCCCACGCTCGCGCACGTGATCAAGTTTGCGCGCGACCGGAAGCAAGTAAGGGAAAACGCCCCAGCGGCCGTCTCTGAACCTGCGGTCGCGCCAAAGACAGTGACCCCCCGTATCACCGCCAGCTTCGACGCAGCCAACCGAATCCCGCGCCGCGTCCCCGTAGCAAACCTGCGTCCGCCACTTGACCTCTGCAAATCGACCGGTGTGACTCTTAACACAGGACGCAGAGTAGTCATCATGCCTGACAGGTCAGGAGTGGCAGATCTGCTTGCTCAACGTCTGGCAAAGCTGGGAGTGGAAGCGCTTCGGCCCGATCCCACGCTCGACGCCGACAAGCTGACCGCGACTCTCAAAACCTGGCTGGCTGCGGGCGCGGTTCACGGAGTCTATTGGCTCCCGGCCCTCGACCACGAAGGACCAATAAGCAACATGGATTTCGCGGCTTGGCATAGTGCTCTCCGGCTCCGGGTGAAATCCTTCTACACCACCATGCGTACCCTCTACGAGTCGGTGGCGCTTGCGGGTACATTCCTTGTTTCGGCAACCCATCTCGGTGGGCAACACGGCTACGACGGGGCCGGAGCTCTTGCACCGCTCGGCGGCGCCGTCACTGGTTTCACCAAAGCCTACAAGCGCGAGCGAGCCGATGCTCTCGTGAAAGCGGTGGACTTCGAAGCCACACGCACGCCTGCGGAGATTGCCGATATCCTCATTGACGAAACGCTGCGCGATCCGGGCGGGGTCGAAATCGGTTACCAGCAAGGGCAGCGCTGGACCGTTGGACTGCAGGAACAACCGGCCGCCGATGGGCAGCCCGGGCTTAACTTCGATTCCAACACTGTCTTCGTGATCACCGGTGCTGCGGGAAGCATCGTTTCCGCCATCACCGCTGATCTCGCCGCCGCATCCGGGGGCACATTCTACTTGTTGGATCTTGTTCCCGAGCCTGATGCCAACAATCCGGATCTCAAGCGTTTCGTCACCGACAAAGAAGGACTGAAGCGCGACTTGTTCACCCGCATTCAGACGCGCGGGGAGAGGGCTACACCGGCGCTGGTAGAAAGGGAACTGGCAGCTCTCGAGCGCGCCCAAGCTGCCGTGACCGCGATCGATGCTGTCCGCAATTCCGGGGGTAAGGCTTTCTACTTCAGCGTTAACCTTGCGGATGCCGATGGCGTCGCCAAGGTGGTGCAGCAAGTTCGCGAGCGCAGCGGGCGCATCGACGTTTTGTTGCATGCCGCCGGCCTCGAACGCAGCCACTTCCTTCCCGACAAAGATCAGAAAGAATTTGACTTGGTTTTCGACGTTAAGGCCGACGGATGGTTCAATCTCTTACACGCGCTCGGCAATATGCCTCTGGCTTCGACCGTAGCCTTCAGTTCCATCGCAGGACGTTTTGGCAACGGCGGTCAGACTGACTACAGTGCCGCGAACGACTTGCTCTGTAAGATCACGTCCAGCTTCCGCACCACTCGGCCCGCGACTCGCGGCATCGTGATCGATTGGACCGCCTGGGGCGGCATTGGCATGGCCACTCGTGGCTCAATCCCCAAGATGATGGAGCTTGCCGGCATCGATATGCTTCCTCCCGAAGCCGGCATTCCTCTTATCCGCCGCGAACTCACGACCGGAGGCACACGCGGAGAAATTGTCATCGGTCAGCGTCTCGGAGCAATGTTGAGCGAATTCGATCCGACCGGCGGTCTCGACCCCGCGTTGGCCTCCGCGAAAAACACTTCCCGCGGGCCGGTCGTCGGCACTCTCGCGTCAATGACTTCGCAGCATGGCCTCACCGTCGAAACCACGCTTGATCCCAAAATTCAACCATTCCTCTACGATCACCAGATTGATGGCACGTCGGTACTGCCAGGCGTCATGGGTATCGAGAATTTTGCGGAAGCGGCACAAGTGTTGGTGCCGGGCTGGCATATAGCCGCACTGGAAGACGTGAATTTCCTGGCTCCGTTCAAGTTCTACCGGAACGAGCCACGCACGTTGATTACAGAAACACGCGTCCGCTTTGAGAAAGGAAACCTGGTCGCTGATTCCTGCCTGATCGGCCGCCGCACTCTGCCAAATCAAGTGGATCCGCAAGTCACCACTCATTTCACCGGACGGGTTCGCGTGGCGAAGAATCCACCTCAGCCAATCACCAGGCTGGCAATAAAAAATCCCGCCGGATCTGTCATCGAAGCTGCCGAGATTTACGGCCTCTACTTCCATGGGCCCGCCTATCAAGTGGTTGAGCGCGCGTGGTGGGATGGCCATCAGATGATGGGCATGTTGTCCGGTCGTCTACCTGCGAATCATCAACCCGCGGATCTGCCCACACTGATGGCCCCGCGCCTGATCGAGCTTTGCTTCCAGACCGCGGGGCTCTGGGAAATGGGCGTGCAAGGCCGCATGGGATTGCCCCAGCATCTCGACGAAGTGTGCCTGCTGCGTTCTCCCGCCGAGGCACAAAGTCGGCTATATGCGGTGGTCATTCCTCATCCCGAGTCGGGGAGGGTTGACGCCGACGTTGTCGATACCAATGGAAATATTTATGTGCACTTACGCGGCTACCGCACGGTGGCGCTGCCCGGCGCCGTGGATGCCGGCCGCCTGAAAGCGCTGCAGTCCGCCATGACCCTAGAAGCCGTCATGGCGTAATTCTCACAACCTGATTCCGGCGACCGTCTTTCGATCGGAGACCCTATGAACTACGAATTTCAACGCGTGGCAATCGTCAATCGCGGTGAAGCGGCTATGCGTTTCATCCACGCGGCGCGCGAGTTCAATCAGGAACATGGCACGTCATTGCGCACGATTGCGCTTTTCACAGATCCCGACCGCCACGCCATGTTCGTTCGTGAAGCGGATGAGGCGGTATGCCTCGGCGCCGCCGAGATCGTCGATCCGGCCACTCATCAGGCCAAGAGCGCTTACGTCGACTATGACCGTATCGAAAAGACGCTGGTCATCTCGCGCGCAGAGGCGGTCTGGACAGGATGGGGTTTCCTGTCGTCCCATGCGGATTTCGCGGACCTTTGCAGCGAGATAGGAGTTGTGTTCATCGGGCCTGATGGCGACGTAATCCGGCGAATAGGAGACAAGATCGCGGTAAAGCGTCTTGCCGAGCAATTTCACGTTCCCGTGACCTCCTGGAGCGAAGGGCCGGTTGAGACATTGCCTGAGGCCCGGCGTCAAGCTCACTTACTGGGTTACCCGCTGCTGATTAAAGCCGCGGCAGGATATGACGGCAGGGGAATGGTCCGCGTGGATTCGGCAAAGCAACTCCAGAGTGCTTTCGAGAGCGCTCGAACTGAGGCTTTCGAGACGTTTGGCAATCCCACGGTATTTATGGAACAGTTCGTTCTGGGTGCCCGACAGGTTGACGTTCCAATTATCGCTGATCACCACGGCACTACATGGACTGCCCCCGTGCGCGACTGCACGATACAACGTCATCATCAGAAGGTGCTTGTAGAAACGCCGTCGCCCGCCCTGTCTTGTCCACAGGATCGATCTTTGCGCGAGATGGCGGTTCGCTTGAGCGAGGCAACCGAGTATTCCAATGCGGGTACCGTAGAGTTCCTTTACGAGCCCCAAAGAGAGCGTATCTCGTTTCTTGGGGTGAAGATGGGTTTGCAGGCGGAACACCCGGTCACTGAATGCGTCACGGGACGTGACCTG
>Ga0335085_10014492_pt1 | contig 11496 bp, 6 predicted proteins | sample Lox_Sample_45_FD_206712 | JGI IMG/M metagenome (GOLD analysis project Ga0335085, IMG submission 206712) | Soil microbial communities from Loxahatchee National Wildlife Refuge, Florida, United States - Lox_Sample_4.5 | ecosystem: Environmental > Terrestrial > Soil > Wetlands | place: USA: Florida... | reverse complement strand
ACGCCGAGCGTCATCGCGCCCGACCCTGCGCGAACGAGGAGCGAATCGCTATGACCGTGATAACAGCCGTCAAACTTGACGATCCGCGGGCGCCCGGTCGCAGCGCGCGCGAGGCGAATCGCCGTCATCCCGGCCTCGGTGCCGGAGCTGACCAGGCGCACTTTGCGCGCCATCGGGATCGCCGCGGCGATCCCTTCGGCGAGCGCCACTTCGAGTTCGGTCGGGGCGCCGTAGCCGAGGCCGCGCGCGGCCTCCTCTGCTATCGCGGCGACGACCTCGGGATGGGCGTGACCGAGAATCGCGGGGCCGTAGGATCCGACGTAGTCGATGAAGCGATTGCCGTCGGCGTCAACCACGGCCGGACCGTCGCCGCGCGCGATGAAAAGCGTCGCGCCGCCGACCGCTTTCCATGCGCGCACGGGCGAGTTGACGCCGCCGGGGATGACGACGGTGGCGCGGGCGAGGAGCGCGGAAGAATTTTTTGCTTCGATCATCTTTTGCACTCGGCTTTCGCTTTGCTCGCTAACACTTGCCGGGATGCCGGTCAAACGTGCGTAACCGTCTCGTGCGGCGAGAAATCGCTTCCACACAATGGCTCCCAGAGCCAGCAAGCGCGATCGATGAAAATCCGCGGCGCGCGGCGGGATCGCGAAGCGTTTTCGATTTTCACGATTCATGAAAAAAATCGCGCGCTTGTGAATCTGCGATCCGTTTTGCTTGAGCCGCCTGTGCAAAGGGTCTATCACGTTGTCTTCGCCAACACACTTAGAGAGCACATGAACGCGCGACTCGCGCGCAACTCGCCGTGGCGAACGGCGTCAGGGTCAATGTGGTCGTAGGGCGCTCGATCCGTTCTTTTGATTTCTTGAACTCGATTCCATCGCAATGGGTCGCGGCCCGCGAGGTTGATAGGCGGTTCGTGCGCGCGCGCTTCGATGTCTGCCGATGAGATAAAAGTTGCTTATCAACAGATGTTGATAAGCTTGTGCGTAATTCAGCCGACAACCTGCTCGTTTCGATAGGGGGATCGCGTGCCTTGGGTGACGGCTCACTGACTTCCGTGGGAGGGGAAAAATGGAAGGTTTGTGGCAGAGGGCTGCGGATCGGATACGAGACTCTCTGGGACAGGTAGGGTACGAAACGTGGATCGGACCGTTGAATTTTCTTGGGATGCAGGGGCGCACCGCCACCATTGAGGCCCCTAACCGTTTCTTTCGCGACTGGGTAAGCGACCGTTATCTCGAACTTTTGCGCCAATCGCTATCAGCAGAGGCCGGACAATCGGTTGACGTCAAGCTGACCTTGGGACTGGTCGGCAATGCGGCACTTCAGGAGGGTGTGCGGCGTCCGATGCCGCCGGCGCCCACGGCGCCGGCCGAGGCCGCGCCCCGCGACCGCCATCCGCAACTCAACGAGCGCTATACCTTCGGTGAGTTCGTGGTCGGCTCGGCCAACCAGTTTGCCCATGCGGCGGCGCTCGCCGTCGCCAACCAGCCGGGCGAAAAATACAATCCGCTTTTCATCTATGGCGGCGTCGGCCTGGGCAAGACGCACTTGGTGACCGCGATCGGTCATCACCTCTGGAACACCGGCAAGCGCAAAATCCTGTTCCTGCCGACCGAAGTCTTCATGAACGAGCTGATCACCTCGCTCAGACGCGACCGGATGGGCGAGTTCAAGGAGAAATTCCGTCGCGTCGACGTGCTGATCCTCGACGACGTCCAGTTTCTCGCCGGGCGCGAGCGAACCCAGGAAGAGTTTTTCCATACGTTCAACTCGCTCCATTCCGAACGGCACCAGATCGTGCTGACGTCGGACAAGGTGCCGCGCGAAATCCCCGGACTCGAAGAGCGGCTACGCAACCGGTTCGAATCGGGGTTGATCGCCGATGTCGCGCCGCCCGACCTCGAGACGCGGGTCGCAATCGTGCAAAAGAAGGCGGCGCACGATAACCAGAGCCTGCCCTCCGACGTCGCGCTCTACATTGCGCAGAACGTTTCCTCCAACGTGCGCGAGCTCGAGGGCTGCCTGACCCGGCTCGCCGCGCTGGCCTCGATGGACCGCACGCCGATTACGGTGGACTTCACCCGCCAGGCTCTGCACGATCTCATCCGCGTGCAGGATCATCGCCCGTGCATCGACGGCATCCAGAAGACGGTCTCCGATTTTTTCCATATCCGCCTGGCCGACCTGAAGTCGAAGAAGCGCACCCAGCACATTGCGTTTTGCCGCCAGGTGGCGATGTACCTGTGTCGCAAGCTCACCGACAATTCGTTTCCGGTAATCGGGGAGCATTTCGGCCGCGACCATTCGACCGTGATTCACGCTTATAACCTGATTGCGCGCCGGGTGGGCAACGATTCGGCGTTTCGCATGTCGATCGAAAAAATCGAGCGCGAGCTGAAGATCGATCAGCGTCAGCCATGAAACGGCGCTAACAACTCTGTGGAAAAGTCGTTTAGAATAGTCACAGTATCGACAGGGGACGGAGGGCGCCGCAGCGGGCGCGATCGCGGGCCGGATCCGGCCAACTGTTTGCCAACAACCGATCGCACAACAATTACGAATGGTTGCGCTGCCCATCAACAAATTCACAGGACCTACTGCTACTCTTATGATCTTTAGATCTAGATCGGATCTTTAGGATCAGAAGAGTGCAGCGGGGAGAGGATAAATGGAACTGACAATCGAGCGCGCGGTGCTGCAGAGCAGCCTGTCGCTGGTTCAGGGCATCGTGGAACGCCGCAACACGGTGCCGATACTCGGGCACGTGCTGCTCGAGCCCGACGGGGCCAATGTGCGGCTGGCCGCGACCGACCTCGAAGTCGGCATTCGCACGGAAATTCCCTGCCGGGTCGAGAAGAAAGGCAGCTTTACGCTAAACGCGCGCAAGCTCTTCGAGATCGTGCACGAGGCCGAGGGCGGCGAAGTCGCCTTCAAGTCGCTCGACAACGATTGGGTCGAGCTCAAGTGCGGGCGGGCGAAATTCAAAATGATGGGGCTCGATCCGCGAAGCTTCCCCGCGATGCCCGCGCAGGCGCAGGCCAAGCCGCAGGGCGACGCTGCCCGCAAGGCGGCCAAGGGCGACCTCGGACTCCCGACCCGCGTCCTGGCGGAGATGATCGACAAGACGATCTTCGCGGTCAGCCCCGACGAGGCGCGCTACAACCTCGGCGGCGTGCTGGTCGAGGCTGCCGCCACGGGTGTTGCCAGGATGGTCGCGACCGACGGCCATCGGCTCGCGATGATCGAGCGCGAAGCCCCGGACTTCGAGATGCAGGGCAGCGCTATCATCCCGCGAAAGGGACTGGCCGAACTGCGCAAGCTGCTCGACCAGGAGGGCGACGAGCGAGTGCAACTGATGCTCGACGGGCAGCTCGCGTGGCTTAAGCGCGGGGCGACCGAAGTCTCGATGCGCCTGGTGGAAGGGGAATTTCCGGACTATCGCGGCGTCATCCCCAAGCATTCCAAATACTCGGTCCCAGTCGGCCGCGACGGCTTGCTGAATGCGATCAAGCGGGCCGCGATTTTCTCTAATGAGCGCTACCACGGCGTCAAGCTGGGACTCTCGAGCGGCGCGCTCACCGTGTCCTCGACCAGCCCCGAGATGGGCGAAGCCAGCGAGACCCTCGACGTCAACTTCAACGGCGAGGAGTTTTCGATCGGCTTCAACGCCGCCTACCTGATCCAGGCGCTCGGCGTGATGCCGGCCGAGAGCGACGCGAGCCTAGGGCTTAGCGACGAGGTCAGTCCCGGCGTAATCACCTCGGCGGCGGATTCGCAATTCACTTACGTCGTGATGCCGATGCGCCTTTGAGGCTGGCGCGCAAACGCATCCGCCATCCGGTCCAGGGCCCGCCCCTGGCGCCCCCGAGCGCAACGGCCAGTTAGGGAACGGTCGAGGGCGAGTTGGTTGGCGACGCGACCGTGGATGGTAGAGCGTTAGCGCCGGGAGGTTCTACAGCCACCAGGAGTTCCTTGTTGAGCACGTGCTGGCGCCCCTCGAACGGAAAGGCTTGTTCGCTGGCGGCCACCCCGCCTGCGCCGCCGAGCTGATTCAATAGGTCTTGCAGGGTTTGACGGTCGCGCCGGCGCACGATTATCCATCGGACCCTGTTTTCAAGTACGTCGCCTCGCAATTTGGCCGGATCGTCATAGTACGGCAGCGGATCCGGGAGATTGAGGTAGTAGAGCGGCCCGATGGTCTTGTATAGCACTACGCCCGTGGTGGCCGCGCCCATCTGGTGGCGGATATCCTGGGCGAATTGCTTTTCCCCGCGCCATCGATCGGCGGCCGGCATCGCAAAAATAAACAGGTAAGCTATGAAAAGTGCGCCGACGGTCATCGTTGACACCGCCACTCGCGGAGTGTCGAACTTTCTTAGCGCGTAGATTACCGAGAGCAGCGAGACCGCCCAGCAAATCGCATAGATCACGCGATCGGGAGCTGCCGGCAGCGTCGCCATCGAGCCCTTGAATATCCAAGCAGGCGGGAGCATCACGATCGCTCCGCCCGCGACCGCTATCGCGATAACTCCGTAACCAATCCGAAGGAGCCGGCGCGGCAGCGGCGACAGAGACTCGACCGGCATCGCCAGCATTCGCGCGACGAGCAGTGCCGCGGCCGGAAGAATCGGCAGAAGGTAGTAGCTGCGGCGCGATCCGGAAAGCGTGAAGAAGACGAAGGTCGCCCAGAAATAGACCAGCGCGAAGCGATGTCCGCGCTCCACTTCAACGCCGGAATCGCTCCGGGATAGGTCAACCGGCCCGCGATGAACCGACCGGTGATGCGCCTGGGCGAGCGCGGCAGGCAGAAGCGCGGACCACGGCATCATCAGGGCGAAGATGACGTAGCAATAAAGATAGATGGGGCCGCGATGGTCGAACGGATGGAAAAACCGCACGACGTTTTCCCGATAAACCATCTCCAGCCCTTTTTCGGAGCCGGTGCGCGCGGCCGAGATCGCGAACGGCACGTAGTAAACCGCCGCCCCAAGCGGGATCGCAACCACCGATTTCCAGTTGAATAGCCATCGGCTGCGCTCGAAGAGCCATCCGATTCGGTCAGTCAGCGGGCCGCGTGCAAGGCGGCGTCCCAACTCGGCCCATCCATCGGCCAGACCCGAATACACTCCGAGCACGATCAGCGGCAGCACGAAGCCGAGCAGTCCCTTGGTGAGCGATGTCGCCGCCATCACCAGCCATAGCCCGACCACCCACCATCCGTCCTGACGCCCTTCATTGCGCAGAAAAAGCGCGAACGCGGCCAGCTCGCCGGTGACCGTTTCAACGTCGGCCGAGGCATGGCGGGAAAAGAACACGAAGCTGAAACTGGTGGCGAGAATCACGCCGGCAAGCAGCCCGACGCGGCCGTCGTAGAGGCGCCGCCCGACGATCATCACCAGCCATACGCCGAGCACTCCCGCAATGGCGCATGGCAGCCGCGCCGACGTCTCGTCGAGTCCGCCGGTCAGCCAGCTCGCGGCCAGCACCAGCCAGTATGAACCGAGCGGCTTGTCGAAATAGACCTTGCCGTTGATGGTCGGCCAGAAATAGCGCGAGGTGAGCTGCATCTCACGCGCGATTTCGGCCCATCGAAATTCAGAAGACCAGAGCGCTCGCGCGCCCAGGCGGGTAAGAAACATCACCGCCGCCAGCGTCAGGACGGCGGCCGCGGCCGCGCGCCACGAGAGGACGTATCCGAAGACCTCTATTGAAGACTTGCACGCGGCATCCCGCGGCTCCGGCGGTCCGTCGGCGGCAGAACCCGGCGATCCGGCAAGACGTTCGGCGGCGCGGCGCGGGTGAGCGGTACTTTCCATTGCGCGATCAGGTTCGCAGCCTGTTCTCGCGCGTTCAAGGGGGAGAGCGGCTTCGCGGAAGGATACCGCCCTCGGGATACCGTCATGGCGAGCGAGTCCGATCTGAAACAAAGCGCGCCGGGAAAGGCCATTCGTGGTTTCCGATCGGTCCGGCTTTCAGCGGGCCTTGTCCTCCTCGGCTGAAAGTGCGGCGAGCTCGTCCGCCAGGATCGGCACGCCAAGATTGCACGCCTGGACGCCTTGCACGACACACAACTTGAGCACCTCCATGATTTCTTCCATCGAGGCACCCAGCTTGAGAGCGGCCTTGATATGGCGGCGCGTGCCCGGGGCGTACATATGAGTGTAGGAAGCGTCGAACGCGATACTTATAAGCTCGACAACTAGCGGACTCATCAGGCCGCTGCCGTAGATGCCCGCCCCGGTAGTCATGAATTCGTCCGTCCAGACCGGGTCCAGTTCAAGGAAGGGACCCCATGCGTCGTTCCATTGGCCCATCGCGCGCATCCGGTCACAGGCGGGCGTTGGATCTTTGGCTTTCGGCACGGGTTGCGCGCCCGCCGCTTTCGCCTCCTCGAGCAGGATGGGAGCGCCGAGGCTGCACGAATGAATCGCCATCACCGACGCCATCTTCAGCACCATCAGGATTTCTTCGCGCGAAGCGCCGGCTTGCAAGGCGGCGCGAATATGGCGGCGAGTGCCATCGGGATTCAGGTTGGTGCAGGCGGCGTTGAGCGCGACGCCTATCAGTTCAATCGTCTTGCGCGGCAGGATGCCTGAGGTCCACGGGTTGGTCGTCATCCTCGCGCAGGCTTCGGCCCAGTCAGGGTCCCACGTGCGGAGTTGTTCCAAAGCAGCGTCCCAAGGCCCGCCGATTCCGGTTTGTTTTGGAGTCGTCATTTCTCTGCCTTGAAAGACAAAAGCCGGTTCAGCGGCTGCGTACAGCTCCGTTCCGGAAGCTGCACGCAGCCGGCCGGACACCTTCTATGTCGATGTCGTCGTACTACAGAATGCGAGTCGGGTTCGACGGGACGGCCGCCGCCTTGGGTATCCGCCCGTCGGTCTCGTAGGTCAGGAATCCATTGTAGCCTTCAGCGCGATTTGGCGGCAGCCCGAGGTTGAACAGCGTCTCTTCCACGGTGTCGTACCAAACGCCGACTTTCATGATCTTGCGGGCTTCCTCAGCCGTCGCCACCCTGCGGCCAAACTGCTCGCAGAGCTTCACGGCCCACTCGATCTGCTTCACGGAATCCCAACGCTGTTTCTTCGCGTCCCAGATATTGTCCTCGTTGCCGACCCGTATATGGAGGCCCAGGATCAGCGCAAGATTCTGGATAGCTATATTGCCGCGCATGCTGCTCCAGAACGTCGCGCTGCTCGACCCGTGCGGCGTGCGCCGAACCATCTCCATCCAGTCGAACGGATTGCGGCCCATCGTGCCGCCGCCGTAGCCGCAGAGGGCCACGTTGAGCGGCCCCATATAGACGCCAGTGCGGATTAGGCGTTCGATGATCTCGAGCTGGTGAACGGTGCCGGGCACGAAATACGGTTGAATCTTGTGGGCGCGAAGGCGCTTGAGATGTTCAACATAGAAGGCCGGCGTCGAATCCACGACCATGTTGGCCCACGCGGCCGCCACCTTGGGGTCATCCAGGTGCGTTCCCTTGGCGTCGCCCGGCACGAAGGCGCTGGTGATGTCCCAGAGCGTCGTGCCGGTCGTCACCGTCACGAACTCGGGCTTCGGGTTAAGCTCGGTCAGCATGTGGCGGGTGTCATAGTCGAGCCACTTGGCCTTGGCTTCCGCCGTGTGCGGGGCGAACGAAATCGATCCGCCAACCTGGAGAATCATCTTCGGCACCGCTTCCTTGAGGCGCCCGATGAAGTAGTTGTACTCGTCGAAGTTCGCGGAGCCCTGACCGGTCTTGGGATCGCGTATGTGAACGTGCAGCATCGTGGCACCGGCGTTGTAACAATCGACCGCTCGCTGAAGCTGCTCGTCCCAGGTAAGCGGGATATCGCAGTCGCCGGGCAGCCATTCCGGTCCGAAGGGCGCCGCGGTGATGATCAGCGGCGCCATATTCTCCGGGAATAACGAATCGTCCGTGAAATACATGAAGAAGTCCTCCTGAAAGTCCTGATTTCTGCGTACTAAATGTCTTGCGAGACGCTCTTCTTGCCGTCAGACCTTGGTCTTGTCGAGCGCACTTCTGCTCGAGATCGTTTTGCCAAAAGCGGCTTTGCCGACGAATCCTGCTCACCCGCGAGCAGCCTGCGGATGCTGGTGAGGGAAGCGCCGCGCCCCCATTCTGCTAGCGGACGGCCTCGATCACAGGAGGCTTCCAGCTACCGTCCAGGATCGACGGCGAGTGCTCTCTGGGCCAGTACAGACGCAGCATGGGGATGAATTCGCCCTTGGGAGCAGGCAGCCAGTTCGATTCCCTGGCTTCGCCGGGCGAATCGGCCTGAAGGTACAAATCCACCGACCCGTCCGCGTTGGTCACGAATTTGTTCCGCTGGCTGAGCGTGTAGCGGTTTAACGGGTTCGGAACGAAGAAGTAGTGGCTATCGTACATCGTCAGTGACCAGAATCCGTTGACGGGCGGTAGTGCGCCCTTGGCGAAATGCATCACGTACTTCTTCGACGCGCCGTCATAGTGCTTGCCGTGCACATCCGCCCTTGAGGTCGGGTAGATCGCGTCCTGCGGACGATTCGCCCCCAAGCCGATAGCCGTTATCAGGGCGCGCTGGAGATAGTCCGTGCCATAGATTCCCGTCTTGGTTGTCACGACCCAGCCGTTTATCGGTTTCATGTGTTTGAAGTACTCGAGGATCTTGACCATCGCGAACTTCGGCACGGCTTTAACCAGCTCCTCGTCGAGCAGGCCAAGCTTGCTCGAGTCGAACTTCTGTCCCGGGACAAGACCAATCCTGGCCATCTTGGCCAGCATCGGAGCATCCGCCGCCGCCGGCGGATTGTCTTTCATCAGCTTCGCCAGGTAGTTGAAGTAGGCGTAGGTGTCCAACGAATCGACCTGGTCGCGGACCGCCTTCTTCATATCGAAGGCTGGATCGACTTGCCCCGCCGGGGGCGTGTAGGCCTTGCCATAGGAACTCAATGGAACAACCGAGAACTTGTCCTGCAGCTCGTGAACGGCTTGATAGTCTTCCGGCGTGCCGGTGCAGTAGATGCGTCCGAGCAACCAGACAATTCCGGTCGGCGATTTGAGTTCTTTCACTCCGTCAGGAAGCTTTCCCGTCCACCCGGGCCCCGTGATCGCGTACCGCTGAGCTCCGCCGCCGCTGGTGCGCTTGCCCGGGACCGCGAAAACATCGGTCCACCCGTCGAGCATCGGCAACAGATAGTAGCGATCGCCCATGTCGGGCACGCTGATAATCCACGGCTCCTTGGAAACGTCGAGCCAGACGATCGTATAGAGGGTGTCCGCGTTCGGTGCGGTGACGCTGTGGTCATCGACCGCCGGATAAGTCCGCAGCTTGAGCAGCTGACCCATGGGAGCACGGCTGGAGTCGGGCTCGGCGACGTTGGTCAGCGCTCGACGCGTCATGTCCATGGTCACCAACGGGTATCCGTAGATGTAGGCCTGGGTGGCGATGTCCATCACGTCCTCGGCATAGGCACGATGGCCGCCAGTGCTGAGGATGATCGCGGCTATCAGCGATGCAGCCATCGAATGCCAACGAGCCCGTTTCGGTCTTGCAGCGGCAGGATTCATTCTTGGACCAACTCTCTTTCGGTAAGTGAAAGCCTTCAGGCAGCAGTGATTCTCTAGCGGTCCTGCTTTCGGCGGACCTCTTCTCACCAGATATCCTGCGAGAAGTCCACGCCGGGCGGCTATCGGACCTTGGTCCGATCGAAACCCGCGCACTTGCGCTGGACACTGCATGGGCAAGGCGATTCTGGCTCCCGTACATCGCGGCGAGCGCTCCGCGCATGCAAGCGATAGAAACACCGCTTCGGCGCGTGCTACCGTCAAAGATACCCGGTTCGCGCCGCCGGGAAGCTCCCCGGGAGATTAACGATCACTATGAGCGACGAGCACGGCCAGGCGGCCTCCGGACGCAAGCCCAACCGCCTCATCAACGAGCAGAGTCCGTACCTGCGCCAGCACGCTCACAATCCGGTGGATTGGTACGCATGGGGCGACGAGGCGCTCGAGCGGGCGCGCGCCGAAAACAAGCCCATCCTGCTCTCGATCGGCTACTCGGCGTGCCACTGGTGCCACGTGATGGAGCGCGAGTCGTTCGAGAACGAACAGATCGCGCAGTTGATGAACGAGAATTTTGTTCCGATCAAGGTCGATCGCGAGGAGCGTCCCGACCTCGACCAGATTTACATGGACGCGGTCCAACTGCTGACCGGGCGCGGCGGATGGCCGCTCACCGTGTTCCTGACGCCCGCCGGCGAGCCGTTTTACGGCGGCACCTATTTTCCGCCCGAAGATCGGCAGGGGATGCCCGGGTTTCCGCGCGTGCTGACCGCGATCGCCAACGCCTATCAGACGAAGCCGGACGACATTCGCCAGAACGTCGAGCGGCTGGGCAAGGGACTTTCCGGACTAGCGGAGTTCACGCCCGACGGCGGCGAATTGAAACCCGACCTGGCGGAGAGCGGCGCGCGCGCTCTCGCCGAGCACTACGATCGGATAAACGGCGGCCTCGGGCATGCGCCGAAATTTCCCAACACGTTCGTGTTCTCGCTGTTTCTGCGGACGCATCAGGCGACCGGCGACCTCGAATTCGGGCACATGGTGCGCGAGACGCTGACCAAAATGGCCAAGGGCGGCATCTACGATCAGCTTGGCGGCGGATTCCATCGCTACAGCGTGGACGATCGATGGCTGGTGCCACACTTCGAAAAGATGCTCTACGACAACGCGCTGCTGGCACGGCTTTATCTCGACGCCGGCCGCGCGCTTGGCGAGCCCGAGTTCGTGGGCGTTGCGCGCGAGATTCTCGATTACGCGCTGCGCGAGATGACCAGTCCGGAGGGCGGCTTCTACTCGACCCAGGACGCCGACAGCGAGGGCGAGGAGGGCAGGTTCTTCGTCTGGACGCCGGCCGAGGCTCGCGCGGTGCTGGGCGAGGAGCTGAGCGCGATCGCGGAGCGCTACTTCGACATCACCGCGGAGGGGAATTTCGAGGGCGCCAACATCCTTCATCGCACGATCGGCGTGGACGACGCGGCGCGGCTGTTCAAGCGAAGTCCGGAGGAGATGGAACGCGCGCTGGGCGAGATTCGCCACCGTATGTTCGAGGCGCGCGAGCGCCGAGTCAAGCCGGCGCGCGACGAAAAGATCCTCGCCGCATGGAACGGCATGATGATCGGCACGCTGGCCGAGGGCTTTCGCGCGCTCGGCGATGAGCGCTATCTCAACGCCGCCGCGCGCGGTGCGGAGTTCGTGATGACGCGCCTGTGGGACGGCCACGCCCTCAAGCGTTCGTACAAGGACGGCGTCGCCCGCTTCAACGGCTATCTCGAGGATTACGCGCTCTTCGCGGGCGGGCTCATCGACCTGTACGAGGCCGCGCTCGACGGCCGCTATCTCGAACTCGCGCGCACGATGGCCGACGCGATCCTCGGGCGCTTTCTCGACGCGGACAACGGCGGCTTCTTTTTTACCTCGGCTGACCACGAACGGCTGATCGCGCGATC
>Ga0335085_10014491_pt1 | contig 11496 bp, 12 predicted proteins | sample Lox_Sample_45_FD_206712 | JGI IMG/M metagenome (GOLD analysis project Ga0335085, IMG submission 206712) | Soil microbial communities from Loxahatchee National Wildlife Refuge, Florida, United States - Lox_Sample_4.5 | ecosystem: Environmental > Terrestrial > Soil > Wetlands | place: USA... | reverse complement strand
AGCGGCTCGCTGAGGAAGTAGGCGCTCACCGCCAAGCCCAGCGCAACCAACAAAGAAATGGGGATGTTCAATACCTGCGTGATCTCGCGCCGTGTGTAGATCTCCTCCGGAACCGTTCGCCGCAGCAGCCACGGAATCAAAATGGGCTTGTTGATCAGATTGATCGCAGCCACAGCCAGCAGGTGCCAGGACAGCGGTCGAAGACCCAGCAGGAATGCCGACGACGCCAGGAAAATCGACTGCCAGATAAAGAAGCGCATGCAGCCTTGCACCTGCCGCGTTGCTACCATCCCAAACGTGCACAGCAAGAACAGCCCTCCGGCCAGGGCATTGAACTGTGTTAGCAGCGAGCTGACGGCATCAGCATGTGCCATTGCGCCTCCTCCACACACAGCGTCCTACGCGGCAAACACCCACGTGATCATCGCGGCGACAGAGATCACGAAGGCAGCCCCCAGAAACTCGCTGATGCGGAACAACCGCAGCTTCGCAAGCGAGCTCTCGACAGCCACCAAGACAAGGACGAACGCCAGGATCTTCAGCAGAACCAGCGGAATCGCGAGCAACACGTCGCTCAATGCTGTCCCTTGCGCCAGCCCCCAAGGCGCCACCAGCACGTTCAGAAAAATACAGAGCAAGACGAAAAGCTTCATTTCGCCGCCCCATTTCATGAGAGCGGCGGAGGGACCGGAGTATTCGAGCCCTTTCGATTCGTCGATCATCGCGAGCTCGAAATGGCCCGAGGGATTGTCGACCGGAATGCGCCCGCCTTCCGCCAGGATCAGAATAAAGAATGCCAGCATCACCAGAACATGGGCCGGTTCGAAAAAATTGGAAATGGGGGTCACCCATCGCTGTTGCACGATGTAGGGAATCGTCGAGCCCGCTACAAACGAGACCGTGAAGAAGACGATCATGAACACCGGCTCCGCGAGGAAGCCGACCAGTCGCGTGCGGCTGGCTCCCATCGGGCCGTAAGGGTTCGCAGTGTCCACCGCTGCCAGCGTGGCGAAGAATCCGCCCAGCGCTAGCACAAATCCGCCGCCCAGCATGTCGGCCATGAAGGCGAAAAAGAGCGGGTAGCTGGTCAGAACGGGAATCAGCAGTGTCACGAATATTGGGGTCACGAATATGATGTACGGCGTGAAGCGGAATATCCAGGAACTGCGGTCGGAGATGACCTCATCCTTGTGAAACAGCTTCCAGATGTCACGATACGGTTGGATAATGCTCGGCCCATGCTTCGATTGCACGATCTCCTTGAGCCGGCTGATCGTGCCCGCCACCAGCGGCGCGAAGAGCATGACCACTAAGACCTGCAACAGATTGAATGCGATCCGAACGCCCATCGAAACCCCACTAACCAGACCACGCAATGCGGCTGTTGCTCAGTCCGCGAAATGCTGTGGCCCGCGATTGACCCACATGATCGAAGGCGGAGCAGAAACCCAAGCGACCCGGACGGCACAAGCGTCGCCCATCGCCCGTGATGAACCGGAGCCAAGGTGTGTGAGAGACCGATCGGGGTGAGAACCGACTAGCTACAGCAGGATTGGCCGATAAAAGCACCCACAACCTCCGACCATCGCGGGGGGTTGTAGGAGTTATCAGCCGAGTGGCGGCTACAAGCGAACTCCATCGCCCAAACAGTTGACCAACATTTTAGAAACTAACGGTATTCGCCAGGGCTTGTCAACCACCAGTTTCGCCACCAGTTTTGCGAGCGGCCCCAACCAGGTCTCCTCAGTTCAAGCGAATGAGAGGCCACAACACGACGACGACTCCCACGCACCACCACGAGGAGGAGACCCCAAGCGGCGGGGCGCCACGGAACCCCCAACCCCACCGCCGCCTCCGCCGCCGTACGCCACGAGAGAGACGACGGAAGACACCGCCGCCTCCGCGGAGAAGACCAACACACCACCACCACCAACAATGTCACTTTGAGGATATCCTTGCCGAAATGAAGCATATCCTTGCCGCCCTGACGGCCGGAAGCCCTGTGTTTCGGCAAGGCCAGGGGGTTCCTGAGGACGAGACGTTAAGGCATAAACCTGCCGCGAGTCCGTTTTGTAGGAATATGGTTGCCACGAGTCCTCGAGTCGGCACGAGCCGGAGCTCAAGCCGTATCGGCTTCGGAACTCAAAAAGCCCGACAGGAGAAAATCTTTGGCGGCTGCCAGGACTTTCTGCCGCATCGCAGGCTCCGGCAGCATGCGAGCGATTTCGATGGCCCCGGCCATTGTTGCAAAGATCGCGAAGAAAGCCCGCTCTTTGTCCGCCGTTCGCCGGCCCGGCATAAAGGGAACCATTCGATCCTTATAATTCACGAGCTGGGGAAGGATCTGCTTTCTCATCTTCTGATCGACCCGCGTCAATTCGGGGGCGAGTGCCGGCAGCGGGCAGCCGCGCTCGGGGTGATCGCAAAACTCCAGGGTTAGATAAGTCCTCACAATTGCCTTCCACGCGGGCTCGGGGTGGGACTGCTCGGCCGCATGGACTAGGGTGTCACCGATGTCGCGGAAAGCCTCCTTGAGGGACTCCAGGAGCAGCTCGTCTTTGCTCTCAAAATGCTTGTAAAAGCCTCCATGAGTCAGGCCGGTGTCGCGCATCACCGCTGCAACTGCGGCGCCGTTGAGACCTTCGGCGCGTACGCGCCGCGAGGCGTCTTTCACAATCTTCTGATGGACTTCCGCTTTGTGTTCGGGCCGGTAACGCATGGTTGCTCATAGGATGCTCGAGAACAGCCCATGATGCAACCGGCGGCATTTCTCAAAAAGTCTGCATCCATAGGATGACATGCATCATCCTATGGTGAGAAAGGAGGATTTCCCAAATGTCTCATCCGATTCTGATCACAGGCGCGGCCGGCGGAGCTCAGGGATCGACCGGACGTATCATCGCAACCACCCTGCTCCGGCAACGTATTCCCGTGCGCGCATTCGTCCATAAACTCGATGCCCGGTCCGATGAGCTCCGTCGGCAAGGCGCGGAAATCTTGGAGGGCGACCTTCTCAATCCCGCCTCGGTGCAACGGGCTATGGAAAATGTGAAGCGCGCATACTTCACCTATCCCGTAGTCGATGGGCTGCTCGAAGCGGCCACCATCTTTGCAGCATCGGCTCGCGATGCGAGTCTGGAAGTGGTCGTGAACAATTCGCAGTTTCAGGGCACTCCCGATGATCCGACGTTCCGGGAACTTCGCTACGCGCCCTCATTCCGCAATCTGCAGCATCGGCTCGTCGACCGCCTTTTTGATTGGGCGCAGGTTGGAGCCGTTCATATTCAGGCGCCCCCGTATTACGAAAATGTGCGCGCCCTGGTCAGCCGCAGTGTCGCCGAGCAAAACACCGCGTTCCTGCCGTGGGGCGATGGCAGCGCCGTCCTCCCCCTCGCCGGCGCCGAAGACGTAGCCCGCGTCGCCGCAGCTCTCTTAGCCAGCCCCAGCCTGCCGTCCGAAAGGGTCTACCCGCTGGTGAGCGAAACCCCAACGGTGCGCGACATTGTCGATACTCTTGGCAGAGTGCTGGGGCGTCCGATCCGGTATGTACCCATTACAGACGAGCAGTGGGCCGACGCCGTGAAGGAGCGACTCAACCCACACGCGCTCGATCATCTCAGCCACCTCTGGCAATACTTCCGGAAGGGCGAGCAGCGGTATCGGGTGACCGATACGGTCCGCGCAGTCACCGGCCGCAATCCGCAAACGCTGGAGGAGTTCTTCTGGGCGAACGCCGGATCTTTCGGCGCCGACGCCACCCGTTCGAAGTCAATCTGAGGCTAAAGAAGGATGACGCCATCCCATTTCGACAAGGAGGTTCTATGGCTTCGCAAGCGATCTTCCCAACGCAACTCGTCCTCGGTTATGTCGCGTGCTTGCTGGTCTTCAGCACGTACTTCCTGCCCAGGCTCAGAGCGATGGACCGTTTCAGCGCGCAACGCGTCATCGCCACGATCCACAGCTTCCGCTTCTTCGGGCTGGTCTTCATTCTTCCGGGCGTCGTCGGCCCCAGTCTGCCCAGTGGTTTCGCCACATTCGCCGCCTGGGGAGACTTCGCCACCGGCGTGCTGGCCCTCCTGGCCCTTCTCACGGCGAGGAGACGTCCCCTGTTCTGGCTCTTCGTTGTCGCCTTCAACGTTGTGGGCGCAACCGACATCCTCGTCGACTACTATCACGCCATCCGGTTGGGCCTTCCGTTTGTGGCAGGCCAGCTCGGCGCCACCTATGTCATCGCGATCCTCTACGTCCCCATGCTGATGATCACGCACGCGATCGCATTCTATTGGCTGGTGCGTCCTCTCTCCGGGACAAGTCAAGCCGTCGCCGGGAAAGCGCTTGCGTCTTAGCTGGGATGGAGGCTGAGTCTGTGACTATCGTCACAAACCATGGAGACTCGGCGACCGTCTATCATCGGAGTGGAGTGCCGAAGCCCCACTTGGTCACGCCTAAAGGCAGCCTTCCCAATCAGAACTGGTGGTTTTGCACTCCGGCCTGCCGCCAGTCGTCGTCTCAATTGCTCGCCGGCAGGGCCACTGGCTCGATCCTCTGTGCTTCCGGTTGGAAAAAGAATCGGCGCTGGAAGTAGAATGCCACGTTCACCAGCGAGATCATTACCGGCACTTCGACCAAGGGGCCAATCACGGCGGCGAAGGCAGCTCCAGAGTTGATGCCGAAAACGGAAACGGCGACCGCAATAGCGAGTTCGAAGTTGTTTGAGGCGGCGGTGAATGAAAGGGTGGTTGTCTTGGAGTAGTCGGCACCGAGTCTCTTGCCCAGATAGAAAGACACCAGGAACATCACCACGAAATAGATCAGTAGCGGGATGGCTATTCTCAGAACGTCGAGCGGCAGCCGCATGATATAGCCGCCTTTGAGCGAAAACATCACCACGATCGTGAACAGTAATGCGAGGAGCGTGAGAGGACTCACACGCGGAACGAAACTCCGGTTGTACCACTCGATTCCCCGGCTGCGGACCAGGGCGGTTCGAGTGACGAATCCCGCGAGGAACGGAACGCCGAGGTAGATGAAGACACTCTTGGCAATTTCTCCTACGGACACGTTAACGGCGGCGCCGTGGAGCCCGAGCTTGGGAGGCAGAATCGTGATAAACACCCAGGCGTACACCGAATAGAAAAAGACTTGAAACAGAGAATTGAATGCCACCAGACCAGCGGCGTAGCCGGTATCGCCCCTGGCCAGTTCGTTCCACACGATAACCATGGCGATACACCGGGCCAGTCCGATCAGGATGAGGCCGGCCATGTAGTCTGGATACGCATGGAGGAATAACACCGCCAGCCCAAACATCAGGATCGGCCCCACAACCCAGTTCTGAACAAACGACAGACCAAGGACTCTTTTATTGCAAAATACCTCCGGCAATTCCTCATAGCGCACCTTGGTGAAGGGTGGGTACATCATCACGATCAAACCCACCGCAATGGGAATGGAGGTGGTGCCGACGCTGAACCGATTCAAAAAGGGCACCACTCCGGGTATAAGCCATCCCAATCCCACTCCGCATACCATGGCGGCGAAAATCCAGGCGGTGAGATAGCGATCGAGGAAGCTGAGACGGCTGCTTGTTTTCATGCGGAATCCTCGTTCCTTCACTTGCCGAGTGGAAGGATATTGCTACCGGGCCCCTCAACGGTCCTGGGCAATGGCTCCCAGGGTGCGGCCGATGTTATCGAGTTCTCTCTTCAATGCCAGTTCGTCGAGGCTCTTGAGCGGCAGGCAGAGAAACAAACTGATCCTCCGATCGAGGATGACGAACGCCTCGCGGAAGGCACGCTCCACCTCGGCCGCGGTTCCGTGAACCGCCGCGGGATCTGGCACGCCCCAGTGCGCGGTCATGGGCTGGCCCGGCCATATTGGACAGAGCTCTGCCGCTGCCTTGTCGCAAACCGTGAAGACGAAATCGAGGGGAGGAGAATCGGCCGGAGAGAATTCCTCCCAGGACTTACTGCGAAGCCCTCGGATGGGCATTCCTGCAGTCTCGATCTGCCGCAATGCCTCCGGACGCACGGTGCCCGTCGGATGGCTTCCCGCGCTGTAAGCGGTGAAGTTGGGGCGCCCTTTGAAGTTCATGATGGCCTCGGCCATGATGGATCGGGCCGAATTCCCGGTACACAGAAACAGGACGTTGTAGTGCGGCTTCATTTTGTTTCTCCGTTCGACCTCAGTTACAGCAGGTAGGTGCGCAGCAATCTTTGTCAGTGGGATTCGAAGGCTTGACAGCGCGAACGAACGCACTCATGAACTTACCGTCTACCTCGGGTGCGATCGCGTCCACATCGATCCCTTCTGCGCCGAAGCACCCGCAGGCATCTTCCGCGCGGTAGATCCGGGTGGGCTCAATGCCGATCTGCTCGAAGCCCGCGGCGGCCAACTTTTGGCGATACTCTTCATCCCCAAGCGCTCCCGCCACGCACCCCGCCCAGAGAAGCATGCTTTTCCGAATTTCGGGCCTGATTTCGCCCCGCGTCACCACGTCGGAAACCGCCAACCGGCCGCCCGGCTTCAGCACCCGGTAGGCCTCTCGCAACACCTTGCCTTTGTCGGCAGAGAGGTTGATCACGCAATTTGAGATGATCACGTCCACGGAATTGTCGGGCAGCGGAATCTCTTCAATTTCACCTTTCAGGAACTCGACGTTCTCGATGCCCGCCTTGCGCTGATTCTCCCGCGCCAGAGCTAGCATTTCGTCGGTCATATCGAGGCCGTACGCCTTGCCGGTGGGGCCTACGCGCCTGGCTGAAAGCAAGACGTCAATGCCGCCGCCCGATCCCAGGTCAAGCACCGTCTCGCCCGGATTGAGCCTCGCCAGTGCCGTCGGATTGCCGCAACCGAGCGACGCCAGCACGGCTTCACTGGGTACTTCAGAGGTTTCCGTATCGTCGTAGAGCCCTTGTGTGATGGGATCGGTTTGCGCGATTCCGGTAGCGGCGTTGGAGCCGCAACACGATGCCTTCGAGCCGTCCTGCATAACGCGCAGCGCGGCCTGGCCATACTTCTCTTTCACCACTTCCCTGATCTCCTGGCGGTTTTCTACGCTCATCGGTTCTTCCTTTCTCGTCCTTCGTGGGTGGACTTGCCAATCGTGACCAGTTCTCCCGGTTCAATGGCCTTATTGCGCGTGCAGCACTCCGCGTACAGGAAGTTGATGATCTCCTGGAGCGATTCTGTGTTGGCCGTGTACCACAGAAAGGTTCCCTCGCGCCTCACCCTTACCAACTCTTCGTTTTTGAGCTTGTCGAGGTGGTGCGACAGCGTGGAGGCGGGAATGCCGAGCTCATCTTGAATGTCTCCGACGACGAGCCCCTGCGGATGGGCCGTTAGCAGGAGCTGCACAATCCGCAACCGCGGTTCTGCGCCCATGGCGGCGAACATATCCGCATAGCGGGTTACGTCTCGAGTGTCCTCACGAGCCATGATTCGATAATACCAGAAATAGGGAATGTGGCAAGCATTTCTTGTGTCGGTAGCAGCAGCCGCGCCGGACGATGGCTCGACTCCGGCGACTCCATCGAGGACTGCGCGCTCCAATTTGCTGGTCCGCCGGAGTCACTTTCCTCCCCCAAAGTCTTGCCAGTGATCGGCCGTAACAAACTGGGTTCATTGGGGTTCGGCTGCTCGGCCGTGGCGGGAGTGGCCTCTCTGACTGAGAACCCGAGTTAAAGTCAAAATCAGGTTAAGCCCTTCAGCTGCTGATAGTTGCAGGACACAAAACGAAATAAGCCATATCGATGCCAAACGGCAGAATTATGGCTTAAGTCCCCACCAAAGACGAATGTCACTTTGGGAATATCTTTGCCGAAATGAACATATCCTCGCCGCGCCGGCAGGCCCCAAGTCCTCTGTTTCGGCAGGACGGAGGCCGACGAGGAGGAGCGCGTTGAGGCATAAACGTGCCGCGAGTCCGTTTTGTAGGGATATCGTTGCCACGAGTCTCGAATCGGAGCTGGCCCCTAGCGGCTGAAGCATTGGCAACTTCGCGGTCTTCGGACTTGAGGGTGGGACAACGGGTGCCTGCGCTGGTGATAGAATCCCCGCCGTGATAGAGGCACGTGGCAGACGCCAGGCGGTCTTGCGGGCCTATAACCTATTCGCCGACTTCTACGGCTTTTGGTCAGCGTTGTTTGAGGAAAGAGCTCTCACCCACGGCCTCGCCTTGGCCGGGGTGTTGGCTGGAGACCGTGTTCTGGAGGTGGCCGTCGGTCCAGGAACCATCCTGCTCCGGCTGAGTCAGCAGGTGGGTGAATCAGGACTCGCGGTGGGTGTTGATCTGGCGTCCCGCATGCTGCGCGCCGCGCGCCGTCGTAGTCCGGGGGTTATTCTAGCCCAAGCGGACGCGCGTTCGCTCCCGTTCGGAGTAGGAGCGTTTGATCTGGTCTGGTCGAGCTATTTTCTTGATCTGGTTCCAACCGAGGAGTTAACACTACTGCTGCGTGAATTCCGGCGGGTGCTCCGGCCGGGCGGTCGGCTGCTGCTAGTGAGTCTCAGCCAGAAGGGCGAAACTCCGACCTGGTGGGAGCGCATTTATCGAATCACTCCCTCGTGGCTCGTTGCCTATTTATTTGGGGGATGCCGTCCCATCCAAGCTGCTCCCTTGATCGAACAGGCGGGCTTCGGTCAAATTCAGCGGGAAGCAGTCTCCCAAGGATTGGATTCGGAAGTGGTCTTGGGCCGGAATCCGTTTTGATGCAGCGCCGGCTGGTTCGAACAGCACGGATCGCTTTGCGTCGCTATTTTCACTGTCGTTCCTTCCGGAGAGCTGACCATCGCCAGCCCGTTTTGAGTTCTTATATGAACTGACATGGCTCGGCCATTCCGAATTTCGCATCGAGGCGGGCGCGGCCAAGATTTTGATCGATCCGTTTCTGTCCGATAACCCGTCTTGGGACAAAGGGTGGAGCGGCTACCTTGCAGGCAAGAACTCGACACCGGGAGGTGACCGATGAAGGCGATTGTGGTGACGGATCAGGCTGCGGGAACGGCCGGGGTAAAGCTGGTGGAGCGGCCCGAGCCGCAGGCGGCGATAAACGACGTCGTTGTTCAGATTCATGCGTCGGGATTCACCGGGGATGAGCTGACGTGGCCCTCGACCTGGACCGATCGCGTCGGCCGTGACCGGACGCCTTCAATCCCCGGACACGAACTGGCCGGAGTGGTCACCGCTCTCGGCTATGGCACGACGGGGCTGTCGATTGGACAGCGGGTGTTCGGCCTCACGGACTGGTATCGCGACGGCACGCTGGCGGAGTATGTGGCCGTCGAGGCACGCAACCTCACACCGCTGCCGGGCGACGTTGACTTCACGGTGGGCGCGGCCCTCGTGATGCCGGGCCTGACCGCGTGGCAGGGGCTGTTCGAGCACGGCCGCCTCCACGCGGGGCAGAGCGTCCTCGTGCACGGTGCGGCCGGCGTAGTCGGTTCGATGGCGAGCCAGCTCGCACGTGAGGCCGGCGCGTACGTCATCGGCACCGGGCGCGCTGGCGGCCGTCAGACGGCTCTCGACTTCGGCGCACAGGAGTTCGTCGACCTCGATAACGAAGCCCTGGAAGACGTCGGCGAAGTCGATCTGGTTTTCGATGTCATCGGCGGCGACATCGGGAAGCGGTCTGCGGGCCTGATTCGGGCCGGAGGAACGCTGGTGACCGTCACCGGCCCGACCGAGGCGCGGCCCTCTGGCGGCCTGACTATCGACTTCGTCGTCGTACCCGATCGCGCCCAATTGAGTGAGGTCGTCCAGCGGGTCCGGGATGGTCGGCTGCGGACGAACATCGGCAAGGTGGCTGCCCTCGACGATGCCGTCGCCGCCTTCAACCCGACCGAACGGATCAAGGGAAAGACGATCATCCGCGTTCGTCCATGAGGACTCCGGGATTGCCTTTGAAAGCTCTTGGCTCGCAACCTTGGTTTAGCACACACTTCAAGCCAGCGATCCGGGTATTGATTCAGTGTCTGCTTCGGGGAATCCAGATTCCGGTCGCGATCTCGTTCACCCAGCATCTTGTTCAAATGAGATTGTGTATCCCGGAGCCCACCGTGAACGGTCTGGTTCAGATACTTCCGCTTTTTCGAATAGTTAGGCCCGGATTCCATTCCAGTGTTGCCCATTTGTATTTGCAGCGGGTAGTTGGAGAATGGCAGCCCGCTGCCTCTGGTCGCAGCACTACATAACGACCACGACAGCAGCTATCACCTTGGGAGTATCCTTGCCGAAATGAAGCATATCTCTGCCGCGCTGACGGCCGGAACCCTCTGTTTCCACAAGAGGGATTTTCTTGGGGAAAAGACGTTAAGGCATAAACGTGCCGCGAGTCCGTTTTGTGGGATATCGTTGCCACGAGTCCTCGAATCGGCGTTGCCCGGAGCGAGGCCGCCGGGGAATGGCCCTTCCGAGTGCGTTGCATGTCGGGTACGATCGCAGTTATGACTGGGCGCGATCAACTGTCGCTGGCAACGGTCGAGCTGACGGCTCTTCTGCACAGCGGGTTCGGTTTCTCCTCGTTCCGACCGAACCAGGAGGCCGTCTGCCGCGCGGCTTTCGAAGGTCAGGACGTGTTGCTGGTTATGCCGACCGGATCCGGCAAGTCACTGTGCTACCAATTGCCGGGCATCGCCCGCGGTGGTACCACGCTGGTGATCAGCCCGCTGATTGCTCTGATGGAGGATCAGGTCGCCAGGCTCAAAAAGCAAGGCTTCACTGTTGACCGCATCCATTCCGGCCGGTCGCGCACCGACTCGCGTCAGGCCTGCACAGATTACCTCAGCGCCAAGCTGCAATTCCTGTTCAGCGCGCCGGAGCGGCTACGCGTAGCCGGTTTTCCGGAGATGCTTGCCAAGCGGCCCCCGTCCCTCATCGCAGTTGACGAGGCGCACTGCATCTCGCAATGGGGACATGATTTCCGGCCGGATTACCGGATGCTGGGCAAGCACCTGCCCCAATTGCGTCCGGCTCCGCTGGTGGCGCTCACCGCCACGGCAACACCCGTGGTTCAGAATGACATCGTCGAACAGTTGGGGCTGGTGCAGCCGGCCCGTTTCGTTCACGGTTTCCGGCGCGCCAACATCGCCATAGAAGTCGTCGAGATCGCGCCATCGCTTCGGGCCGAGGTCGCCAGCGGCCTGTTGCGGGAAACGGAACGTAGGCCGGCAGTCGTCTACACACCCACGCGGAAGCAGGCCGAAAGCCTGGCAGCCGCATTTGCCGGTTTTGTTCCTGCGGCGGCATATCACGCCGGGCTCGATCCTCAACGCCGCCGAAGGGTCCAAGAGGAGTTCCTCGAGGGTCGGATCGAGATCATGGTGGCGACCATTGCGTTTGGCATGGGATCGATAAAGCCGACATCCGCACGGTGATCCACACGGCCTTGCCGGGAAGCCTGGAAGCTTATTACCAGGAAATCGGACGCGCCGGGCGCGACGGTAGGCCGAGCCGCGCGATCCTGATGCACTCCTACGCCGATCGCTACACCCACGATTTCT
>Ga0335085_10014489_pt1 | contig 11498 bp, 8 predicted proteins | sample Lox_Sample_45_FD_206712 | JGI IMG/M metagenome (GOLD analysis project Ga0335085, IMG submission 206712) | Soil microbial communities from Loxahatchee National Wildlife Refuge, Florida, United States - Lox_Sample_4.5 | ecosystem: Environmental > Terrestrial > Soil > Wetlands | place: USA: Florida... | reverse complement strand
GGCAGCGGATGACGAACTGGTACGTGTCGTCCGGAGGCCGGGCGCAGACGAGCGGCGGGGACGGCGTGCTGGACACGCTGCCGCCCACCGGCGCCCCGGCCGACACGTTCACCTACGACCCCGGCGATCCGACGCCGTACCTGATCGACTCGCGGGAGCTCGAGGAATCGCTCAACGAGGACTACACGGCTCTGAACGCGAGCCGGCGGGACGCGCTGGTCTTCACCTCCAAGCCGCTGACCAGGCCGATCGAGGTCACGGGGGAGATGACGGCGACGGTGTGGGCGGCGACCGACCGGAAGGACACGGATTGGACCGTGATGCTGGAGGACGTCTGGCCGGACGGGCACGCCGAGCGGGTGCAGGACGGGATCGCGCGGGCACGGTTCCGGAAGGGAATGGACCGCGAGGTGCCGCTGGTGCCGGGACGGGTCGAGCGCTATGACATCGACCTCTGGTTCACGTCGATGGTGTTCGAGCCGGGGCACCGGCTGCGGGTGAGCATCGCGTCGGCGTTGTTCCCCAAGTACGACCGGAACCTGAACACGGGCGGGAACAACGAGCGCGACTCGGTCTACGTGGTGGCGCACCAGCGGGTGCTGCACGACGCCGCGCATCCCACCCACGTGACGCTGCCCGTCGTGCCGCGGTAAAATCGGTGCCGACCCCGGGGCCTGGCCCCGGGGTCAGTCGCCCCCGGGGGTGTCCCTCACCCGCTTGTTCTCGAGGCCGCCAGCACGGTCACGTCGTCGTGTGGCTCGGCCGGCCCCGTGAACGCCCGAAGCGCCGCCAGGACACCCTGCACGAGCGTGGGGGCGGAGGTGGGATTGGCCCGCAGGGCGTCCCGCAGGCGCTGGGCGCCGAACGCTTCACCGGCCGGGCTCCGGGCTTCCACCAGCCCGTCGGTAAACGCGAGGAACGCGTCGCCCGGCTCGAGGGTCGCCACGCCCGCCGTGAACACCCGGTCCGGCAGCAGCCCGAGCGCGGGGCCCGTGGGCCGCAGTTCCCGGATGCCGCCGGTCGGGGCGATGACGAGCGCCGGGTCGTGCCCGGCGTTGACGTAGTCGAGCTGCCCGCTCCCCGGATCGAGCGCGGCGAGGAAGACCGTCGCGAACATGTTCGTGCGCCCGTGCAGCCGGGCGATGTAGTCGTTGGTGAAGCCCGCGACCCGGGTCAGGAGGTCGGCCGGGGTCGCGGACTCGAGCGACTGGCGCACGATGGTGCGCCGGCCGCCGATCATCTGGATCGCCCCGCCCTGAACGGGATCGGCGGAGGCCCGGATGAGGCTGCGGAAGAGCGCCATGAACAAAGCCGCGCCCACGCCCTTGTCGCACACGTCGCCGACCACCAGCACGATGGTGCCCGTCGGCGGCAGCACGAACGCGTCGTAGAAGTCGCCGGACACTTCGCGGGCCGGGTGAAGCGCGGCCTCGAGCTGCACGCCTCTCGCGACCGGGAGTGATTCGGGCAGGAAATCGCGCTGAATGTTCCGCGCGACTTCCATCTCGCGCGCGAGCCTCTCGGCGTCCATCGTCATTCTCCGTCGAGCACGGTCAGTTGCCAGAGGTCCCGGGCGCTGGTGTGGACGAAGGGACGCAACGCGGCGAGCCCCGTCCTGCCGATGCTGTGTTCCAGGTACCGCAGCTCCTCGAGTTTGTCCTTGACGGCCGGATCCGGCGCGGCCGCGAACCCGGCTTCCCGCATCATCAGCACCCCCTTCGCGCGGATGGCGAGCTCGGCCTCGAGCCGGAGGAGACACATCATGTCGACGATCACCTCGGCGGGGAAGCGGCTCCTGACGGCCGTGATATACCGCCCGACCGGCGTGCCCGACACCTGGCCGGAGCGCACCGCCCGCAGGAGCTCCTGGTCGGTATCGAACCCCGTGCCCAGCCACGCCCTGGTCTCCCGCTCGCTCTGCTGGAACACCACCGCACTGAGCGCGGGGAAGACCAGGACCACCAGCGCGGCGGCCAGGATCGGCTGGAGCACGAAGTGGTTGTACAGCGAGTGCAGGACGACCGCCACGCACAGGCCGGGCACGACGAGCCTCAGGCGGAACGCCCCGGCGCGGTCCTGGAGCGCCTTGGAGACCATGGCCACGATGGAGGTGGCGCCGCCGTGCATGATGGCGGTACCGAATCCCCGCACCACCCAGGTCCAGGGCGTCGCGTCGTGGGTGGCCTGGACGTAATACAGGTTTTCGAGGACGGCGAATCCCGTGCCGATGCCGAAGCCGTGGATGGCGGCGTCCACGACGAACCCCACCTTGCTCCGCTTGATGAGATAGACGACGAAGGCGGCCTTGAGCGACTCCTCCACGACCGGCGCGACGTAGCGGGAATACCGGTCCCAGTCCAGGTCGAGCGCGGGACGGAGCCAGACGTTCGCCCCCCAGGCGGCGAGCCCGGCGACCAGGCCGGCGGCGACCGACAGGAGGATCGCCCGCAGGTGGACGAGCTTGTAGCTGTCGATGAGCACCAGCGCCCCGAGGAACACGAAGACGGGGAGGACGCTGACGGCGACCGCGAGGACGCTCGTCACATGATCTTGAGTGAGAACATCCCGGCGGAATGGAGCGGGATGCCCTGCTCCTTCGCCACGGCGAACCCCAGCGAGAGCGTGGACTCGAGATGGGAGAGCGTCACCAGCCGGAAGTCGAGCTGCGCGCCCGCGCTCGCCAGGGTGCGCCGGTCCGCCGGCCGATCGACGTCGGTCATGAGCCCGGTGGCGAAGAGCGACAGGTCGGCCCACTGGAGGTAGCAGCTGGGGATGCCCACCCGGCGGAACCTGAGGGGCGGCAGGACCCACTCCATCTGCGCCTTGCCGTAGCTCGACCCGCCGAGGTCGTCGATCCCCACGCCCGGAAAACTCTCGGTCGCCCGGAACTGCCGGACGCCCCGGTAGTCCACCCAGTTGTTGCCGAAGCCGCCGAAGAAGAACTGGGCGAACGGGTCGTTCCGGTTCCCGGCCAGCGCCGACCCCCCCGCGGCCCGGAGCCACAGGGACGAATGGTTGAGGGGCAGGAGGAAGCCGTGGGACGCCTCCAGGCCGAGCAGGGGGAACGCCGTCCCGCCGACGTAGTTGCCGGACAGGGTCGCGGTCGCGGTCGTCCCCAGCTCGTCTTCGACGGCGCCGAGGGAGCGCCGGAGCGAGCCATAGGCGAGGTCGGCGGAAAACGCCACGAGCCGGTCGACCGGCGCGGCCACGTTCTGATAGTCCGGCAGCGTCGCGAGATGGCCGTACCCCGCCAGGCGCAGGGTGTAGGTCAGGCTCCGGGGGTCGTCCATCAACAGGTTGCCCTTGTATTGCACCCCCAGCGAATAGCCCCGGCGGCTCACCTTCGTGGGTCCGAAGAGGTCGTAGAAGTCCGCGCGATTCAGGGCCGCGACCACCCGCCAGTTCCACGACTGGAAGTCCGCGCGCAGGTGAAGGCGTTCGGAGGGCGCGAGGGCCGGATCGGGGGAGTACGAGGCCGTGAGGTTCAGCGCGGTGGCGCCGACCTCGTCGGAGAAGTTCGCGCGCCCCCCGACCGCCACGGCGTTCGTACCGGCCGCATCCTGGTATCCCTCCACGACCGGATACGCGCTGTTCAGCGCGAGGTGCGCGAGGGGGTGGTAGGGCCGCGCGGTGGCCGTCAGCGAATCGAGGTTGAGGCTCGAATCCTGCTGCGGGATCCACGACTGCACGTCGGTCCGCGTCGCGGCGATCTCGTTGCCGAGGAAGCGGATGGCACTCACGCTGTCCGGCACCGCGTTGGGGATCATCGAAGGCTCGAACCCCCGGGCGGTGTACCGGAAGACGACCAGCGAGTCGTCCGGCAGGGGGACGGGCTTGAAGAAGCCCGTCTCCGTGTTGGAGAGCGGCTCCATGACCTGCCGGGTCAGATCGTAGCGGTAGATGTTGGAGACCCCGGAATAGTAGGACGAGCCGAAGAGGAACTTCCCGTCCGGCGAGAACACGAAATTCGACGGCGGCCAGTCGCCGAAGTCGGACAGGACTTCGGGCGTGGCCTCCTTGGCCAGGAGCGCCGCGATGTCCAGCCGCACGAGCTTCTGGCTCCCGCTGATCTCCGACTGGGATCCCACCAGGGTCGAGCCGTCCGGCGAGATGTCCAGGTCGAACAGGTCCCGGCCGTAGGGGAGGGTCTCGACCTGGTTCCACTCGTGGTAGGGCGGGGGCAGGCGGACCAGCGTCGAGAACCCGTTGTCGTGCCGCACGCCCCACAACGACCGGTCCGCCGGGTCGAACGCGAGATCGCCGATCCGCGCGTTCCGGAGCAGCGACCGGGTCCGGCCGGTCGCGAGATCCAGGGCACGGAGGTTCCGCCAGTCGGCGTTGTCGGTGGTGTAGAACAGGGTCCGGGAGGCCGGATCGTACGCCAGCGAGGTCACGGAGTATCCGGCGGCGCCCAGGATCTCCGACAGATTCGTGATCCTCCCGGTCGCGACGTCGATCCGCGCGAGGTGGGCGACCTGGCCCGGGTAGCGGATCCCGAGGTAGATGGCCCGGCTGCTCGAGTCGTAATAGGCGCGGGACACCGAGCCGAGCGCGTGATCGGTGAGGGGGCGGAAGGGTGTGATCGGCTGCCGCCGGATCGCCGCGAGATTCGCCGCCTGCCAGTCGCGCTCCCAGGCGATCCAGCGGGACCATTCGTCCTCGAGCGACCGGCCGTAGACGTGCCGGAACTGCGACGAGAAGTACCGCCGGCTGCCCTCGGTCCGGTTGTACCACGCGATCAGGCTGTCGTTGCCGTACCGCAGTCCCAGGTAGCTGACGAAGCGGGTGCCGTACAGATAGGAGTTCACGCCCACCTGGAAATCGATCGTGGTGCCTTCCGATTCCAGCCCGACGAAGTCGAAGATCCTGGCGCTGTCACGGACCCGGGTGCGGAAGACCATTTCGTCGTAGGGACCGATGGCGCGCCCGAGCCCGCCGTTCATCCAGGTCTCCAGATAGACGGCGATCCCCTCCAGATACCACCGCGGCGCGTACCACCGCGGCGTGGTCAGGTAGCCGTAGAGCATCGACAGGGGCACTTCCGGGTTGGGCGTGACCTTGCCGAAGAAAATGGACCGGTAGAACCGGTCGGAGCCGGTGGCCTTGTCCACGGTCACGATGTGGGCCATCTCGTGGTTGAGCGACGAGGTCATCCGTTCGGGCGCGGGCGCGGACTCGTAGTCGTGGGCGTACGGCTCGATCCCGATGGTGATGTGGTTCTCCGGGATCGGACTCGCCCCCGCGTTGCCGTAATGCCAGAGGTCGTGCATCAGCACGTTGATCGGGCCGGGCGGCGTGTACCCGAAGATGCGGCGGTGGAAGTGCAGCGAGTTCTCGAAGCTCCGGACCACCTGCGGGACCAGGTAGGACTGGAGCGGCGACGTGAAGACCAGCCGCAGGTCCGGGGTCTCGATGGTCTGGAACTGCGCGGCGAGCCGGGAGGGCGCGCAGACCGGTGCGCAGGCCAGGGCGGCCAGGAAGAATCGGAGTCGTGGCATGGTCAGAGGGAACGAAACTACTCGGGGATCCCGGCGCCCGTTAGGGCGGACCGGGATCCCCGGCGGGTCGGCGTTACATCTGGGCGCGCATCGCCTCGCGCATGAAGGCCTGGGACAGCGCCTGGCTCTGCGACAGCGAGCGGAACGCTTCGGCCGCCTGGAGCTGCCGGAAGGCGTCGTTCGCCATGATCTGGCGGTAGGCGTCCGTGGCCATCACCTGACGGAACGCCGCCGACGCCTGGAGCTGCCGGAACGCCTCGTTCGCCTGCAGCTGGCGGAACGCGTCGTTCGCCATCACCTGCCGGAACGCGTCCGAGGCCATGATCTGGCGGTAGGCGTCGTTCGCCATCACCTGGCGGAACGCGTCACTCGCCATCACCTGGCGGAACGCGTCGTTCGCCTGGAGCTGGTGCATGGCGGCGGACGACTGCGCGCTCTGGGCGAACACCTGACGGAACGCGTCCTGCGACTGAAGCTGGCGGTAGGCTTCGCTGGCCTCGAGCTGGCGATAGGCCTGGCTGGCCATCACCTGGCGGAACGCATCCGAGGCCATCACCTGGCGGAACGCATCCGAGGCCATGATCTGTCGGTAAGCGTCCGAGGCCATGACCTGGCGGTAGGCGTCACTGGCCATGAGCTCGCGGAACGCCTGGTTCTGCATGACCTGCCGGAACACGTCGCTCTGCACCAGGTGCAGGATCTGGTCGTTCTGGAACAGCGCCTGGATCTCGGGGTTCTTGAGCGACACGTCGGCCTCGGTCATGACCCGGCCGTGATACCGTGCCGCGGGCTCGACCCCGCCCATCGTGCCGGCGTCGCGGCCGATCGGGGGAAAGCCGGTGATGAGTCCGACGGCGACGATCACGACCGCCACCGCGGCGCTTCCGATGAGCATTGCCTTCTTGGTCATGATCGCCTCCTCTATGGGTGTAGTGACGAGTCTCAGTGTTTCGGCGGCCCACCGTCGGAGTCCGCCCGGCGACGCGCGAGCCGGCTGCGGCAACGCCTGCAGAATCGCCGGTTTCAGACGCGCGGGCGGTTCGTGCCCGCCCACCGCCGCGAAGAGCGCGGCCAGGCGGGCGAGCTCGGCCGCCATCGCCCGGGCCTCCGCATCCCGCCCGATCAGCGACCGGAACGCGGCACTCCCGTCCGGAGTGTTCGCGCCGTCGATCTCCTGCTGGATGATCTCGACCTGGTCGCGGCTCAGCATCCCTACCTGGCTCCTTCCCCCAAGACCACCCGCAGGCGTTCCCGGGCGGTGAAGAGGCGCGATTTGACGGTCTGGACCGGAATTCCCAGCACCTCGGCGATCTCCTGATAGGAGAAGGACACGAAGTGTTTCAGCACCACCACGGCCCGATCGTCGGGCTTGAGACCCATCAGGGCCCTGCCGACGCGGTCCTCGGTTTCCGCCGCGCCATCGGCGGCGGCGCCCGGCGCCAGAATGTCGACCTCATCGTCCAGCGTGACCGTCGGCCGCCGGCGCTTGAGCAGGTTCAGCGACTCATTCACCGCCATGCGATAGATCCAGCTGAAGAACCGGTACCTCGGGTCGTAGGTCCGGAGCGCGCGAAACGCGTTGCCGAACACCGTCTGCGTGACGTCCTCGGCGTCCTGCACGTTGCCCACCATCCGCAGCGCCACGTTGAACAGGCGTTGCTGGTAGCGGTCGACGAGGGCCCCAGGCGCGTCCTGGTGATTCTCCAGGCACCGCTGAACGAGCGCCCGGTCCTCTTCGTCCGTCGCCAGAGGTGTCTCTTTCAATTACAACTCGGATCGCGAAAAGTTGGAGGAGTCCGTCCGGCGGGCCTCGCCGGGGGCGGGGGAACGTGCACTGCGGGGGGCCCCTCGGCAATGCCGGGCCCCCACCCCCCCGCCGGGGGGCCGAACAGAGGCCATATTGTGGCCGAAATGCGGCCGAGCTTCCGTAGGACGATCGGCGCCGATCCCGGCCAGGTTGCGGGGGTCAGCGCGGCGTTCACCGAGTTCGCGGACGCGCACGCCGTGCCGGCCGCGGTCCGGCGGAGCGTGAGCGTCGCCTTGGACGAGCTCCTGAACAACACCATCGCGTACGGATTCACGGGGCGCGGGGGCGGCACGGTGAGCGTCGACGCGGAGCTCTGGGCGGACCGGCTGCGGGTCACGCTCACCGACGACGGCAAGCCTTTCAACCCCCTGGAGATGGCTGCCCCCGACACCGCGCTTTCGACGGAAGCGCGGCCGATCGGCGGGCTCGGCATTCACCTGGTCCGGCGGATGATGGACGAGGTCGTCTATCATCGCCGGGCCGATCGCAACGTCGTCACCCTGGTGAAGCGCTTGCCGGGCGGCGGCACGGCGGTTCGCGGCGGAGGACGGTCCATGGACATCACCACCCGGACGCAGAACGGCGTCACCCTGGTCGCGTTCGCGGGGAGTCTCGACAGCAACACCTCACCCCAGGCCCAGCAGGCTGTCGACGAGATGCTCGCGGCCGGCGGGCGGAAGGTGGTCATCGATTGCACGGCACTCGACTACATCTCGAGCGCGGGGCTCCGGGTCCTGCTGGGTGCGGCCAAGCGGCTGAGCGGGGCGGGGGGCGGGCTGCGCCTGTTCGGACTGAACGAGACGGTCCGGGAGGTGTTCGACATCTCCGGGTTCTCGACGATTCTCGCCGTGGTCGCCACCGAAGCGGAGGCGCTCAGGGGGCTCACATAAAAAAACGCTGCTCGCCGTGATGCGCGAGCAGCGCCAATCGGGACGGCGGGATTTGAACCCGCGACCCCCTGCACCCCAAGCAGGTGCGCTACCGGGCTGCGCCACGTCCCGTGACGGGGGCTGAAGTTAGCGGCCCCGCCCGGAAAACTGAAGCCTGTGGCGCCTAGCGCTTCCCGCCCGCCAGCCGCTGAAGCTGCATCCGCGCCGGCCCGAGCGTCGAATCCTTGGCGAGGGCGTCCCGGAAGGCCGCAATGGCCCCCGCCGTGTCCCCCGTGAACAACAGCACGTTGCCCAGCGTCATCGGCGTCTGCCCCGACGCCGGGAAGAACTCGGCGCTCATCCGGAGAATCCCGACGGCGTTGTCCGCCTTCCCGGCGCGCGCCTGTGACTGGGCCAGCTCGAGGAGCGGAAACTCCCGGAAGTCGTACGCTTCGCCGCCGTAGTACTTGGCCCGCAGATCCCGGTAGTGCTGCAGGGCGGCCGCCAGTCCGGAATCCGCCAGATACAGCTCCATCTCGTCGGTCAGGAGCCTCGGCCGCGCCACCCCGCGATGGCACGTCTCGCACCGGACCACGACGTGGGGCTCGGGCCGGTCCGGCACATCCGCGAGATGTTCGCCGTTGATGTGGTTCACCATCCCGATCATCACGCGGGCCACGCGCTTGGTCCGCTTGTCGTCGGACGCGAAGTTCACCGAGTCGAGCGGCTGTCCTTCCTTGCCGACGTGGCAGTAGGTGCACCGCACCCCCAGGCCCAGCGCGAAGCCGCGCATGGTGGTGAGCAGCTCCTGCCGCGAGATGGTTTTCGGCAGGACCTTGAGATTGGTGAACGAGTCGGGCGGGAACCTGCCTTGCGAAACGAGTGGCGTAGCGCCGGCAAGCAGGAGTGCCGCGACGAGGGTCGAGCGCATGAATGACTCCAAGTAGTCGGTGGTCAGTGGCCAGTGATCACAATGTCGAGACAATATGGGCCCTTCGCCAGCGAATCCCGCCGTTCTTGCAGTTGTCTGACCACTGACGTCCGACCACTGGCCACTCTAGAATTGTGCTGTCTCTTTCATCGGATCCTGGCAATGCTGATGGTCGTGCTGCGATTCATTCATATCGTGCTCGGGGTCTTGTGGGTCGGCGGCGTCTTTGCGCTCTCCGTGATCGTCATCCCGGGCATGCAGAAGCTGGGCGTCCCGCTCGACGGCCTCATGAAGACGCTCAATGCCCGCAAGTTCTCACAGCTGATGATGACTTTCGGCGGGCTCACTGTTCTGTCGGGCCTCGCCATGATGTACGTCCTGTCGCGCGGGAATGCAGCCAACTTCTTCGGATCGCCCTACGGCCAGACCCTGTCGCTGGGGGGCCTCTTCGCCATCCTCGCCTTGGTGCTCGGCGGGTCCGTGGCGCGCCCCACCATGGCGAAGATCGGCGCGCTCCAGGCGGACCTGGGCAGCAACCCACCCCGGGGAGATGATCCCCGAGCGGCGCGGCTCGTGGCCCTGCAGGCCCGGGTGATCTTCAGCACCAAGGTGGTGGTCGTGCTGCTCCTTCTGGCGGTCACGTGCATGGCCGTTGCACGGTACGTCCAGACCATATGAGCTAGCGGACAGCGGGGTTCCTGGGCCATCGTTGGTAGTTCCCAGGGTCAGGAGCCCCGATGGTCCGCCGCTTCGTCTTCATCAGCAGCCTAGTGCTCACGTCGGCCCTCGCCGCACAGACCAAATACCCGGCCACCCGTCGCGACACCTCCTCGGACGACTACTTCGGCACGAGGGTCCCCGCGCCGTACCGGTGGCTCGAGGACCAGAACTCGGCGGAGGTCGCGGCCTGGGTCGACTCGGAGAACGCCGTCACGTTCCACTATCTGGGTGGCGTCACCCTGCGGAGTGCCTTCAGGGACCGGCTGACCGCCCTGTGGAACTACGCGCGCGTGGGCGTGCCGTTCCGGCCCGTCCGCGGGGGGGCGCTGTTCTTCGCCAAGAACAGCGGGCTGCAGAGTCAGTCCCCGATCTACCGTCTCACGGCCGCCGGGTCCCGCCCGACGATGGTCCTGGATCCCAACACCCTGTCGCCGGACGGCTCGGTGGCGCTCTCCACGTGGAGCGTGTCGCCCGACGGGAGGTATCTGGCGTATGGGCTCTCACCGGGCGGCTCGGACTGGCGCGAGCTGCACGTCCGCGTGCTCGCGACGGGACAGGATCTCCCCGACACGGTGCGCTGGGCCAAGTTCTCGGACGCGTCGTGGACCAACGACGGCAGGGGATTTTTCTACTCGCGCTTTCCGGCGCCGCCCGCCGATCAGGTCCTCACGGCCGCGCCCCTGAATCAGAAGGTCTACTACCACGTCCTCGGCACGCCCGACTCGACCGACAAGCTGGTCTTCGCGGTGCCCGACCACCCGGACTGGTACGCCGGCGGGTACGTCACGGAGGACGGTCGTTACCTGATCATTTCCTACGGGAACGCGACCGACCGGAACAATCTCTCGTACGCCGATCTCGGCGACCCGCTGCACCCGAACGTCACGCCGGAGGTCAAGCCGCTGTTCACGGCGTACGATGCGAACTACGGAGTCATCGGCAACGTCCGGGACACGTTCTTCGTCCAGACCACGAACGGAGCTCCGAAGGCCCGGATCATCGCGGTCGACCCCGCCGATCCCGCCCCCGACCGGTGGCGCGTGGTCGTGCCCGAGGGGCCCGACGCCATCGAAGGCGCCGTGATGGCGGGAGGCCGGATCGTGGTGCAGGACCTGGTGGACGTGAAGAGCCGGCTCCGGTTGTTCTCGACCGGGGGCCGGGCCCTGGGGGAGATCCCCCTTCCGGGAATCGGGTCGGTGGGGGGGCTCACGGCCCGGAACGACACGCCGGAGCTCTTCTACGGATTCACCTCGTTCCTGCGTCCCGCGACCGTCTACCGGGTCGACCTGATCACCCGGAAGACCTCGTCGTTCCAGGCGCCCCGGGTCGCGTTCAACGCGGGCGCCTACGAGACGAAGCAGGTCTTTTACACGTCGAAGGACGGCACGAAGGTGCCGATGTTCATCACCGCGAAGAAGGGGATCGCGCTCGACGGGTCGCATCCCACCGTGCTGTACGCCTACGGCGGGTTCGACGTCAACATCACGCCCGGGTTCAGCCCGGTGGTGGCGGTGTGGCTCGAGCACGGCGGGGTCTACGCGGTCCCCAATCTCCGGGGCGGAGGAGAGTACGGGGAGGCGTGGCATCACGCCGGCATGCTCGAGAAGAAGCAGAACGTCTTCGACGATTTCATCGCCGCCGCCGAGTATCTGATCAGGTCCGGGTATACGTCG